>Ga0209085_1000841_pt1 | contig 20809 bp, 36 predicted proteins | sample C_131016_EF_Meta_FD_187310 | JGI IMG/M metagenome (GOLD analysis project Ga0209085, IMG submission 187310) | Freshwater microbial communities from Lake Croche, Canada to study carbon cycling - C_131016_EF_MetaG (SPAdes) (version 2) | ecosystem: Environmental > Aquatic > Freshwater > Lake...
TACAGGCAACGGCAACATTGGCGGCACAGCAAACATTGCGGCAACAGGCTCAGTTAACTTTCAAGGTCCAAAACTTGACTTTTTCTCAGTTGTGGCCAATGCTTCATTGATTTCAAGCGCCAATGTCAACGGTTACATCAACAATATTGTGCAAGCAATTCAACAAAAAGGCACCGTGGCTATGTATCAAGTTAGCCCAGCAGCCCCAACTGTGTTGAACTTGGCTATCTACCCAACTGATGCCTACACAGCCACAACGCTGTTGGCTCAAGCCAACACAGCCGCTACAGTGGCTTCTGGTGGTCAAAACATTCAGTTGAACAGTGCAGCCGGCAATGCTGTGTTTACCACAAGTGCAAGCAACTTCGCTCCAGTCTAATTATTTTTAGATTGCGTGACGCTAACCCTGGATGTAAAAAATCCAGGGTTTTTTGTTGGCCGTAAATACAGCCATGACTACCCGGATTCGTGTGACCACTTGCTTTGACTGCACAGCCACAGGAGTTACTGGACACTTTAGGCAGCATGCACTGCCATTTCAAGATCACGAAGGGCAACATATTCAGGATCAGACTGCCTGGAATAGATCTCGTAATCAACAGCGCAACTGGGAAACCATACTGCAAATCATTGGCCTGTACACTCAGGCACAGGACATAAGCACTACAGTAAAAACCAGTCAGGGCTGGCAATTTGAATTCTCAACAGAATTTGATGATGTGTTCAGTGATCGCGGCGATCCCTTAGGCCTGTTGAAACTGGCCTGCCAGGGTGTGCCCATGTTTGATGATCTAGATCGCCTGCCTCGCACTGCCATGTTAGAGCCAGGCAAGAACATTGAATTTACCATAGTGGACCATAAATAACACATTGGAGCACACATGGTCGATACAACTGATATTGAAAAGAAAAGTCTTGAAGCCCACGTTGAACTGTGTGCGCAACGCTATACTGCATTGGAGCAACGTATAGATGATGTCAAAGCAGACACAGCAGAATTAAAAAGTACCATTCAAGAAGTGCATAGATTAGTGCATAAAATGAGTGACAGCCGTAACGCACAATTGATTGGTTGGGGCGTGGGCGTCATTGGATTTTTAACCGCCGCGCTAGGCTACATGGTCAGTCATTACATACTAAAATGAAACCCAGCCAAAAACTTGCGGCCTTGGCCGAGCAAGAATTACCCCGACTATTGGACCAGGTGATCATTGAGGATGGCGAAAAATATCGCGTGTTTGGCACCTATGTATTACGCCAAACAGCCCAGGGCTATAGGTTAACTCAGCACGACGATCCAGTGGGTACATTTTCCAGCACTAGAAGTGCAGTGGCCTGGTGCATAGCCGACAAAAAGCGCCAGTACCGCTTGGCCAATGAAATCCAGCATCTTGACTCTACTCTGCTGAGATTACAAAATGACATACAAGTTCGTGCCGCGGTTGCAAAACACAGTCATGGCTGTTTCTGGGAAACAGTCACAGTCAAAACAGCACAAAAACAAGCACAACGTCAGCAGATAGAAAATGAATTAACAAAATGTATAAATTTGGCTAAATACTGGCAACTTCAAGGAAGCAACAATGAAACTGCAAGAACTGGCCGTAACACGCCCTACAAAACAAATCGCTAAAGTATTCGAAAGTCATTTTGACCAACGTGTATCTTTTGACACAATGGACCGTGGCCAAGTGCGTGGCATGCTGAACCGTGTGCGCGGCCTGGTGCAAGAACATCGTGCAAGTCCTGCATTTCATCACAGCGAAAAGAATCCGGCCTATCTCAAACTCATGATGATGGAACAGGCTCTCTCACAACGCCTTCAAGAGTATGGTGGTGCCACTCCTGGTGCTAGTGCACCTGGTGCTAATCCAGCCGCCACTGCCGCATTGGCCACTGCTCAACAGCAACAGAAAAAGCGTGAGATGCAAGATCAAATCAAACAAAAACAAAAAGAAATAACTGACTTGCAAAAGGCCATGGCCAATCCAGCCATGATGGCTGCAGAAAACAATACCGGCAACTTCTTGCGCGAATCTGAAATTCAACAAGCACAGGTTGTATTGGCTGCACAAGACATGGTTGATCGTGTGCAGAAAATGTTGGAAGACACAACAGAAATGCAATTCAAAGAATTGCCTGCCTTGGTTGATTCAATCAAGAACGAAGTAGGTATGGATCAAGCCGCTCAGTTCAACGCCGATGCTGCCGCCGCACTGTCAGGCCTGGTACAAAACTTGCAAGCCAGCAAAGGCCAATTGGAAGCCGCACTGGGTGTGGTAACAGGTCAAGGTGGTGCTCCTGTAGTGCCCGGCGCCGAAGCAGGCGCAGACATTGGTGCCGAAATGGGTGCAGATTTGGGCGCAGAAGCCGGACTTGATGCCGCCGCCGCTGACGCAGGTGCCGAACTTGAGCCAGAGCCTGAATCAGCAACACCAGCAGCCAGCCTGGGTCGCGGACGTAGATAATGCGTATCAATGAAGTCAACAGCGGCCCAAGTGATGGCACAGCCGCTAGACTGCTGGGCTTGGCCGAATTCTTGATGGGCCGTGCTCGAGATACCGCAGGCCAAAAACAAATCAGCATGCAGACTTTTTTGAACCTGGCCCGTAACATGCAGATTGATCTCACCGCAGAAACACTAACAGACATGGTCGGCCAGGCCCCGCTCAACAGTGTGTTCATGCCCATTGAACCCAATTCAGGCATGATCAAATTCAAAGGCAATGATAGTGGTCCCATACCCATGCCAGTGAACCAGGCACAAGACATTGTGGCCGCGGCAGCCAAACGGGCAATGAAATAAAACCAAATGTAGTCAACTAAAGGTTGACCAAACACGTTAAATATAGTATACTACACTACCTAATAGGAGGTTGCTATGAAAAAACTCATCGCCGTAATTTTATTCACTGCTTGGTTATCAGCACAGGCACAGCCAGGATTTAGATACTATCATCACCACGGATACTATTCAGGTCCCAACTACGGATGGGTGGCTCCTACCATTATTGGTGGTGTGATTGGCTATGAAATTGCTCGTAATCAACAGCCAGTGATTGTACAACAACCTGTGATAGTTCAACCCACGCCTGTGCCACCCGCCACAGTGTATTACGGACAAACTCAGACCTGTACTGAATGGACGGAAGTTCAACAGCCAGATGGTACTGTGACTAGAACAAGGACTTGCAGACAATGAAACTGAAACAACTAAGACACAAATTATACCGAGCAATTTTCAATCACGACAGTGCTAAAGAAAAACAAGTTTGGTTCAAGATACTTAAGAAATCTGTCAAACACAAACATACCGAGGACATACGCTAATGGCCTATTCAGAAAAAGTCATAGATCACTATGAAAATCCACGCAACGTGGGCAGATTTGAAATTGACGACTCCATTGGTACAGGCATGGTAGGAGCGCCTGCTTGCGGTGATGTGATGAAACTACAAATAAAAGTTCAAGATGGGATTATTACAGATGCAAGATTCAAAACATACGGATGCGGATCAGCAATCGCGAGTTCTAGCCTCGTTACAGAATGGGTCAAAGGTCGAACACTTGAAGAAGCAGGATCCTTACGAAATAGCCAAATTGCTGAAGAACTTGCTCTCCCACCAGTCAAAATCCACTGCTCCATCTTGGCCGAAGACGCCATCAAGGCTGCTGTAGCAGACTATCGCAAAAAGCATGATCTCGCTAACTGATACGGCCCGGAACAAAATACAAAAACTTGTCACAGCCAAAGGTTACGCTGGTATTCGTCTTGGAGTAAAAACTACCGGTTGCTCTGGGCTGGCTTATGTGTTAGAATATGTAAGAGAATACACGCCCGAACCCTACGTTACCAACTACGCACAACCTGACTTTGTGGTCTTAGTAAATCACAAAGATGATATCTACCTCAAGAACATGACCGTAGACTATGTGCGTCAAGGACTAAACGAAGGCTTTGAATTTTCAAACCCCAATGAACGTGACCGCTGTGGTTGCGGAGAAAGTTTTAGAGTTTAATTTGTACAATCCAAAATTCGATTATCAACCCATACCCAGGGTCACAATAGAGGGCAAGCGTTACTACGCCACCCCAGATGGCAACAACCTACCAAGTGTGACCACAATCCTGGACAAGACCAAACCTCCGGAAAAAGTTGAAGCACTCAATCAATGGCGTCGACGTGTGGGTGCGGAAAAAGCACAGCAGATCACAACCGAAGCAGCCAATCGGGGCACAAGAATGCACACCTATCTTGAGCAGTATGTCAAGGATGGCGCTATTAAGGAGCGCGGATCAAATCCTTTTTCGTGGCCCAGTCATGTGATGGCGGAAACTGTGATTCGAGAAGGACTTAAAAACGTGAGTGAATTTTGGGGTATTGAAGTTCCACTATATTTTCCTAGCATTTACGCAGGCACCACAGACGGTGCTGGTATACACCTAAATGAAGAAAGCATACTGGACTACAAGCAAACCAACAAACCCAAACGGCGTGAGTGGATTGACGACTACTTTGTGCAACTGTGTGCCTACGCAGAAGCACACAATGAATTACATGGTACACGCATACGTAAAGGCGTGATCCTGATGTGTGTCAAGCCCGACTTAGACGAGCAACACAATATCATTGGCAAGCCGCAGTATCAGGAATTTGTGCTGGAAGGTGCAGAATTTGATCGATACCGCGATCTATGGTGGAAAAAAGTCGAACAGTATTACATGCTAAATACATGATAGCAAGAGGACAATCACCGTGGCAATTGTACAAGTATCTCAAATCACAAACCGTAAGGGTCTAGCAGAAAATCTACCGCAGTTGGCCGGTGCTGAATTTGGCTGGGCTACTGATCAACGCAGACTGTTTATTGGCAATGGCACACTAGCGGACGGTGCTCCTGTGATTGGCAACACTGAAATTCTCACTGAGTATTCAGATGTGTTTACTGGACGTACTGAATTTGCATTTGGTGACTTGGTTGTAAAAGCAGGCACCATGGCCACTGTTGTCAACAATACCACTGCAACTGTGTTTACCATTGATGCCACTGCAATTCCAGCATTCCAAATCCGTTACATGGTAAGACGTGGTGTGTATACCGAAACTGGCGTGTACAATGTGGTAGCCAGTACCGACGGTTCAGGTGGATCTGGATTTGTGGCCACACCTACCAATGTGGTCAACAATGGCAGTACAGGTGTAACGTTCAACATAAGTGAAACCACCAGCACTATTTCCGTCGGATATACCAGCACCAACACAGGTGTCACCGGAACACTTTATTATTCCATCAGTTACTTCCAAGTTTGATGTGGCCCTCTACCTTTGAACAACGCCTACATGCGTGGGGTGTTCTACGTGAATCTATTCAACACGCATCTGTTGAACAAGCCCTTGCTGATATCAATGCCTGGTGGTTCCGAACACCTTGGCGAGCATATCATTTGCACTGGGACGATCAGCCAAACTGGCCAGATCCCTGGGAACTTTTGAGCGACAACATCTATTGTGATCTTGCTCGCGGGCTGGGAATCCTGTATACTATAACTCTGCTGGATCGACCAGATCTGCAGGATTCAGTATTGACAGAGTCTGATCAGGGCAATTTAGTCCTGGTCCAGCAGGGGAAATATATACTGAATTGGGATTCTGAACAGGTGTTAAATATCAATCCAGGACAGATCAAGTCTCAACACAGCATAACGCAAGAACAAATACAACAACAAATCGGGTAATAATGAAGCAAATCACAGTACAAAAACGCAGTGGCAGTCGCGAGCCACTAGCATTGGAAAAATGGCAAGCGCAGATCGCAAAGGTGTGTGCAGGCATAGCGGATGTCAGTCAAAGCATGATTGAGATCAAGGCCCAATTACACTTTTATGACGGAATCACCACAAAAGAAATTGATGGCATTACACTCCGAGCCATAGTGGATCTAATTGATGTGGAATCAAATCCTGACATTGGTCATACCAACTATCAGTACGTGGCAGGCAAGCAAAGACTCAGTATGTTGCGCAAGGATGTGTATGGCGCATACGATCCTCCCCACCTGTTGGAGATCGTGAAGCGTAACGTGGCCACCGGCCTGTACACTCCTGAACTGTTGGAGTGGTATTCAGAAGAAGACTGGAACCGCATGAACGACATGATTGATCATGTGAAAGACGAACAGTATTCTTATGCGGCTGTGGAACAGTTGATTGAGAAGTATCTTGTTCGCAATAGATCTACAAAGGAAATATATGAGACTCCCCAAGTGCGTTACATGGTGGCCGCCGCTACAGTCTTTCATCGTGAAGAACCTAATGCGGCTCGCATGCGTTACATCAAAGAATACTACAACGCCGCTAGCGATGGCCTGTTTACTCTTGCCACTCCAGTGCTTGCTGGTCTGGGCACTCCTACCAAGCAGTTCAGCAGTTGTGTGCTCATTCGTTCTGATGATGACCTGGACAGTATATTTGCTAGTGGTGAAATGATGGCCAAGTATGCCAGCAAACGTGCTGGCATTGGTTTAGAGATTGGGCGACTGCGTCCACTAGGCTCGCCCATTCGTGGTGGCGAAATCATGCACACCGGCATGATACCATTTTTAAAGAAGTGGTTTGGTGATCTACGCTCATGCTCACAAGGAGGTATCCGTAATGCAAGTGCTACTGTATTCTATCCCATTTGGCATCATCAGTTTGATGATCTTATCGTTCTTAAAAACAACCAAGGCACAGAAGAAACCCGTGTCCGGCACATGGACTATGGGGTTGTTCTTTCCGCATTTTTCTGGAGACGATTTAAAAATCGAGAAAACATAACTTTCTTTGATCCCAACCAGGTGCCTGAACTTTACGAAGCATTCTATGCCAACACTGAACGTTTTGAAAAGTTATACGTGGAATACGAAAAACGCAAGGACTTGCGTACCAAGACCATGGCGGCCGAAGAAGTATTCAAGTCAGGCATACTCAAAGAACGTACAGACACAGGTCGTATCTATCTTGTGTTCATTGACAATGTTATGAACCAAGGTCCGTTTGACACTGAATATCATACCATTTACCAGAGTAACCTTTGCTGTGAAATCTTACTTCCTACAAAACCTTTCAAGCGCCTGGACGACGATCAAGGTCGCATCGCACTTTGTACACTGGGCTCCATTAACTGGGGAGCATTTAGGAACCCTGAGGACATGCGCCGGGCTTGTCGCATTCTGCAACGCTCGCTTTGTAACATTCTTGACTATCAAGACTTCTTATCGATCCAAAGTCAGTTATCAAATGACGAAATTCAGCCGCTTGGTATCGGCATTACTAACCTTGCTTACTGGCATGCCAAGCGAGGACTGCAATATGGTAACAAAGACGCTCTTGGAGAGGTCAAATCTTGGATGGAACACCAGGCCTTCTACCTTACCGAAGCAACAGTTGAACTTGCTAAGGAAAGAGGCCGTTGCAAAGATTCTGACCGCACCTGGTACGGTAAAGGTATATTTCCTTGGGAACGTCGTGCCAAAGGCGTCAACGAACTAACAGACTTCGCACCTGAACTGAACTGGGAAGGTCTACGTGCTGAGATGCGTAGTTATGGTGTGCGTAATGCCACACTGATGGCTATTGCCCCAGTAGAGTCTAGTTCAGTTGTGATCAACTCAACCAATGGTATTGAAATGCCCATGAGCCTTATTTCAGTCAAGGAATCAAAAGCAGGCAGCCTCACACAGGTTGTACCTGAATACCACAAGTTGAAGAACCGGTATCAAATGATGTGGGCACAAAAAGACTGTGATGGCTACTTGAAGACAGCGGCTGTGCTTGCGGCCTATGTTGATCAAAGTATTAGTACCAACACATTCTACAATCCAGCACACTTTGCTGATCGTAAAGTGCCAACTACCCTGATTGCCAAGAACTTGATGCAGGCACACTACTGGGGCCTAAAAACATTCTACTACAGCCTGATTAACAAACAAGGTAGCAAACAAGTGGATGAAGTGGCACCACTAGAGGTCATTGACTTTGACCTTGAAGGTGAAAACTGTGAGGCCTGCAAGTTATGAACAGCGTGGAACGAATCTGGGCCAGAGCCACTGGACATCTAATGGGCGAGAGCGACCATGATCGTCCAGATGTGCCTATACTGACCTTGCGGGAAGCACGTCTTGCATTGTTCCTCAAAACTTTTTGGGTAGCAATACATGTGGTAACCTGCTGTTTCATTATTGCAGGCGTGGTAAGACACTGGAACAATTAACATGCTAGAAACCTGTTGTGACATATTGGTCGATGCGTACAAACGCAATTGGATTACCAGTAGAGATGGCAATATCTCTATACGTCATCACGACCGTGATCATTTTTATATCACGCCATCGGGTGTGCGTAAACAAACACTACAACCTGACCAGTTCAAAAAGATTGGCATCTCACCCAGCAAGTTGCTATGGTTAGATATGCTATACACTGATATTAGTAAAAATCTCAAGCCCAGTGGAGAATTGCCTTTGCACTTTGGTCTACAAAAGAATATGGGGCAACACAGTAGTGAAGTACGTGTAGTGGTTCACGTTCATCCAACTTATTGTATTGCGGCCATGCATGCTGGTATTGATTTGAGCACAGTCAGCGATGCATTTCCAGAACTCAATCGTTACACACGAGTGGCACCCAATGTAGGAGATGTGGCACCCATCAGTCAAGAACTTGCTGATGCATGCCATAGTAATCTGGGACTAGACCCAGCAGGCAATATCCAGTTTGATATTGTGGGGATTAAGGGACATGGGGTTGTGGCAATTGATGTCACACCATGGCGTGCCTATGAGCACATAGAAAGATTAGAACATATTTGCAAGATAGTGCTTGCATCAGGAAAACACAAATGAGCCAACAACAATACAATTTAAAAACAAAAACAGATTATCTCAGTCGCAAGATGTTCTTGGATCCTGCAGGACCAGTGACCATTCAACGATTTGAAGAAGTCAAGTACAACAAACTGGTCAAGTACGAGCAAGAAGCACGTGGTTTCTTTTGGGTGCCAGAAGAAATTTCTTTGACCAAAGACGCACAAGACTTCAAAGATGCCAGTGATACTGTCAAGCATATCTTTACGTCAAACCTGTTGCGACAAACAGCATTGGACAGTTTGCAAGGCCGCGGCCCCAGTCAAATCTTTACACCTGTTGTATCAATTCCTGAATTGGAAAGTTTGGTCTACAACTGGACATTCTTTGAAACCAACATCCACAGTCGCAGTTACAGTCACATTATCCGCAACATCTACAACGTGCCCAAGGATGTGTTCAACACAATCCATGACACACAAGAAATTGTGAACATGGCATCAAGTGTTGGCAACTACTACGATCGACTACACATGATCAACTGTCGTAAAGAACTACTAGAAGAGTTTGCTGAACGCGAACATATCAAGGCCATTTGGTTGGCACTGAACGCAAGTTACGCATTAGAGGCATTCCGCTTCATGGTATCATTTGCCACAAGCCTGGCCATGGTTGAGAACAAGATTTTTATCGGCAACGGCAATATCATCAGCCTGATCCTGCAGGATGAGATGCTACACAAAGAGTGGACAGGTTGGTTGATCAATCAAGTGGTCAAAGAAGACTCACGCTTTGCCGCAGCCAAAGCCGAATGCGAAGCAGAAGTGTATCAAATGTATCTGGACGTGATCCGTGAGGAGAAGGCCTGGGCTGATTACCTGTTCCAGAAAGGTCCAGTGATTGGTCTCAATGCCAACATTCTCAAAGACTTTGTGGACTTTACAGCATTCAATGCACTCAAAGAAATTGGAATCAAGTATACTGAAGACCACCCACGCTCAACACCCATTCCTTGGTTCACCAAACACGTGGACACCAGCAAGAAACAAACTGCACTGCAAGAGTCAGAATCGACTAACTATGTTATTGGAGTCATGTCCGATCAACTGGACTATGAAGAATTACCAGAATTATAACAAGGAAAAACAAAAATGACAAAAGCAATTGTATGGTCAAAGAATCACTGCCCCTATTGCGATCAGGCCAAGGCCTTGCTCAAGATGAAGGGCATTGAATACGAAGAACGCAACATCAACAACGGTTGGGACAAAGAAGATTTACTGGCGGCTGTGCCAGGTGCAAGAACAGTACCACAAATTTTTCTGGATGACCAACTTGTGGGTGGATTTACAGAACTAAAGAAAAGATTTGAGGCCTAGATGCCAACATTTACCTCGGACTGGTTTACAAAAAATATTCCAAATTTTGAACACATCAAACGTAATTTGGAAATAAACATAGGTGAAATCAACAACATACTAGAAATAGGAGCACACGAAGGTCGTGCCACCTGCTGGATGATGCAAAATATGTTGAGCGATACTGGCACAATAACATCAGTAGATCCATTTGCCAATCATCACATAAATCCCTTTACTGGTGAGAAAGCCACCGAAGATCGTACCTGGGAAAAAAGATTCAGAGCCAACACAGCCGAAGCCAAACGCCCAGGGCAGACCCAGCAGGTTCATGTGGCACTGAGTTTTCCAACCTTGGCACAATTTATTGTGGATCAACGAAGATTTGACTTTATCTATATTGATGGTAACCACTGTTGTGATGCTGTGATGGCCGATGCAGTGATGGCCTGGAGCCTGTTAGTACCTGGTGGAATCATGCTGTTTGACGATTATCTGTTCGAAGATGAACCAGATGTATTGGATCGAGGCAAAATTGCCATAGATGCATTTTGTAATAGTTTTGTCAGACAATTGGATTATTATGTTATTAACTACCAATTGGCTATTGCAAAGAAAAAAATTTAACAAAGGAAAAACATGTTACTTGAAATTGACAAAGGACTTGCCGAAGGCGACGTGGTCACACTCAAACTCACATCAGGTGAGGAGATTGTGGCGCGACTGGACAAAGAAACTGACACACACTATCGCTTGACCAAACCCATGGTCATCGCCATGGGTCCAAATGGGCCAGGCCTCCTGCCCTACTTGTTTACAGTGAGTCCGGACAAGACCATTGGCCTGAGCAAGACCACTGTGACTGTGGCTGTGACTTCGGACAAGCAGTTTGCCAGTCAGTACATGCAGAGCACAACCAACATTCAAATGGTTTAAAACGCCGGCATTTTTCTTCCATAAATACACCATGGGACATCGCTTTGTGATCATGCGTGATGAAAAACTGTATGAATACACCGAGTACGAGCAAATACCCGATGATTTTGATCATGTGATTGAGTTTGCTCCCGAAGCCCCGCCTGGACCGCACACGGATCAAGATCATGAAGAAATTGATCAGTGGTATAGCAAATTTGAAAGATTAATGGAAATAGAATATGCCAGCAGCCGCAAGACAAGGTGACAGTTGTGTGATTCATTGCTCGCCATTCAATGTGGCAGCAGGCAGTGCCAGTGTATTTACCAATGGCAGAGCCGCCGCCCGAGTAGGAGATCCAGTGGATCTGCATTTGAATCTTGGTAAAAAATGTTTCCCACATTCGGCCACCATTGCTTCTGGATCAGGATCTGTGTTTATCAACGGCAAGGCAGCCGCCCGAGTTGGTAGTAAATTAAAAGGTTGCACATCAGTCAGTGGCGGGTCAGGTGATGTTTTTATTGGTGGTTGATCTTGGCTGAGTCTATCTTAACACCACTGCAATTGATTGCGGGAGCCAGCCTCAGCAACAATCAAGGCATACAACTGTCCCCTGACTTTAGCAATGCACTGGCCTCCTACAACGGCACACCATTGATAAACCCCTTGCTGATAGCACTTGGCAATAGTTCTGCGGCCAATCTGTCCAACGTAACACTACTGGGTCTTGAGACCATGGCAGCCAACACTTGTCCTGCTTTGGCCGACAGCACACCGGCCAACTATGCTCCTGCTATTGGCAGCAGTCTAGGCAATCCTGCTCTTGGCAACAGTATTTTGGGATTTACTGGGATCATCAGCGGCATAGGCAATTCTTATCTAGGCAACGGCAATGTGAGTGTGTTTTCTCAGGTGTTTGCTGGTGCTGTGGGCTACATTGATCAGACCAATGCATTTATCAACACAGCCATCAACAGTCAGACCTATCTAGGCAGCACATTCACCAGCATGAACAGCCTGATCACTGGCAATTTGACTGATGTCAACTTGGCCTTGCCTTCGTTCGGCAGTGACCTAGCACGACTTGGTTTTCTTATTGACTTGACCAACCTTGGTAACTTTGGCCTGCCTAGCCTAGTGTTCCGGCAGTTGGCCACGGTGACCAATCTCACAGCAAGAATCACTGTGGCACTCCGGCAAGTGGGATTCTCTACCTCGCAAATTGAACGCATCACTGACCCTGATGTGCGACTGACCGACACAGAAGAAGCACGACTGTACAGAGCCATGCTGTTGATTACTGGACAGGCTCTGCAACAGGTATGTGACATTTTGAAAATCACTTTGCCTGTGGCCGGTGTCAATACCACCCAGCCACAAAATCCTGGCCTGAACTCCATGGCCGATCTCTTAGACCCTGTAAAAATCTTCCCCAACAGTTTTGCCAGCCTCACAGTGAGAACCTATAATCAAAACACCACCAGTGAGTTGAGATCTATCTATCTGGATGCCACCGGCAATGTCAACAGCAAACTTACAGAATATCTACCAAGATATGTGATAACGGTGGTACCAGCATGATTACCTATGAACGCTTGAGCAAAATTATACCCGCAGATCAGGCCCTGGCCTGCAAGGCTGTGAGTGTGAGTCTACAACAGATAAAAAACATAACCAATTTGTCTTTGCCAAATTTGGCCACAGCATTTGCAGGCACAGTGACCACTCGAGATCTAAACCTGATCAATGCACTGACCACGGCTGTACCTGCCTCGGTGGCTGCCTACTATACCACCAACTATGCCACCGGCACAGGACCGGGCAATACTCTGGTCTTGACCGATCTATTGGGGGCCGCAGTGGGAGTTGACTATATCACTCAATTGAACAATGCTGTGACCACTATCAACTCATTGGCCGCTGCCGGACAATTGGCAAATCTTACCAGTATCTATTTGACCATGGCCAACACAGTGAATGGCGTGTACGGCGATCCAGTAACCGGTCCGGTCACAATACCTTCGGGACCTGCGGCAGGTACCTACGCCAATGCAGATGAAGCCTTTGGAAATGCGTTGACTCCGGCTGCCATAACAGAAATTGGCAGTGTAGTCACAATCAATCCCAACCAAACCACTGCTCTCAATACAGATTTCAACAACATGGCACAAAAGGTGGTAAACGAAAGTCACAACCTGGCCTTGGCAGGGATTCAGATAAACAACTTGAATAGCACAGGAGATACCCTGGGCCCGATCATGAGTTTTGTTGAAAGTTTGCCCACATATGGACTCAAAAAAGAAGTGAACGGCCCGGTGTACTTTCTAGAACAAGTGGCCAATCTCACTACACTGGGCGGGCAGGCCATTGTGGGCTGTTTGCGCGAAGGACAAAATCAAGCAGTGCTGAACAATGTGGGCGTGGGACTAGACACTGACGTTCCTGACACTTCCAGTTTCCCCATTCAGGTTGCAAATCTCATTCCAGCCACGTATACTACAGCACAAGCAGCCAATTTAGTGGTAATTTAAGCACCTTGTACGTGTTTCTACTAAATATTATTCTGTGTTTGTAATAAAACACTCTTTTTAAAAGGAAAAACTAAATGAAGAAAATCTTCGCAATCTTGGCCTTGGCCATCACAGGTACTGCATTTGCAGCCGACAGTTTCACTGTCGAAGGTCAGCACATCAACAACGCAGGTGCTGCCGCTCAACAACAATATGTTTTGGGTGTAAAGAAAGAGTTCACAGGCTTTGCCGGTGACTTGGCATTCTCCAATGCACAAACTGAAGGTACCAATGCCTTGAGCACACGTCTCGAAGCAGGTGCCACAGTGGCTGGTCCAGTTGGCTTGTATGCTCGTGCCGCTGTTGGTCAAAAGTATAGCAATACCACAGACTTCACATACTACTCTGTTGAGCCAGGTATCGCTGCCGCTGTTCCAGGCGTTGCAGGGTTGACTGCCAAGTTCGGATATCGTTTCCGTAGTGCATTTGACTCATCACAAAACAATGACCAAACTCAAACAGCACGTTACTCATTGGCCTATGCTTTGAGCAAAGACGACACCGTGGCTGTCAAGTATGATCGCGTCAAAGGCGATAGTAACCAAAAGGTTATCGCAGTGGCATACACACGCGGTTTCTAAAAAGTAACACTTTTTTGTTACCCTAAAAAGGTAATACTAAAGTACTACAAAACCCTGCCCTGTGCAGGGTTTTTCTTTTGGTTGACCCGATATTCAAAATCGGTTATAATCATAACATGAAGTTAGAAATCAATGAAGTATTACAGTGGACCGGGGCAGTGTTTATCATAGCAGGCCACAGTCTCAACGCAGTAGGTCCTAGTGCCTACCCCTACAACATTCTTGCATTTTTCCTGGGCACAATCCTGTTCATGGCCTGGACCATCCGTGTTGCAAATAAGCCACAGTTGATGGTGAACATTGTGGCCCTGTGCATTGGAGCATCGGGTCTAGTCAAAGCATTCGGTTGACCCGAAATTGCCAATTTGTTATAATACTTGTATAGAAACTAAAAAGGAGTCCGTAATGAGTACAGAAACTTACAATCGTCTGACAGAACAACAAAAGCGTGAAGTTCGTATGTACGGTTGCACTGAAGCAGAAATGCGTGAAGCAGTGGAACAAAGCATTACCTATCGCTTCTCCGGTCCGGCCATGATGGCAGCCAGTATCTTGAGCGATGCACAAGAAATGATCAACACCGAATACGGTGAGGTTGACAGCATGCGAGCCGAAGATGCTCGTCAAGCAATCAATCGTGCCAAATTTGTTTTATTCACCTACATCATGGACCGGGAGACAGCATGAGCCGCATGAGCGATATTAGCACAATGGTAAACGCCATTTGTGAAGACCGTGGCTATGACAGCCCCAAAGAATTTGACTATAGTGACGTTGAGTATCTTGCTGAAGAACTTGGTATATCAGTAGTGGCCGTTTGTGCAATGGTGCGCATTGAGATTCCGGAAAACTGTAGCCCTTTTGCAACATCAAACAGTTGACCAGAAATTCATTTTCGGTTATAATACATTTTCATTCATCAACTCAGGAGATTTTATGTCTTATTCTTTTGCAGGTACTTCTGTACTAAAAGGTGAACTCAAAGTTCGTTTTGCTAACTCTGATGCTCGTGCCAAGCAATTGGCCAAACTGGGCGACACTGATGTAAACATTGTGCCATTGCCACATGCCATGGACAAGGCTCAAGCGGTTGCATACTTGCTAGAGTCTGGCTTTGCCAAAGACATCTTGGTTCGTGCCGCACTTGAAGCAGAAGTGGCTCCCAAGGTCAAAGCCAAAGCACCACGCACTGTTAAAGTTCGTGCCAAAGTTGCGAAACCCAAGGCCAAAGTCAAAGTGGATCGCACTGATGCCACAGAGGCTGAAGTGGATGTATTGTACTCGGCAGTCTACGGTAATCAGTAATGATAGTCAACGCCTTCTTTGTTTGGCTCAATTGGCGCATCGCTGATTATTGCTTTGAAAACAACAGCCCCCAATGGGGCTGGGCCAACATCTTCTTCAGTGCCTACAATGGCGCTATTATTGCATATCAGTTATTCGGAGGTTAACATGGGTTTGGACATGTATGCATACACTGCCTCTAAGGACAAGGCAGATCAAACAATCAGTCAACGCGAAATTGCTTACTGGCGCAAGCATCCTAACCTGCATGGTTGGATGGAACGCCTGGCCAAGGAAAAAGGTTATTCATACAAATCATTCAACGGCGTTGAACTTGAACTCACCTGGGAGGATATTGACATTTTAGAACGTGCAGTCAAGCACAGTCAACTGCCAGGTACCCAAGGCTTCTTTTTTGGCGAAAATGCCGACGACTACTATCAAGAACGAGATCTTGAATTCATTCGCAAGGCTCGAGCAGAATTGTTCTTGGGACTTAAAGTGTTTTATAACTCTTCATGGTAACCACGTAAATATATGAACGAGATCGATTTCTCAAACGAAAGGTTCGATGGCACAATGGCCGCAGGCTGGATCCGCGATCTAGAAAGTTCAGACAGCCGTATACACAAAGAAAAAACCATTGAAAAAGCACTGATGGCAGCCAAACTGGGCAGTGCCGATGCACAATGTTTCCTCTTTAATTGTTATCAGGCCTACAATCCTTTCTATACATTCAACATCCGTCAGGTACCTGAGACACAGGGCGTGACCGGTAGGCCTAATCCTTGGACAAAATTTTGGGCTTTGCTAGAAGCCCTGCGTACAAGAAGTGTCACCGGCAATCGTGCTAGAGAATCTGTTGAGCAAATGAGCCAGATGTTTGACTCTGACGAGTGGAATAACTTGGCTCGTCGCGTGATGATTAAAGATCTACGTTGTGGCATTTCAGAAAAAACACTAAACAAAGTTTTGGGCAAAACTGAATATAAAATTCCTGTGTTCACTTGCCAGTTGGCACAAGACTCTACAGATCAACCCAAGAAACTTCGAGGTATCAAACGCCTGGAAGTCAAACTGGATGGTGTGCGTGTGCTGGCAGTGGTCGATGGTGGCAATGTTACACTATTCAGTCGCAACGGCAAACAGTTTGAAAACTTTCCACAGATTGCTGATGCTATTCTAGATGCCCGCAAGCACTTTCAATGGGGTCGTGGCACAGGCGGCCGCTTTGTACTGGACGGTGAGATTGTGGGTGAGAGTTTTCAGACACTCATGAAGCAAGCACATCGCAAGAGTGACGCTGTGACTGATGGCATGGTATATCACATATTTGATATTCTTCCCCTGGAGTCATTACAAGAAGGACATTGTAACCTGCAACAGTACAAACGTATTGAGTGGATTGAGAGCGCCAAGGAACGTCTCTTAGAAACACCTTGCTTGAGAATTATGAACGGCTTGGAAGTGGACTTGGACACAGCCGAAGGACATGATATCATGCAAAGGTTTGCTGAAAGTGCCGTTGCAGAAGGCTTTGAAGGCATCATGATCAAATCAATGGATGCACCTTACGAGTGCAAACGTAGTGATTATTGGATGAAATGGAAACCCACAATTTCGGTAGACCTCAATATTGTAGGTTTTGAACAAGGTACTGGTCGCAATGCAGACCGGTTGGGTGCTATAATTTGTGAAGGAGAAGACAATGACCGTAGAATTCGTGTTAATGTTGGTAGCGGCTTTAGTGATGCTGTTCGTGATGAGTATTGGGCCAATAGGGATCAGTTACTTGGTCACTTGGTTGAAGTCCAAGCGGACGCAGTCACACAAAACCAGGACGGAACATACAGTCTCCGATTCCCAAGGTTCTTGAGATTCCGCGACTTTGAAGCAGGAGAGAAAGTGTGATGACTCCTTTGTATGAAATAGTGCTGGTAGCAGTGATGGTAACGCAGAGCCCTGCTGGTGGACCATTATCAATACAATACCAGCCTTTGGATTACTACAATGCCTGGAGTATCTGCCAAAAAGAACAACGTCGACTACAGTCACGAATCCGAGAACGAGAGCAAATTCGAGCCTATGTTTGTTTGAAAGTTGATAGAGAATGACAGCAAGATCAGCCAAAGGCCTACGTGGTCATATCATTGACAGTTTTGACGGCAACTACTGGTTTAGAGTTTATGATGCGGATCACAACTTTACTGACTATGACTTGCGTCACTGTGACCTTGCTGTCGTAATTGATGATGACGATGCATTTTTATACGAGGATGAGTTCAGTGCCAAACTTGACCATGCTCCTGCAACATTAGGAATAAAAGAAGATGGTGCTTGAAATATTTTTGGCAGGCATGATCACTGCCTTTGGGTGGTGGACCAGCACACACTACATAATTGAACCTTACTTCCCACCACCCATTGAAAAGAAAGTAGAAAGCAAATGAAAATTGGACTCAGTTACAGTCGATGTGTCCGGGACATCGTAGAAGGCACGGTAGACATCGACGATGTGCTAGTACTAATTACCCGCACAGATTTTGACCCACATGATGACGCACAATGGCAGGGTATCTGGAAAGGCTATCGCTTTGGCTCTAATCCTGAATGGTATGGGTACGAGGATGAGGACGAGGACCGATTCCGTAGTGTCAGCATTGAACTTTGGGAAACAGGCAAGTTCCACCAGCCACGAAAGTTTGGATGGCATCCTGCTCGTCGTCCAGAAATTTGGTTGGAAACTGTGTTACCTGACGCAGAAATGCTGACCCGTCCAGCAGTGAAAGAAGCCTGGGACCATTTTCAAACCCTTGCAGGGTTGACCAATACCCGACTAGATCGAGAATATAGATAACCAAGGAGAGCCGGAGTGCCAAAAAAATCCAAAATAGCAGAAGTAGAAGTTGTAAATCCCGAACACAAGAAGTTGATGGAAACTCTCAAGTTCACGCCAAGAACCTACAAGATTTCGTTATGGGGCTATGGTGGGGAATACATCATGGGCACAGTAGATCGTAAGATCTACGACTACTTCCGTCACCGCAGACTGGACCTAAGCGACTTTGCTTGGGACAGCGACTATGCTGATGAGCACAACATTCCTGAAGAAATGTGGCCATTCTCTCCGGGCAGTTACTATGACTGTGATAATATCTGTCATGAACATGGTGTTGATCGCAACGCCGGTACCGTACAGATTGATGACGAAAACGGCGAGACCATTTATCAACAGAGTCTTGAAAACATCTCAGGTATGGGTGCAGATGGGGACGAACCCGAACCCGAATGGGGTGGTGGCGAGGAATACTGGATTGGTATGAATCCTGTTGGTACTGTAGTATTCTTTGGAGTCAGCAACGAGAAGGGCACTTTCTTCGAAGCAGAGTTACCTCTTACTGCACCATTTGATATCACAAAACTTGAACTTGGTTACGACGAGATTGATGGCAACGACATCATCAACAGTGTCAAATACAACGGCGAACAGATTGACAACTGGGGTGGTGACACCAATGGCAAAGGGTCGGAGTTTGGATTATATCTAATCAAGGATTCAAACACCTGGGAAAAATATGCCACCATGGATGACATTGATTATGAAATGACCGAATGGTTCCCTCTGAAGGTCAAGCCAGTGCATACTGGACAGTACATGATCAAGACTGCTGGCAAGAACTCTTGGGAACATCGCGGATTGTGGACAGGTACTAACTGGGTCAACAGTTGGACAGATGAAGCGGACTATGATGATCCAGACAAGATAATCAAGATCAAAGAATGGCGCGGACTTGCACAAGATCCTGATGCAGGTGCATCCTTTGAAGACAAAACAGATCTAGAAGCGGCTCTTGTGGAACTCAAAGCAGAGTTTGAACGACTAACTGTCGTCAATGCAGAATGTGTGCAATGCGATTGGACGGGTGCGGTCGATGACACCCATGATATAGAAGGACAAATGGTTTGTCCTGAATGTCGCGAACCCGTAGAAATTTTGGAGGAAAAGTAGCATGGCAACATGGGTATTAACAACTGAAGAAAAGAAAAACGTTGTAGAGATTGAGTTCTGGACCAAGGATGGTCGAACAATCAAGCGTAGTACCGGATTTAGATGGGGTACAGTGTATTGCGAAAGTGATGAACGGCCTGATATTGATTTGGCTAATCCTGACGGTCTTGAAGTGTTTGCTACTGACTATGACTTTGAACTTGACAACCTAGATGATGGTTGTTGGGTAGATGTTGAGTATCCTGAAGACATGACCCAAGAAGAACAGGATCGCATGGATGAACTATGGGACGAAGAAGGTTATGATGCCTGGGAAGGCGAAGGCTGGAGCCAAGATGACTCAGAGACTTGGTTTAACGGACCATTGAGTTTAGAACAACAGTAAGTTGACACTGCCACCACTCTCCATGTATACTTACTTTGTGCATGGGCAAAGAGATGGTGGCGATCTAATGGCATGAGCGGGGTGCGTGAACGCCCGGGCCCGACATAGCCGTGGCAGGTAGATGTAATGCCCACGAGGTTGAGACACTGACCAAGACTCAGAAATGAGTCAAAACCGGCTGATACCCGGTGTATGCTCAAGTTGGAATTTCAGTGAAAGGAATATTTGATGTCTGTTAACATAGAAGCCTCTGATTCCACGCTTCCATCCCTTGACTCTCTTAGAACAACGCCTTTGTCCATGCACAAATTATATTTTGAATTGTCAAGTGTAGACACATGGTATTCTATCATGAGAGAAGCACGAGCACAGTTCGGCAAGAACTGGCGTTGTCAGCGCCACGTCAAACGCAGACTAGAACATGCCAACCTTTGGCGTCTGCCTGATGCCGTAGAACGTGTGTGGTTTGAAGTGCCAGATCCTGCATTTGGCACCTGGATAGCCATTAAACATGCTGTCAGGCAAGTCAACCCCGGTAAATAAACATTATGATATTTGGTTTTAGCATCCTGGTCACAGCAATCTTACTCAGTTGTGTGGCCGCTTATTATTCTGTAGCAGGCCTTACTGCTATCTTTTCCGCGGCAACTATTCCTGTGATTATCATGGGTGGCAGTCTTGAACTGGGCAAGATTGTGGCCACTGTTTGGTTGCACAACAACTGGCAACGAGTGGGAGTCTTGTTCAAGGTGTATCTAGTACCTGCGGTGGCATTCCTAATGCTGTTGACATCAATGGGCATCTTTGGATATCTCTCCAAGGCTCACTCGGACCAAAGCCTGGTATCAGGTGATGCAGTAGC
>Ga0209085_1000842_pt1 | contig 20800 bp, 21 predicted proteins | sample C_131016_EF_Meta_FD_187310 | JGI IMG/M metagenome (GOLD analysis project Ga0209085, IMG submission 187310) | Freshwater microbial communities from Lake Croche, Canada to study carbon cycling - C_131016_EF_MetaG (SPAdes) (version 2) | ecosystem: Environmental > Aquatic > Freshwater > Lake...
CTTGCAGCGTCCCCTCGGAAATTCTCTCGGGCAGGGTCACATTTAACTGAGTCGGCCCTTGCGGAGCTTTCTGTTCTTGCTCAGCAAGTTTCCGCTGTGCAGCCAAAAAGGATGTGTCCAGAGCTGGTCCTTGCCCACCTGCCACATTCATCCCCGGACCAGCTCCGGGCGGTGGGGGTGGCTTCGCTCCGGCTACGGCCCCAGGACCGTCGCCCCCTGCTGCTGTATTGATATCGAGACCATCTCCGCCAGCTCCCGGCTCGGGCCTCTCCCGTGGCGCCCCGACTAACAGATCTCCATCCTGCCCAGTGGCAACCACCTCGACCCCGAGAACTTCGATTTTTCCCTCTCGAATCATCGCCTGCTGTTTTTCTGAAACCACATTGATCTCAGCCTGCGAGGGGAGCTCTTTTTTAAACCCTTGGACCAACGGAGTCGTTTCCATCACTTTTTTCACATCCACGTCGAAGACCTGGATCGCGGATTTAGGTCCCGTGCCCGTCGAGGCAGCTTGCCCCGGCATGATCACCGCCGTTTGTCCCCCAGGTGTTGTCACCTTCAAGCTCCCAGAACTTTCTAACAATACAAACACCGCCCCACCCGTTGCACTTCGGCTCGCCATAAAAGTACTGCCACTGACCGCTGCAGTCACCCCGCCACAATCCACTGTCGCGCCACCATTCCCAGGAGTTGCGTGAATCAGTGCTGTTCCCTGATCTAACTTCACAAGCCGCTCCTTCGAATGGAAGGAAAAGATACTGTTCGCACCGATCCGAGTGATCGAAGAATCACCAAAGGTTAGTTCCGCCATCGAAGCTGCCGCTGTCGTCACTTTCGAATTTTCGCCAATTTTTTCGCTCATCTTCGCAGGGGCAGCACCTTGACCCGCATCATGCTCCACAATGTTTTTCAACGTGGTGATCTCCGCATCTTTAAATTCTGTTGCGGCAAAACCTAAGCTGACTCCGAACGAAAGGAGGATGAAGGGTATAAAACGTTGATGTCCAAAAATCATACGATTCAATCTTTGACCACCAAAGAACCCGAAAGGTTCAAAGAAATATCTCCAGGACCCGATACGCATACAAATAGGAATCCAAGACATACTTTTAGTATGCCTATAAGTTGTTGAAAGTCAAGGTTTTCAGTAACATTTATATGCCTATAAGTTGCTTTAGGATAATGATTTATGAAAGAACCCACCCTGTAGCTAATAACTATTACTAAACACTACATGTTGTGCTAAGCACTTTCACCCAAGGAGTTTTCCCTCCCAAATCGAACAAGGAACCTAGTAGGCTTGCTCGAAGGGGGCTATCGGCTCTACCCCGGATGTCCCGTTCAAACTCCATACTTTGGTAGGGATGGCTAGTGCCCCTAATCCAAAAGCATGAATTTAACATCAAACATTCCTTCCCCGCTTCACGCCACCCGCGCCACCTGCCACCAAAAGGCAGCCGCCACCGCCGATAAAATCGACAGCTCAGGCACCGCCCAAGCACAACCCAGGCAAAGACCCGTACAGCCAGCTCCCGCCAGCGCCGCCAACAACCCCAACGGACTACGCATGACTTGTCCCTGACCTCCAGACCAGATCCAACTCCAATCGTCTCCTCAGCGAGGCCAACGCCTCTAACCCCCGCCGCAGATTTCCTTCCGTTCTTTCCCCGCAGTGACCACAACAAGCTCCACTGGCCTCCCAGTCCGCTCGGTTGGTGTCCTCCCCGCAGGATCGACAGTGCATTAATGTTTCCATTTTTCGTTTTCTCCTTTTTTCTTGCGCTATCCTGACATCGTGGGTAGGACATAAAGAGTCCTATGAGTAAGAAATCTTTGTCCCTCCCTGGAGGCCACAGCCGGCCCCCTTTAGAACGAATGCAACGTCTCCACGATCTCCTCTCCACCCAGCAGGTGGTCAACTGCCAGAAACTGGGTCGCGAGTTTGAGGTCTCCTATAAAACCATCCAGCGCGATCTCGATTTTATGCGAGATCGCCTCAACCTCCCGCTGGAGTACGATCCCACCCGCTACACCTTCCGCTACACCGAGGCGGTCGAGGCATTTCCTCTACTCCAAGTCAGTGAAGGAGAAATTCTCGCCCTTTTTGTAGCTCAGAAGGTTTTAGCACAGTACCGGGGCACTCCGTTTGAGAAAACCCTGGGTAGCGCGTTTCAAAAACTCACGGGCGCCCTCAAGGAGACCGTCAGCTTTGACTTGGGCGAGTGGGGATCTGACTACTCCTTCCGAGTCACCGGTGCGTCGGCTGCCGATCTGGAAGTTTTTCGCCTCTTAGCGCGAGCCATCGTCCAACGCCAAGAAATCGCATTTTCCTACCAACCTCTTCGTGCCTCCTCCCCTCAGACACGCTCTGTCCACCCCTATCACCTTGCCAACATCGACAACGCTTGGTACCTCCTGGCCCACGATCCCCAGCGGGCTCAAATCCGCACATTTGCTCTCCCGCGTATTCAGAAACCTACATTGACGAAAAAAATCTTCGATCGGCCCCGCGGTTTTTCAGCGGAGAAGGAACTCAAAGGCGGATTCGGGGTTTTTGCGGGCACAGGCAAGCACCTGGTCAAAGTCCGATTCGACTCCTTTGCATCCCGCCTTGTGCGTGAAAGAGATTGGCACCCTAGCCAGAAAATTCGGGACGTGAAAGAAGGCGGCATCGAACTTGAAATGACCCTCGGCGCCTTAGAAGAAATTGAGCGCTGGATTCTTAGCTGGGGGGACCATGCCAAGGTCCTCAGCCCGAAGCCCCTGATCGATTCGGTTAAAAAACGCATTACCACTATGCAGAAGATGTATAGATAACTTTCGACTTAAAACCCTATATATTGTTATAGGGTACAAAGTCATACTATATATTGTATAGAGAGGATCTTTGGCTAGTTAGTGGAGTTGGTGGATTCTGTAAATTTACAAAGCAATCGCCCGCACAAAACCAGATCAGGTCATCTGGCCTCTTTTTTGGCTTTCTCTCTGTTGTGCCAACCGACTTTATTCGGGCAAGCCCTGCCTAGTGCCGTCTCGCAACAAGCAGTAATTGATTCCCAAGCTCAACAGGACCGGGAGAGACAGAAGAAACTCGCTCTTGAGGGGAAAAATGAGGAGAAGCCACCCGTCGAAGCCACTGAAGTTTCAGAGGATCTGGGCTCCCTTCAGCTAGTCCGACCCAAGCCTGACCTGCCCTTTGCACGCCTCCATATGGATCAGAGCTACAGTTGGCTCTCCAACGCCAATTACGCCAAAAGTTCCTCCAATGTGGTCGCCGCTTGGCAAACTATCTCGTCCATCGAAGGGGCCTGGGCACCGACCTTTTCGACCATGCCCGGGTATGAGAAATTCACCCCAGAGGTCGGTATTCGCACCTCCTTCTTTAACTACTTCAGCCAGGAAGAGCCGGCCCTATCGAGCAACTCCACTGGAAATTATGATCTCGGCCTGGCCCAAGATTTCATGCTGATGAATGTGTTTTTTCGTGCGAACAAGCAGGTCACCGACGAGCTAAGTGTGGGGCTCTCCGTCGACGTAAACGGATACTTTTTCCTAAATACCCCTGAAGAAAGGCTCCCTGTAACGACCGTCATAGCGGATAATAATTTCCTCAACGAAATCACCTGCGCTTATAGCTCAAACTATTTTCATGCTTTTACCGACACCCAAGCTGTAACGCTGAGCTGGCGAGCCTCTTACGTCTTTTCAAACCCTTCCTATTTCACGAGAACCGACAACAGCCTCACCGGCTCTTATCTGCTCTCTCTTACGGACAAAATCAGCCTCAGCCCCTTTGCCTCGTACCGTTTGGCATATTACACAGATGCCCAATCTGCTCCTACAACCGGGGTAGACAGTAGCGGGACCTCACAAAACGGCTTCTATCGTCGACTCGATCAGCAGTACACATTGGGCCTAGGATTAAATTTTGCGCTGACACCCCAACTCAGCACGGGATTGGGCTTCAACTATTCGAAGAGTGATAGTACAAGCCGAATCGTTGAGACGGGAGATTTTACAAACCTAACTGGATCGGCCAACTGGTCGATGACTTATAAGTTTTCCGACAAGGAATTCGTTGTGGAACAAAATTCTGAGTGCCTCGGCCCCTACACCCGCGTCGACCTCGGCTTCGGTTTCGTCAACAACCTGGAAAGCTCCCAAACTTTAACGGGCTTCGTCCTCCCTGGCGTCACAGGCATCTTGGCAAACCCGTCCATCTCCGTAAATCCAGGGGTCCGCTTCGATGTCTCCCCAGGCTTTAACTTTACCGACTGGCTGGGGGTCGAGCTTTCCGGAGGGATTCTCTACAACGGCCTCGATCATCTCAACGGGAACGGCACCCTCACTCTCGACGGGGGAACCGAAGTGCTTGGCGACGGGGGCCTCAGCTTGACTGGCCGATATATCCAAGTTCCTGTTCTACTTTCATCCGTATTTCGTTGGCCGGGACAAGCTCGCTGGAAACCTTACCTTTCCACTGGTTTTGGTTTTGCCTACTCCCAACTTCAAATCACGCAGGTCGACAACACCCAAACCTCCGACCAGTTTGAAGAAGCTTACTCCCCTGCTTTTTCTGTCGGCTCGGGATTCATCTGGCAGGTATCCGATGCCGTGGACTTCGATGTTGCCTACAAACTTCTCGGACTGCTCAACCCCACCTACTCAGGTCTTCAGGCTGGTGTCGCCCTTTCCAACTCAGTCCAATTTGGAATCAATGTACGGTTCTAGAATCCCGCAGATCCTCTGGATTCAAGGAGAGTTAGCCAAGACGCTCTCTCCCATTTTTCACTGATTGGTGCATGATAAAAAAATGTCTTCCTCACACCTGACTGCTCGAGTTCTTCAACTCAACTCCCGTCTTCGTGGGGGCGGAACGGACACGCAGTCCCTTGCTCTATCCCAAGGCCTGGCCTCCTCAGGTTGGACGGTCGAATTGGCTGGCCCCGCTGATGCTCCTTTATCGCCCGCAGCTCAAAAGTTTACCTTTCATCCACTCCCCAAGTTTCGACCCTATCAAGTTCTCTCCCTTGCAGGCACTCTTCGCAGAACCAAACCTCGCATTGTTCACGCCCATCATGGAGACGACTACTGGACCGCACTTCTCGCCTCCCGCCTTGTCGAGCCCAGCCCTCTCGTTATTTTCTCCCGTCACCTGGCAAAAAGCCCACGTTCCCGCATTAGTAAAAAATACCTCTTCGATTCCGCTGATGCGATCGTTGCGGTTTCCTCTTTCGTCGCCCAAGTCCTTTTACGGGGACACGATGACCCAGCCTCGCCTGTGACAGAGCGACATCACCGCTCCCCCTGCGTCCTCTCTCCCAAAAAGATTCATGTCATTCATACGGGAATTGATACCAACCATTTTTCGCCCAAAGGCGCCTCCTTCTCGTCTGCCGCTCGACAGAAATTGAATCTTCACCCCAATGAACTGGTGTTTGGGGTTGTGGGCGGATTCGATCTGCCTGTCGGAAAAGGCCAAAGAATTTTCCTTAAGGCGGCACAGATCGTCATGCGCCAACTTCCAAGGGCCCGCTTTCTTATCGCAGGTTCAGGCACAATGGACTCTCTTCTTCGCGACGATATCCGCCACCTCGGCCTCGAAGACCGGGCCCGCCTCATTGGCCAGCAACCCGATCCCGTCTCTCTTCATCACGCGCTCGACTGCCTCGTCCATCCACAAATCGCCACTGAGGCTTTCCCCTCAGTGGTTCTCGAGGCCCACGCTTGTGGCCGTCCTGTTCTCGCCTCCGAATTAGACGGAATTCCCGAGGCATGGAACTTGGGCGCCCTTGGCCAACTGGTTCGGGCAGGGGATGCCAGCGCCCTTGCCCAAGCGATGATCGCCCAATCCGAAAATTCACCCCTCACTCCAGAAGAGCAGAGCGCTGCTCACTCCCGAGTTGCTTCCCAAGCCTCTCTTCCTGTCCAAGCCCAGCGGATGGCTGACTTATACCGCCGGCTAATGGCGAAGTAGAGGCCTTCCCTCCACAACTAGTCGCCGGACTACTAATTCCGCCCCGCAAAAGGCAGGAGTCGCCCTCCTTCAAGCCGTTTCCCGAAGCTTGAGGTTTTGCCCGTTTTATCTCATTCTCAACCCCTATGCCGATGTACGAAAATGTCCTTGGAACTGTCGGTCGCACCCCTCTTGTAAAACTCCAGCGGATCTCTGCAGGCCTTCCCGCCACCATCGCCGTGAAGTGCGAATTCTTTAATCCGCTGGGAAGCGTTAAAGACCGTATCGGGGCTGCCATGATTGAGGCGGGTGAAAAAGAGGGCAAAATTACCCCTCAAACTACGATTGTTGAGCCTACTTCAGGCAATACGGGAATCGCACTTGCCTTCGTCGCCGCCGCCAAAGGCTACAAGCTGATCCTCACGATGCCCGAAAGCATGAGCCTTGAACGCCGCACTCTTCTTGCCCTTCTTGGGGCCAAACTCGAACTCACCCCCGCCGCAGAGGGAATGAAGGGCGCGATCGCCAGAGCAGAAGCCCTCGCAAAGGAAATTCCCGGCTCTTTTATCCCCCAACAATTTAAAAATCCTGCCAACCCTGCGATTCACAAGAAAACAACAGCGGAGGAAATTTGGAGCGATACGGATGGCAAGGTGGATATCTTTATTTCTGCAGTCGGTACGGGCGGAACCATTACAGGCGTGTCCGAAGTAATCAAAACCCGCAAAAAGTCCTTTCAGGCCATTGCAGTCGAACCCAAGGATTCCCCAGTCATCACCCAAACCCGCGCAGGCCAGCCTGTGAAGCCTGGTCCCCACAAAATCCAGGGCACAGGCGCCGGTTTTATTCCCGACAACCTCCATCTTGATATCGTGGATGAAGTCATCACGGTCAGCAACGAGGACGCCTTCGCCATGGCCCGCCGCATCTGCAAAGAGGAGGGCATGCTCGTTGGCATCTCAACAGGCGCCAACGTTCATGTCGCGTTGGAAGTCGCGAAACGCCCAGAAAACAAAGGCAAACTGATCGTCACCATCGGTTGCAGTACAGGCGAAAGATATTTGACGACTGCTCTAGCCGATGAAGCCCGCCGACTTGTCGGGGGTTGAGCCCATGCCCAAATCGAAGAAGAAGGCCCCGGCTCGCGTAACACCAAAGCTGACTCCCTCTTTGCCCCCCGAAGTTCTTGAGCAAGCCGCCCAAGGCTGGCTTCAGTCCCACGGAATTTCTTCAACTCCTGCCGCACCGAAACAGGGTGAACCCTCTTTTACTCAGCTTTCCGAGAGCTTGGACAAAGTTTTGCACCAATTAAGGGCCGAGTTAAACGATCTACGTAACCGAATCTCCCGCCTCGAATCGAAAAAATCCTAAAGGGACAAAAGGAGTCGAACGACGTTTTCCCAACGTCTCTCCTCCCCACGGCTTAATGCATCCCGATCCGCTTGAGGAATTTCGCCTGCCCTCTCAATCGCTAGAATTCGGTCCTCATGCTCCTGCAGGGCCCTCCGATACTTTCTCTCCTGCTCGGGCGTTAATTCGGCCATGGAGTACCCGTCGGAAAACTTAATCACAACAGGCCGAGACTGATCCCTATTTTCCCAATCCCAAAACTGCCCCATCGGCCTCTTCATCATATGCTGGGCCAACTGGCGTATCATCAAGTCGTACGCTTGATCCGATGTTCCTGATGCCGCAGTAACCGGGAGGCTTACAACCCAAGTCGTTGCCGTAATCGGCAAAACCGCCAAGTCCAAAGGCCGAACAACCCAAAAGTCCGCAAAGGAGTACATAGTCTCAGGTGGGGTAAAGTAGTCACTAGGGGCTTCTGCATGCAGGTCTCCACCCCCAAATGCCCAAATTAAACTTAATCCGAGAAAAAATTTTCTCACAAATTTAAAATTGGCCATCAGACCGAGTGGGTCAACTGCCCCCTCCCCTTAGGGTGAATGGCTTGGGGACAAACAAGAAGATCTTAAAAGAACCAAACACTCCACATGCGCCGTCCTTGGGAAAAGATCGATGGGCTGAAACCACTCGGGCGTCCATTTTGCTGCCCAAGCACGCAAATCCCGAGCCAACGCAGGAGGATCACACGAGAGATAAAGAACCCCTTGAAACGGGAGATCCCGCTCAAAGAACCGTCGCGCATCAGGACTCAGCCCGCCACGGGGCGGATTGATCAAACAAAACGAGGGTCCCTTCCCCATCTTAAGAAGAGCATCCTCGAAGTGATCCTCAAAGCGGCCCTGCAACAGCTCCGCCTGAGGAGCCTCCCGTTGAAATGCTGAAACGGAAGCCGCACTGGACTCCACCGCCACCACCCGAATGCCGCGACGCGATAAAGGCCCACTAAAAAATCCCGTGCCCGCATACCCCTCCAATACCGATTGCACGCCCTCTGGTACGGCCGATACCACCTGCTCCTGCAATTTCTTACCCAATGGCCGGTTCGATTGATAAAATGCCTCACCACGCACCTCATCCGCCCGAATCGAGTAGTGAGGACGGGGTCGAGGCCGCTCCCGTAAGACGGCTAACTTCTGATTCACATCGTCTGCTGCTAAAAGACATCTTGGCACATCCACCAAGGTTCGTCCGTCTGTTCCCAGGAATCCAATTCTCCCCTCCCGATTATGCACTGTGATTCGATTCCGATAGGCGTAATCAGGACCCGTCAAAGCAGGCCGAATCACAGGATTTTCTAATTTACCGATTCTTCGCAGTGCCGAATCGATTTGGGCAACTTTGGCCCGGACCTCAGCAGGATAGGCTAAATGTTGCGTCGCACATCCCCCGCACTTCGTAAAAAGGGAACAAGGTGGGACGACTCGATCGGGCGAAGCCTCCAACACGTCCACCAAACGACCTCGAGAATAGGTCTTGTGAACTTCGGTGAGAACAACTCGCACCTTTTCACCTGGAGCCGTAAACGGAACAAAAATGACCTGCCCATCATGCCGGGCAACCCCGTCGCCCCCATACGCGAGTTCGGAAATTGTCAGCTCGATCGGCTCGGTCGCCGAACCTATGACCGGTTTCAGTACCAGTTGTCTTTCAAGTCGGCTGGCGGATAAGGCTCTACCTGCCCCGAGTCATGCGCGGGCATCTTCATCGATTTTGTAGGAATGAAGAATGTGGCGATCTCCAAAGTCCCTACACCCAGATCCATAACCATGCGGGAAAGCCCTTGGGTAAACCCAAAGGTATCCCCATACGTTCCCCCACCCTCTTGAGTCGCGATGTAAGGGGAATCAAACAACTCAGAAGTACACAGGGTCACATTGGCCAGTCCACGACCCAACTTTTCCATCATCGTGGGCTTTGGCGGAAGTCGTAGGTCGGCCAACAGGGCTGATGGGAGAGCGGAAACAACCAGAACGATAGCCAAGAATGTTTTCATAGTTCCTTTTTGCACCCCTTGAGGCTCCCTGCAAGGGGCAAGATCGTCTATGGGGAATAATTTGTGAATGCCGTGGAACGACTCGACAAGGTCCGAAACCGTTCCAACACCCCATCCGCCACCCGATCTGCATATTCACGAAAGATATTTTGCCTATCTCTCCCTCCAATATTCCTTGTTCCCTCATACTCTCCCGCCTGAATCCAGGCGTACGTGTTGCGATCGTTCATATACGGCCCCTCCACAAAGATCACAGGGCCCCGAAACAACCGGTTCGCAATCAGGTTCCGATGCCACACATAGGGACTTATGCCAGAGGGTGAGGCATATCCCGAACCCCCATAATTCTCAGGCGGAAATCCCCATTTTTTCTGGAACTGCTCGCCAATGGCCGCTCCGAGATCCAGCTCCTCAGGAGTTGAATTTTCTAAAAGCTTCCTCAGTAGGTGAAACTTCTGGTCGTCATACACCAACTCACTCGACGTATAGGCTCCGTGGGAGAAAACCACCAACCGACTCACACTCGTCAAACTCGGGCGCCCGGGACGTCCCCAAGGAGCCGCATTGTAGTGAAGGCAGATCGTAAAATCTGGCCGCAACTCCTCATTCACCCTTCGGGCCCGAGCCTGAATTTCGGCCGATCGGTAAAAAAGAAGCTCGGCATTCCATCGAATCAACCCGTTCATCGAGTACCTTGGTAACCTCCGCGACCCAAAGTCTTGCAGCAAATACTGAATGGCTTCGGGGTAGAGATCATTGGGCCGCAAGCCCGTCGTAGGTGAAAACCCGTCGTGAGTCCAAACCACTTTGGCTCCCGCATCCGTCAACCGCTCCTCCAATAGCTTGCACGTTTTTAAATTCAGCTCCCCTTCCACGACAGGCCGATCCCGGCCAATCCGAAACGTACGCTCCTCAATGTCCGCCCAATCTCCCCCAATGTGCCCTGGATCTAAACAGATAACCTGGCCCCGAAGTGGCTTCTCGGGATCTGGCAGACAAAAAGAAACCGTGCGACTGCCTTCTTGCCCCTTCGATCCCGCCCAGCGCAAAAAGTAAAGTAGTTCCGTTTTGGCAATATCCCGAAACACGCGAACTCCTTCATCATCGACGGAGAGGTACTTGGCCAACGCTCCAGACGGGTCAAAAACCGACCTGCACCGCGTGAAAAAATCTTCCCGCTGAATCTTCCCCTGATAGGAGTCGAGCAGCCGCCACTCGGGAGCCTCAGCAAGCGGCGAGTAAAGGAACGCTTTCTCCTCCTCCGCCCAGCCTCCGCTCAGAGCAAATCCACTGATTGCACAAAAGAAAATCCAATTACGCCACATTCCAATACACAATGAAGCAGAATCACGGGCGGGCAAGACAGCAGGGGCGGCTTGAGCCAATCCTCAATTCTCCATACTCTTTCCCGATGGAGCCTTCTCCCACGCCCACCCGCCAGACCCCATGGGACCGGTGGATCGCTGTGGCCATGCTTGGCCTCGCCGCCCTTCTTGCCGCGGGTTGGATCATGCGCGAACGCCAACTTGCGACCGACCGCGCAGAATCTCGAGAGGACCTCCGCCAGGCTATGCACCGCCTCAAAACTCTCTCCTCCTCCACCGAACAGATCCGTACGGCATACCTGCAAAGAAAATCCGAATTGGAGATCACCCGAAAAAAACTGGAACAGGCCACCAGTCGCACTCCCGAAGACAAAGCCAAATCCCGCACCTCCCCAGAGGACAAAGCCAAAACCGCAAAATCTGTAGCCGCGATCTCCGAAAAATTGGCTGGGGCAAAACTTCCCGAATGGGCCGCGATTGAAACAACCGATGGAGCCGTTCGCATCCTCCCTGGGGTCAGCCTTCCCTCTGGCAACGCCGGCTTTCAATCCTTCGCATCGATCGCATCGACCCTCGCCGGTTTGGATCCCGATTGGGTTCTTGAACTTATCGCTCGTGCGGAGCCCGGCTCGGATGCTTGGGAAACAGCTCAAGAACGCGGCGATCTCCTGATCCGGGCCGCTGAAAAATCTCTCAAAGGCCAGCCTGGCCGACTGCGGCTGCGAATCGAAGTCACCAAAGGCCCCCGAATGGAGTGGCGTCTTCAACTTGCCGAAGCCCAGGCAAAGCCCGCTCCCCCTGCAAAACCCAGCCCCGATCCTAAACCCGCGAAGAAGTGAGCACTGTTTTCGTCGACGGTCACTATTACGCGTATCGTAGCTTCTATGCCATCACGGCCCTGACCAACTCTCGGGGGGAGCCCACAAACGCCGCGTACGGCTTTGCCTCTGCTCTCCTTCGCATGGTCGAAGACCTCCATCCTACCCAAGGGGCCGTTATTTTTGATGGGGGAATCCCCGCCGAACGCCTAGCCACCCATCCCGCCTACAAAGCCAATCGCAAGGAAACACCCGAAGCTCTCGAAAAGCAGTTCCCGCTCCTTCACGAGGTGGCCACCGCTTTGGGTTGGCCCGTCATTACCGTGGATCAAGAGGAGGCAGACGATGTTATCGCTAGCTACATCCACGCCGCTGACGCCTCTTCCTGCACCGTGGCGACGAACGACAAAGACCTCATGGTCCTCGTAGCAAAAGGATGCAAAATCTATCAACCCCAATCCCAAGGATTCTCTCTTCTTGGCCCCGCAGAAGTAGAAGCAAAATGGGGTGTCCCGGCTGAAAAAGTTCCTGAACTCCTCGCTCTCACAGGTGACACAGCTGACAATTTTCCAGGCGTTCCTGGCGTAGGCCCCAAAACCGCAGCCAAATGGATCCTTCAGCACGGAACTTCTGAAAAGGTTTTAGCCTCGTCCTCCACTCTTCAACCCGAGCGATTTCGCACGATCTTACAAGATTCGGCCGAGATTGTTCGCCGAAATAGAAAAATGGTCGAACTCCGCACGGCCATTTCACTTCCTCTTCCTCTAAAGGATCTCAAGCTACGACCTGATCCTGCCCGCCAGGTGGAACTCTTTCGACGCCTTGAATTTAAACGCATGACTCGCGAGGCCGAAGCACGCCTCGCGACACAAGGCCCCCAGCAAGCAGACCTCTTCTCCCGCTAACCCAATGAAATCAAAGGTTGAAAATCTCTACCTGCACGTTCCCTTCTGCACTCATCTCTGTCCTTACTGTGATTTCCCGAAGGAGCGACTCGCGGGAAATCGAATGCGGGACTTTCTTCGCGGCTTACAAGCCGAGTGGGCTTGGGCTCAAGAAGAATTCGATCTTTCTCCACGCAGGATCTTTTTTGGAGGCGGAACTCCGACCGCGCTTTCCCCATCCCTACTCCAAGAGCTTTTAGAAATTGCACCTTGGGGTGAGGCCGAGGAGTGGACCGTCGAGGCGAATCCCGATGGCTTTGGTCTAACGAAAGCCAAGCTTCTTCAAGACGCCGGCGTTACTCGTCTCAGCCTTGGCGTACAAGCCTTCCGCCCAGCCGATCTGGCTTGGCTCGGGCGGCGCCACGACCGGACCATCATCGCTTCCGCTGTGACGGATGCACGCAATGCAGGGATTTCCCAACTCAACCTTGATCTTATCTATGGACTGCCCGACCAAGGACCCACCGAGTGGCAATCGACGCTTGAGGAAGCGTGCGCTCTTCGCCCCGATCATATCTCGGCCTACGTCATTACTCCAGAGGCGGGCACAGAACTCATCCGCAGACTGGAACGGGGCGAGTGGCATCCGGATGCAGACACGGAATCCATTCTATTTCTTCTCACACAAAGAATTTTGGAATCTCACGGATTTTCCGCTTATGAAATCTCCAACTTCGCCCAGCCCAAGAAAGAGTGCAGACATCACCAGGCGATCTGGGCGGGCGAGGATTACCTCGGTCTAGGGCCTGGAGCAGTTTCGACCGTGGCGGGACGCCGCTGGAGAAACATTCGAGACACCTCTCTCTATGCCCACTCAGCTGAGGTTGGCCCTCACCCTACGCACGAGGAGGAAGAAACCTGTGGTCCCAAGGAGCGCAGGGCTGAGCGCATTCTATTGGGCCTCCGAACAAGCGCAGGCTTGGCCGAGGAGAGCTTGGCCGGCCACGAGGCCTGTCTATCCGACCTGGTTGAAAAAGGCTGGGGTCGTCGATCGGACGGAAAGTTTCTTCTGACCCCCCGCGGTAGGCTTCGTGCAGATGCCGTCGCCGCGATGCTCATTTAATTATGCCTCCCGCGATTCTCGTAAGTGACCTGCGCAAAACCTACCGCGTCTTCCAGAAACCCCCTGGATTCGCAGGTGCACTGCGTGGCCTGTTTCATCGCCGCTACCAAGAGGTCTCTGCCGTGGGAGGCGTGAGTTTCGAGATCGAGCCGGGTGAGCTTGTGGGTTTTCTGGGCCCCAATGGTGCAGGAAAAACCACTACGCTAAAAATGTTGTCTGGCCTTCTCCAACCCAGCGGTGGAGCCGCCTCGGTTTTGGGCCATCTCCCATGGCAACGGGAAGAAGCTTTTCGTCGCAAAATCTCACTTTTGTTGGGGCAGAAAAATCAGTTGGTTTGGGACCTGCCCGCACGCGAAAGTTTTGCCCTGAACCGCGCCATCTATCGCGTCGACCCCGCTCAGGCCGCCCGCACCATTGATCACCTCTCAAGCCTGCTCGAAGTGCGCTCCCTGCTGGATCAACCTGTCCGCGAGCTTTCTCTGGGCGAACGCATGAAGATGGAGCTGATCGCCGCTCTTCTCCACAAACCCCAAGTCCTGTTTTTAGACGAACCCACCTTAGGGCTGGATGTTGTCTCTCAACACCGTGTTCGTGATTTTCTCCGCCATCTCGTCGCCGAGGAAAAAATCACCACCATCCTCACGAGTCACTACCTCCAAGATATTGAGAGCCTCTGCAAACGAGTTATTATTATCGATCACGGCCGCATCATTCACGATGGCTCGTGGGATCAGATCGTGCGGGACTTTTCCGACTGTAAAGAAATTGTTCTACGCTTTTCAGGCACGCCCCCCGAGCTTCAAGGCGCCGATTGGGGCGAAATTATTGCTAAAGATGCCGTCACTCTTCGTCTTCGCGTCTCCTTTGCGCAAGCGACATCGATCAGTCGCCGCGCTCTCGATCTGCCCGGCCTCGAAGATATTCGAATCGAAGCCATGCCCATTGAAGATGTGATCCGAAGAGTATTTTCAGGGAAAAGAAGCTAAGAAAAAAAGAGCGATGCTTCTGCGCTTTAGTGCGCATGCCCATGGGCAACGGAGGCAATGAGGATAAACCCCGCCAAGGCCGTCCCTAGTTTCCACCAGCGTCCTTCCTTTTCCCTCAACTCGGGCACCAGCAGATCAAACCCTGCCAGATAAACAAAAGTTCCACATGTGGCTGCCGCAAGAATCCCATGGGCCATCTCCCAACCTTCCAAACCCACTCCTGCCGCCAAACAAGCCCCCAGTGGACTTGCCAAACTTAGAATCACAGTTGCCCCAACAATTTTCGCTGCTGAAAAGCCGTACCGACCCAAAGTCACTGCCAATGCAAAGGTGTCTGTTGCCTTGTGGACGAGTATAGCCAAACCAAGCGCATCTTGGGCCGAGCCTGAATGCACAGAACCTAAAGCCAAACCCTCCAGGACCGAATGAAAGGCAAGCATTCCGCCCAAAATATATGGCTTGGCTGGCACCCCCGTTCCTCCATGGGGATGGCATCCGTGCATTTCCGCGTGAGCATGATGCCCCTGCCGATCCAGCCAAAATAAAAAGCCGCCTGTTGCCACCATTAATGCCAAGCCAGAAAAAGTTCCCAACGTTCCCAGCGCCTCTGGCCCCAGTTCAAAAAGTGCCGTTGCTAAAAAAGCCCCGCCGGCAAACGTTCCGCCAAGACATAGCCACGAAACTTTCGCACCCGCTGCCCTCATCGGTACCGCCGCGAGACCCCCCGCGAGCCCTGCGACAAAAAGGAGGATCAAAAGGACGGAGGAAATCACTCGCTTGGTGTAGCTCATTTTCTCCCCGATGACGAGCGCATGGAGCTGTCTCTGCTTTTTTCCCGGTGGTACTATCCGGCATGGATTCCGTGCCCCAGCCGAAAGATTTTTTGATCCGCACACTAATGGAGAAAGATTACCCCGAAATCTCGGCCATCTGTGCAAAAGTATACCCGACCGAGCGCCCCTACACCGACGCTGAACTCGCCGCCCACCATCGGCTTTTCCCAGAGGGCCAATTTGTCGCGATTCATCAGCCTACGGGTGCTGTCGCCGGAGCTCACTTCACCTTAATGATTTGGCTCACTCATTTTCATCTCGATGATCCTTGGGATACCCTCACCGCAGATGGAACATTTCTCGATCATGATCCCACAGGTCACACCCTGTACGGCGCGGATCTGTTTGTTCATCCAGCTTACCAACACCATGGCCTTGGCCGGACGCTGACTTGGGCCGCTCGAAACTTGGTCTCCTCGAAAAAACTTTGGAGAATGGTCGGAGGCAGTCGCCTGCCCGGCTATCACAAGGTTTCAACCCAAGTTTCCCCTGACGACTACATCACCAAAGTGAAGTCCGGTGAAATGACCGATCCCGTGTTGACCGCCCATTTGCACGATGGCTGGGATGCAGTTACGGCAATCCGCGGATACCTGCCTCACGACGTGGAAAGCGAAGGATGGGCAGCCGTTATTCAGTGGGTGAATCAGGCTTGTCCCCCGCCACCTGATTGGGCGATCTCGAAAGTCCCCCGCAAAAAATAAAGTGGCAGTGGAGGGATTTGAACCCCCGACCCAAGGCTTATGAGTCCCTTGCTCTACCAGGCTGAGCTACACTGCCGTAGATGCTCCGTTCTACCTCCCTTAGGCACCTTCGCCAAGCCACGACCCGCCCTGCCTTCATGACAAAATGGGTCGGCGACCCCCCTTCCAACCGCTAACGCAGAAGGATGCACATGCGCCGATTCTTAGGGATTCTTGCTTCGCTCGGCGTCATGGCCACCGTCTTCGCCGCCACCACTCATACAGTTCAGAAAGGAGAGACTTTTTACCAAATTGCAAAGGCTCGGGGCACCACCCCGCAAGCCCTTATGAAAGCGAATCCCTCCGTCAACCCTCAGCGTCTTCACGCAGGGGATATCCTACAGCTCCCATCGGCCAAAACCCCTCCGCCCTCACTCCCATCGCCAAAAACCGAAGCTCCCTCCCCAGCAAAACCCACCTCAACGAAACCGGAATGGGTGAAGGTCAAAAAAGGGGACACCTTGGCAAAAATTTCTCGAGAACAATCGGTCCCAATCGAGGACATTCGCAAATGGAACTCCTTGAAAGGCGATACGCTTCATCCTGACGATCTCCTGCGTCTTCTGCCTCCCAAAAGTACCGCCCAGAAAATCGTTCTTCCCCCTTCCACTCCACTGCCCTCCCCCGCTCCACAACTCACTTTTCTTTCGCCCGTCCGCGCCCAGATCGACTCTGCCCGCGATCACATGCGCGAATGGGAATACATCGTGGTTCACCACAGCGGCACCTCGGGAGGAAACGCCTCTATCTTCGATGCCTATCATAAAGAACGCGGCATGGAGAACGGGATGGCTTACCATTTTGTCATCGGCAACGGATCCGATTCAGGGAACGGCCAAATTGAGGTCGGCAACCGCTGGCGTAGACAGATCCAAGGAGGTCACCTCGCAAGTGATAGCCTGAACGAAATCGCCATCGGAATCTGCCTCGTTGGAGATTTCACCCATCACCAACCCAGCCCTCGCCAAATCGATGCTTTGACTGAACTCGTGCAACACCTTCGCAAAATCAGCCCCTCACCCCGCCTCAAATTCCGTCTTCATCGCGAAATCAATACCAAGCCCACCGAGTGTCCTGGAAAACTCTTCCCCTCCTCACAAATTCACGAAGTCTTGGATTGAGCCTCCCCATTCAGAGGCTGAAACCCAACCCACACCCGCCGTGCACGCGGGCCATCAAACTCCGCAAAGTAGATCATCTGCCACGTCCCAAACCTCAGTTTTCCTTTCTCCAAAGGCCAAGCCAGATGATTTCCCACCATCGCCGCTTTCACATGCGCCGCACTATTCCCTTCCCCATGCCGGTACTCCCGGCTTTCCCACGGTACTGCCTTCTCTAAAGCAACCGCCATATCCCGCCGCACATCCGGATCCGCCCCCTCCTGAATGGTGACCCCCGCCGTGGTATGTGGAATCACCACATGCAACAGCCCAACCCTCCAACCCCGCTTCGCTGCCGCCTCTTCAAGGATTTGTGCTAAGGGCAGAAATTCTGTATGACTTCGTGAGTTGATGAGCACTTCTTCTAGCATCGGAGGCATATGATTGTCGTAACAGGTGGAACCGGTTTTGTCGGCCAGGAAATTTGCCGTGCCCTGCGCGCCGAGGGCCTTCCCGTCCGCGCCCTCGCACGCACCCCTCCTTCGAAACTCCCTGCGGGAGTCGAATTTTTTGCTGCCGACGTCACTCAGCCTGATTCCCTGCGCGGCGCGTTTCACCAAGCCCAAGCAGTCATTCACACCGTTGGAATTATCCACGAATCTCGGAATCAAACTTTCGCTCGCGTTCATCAGGAGGGCACGGCTCACGTGGTTGCCGCCGCCCGCGCCGCCGCCGTGCCTCGCATGGTTTACCTCAGCGCCCTCGGCACACGTCCCCATGCTGTATCCCAATATCACCAAACGAAGTGGGGCGCGGAGGAGATCGTGCGCAACAGCGGATTGGCCTCCACCATCTTTCGGCCCTCTCTCATCTACGGAAAAGGGGACGCCTCCACCACTCGCCTCGCTTCTCTGCTTCAGCCCCCCCTTTCCTGGTTGTCTGCAGGCCTTCTTCCAATTCCAGGCGGTAAAGAGGTCACTCTCTGCCCTGTCTCGGTTCTATCTGTCGCCGATTCCATAGTCCGATCCCTTGGCCAAGCCCAAGCCGTCGGCCAGACTTTTGATCTTTGTGGCCCCACCACAACTCTTCGCGATCTCGCTCTCGAAATTGCCTGCGTCCTTGGCCTTCGCCCCTCTTGGGTCGAAAATTCGCCCGATGTGATTCTCGCAACTCTTCCCTGGATCTGGTTGACCCACTCCAAACCAATTCTTTTCCCCGTCCCACTCCAACTTTGCCGCCTGTTCGCTGCCGTGACGGAACGCCTCCTTCCTCATCCCCCTTTAACCACGGATCAAATCGTGATGCTTGAGGAGGGCCAAGCGGGGGACTCCTCTTCCGCCGCCCACCTCCTCGGCTTCCACACGCCCCCCCTTGCCCGAGGTTTGGCCTCCTATCTGGCTCCTCGCGCAGGCGGGGCGGCAGACCGACGACCGTGAGTGAGGCAATTCGTACCGCTCGGATCCGTCACGTCCTGCTAACCGCTCTCGCTTGCAACGTTCTTCTCGCAGGTCTTAAGTTTTGGATCGGTTGGCGGTTTGGCAGTTTGGGCGTTCTTTCCGATGCGATGCACTCCCTTCTCGATGGTGCCGCTAGCGTCATCGCACTTATCGGAATCACCGCTGCCGCCCGTCCTCCGGATGCCAACCACCCTTATGGGCATCGTAAATACGAAATCCTCACTACCATGATCGTGGCAGGTCTTCTCTTTCTCAGTGCATGGGAAATCTTGGGAGCTTCCATCTCGCGCCTTCTCCACCACTCTCCCGCCCCGCAATTTAGCTGGCTTGGACTCTCCCTGCTCGCGCTAGGAATCGTCGTAAACACTTTCTTGTCGAACTGGGAAAAGAGGGCAGGGCTTGAAGTTTCAAGTCCCCTTCTCCTGGCTGATGCGACGCACACCCGCACAGACATCTACTCCTCGCTCCTCGCCATGGCTGCGCTAGGTAGCGGAGCGCTGCAAATTCCTTGGCTCGATCCCCTTTTAGCGATCGGGATCGTCATTTTCTTGGGCCGGGCAATCTACGAGATTTTTCTCGAGGGCGTAAAAGTTGTGTCCGATGCAACCCGCCTTGACCCTGCCCTGATTCGGTCCGTTGCCGAAAAAGTGGATGGCGTTCGTGGCGCCCACGCCATCCGCTCCCACGGAATGCAAAACGATATCCACATTGATCTCCATATTCAGGTCGCCGACCAACTCACCGCACGCCAAGTCTTCGAAATAGAAAACCGCGTGAACCAAGCGTTACGGGACTCTTTTCCCGGCGTGACCCATGTCGCCCTCCGCCATGAACCGGGCGATCTTCCGATCGAACCCGATGCCTGATCTTTCCCCCACCCGCCTGCATCTCGAGGCCGGCCTTCGGGAAAATCGCTGGGCAGGCTACTCTCTCGCCGGCTACTCCTCAGGCCATTTTTTCTCTCTCCACGGAGGATCCGTCTCCGACCCCTCCCAATCGGTTCCTTGGTACTCCGCAGGAAAACCAATCACCGCCATCGGCGTTCTCCAGGTCCTGGCTCACAATCCCAGTCTCACCCCTATCCCTATGGAAAGAACATTCCCCGAACTTAAAGAAACTTACACTGGTAGTCTGACCCTAGAGGCGATTCTCACCCACCGCACCGGATTGCGTTTCCCCAATCTCTCTCTCCAAGAATCGGAAAAAGAAATCTTCGCGATCCTTGCTGCCAGCCAACCCCAAGACTTTTCTCTCCGTCCAGGCCAAGCCGCGTACAATCCTCGGGGTAGTTGGTGGCTCTTAGGCCAATGGCTCTCTCGCCAAACCGGTCTGCCTTGGCCCGATTACCTTTGCGAACACGTCCTTCAACCAGCAGGAGCCTCGAGCATGTTTTTTGCGAACGCGAATCAACGCTCCGACGTTTCTATGACTGAAAAACGTGGGAATACCTGGGTCCCCGTTCCACCCTCCTACGGTCCCGGCGGAGGCCTTTGCGGCTCGGCAGCAGATCTAGCTCTCATTTATCAAACCCTTCTTTGCGTCGGCACCTCCCCCACAACCCAGAAAACTCTCCTCGACTCTTCCTCCCTTGAGAAATTAACCCGCCGCTGGCGAGAGGGAGAAGTCGACATGACCTTTGGACATGTCGTCGATTTCGGCCTTGGCGTCATCCTCGACAGCAATCGCTACGGATCCACCACTGTGCCCTATGGTTTTGGCACCACCTCTTCGGAAAAAAGCTATGGTCACGGTGGAGACCGCTCCTCCATCGCTTTTGCTGACCCAGAAAATAACTTGGCAGTGGCAATTTGTCTTATGGGGCTTGTAGCTGAAAACATCCATCAACCCCGCATGCGCGCGATTCTCGACCTTCTGCGCGAGGAGTTGACCTGATGTTGTTTCCCTCGCCGATTGCCCCAAACCCCGTTTCCTTCTAGAACATCAGGATGCGAATCACCCTCAAAAGGAAGTTTGATTTCGAGGCTGCCCAACACTTGCCCTCCTTCCCGGAAGGCCACAAGTGCCGCCGCATCCACGGGCATAGCTTTGTTCTTGAAGTTTCCGTTTCCGGTTCCGTCGAGCCCAAGTCGGGACTTTTCTATGACCACGGAAAAATTGCGTCCGAAGTCCGGCCCATCATAGAAAAACTAGATCACACCTCCCTCAACGACACTC
>Ga0209085_1000843_pt1 | contig 20790 bp, 14 predicted proteins | sample C_131016_EF_Meta_FD_187310 | JGI IMG/M metagenome (GOLD analysis project Ga0209085, IMG submission 187310) | Freshwater microbial communities from Lake Croche, Canada to study carbon cycling - C_131016_EF_MetaG (SPAdes) (version 2) | ecosystem: Environmental > Aquatic > Freshwater > Lake...
CCTCATATGCTTTCACTTTAGCACGCAGAAAGGCATCATCCAAGACGCTTTCCATGAAGATCTGTGATTTGAGCCAGATGTACTCGCCCCAAGGGGGTGGGGTGCGTTCGTATCTTTTAGCGAAGCGGAGGTTTCTTAAGAAGAACACTCCTCATGAGCATCTGATGATCGTTCCTGGCAGCCAAACGGAGCGGGTGGAGGAGGGTCGAACTCAAATCTGGACGGTCCGGGGGCCGATGGTGAATCGGACCTCTCGTTATCGATGGATGATGGATCTTCCTGCCTTGCTAAGGATTCTTTATGCGGAGCGCCCCGATGTGGTCGAGTCGGGAGATCCCTATCACGCGGCAATGGTGGCAAGAAACTGGGCGAACCGACGTGGTTCCAAATTCTACATGTTCTATCACTCTCACTTTCCTGATGCCCTCTTGCGAACGATCTTAAAGTTTCTCGGCCCTTGGGCACGATCGGTCACAGAGCAGTTGGCTGGAGATTATCTGAGGCGTTTAGCCCTATCAGGAAATGGGGTTTTTGTGGGAAGCCGACATTTGATCCGCATTTTGGGAGGGTGGGGTGTTCCAAGGTTGATTCATCTGCCTTTGGGTGTGGACACAAAGATATTTCGACCGGTTTCTCTGGAGCGAAAGCGAGAGCTGCGAAAAAAACTAGGATTGCCCTTGGAAACCCGCGTTCTTCTCTATGTCGGAAGGTTCTCTCCCGATAAGGACACAGCATTGTTGCTGAGGGCCTGGAGTAGTCTTGAGAGAAAGGAGCCGAGTGATTGGATTGGGGTGATGGTGGGAGGCGGCCAGATGAAGGATGAGGTGGATGGCTATGTCCGAACTAATCCCAGGATACGGACTAATCCCTTTCTCAATGACCCCACAGCTCTAGCGGAGTGGTATCAGGCGGCGGATCTTTTACTTCATCCGGGAAGATGGGAAACGTTTGGTCTGGTCCTACTAGAAGCGCAGGCCTGTGGTCTCCCTGTGATTGCCTTTCGAGGTGGGGCGATGGATGAACAGTCCCACGACGTTACACACTGGGCGACCGAAAGGAGTTCTGAGGCCTTTGCGCTGGCGGTGCAAAAAAGGATGCATCGATTGGATGATAATGATCGCAAGCCTCTGATCTCTTTTATTGAAAATAATTTTAGTTGGGACAAGACCTTTGCCCGTCAGTTGGCAGAGTATGAATCGTAAAGCGATGGAAGGGTTTCGCATCCGTTATTATCGACCCGAGGATCGATCAGGGGTCAGGAAGATTTGTGCTGACACCGGTTTTTTAGGAGATCCGATTGACCCTCTTTTTGAAGATCGGGAGCTTTTCGCAGATTTTTTAACTGCACCCTACACGGATGCAGAGCCTGAATGTTGTCTTGTTCTGGAGACTTATGAGGGTCGGCTTCTGGGGTATATCATGGGATCCCGCAGTTCTTGGAAGCATAAGGGTTACCTGTTGTGGCGATTTCCCGGATGGCTTGTCCGAGCTGTCATCCGCTACTTTTTCCAATATGGGGCGGAGAGTCGGGAATATCTCCACTGGCTTCTTTTTCGTGGAAAGAAGGAAACTCCACCTGCTCCTTCGCAAGGAGTTCATTTTCACATCAACCTTCTTCCTGAGGTTCGTGGATTAAAGGTTGGGAAAGCTCTTTTTGATACTTTTCTCGATCGGATGGGGGAACTCGGGGAGAAGTGTGTGTTTGGTCAGGTGGTTGTGAAAGATGATCGAAGAACGGAGAGAATGTTTGCCCGATATGGATTCCGTATGGCGGATCGGACTGAGGTGAGTAAGTTTCAAAAAAAACGAAGCGAACCGGTTTATCTTTGTACTCTTGTTCAGGAGCGGGACCGGACTCCGCCTCCCCGTGCCCCGAGGCTTTTATTGTCCCTTCACGATTTTCATCCCGGTTCACGAGAACAGATCGAAGAGCAGATGGAGTTCTGTCTTTCCCGTTGTCCTGGGCGGGTTTCGATCCTCGTTATCCCTGAGTACCATCATGGGGTGCGTGTTGAGGACTGCGCCAGAAGTCTCAGTTTTTTAGGTCGATGTCAGGAGCAAGGACACGATTTGGCAGTTCATGGTTTTTATCATGATCGCAAGGGTTTGACGGCTGAGTCTTGGTGGTGGACGCAGTTTTACACCCAAAATGAGGCGGAGTTTTATTCTTTGCCCCAAGATGAGGCCGATCGACGAATCTCAGAGGCTCAAGCGGTCTGGATGCGCCAAGGTTGGAAAGCCAGCGGTTTTGTTGCGCCTGGATGGCTTTACTCACCGACACTTGAAAAAAGATTGGGGGAGAGCGGGTTCTCCTACACTTGCACGTTAAGGGATCTCGTTCATTTACCCCAGGGCAAGAGGGAGAGGGCATGGGCCGGGACTTACAGTCTCCGATCACCATGGAGACGTGCTTTAGCCAGACTCTGGCACCCGATCTGGAAAGAGAGATGGGGTTTCGAGCCGGTGGTCCGACTGAGCCTTCATCCTCGGGATCTTGAGGTTCCTTTTGTGCGCAAGCAGTTGGGCGTTTTTCTCGAAGAGTTGGCTGGGCGTGGGTACTCTACCCACTCCTACGCCGACCATGTCCAAAGCTGATCTCCATCTTCATAGCCGGTACTCGGACCGCCCCTCGGAGTGGATTCTGCGGAAACTGGGCATCCCTGACAGCCTGTCGGATCCTCGGAAACTGTATGAGACGTTGCGGGCTTCCGGTCACGACTTCGTCACCCTGACCGATCATAACACGCTTGGAGCCGATCGTGATTTACGAGGACTGGAAGGCTTTATTCCAGGGATGGAGATTACCACGTACTTCCCTGAAGACCGCTGCAAGGTTCATCTTCTTGCTTGGAACCTTGGAGAAGCGGAGGAAGTTGAAGTGGAAAGGTTGCGACCGAACATCTTTGAGTTGGCCAAGTTCCTTCGACAAGAAGGGATTGTTCATGCTGTGGCTCATCCTTTGCTTCATCTGGATGGAAAGATGAAACCGGAACATTTTGAAAAGCTGATCCTTCTCTTTCAAGTATTTGAGAAAGTGAATGGATTGCGTTCTCCTTTGGGGCAAGAGGTTGCTTTCGCTTGCTGTTCGGCTCTGACGGAAAAAAAGATCCGCGAGTTGGCAGATCGCCATGGTCTAGAACCGGTCGGGGGTACTCCGTGGAAAAAATCGTGGATGGGTGGCTCGAATGACCACTGTGGTTTATATGCCGGACAGGTTTGGACGGAAGTGCCTGGCGCAAGAGACGGGGAGGCTTTTTTGCGCGCAGTGGAGCGAGGGGAAGGAATCGTGTATGGACAGGGAGGAGATCCGGCTCGGTTGGTAAATGGTCTGTTTCATGTGATCTTCGATTTTCTCCGTCACAAAATTGGCCATCGAGCCCCCCGAGGCTCCGATCTTTTATTGCGCATCGTGAACCGATTTCTTGCTGGGGAGAATCCGCTGGAGATCAGCTTTCTGGATAAGGCTCGTTACGCGGTCGAAATGGTAACGAGCGGCAAAATTCTGGATTTTTGGAAATCGCCGGAAGGAGGCTTGAGCAAGGAGCTTTCTGCTTACCTCAACCTGGCTGCTACCCGAGAGCAACTTCAGAAGGTTTTGGAGGCGGAACAGGCGCCTGAACGGAGGAGTTTTAAGTTGGCGTCAAAAGTCATGAACGATGTGGGATTTCGAATCGTGACGAGGTTCATAGGGAAAGCGGAGAAGGGGGATTTTCTCGGCGGTTTGGAGCCTCTTGCAGGAGTATTGCCTTTAGGATTAGCGACAGCCCCCTATCTCTACTCCTTCCATGCGTTGAGGAGCGATCGAAGGATGTGGGGGGAGGTAGCTAAACGATTTCTTGGGGAACGGCCGAAAAATCTTCAAAACCACAGGAAGGCTTGGTTCACCGATACTTTGGAGGATGTGAATGGGGTGGCTCGGACGATTCGGACAATGGCTAAAGCCGGAAGGGAATCCGGAGCCGACATCACCATTCTTACGAGTCGACCCGGATTCTCGCCGGAGCTGGGGGTGATGAGCTTTCAGCCGGTGGGGGTTTTCACCATTCCGGAGTATGATTTACAGAAACTAAGCTTCCCGCCGATTCTGGATGTGATCGATCACATCGCACAGAGGGGTTATACGGAGATCATCTTAAGCACTCCTGGCCCGATGGGCTTAGCGGGGTTGATGGCCGCCAATGTGCTTGGATTAAGAACAAGTGCGATCTACCACACTGACTTCCCGCAGTATGCGAGGTTTTTGAGCGAAGATGATCCACTTGTTGAGGGTATTGCTTGGAACTATATGCACTGGTTCTACAGCCAGATGGATCGGGTCTATGTGAATTCGCAGAGCTATCTAGACCGCTGGGTGGAGCGGGGGCTTCCTCGGGAAAAGCTGGCAATCCTTCCGCGTGGATTGGAGACGGAATTATTTTCGACCATGCACCGAAAAGAGGATTTCTGGAAGAGGAGGGGCGCTGCGGGGAAAGTGGCACTTTATGTGGGCAGAATCTCAAAAGAAAAGGAGCTCGATTTTCTTGCGCGGGTGGCAGGCAAGATTCCAAAGAGTGCTGGTGTGACATTTGCGTTTGTCGGGGAGGGCCCCTTTCTCGAGGAGTTGAAGAGGAAAGTGCCGCAGGGAATCTTTACGGGCGTTTTGCACGGGGAGGAGTTGGGCCAGGCTTATGCATCGGCTGATCTGTTTGTCTTTCCGAGCACAACCGATACGTATGGAAATGTTGTGGTCGAGGCGATGGCGTCCGGCTTGCCCGTCGTTGTTTCGAATCAGGGCGGGCCCGCCGAACTACTAAGGGACCCTAAGGATGGTGAAAGGGTCGTGGCGGGCGATCTTGCAAACTGGGTTGCGGCAATACAAAGGCTGGCGGCGCAGGAGAATGGGCCAGAGGAAAAGCAAAAGCGTAGGGAGAGGACGATTCAGGGGCGGAGTTGGCACGATGCATTTCAAAGTTTCTGGAGGGATGCACTTTTGTGAATAAGTTTAGTCTCAAATAGTTTGACGCTGAGCGGTTTCGAACGTTTTATTGTGCGATGTCTGAGAGTCTTCCAAAACCGCCGTCACCTCCATTGCCCCCTGGGGCGGCATTGCCTGGTGGTGCGCCGAAGCCTCCTACACCACCTTTGCCTAGTCTCCCTAAGCCTCCGTTAGCTCCGACGGGCGTTGGTTTGAAACCACCGGCTCCCCCGATGCCTAAAGCCCAAGGCACTCCTTCTGCACCAGCTGCTCCGATTGCCCCTGGTCTTAAAAAGGAGACGATGCGCTTGGCTCCTCCTGCAGCTCCCAAGCCACCGATCCCCGGTGCGGCCGCTGCACCCGTGCCTCCCCCTACGCCGGCAGCTCCTGCCGTGCCTGGTGCTGCACCAAGACCATCTGGAGTCACCCTTCCGCCCTTGCCCGGGGCAGCCAAGCCCCCTGCCGATTTAAAAAAGGAGACGATGCGAATTTCTCTCCCACCCCGACCCGGAGCTGCGGCGGCTGGAGCAGCACCAGCAAAACCTGCAGGTGGACCTTCACCCGCAGCGACTCAGGTTGCGAAACCGATTACGCCTGTGGCTGGAACTGGAGGAGTTGTTTCAACACCTCCTAGCGGAGCAGCCAAGCCCGCATCGGCACCTGTGGGAGTGGCTGCAACGGCACCCAAGGCAGGAGGAGTGGCAGTCGCGAGAACAGTCGTTGATAACGATAGTGGTGGAACTGCTTTGGCCGTTGCGGCGTTAATTTCTTCCCTTGTGGCCTTTGGAATTGTCCTTCTGAGTTTTCTGGGTAAATAAAGAGACCCCATGGCCGAAGGAAGCACCCTTACCCTAACCGAAGCGAATTTTGATTCGTCGGTTCTTAAGTCGACTGTTCCGGTCTTGGTTGATTTCTGGGCGGAGTGGTGTGGCCCCTGCCGAATGATCGCACCCCTGTTGGAGCAGATCGCTAAAGACCACCCCGGCAAAGTCGTCGTTGGAAAAGTGAATGTCGATCAGGAACAAGCCCTTTCGGCTAAATACGGGATTCAATCGATTCCAGCGTTTTTCATTTTCAAGAACGGTTCGATTGCTGAGCAGTTCATTGGCGCTCAACACTCGCGACAGAGCATCGAAGCAAAGCTTGGATTATAGTTTCGGAATCTCAGATTCGCCCGGATCGTAGGGCGCAGGGCAGGGGATAAGATCAGGCAGTGCCGAGTACTGTGTAAGTGCAGCGATAAAGACCGGCAACACGTTCCTCGTCACGCTTCACCTTGGTACGAAGAACTTTTTCAAACATTTGCCTCTCGTAGTCGCGGATCATCGGGAATTGATCGATGCAATCGAGGATAGCGGAATTAAATTCAGTAATCCGATGAGTCCGGGCCGAGTTATCAAAAGAGTATTCTGCCATATAGCCGTCTTCTTCCCGAAGTTGGGCGAGGCCTCGATAGCGGGATTCCCCCTCCAATTTCTGAAGTTTGATTTCGTAGCGCTGAGTCTCTGCCTTGTAGATGTTATGGAGAATCTTTTCTGGTCCGAGGGAGCCATAAATCTCTTTCACCGACTCCAAAATCTGAAGACTGAACTGAGGGTAGCGGCTCGGGAAGAATTCGCGGGCTCCGTCAGTCAGGCGATAGGCCTTCTCCGGGCGACCCATGCCCTTGGGGCGGCGCCACGTGTCGAGATAACCATCCCGTTCAAGCCCGATGCAGTGCTGCTTGATACCCATGTAGGAGAGACCGACCCGCTGGCAGAGTTCTGCAACTGAAAGACCTTGGCTCCTCTTAATTTCCCGAAGAATCGAGAGTTTTGGGTTGTGATTGTTTTTGGAAAGCAACTTGGTCTTCATCCGAGAAGGTTAAATCATCACCAACCCAGCTACTGAAATCAACTCCTGAATTAAAATTATTCACTAGCCCTAACGGGACTCGAACCCGTGCACCGGCCTTGAGAGGGCCGTGTCCTAACCAGCTAGACGATAGGGCCTCAATTATCCGAAAATAGCGTGTTCGGTCGAGGGAGCAACCTCGGAGAAGCGTGTCGCGCAGGATTATTCGACTGTAACGGACTTTGCGAGGTTTCGGGGCTTGTCGACATCCCGTCCAAGTGCCACAGCGGTATGGTAGGAAAAGAGTTGGAGGGGAATCACGTTTAGGATCGGTTGAAGAAGCTCATGAGTCTTCGGAACTTGGAGGACGGCATCGGCCAATCCTTGAATTTTAGAGTCGCCCTCCTCGGCTACCGCGATGACAGGGCCACCTCGGGCTTTAATTTCCTGCAGGCTTCCTAAATTCTTATCATAAACACCGTCTTGGGTGGCAATCAGGACGGTTGGAGTCTCCTTGTCGATCATCGCAATGACCCCGTGCTTTAGTTCTGCACTCGGATAGCCTTCTGCGTGAAGATAAGTGATCTCCTTCATCTTGAGGGCTCCCTCCAAAGCGATTGGGAAGTTGGCCAGACGCCCCAGGAACAGCATGGAACGGGATTGAGCGTAGGTTTTTGCCACTCGTGCGACTGAATCGGAGTGCTTGAGGGTCTGACGAATCTTTTCGGGCAGTTGCACAATCGCATCCAACAACTCCGCGCCATGATTTGCGGAAAGTTGGTGGTGTCTCCCCAAAAGTAGTCCAAGTAGGGCAAAAACCATTACCTGGGAGGTGAAGGACTTTGTTGCAGCGACTCCGATTTCCGGTCCGGCGTGCATATAGACGCCACCATCGCTTTCCCGAGCGATAGAGCTGGCAACATTATTGCAAATACCAAGACACGGATACCCACGACGTTGGGCCTCACGTAGGGCTCCTAAGGTGTCCGCAGTTTCGCCGGATTGACTGACCGCTAGGAAAAGGGTGTGACGCGAAACCGGAGAATCCCCATATCTGAATTCACTGGCGTGCTGTGTCTCAACAGGAATCTTGGCCAGATCCTCGACAAGATATTTACCCACCATTCCTGAGTGGAGAGCCGTTCCGCAACCCAATACTGAGATGCGCTGGATTTGGCGAAGCTGGTCGGCGCTCATGTTCAGTCCGCCGAGTTTTGCAGTGCCCCCATCCCGATCGAGCCGGCCTCGGAAGGCGTTCTCGATCGAACGGGGCTGTTCCATGATCTCCTTCAGCATGAAATGAGGGTGGGATCCTTTGTCGGAATGGATCACCCCGTTCTCAATTTCTTCCACTTTGATCTGATTGTGAGATCCAAGCGGAGAAGAGACGTCAAAGCGATCGGCATGGAGTGCGACGATTTCGAGGTCCTTCAGAATGACAACCCGGTTGGTATACGGGGCAAGGGCCTGCGTGTCGCTCGCGATAAAGTTTTCCCCTTGGCCGACTCCGATCACAAGAGGACTACCGCGTCTGGCCCCCACAACCAGGCCGGGTAGGTCTGAGTGAATCACGGCAATACCCAGGGTTCCGTGAATCTGGTTAAACGTCTGTCGAACTGCCTCCAAGAGTCGGGCCTCCCCCTTGGCCTGACTTTTTGAATACGCTTCGCCAAGGCAGTGCGCGAGGACTTCGGTGTCAGTTTCGGATTGGAATTTGTGACCCGACTTGGAGAGCTTTTCCTTTAATTCGAGAAAGTTTTCGATCACCCCATTGTGTACGAGGGCTAATTTTCCAGATGCATCAAGGTGGGGATGAGCATTCTCATCCGTGGGGGCTCCGTGGGTGGCCCAGCGGGTATGACTGATTCCCATGGAACCGGAAATTGGATTTGCTTGGCACGCTTTCGCGAGATTTTCGATCCGACCGCTTTTTTTGCGAACTTCAACTCCATGTCCATTCAGGATCGCGAGACCGGCGGAGTCATAGCCACGGTATTCAAGGCGGCTTAGGGCTTCCAGGAGGATGGGCTGGGCATTTCGAGAGCCCACATAGGCAACAATTCCACACATCGTAAACTTGTTCTACCTGCGGGAGAGGATAGGGTCAAATGATGACCCCGCGCCGTTCCGGAAATCCTGACCAGGTGATTAGTGTGATTTTGGGGGGTGGTGAGGGGAACCGTCTTTTCCCTTTAACTGAGGAACGGGCTAAGCCAGCCGTTCCTATAGCGGGCAAGTACCGTCTGGTGGACATTCCCATTAGCCTGAGCCTGAATTCTGGGATTAAGCGGATTTTTCTTCTGACCCAGTATCTGAGTTCCTCTCTTCATCGCCACGTCCAACAGAGCTACCGGTTCGATGACTTTATTCCGCGCGGATTCATCGAGATTGTCGCCGCACAGAAGACTCGGGAAGGAACCAACTGGTATCAAGGGACAGCCGATGCGGTTCGGCAGGGTCTGATTCATTTTGATAATCATCCGCATGAGTACGTATTAATTCTTTCCGGGGACCAACTGTACCGAATGGACTTCCGCGAAATGCTGGAACAACACATTTTGTCGGAATCGGAGATCACCATCGCTACGCTGCCGGTGGATCGAAAGACGGCGCCAAGTCTGGGAATTTTGAAGGCGGACAAACAGCATCGTATCACCGAGTTTGTCGAGAAGCCGAAAGATCCAGTAGTGCTGGCCTCGATGGAAAGCGGTTCCGCCATGCCGAAGGATCGTCCTTACCTTGCCTCTATGGGGATCTATATCTTCAATCGAGACGCACTGCGGGAATGTTTGGATGGAAGTGATGGAAAAGATTTCGGAAAAAACATTCTTCCTGCTGCAATCCGTTCGAAAAAAGTTTCTGCCTATGTTCATGATGGGTACTGGGAGGATATTGGAACGATCGGGGCGTTTTATCAGGCAAACCTAGATCTCCTGGCGTCCGAGCCGAAGTTTGATTTCGGATTGAGTACGGCACCGATCTACACACGGGCTCGGTTTTTGCCGGGGTCGGTGGTGGAGGATTGTCAGGTGATTCGAGCCATCGTTTCGGATGGCTGCGTAATTCGGAAGAGTATTCTGGATCAAGCGGTGATCGGGATTCGGTCGCGTATTGGATCGGGGTGCCATATTCGCCGGTCCATCCTGATGGGGGCGGACTATTTCGAAACTCCCATACAGCAGGAAGATAATCGGAAGAGGCAAAGGCCGGCCATTGGCATAGGAGAGGGGACAGTTATTGAGGATGCAATTATTGACAAGAATGTGAGAATTGGTCGGAAGGTTGTGATTCGGGCGACTGGAAAGGATCGGGACATGGATGGAGAGAACTTCTACGTCCGAGACGGTATCGTGATTATTCCAAAAGGAAGCACGATACCGGATGGGGCGGTGATTTAGAAAAACCATTGCACCGACAGGAAAGAGGAACGATAATTTTCAAACATCAGCGGGCGTGATGTAATGGTAGCCTGCGAGCTTCCCAAGCTTGATGCGAGGGTTCGATTCCCTCCGCCCGCATAAAATTTCAAAATCTCAACGGATAATCCCCAGAAAATAGTGCCAAATACCGAAATGTGGGAATAGCAGTGGGTCTTGCATTCTCACCGAAGTGGATTCCTATTGATGGCCTGAGGTACTTCTTCAATCTCAATTCCTTGTTTTTGTCGCCCATATATTTGGAAAATTAAACACTATAAGTATTTTACAAGTATTTATCTATAAATAGTTAATAACTCTTTTTTAGGTTGTCGAAAGAGTTCCTCTCACTACCTTCATCGGATGGCTGCCAAGGAAAAAAACGTCGTAACAGGAACGTACGATGCTTCAAAGATCGATAAGCTGGAGGGGTTGGATGCGGTCCGTAAGCGGCCTGGGATGTATATCGGTGATCCGGACGAACGTGGACTCCATCACTGTGTTTTTGAAGTTCTAGATAACTCTGTCGACGAACATTTGGCGGGTCACTGCGAACACATCGAAGTCACCATCCACGTCGACGGATCAATCAGTATTTCCGATGACGGCCGCGGTATCCCTGTCGACATGCATCCGAAGTTTAAGATGCCTGCGGTGGAGTTGGTTCTTACAAACCTCCATGCGGGAGGAAAGTTCGATCAGGGTGCATATAAATATTCCGGCGGATTGCACGGTGTTGGAGCGAAGTGCGTCAATGCGCTGTCTGAATGGTTTGAGGTCGAGATCTCCCGGGACGGAAAGCTCTATCACATGGAGTTTGCGCAGGGAAAGACCACCTCGAAGCTCAGCGTCACTGGTAAATCGAAGAAGACCGGCACGAAGATCACCTTCAAGCCCGACCCGATCATCTTTACTGATACGACCAAGTTTAAGTTCGACCTGCTGGCCAAGAGAATGCGGGAGTTGGCCTTTCTTAACCCTGGTCTTTCGATCACGCTGACCGACGAAGGGAAGAGCGGCAAAACAGAGACCTTCCTCTACAAAGATGGGATCGAGGAGTTTGTGAAGCAAATGGTGAAGGCGAAGTCACCGATCCATCCCAAGCCGATCGTTTTGGAGAGAAAGAAGGACGAGGTGTTTGTGGACTGCGTGATCCAGTATCACGACGGCTATGATGAGACTCTTCTTCCTTTCGCTAACTCGATCCCCAATCCAGACGGGGGCACTCACGTTTCGGGATTCCGTTCGGCTCTGACTCGGGCAATCAATCAGTACGCTTCGGGAAAGAATCTAGCGAAGGAGAAAGACCCTAAGATCACGGGTGAAGACGTTCGAGAGGGGTTGATCTGCGTTTTGAGCATCAAGTTGCCGAATCCACGTTTCAACGCTCAGACGAAGGTGAAGTTGGTGAATGCAGAGATCGAAGGAATCGTAGGAAGCTGTGTTTACGAGGGTCTCCTTGCCTTCCTGGAAGAGACTCCTGGTGTTGGGAAAAAAATTTTTGAGAAAGCCCTGACGGCGGCTCGGGCTCGCGAAGCAGCTCGTAAAGCCAAAGAGACGATTCGTAAGGGGGCGTTCAGCGGAGGCGGTTTGCCCGGCAAATTGGCCGACTGCTCGGAACGCGATCCTTCCCAGTGCGAGCTCTATATTGTTGAGGGAGATTCGGCCGGTGGCTCTGCCAAGCAGGGGCGAGATCGTCGGACACAGGCGATCCTCCCGATTCGCGGGAAGCTGATCAATGTGGAGAAAGCTTCGATCGATCGAGTGCTGAACAATAACGAGATTCGGACGATCATCACGGCAGTGGGTACCGGTATTGGGACGTCGGGGGACAAGGATAAGGAAGCGGAGGGGAGTGGTGGTTTTGATCTGAGTCGTCTGCGTTATCATAAGATTATCCTGATGACCGATGCGGACGTGGACGGATCCCACATTCGCACGCTTCTCCTTACGTTCTTCTTTAGGAAAATGCCTGAGTTGGTGGCATTGGGGCACATCTATGTGGCGCAACCACCTTTGTTCCTGATCAAACGGAAAAAGCGGGAAGAGTATGTGGATGACAATGAAACGTTGGACAAGATTCTGATCGAGCTTGGGACAGAAGAGGTTTCCTTGGTCCGTCTCTCCGACAAGAAGGCGTACAACAAGACTCAGCTGCTCGACATCTTGGTTTCGCTACAGGAGCTGGAGAAGTTATCCAGAGCGGTGACTCGGCGGGGTGCGAAGTTTGAGGATTATCTGGAAGCTCGGAATATGAAAACCGGGGAGTTGCCGAAGTATATTGCGAAGATTCGGCAACAGACGGAGGAGACGTTCGAGTTTCTGAAAGACGATAAAGAGGTGGCTAAGTTCCGGGAGAAGATGGGGATTGAGGATGAAGGGGATGAGGAAGACAAGGACGAGAAGGGTGCGAAAGGTAAGGACGACAAAGCAAAAGAGGGCGAGGACAAGAGTCGTCCCCAGTCCCGGATTTACGAGATCTACGAGGCGAGCAGCATTGCCAAAGCTTTGCAGGGATTGGGAAAGAAGGGGATGGAGATGGATCACTACTCGGCCCAAGACAAGCCTCTCTTTGAGTTGATTGAGGGTGAAGGCGACAAGCCCTCCAAGACTCCTATCTTCTCGATCGCCGAGATTCTTACCGGCGTGAAAAATGTGGGCAAGAGAGGGGTGCAGATCACTCGGTTCAAGGGGTTGGGGGAAATGGATGCGAAAGAGCTTTTCACCACCACCATGGACCCCGAAAAACGCCAACTTCTGAAGGTGGATCTGGTCGATGCAGCTAAGGCGGACGAGATTTTTACCACCCTGATGGGGGATGAAGTGGAGCCACGCAGAATTTTTATTGAGGAGAATGCCCTCAATGTCCGAAATCTGGACATCTAACAGGAGTTTTTAGGTCATGGCTGTTTCCAAAGAAAAAATTGTTCCGATCAATGTCGCCGACGAGATGCAGAAGTCGTTTCTCGACTACTCGATGTCGGTCATTATTTCCCGTGCTTTGCCAGATGCTCGCGACGGTCTGAAGCCATCCCAGCGACGGATTTTGTATGCGATGGACGGATTGGGGGTCCAGCCGAACCGCAAGCCGGTGAAGTGTGCGAAAATCGTCGGTGAAACGATGGGCAATTTCCATCCCCACGGGGATATGGCGATCTATCCGACACTGGTCGGAATGGGGCAGTGGTGGGGGATACGGCATCTTCTGATCGAAGGGCGCGGCAACTTTGGGTCGATCGACGGAGATCCACCCGCCTCGATGCGATACACCGAGGCTCGTTTGCATCATCTGGGTGCCGCCCTAATGAACGACATGGATCGGGACACTGTTGATTTTGTCCCGACGTATGACGAGCGCTTAACCGAACCGGTTGTATTACCTGCGGCTTTCCCGAACCTGATTGTCAATGGTGGTACGGGTATTGCCGTCGGAATGGCGACGAATATCCCTCCCCATAATTTGGGGGAGACGATCGATGCGATTGTTGCGTTGATTGAGGATCCGAAACTAACAGCCGAGCAGATTCTGAAAATCATGCCGGGACCTGACTTCCCGACGGGCGCCTTGATTTGTGGGAAAGAGTCGATCGCCTCGTACTACAAGACGGGACGTGGATCCCTGAAGCTAAGGGGCAAAGTTTCTGTCGAGGACGGTCGCTCTGGAAAACAGCAGTTGGTGATCACCGAGGTTCCTTACAATGTAAACCCGGAAGAGTTAATCAAACGGGTGGCTGAATTGGTCGAAGAGAAAAAGCTGGATGGAATCAGCGACGCCCGAAACGAGTCGGATGAATCGATTCGGATTGTTTTGGAACTGAAGAGAGATGCGATCGCCAAGGTGGTGATCAATAATCTGTATAAGCACACCGCACTCGAAAGCAGCTTTGGCGTGATCATGCTCGCTCTGGATGGTCGTCGTCCAAAGTTGCTCCCGATGCGGGAAATGTTGATCTGTTATCTTGAGCATCGACGGGAAGTGGTCATTCGGAGAACCAAGTTTGACCTGAAGGTGGCGGAGGATCGGGCGCACATCCTGGAAGGCTACAAGAAGGCCCTTGATCATTTGGATGACTTCGTAAAGATCATTCGGGCTTCGAAAGATCGGGCTACGGCGAAGGAGAAGTTGATCGCGAAGTACAAGCTGAGCGACCGGCAAGCGGATGCGATTCTTGAGCTGCGGCTCTATCAGTTGACCGGCTTGGAGCGTGACAAGATCGAAGAAGAATATCTGGCGGTCATCCAGAAGATCGAAGAATTGCGAAGCATTCTAGCGAGCGAGAAGAAGGTCTATTCGATCATCAAAAAAGAGCTCTTGGAGATTAAGGAAAAGTACGCCGACAAACGCCGGACCCAGATCGTCAAAGACGAAGGGGAGATTGATGTTCAGGATTTAATTGCGAAGGAGAGCACTCTCATCACCCTTTCTCATGCTGGGTACATCAAGAGGACTTCGGCGGACAGTTATCGGGCGCAAAAGAGGGGTGGTAAAGGTGTGATAGGAATGAAGTCGAAGGAGGAGAAGGGAGACGAGGAGGAGACCGACTTTGTGGAGCATCTTTTCTCGGCCTCGACACACGACTACTTGATGTTCTTCACGAGCACGGGAAGGGTATATGTGGAGAAGGTGTATGAGATTCCCGAAATGGGTCGTACAGCTCGGGGCAAATCGATCGCCAATGTTCTTGCCCTGCAAGAGGGGGAGAAGATTGCAGCCCTGATCTGCGTTCATGAGTTCACCGACAAGCAGCACCTGGTGATGGCCACCTCATCCGGAATCGTGAAGAAGACGAATCTTTCGGACTATGCGAATTTCCGTAAGGGCGGAATCATTGGAATCAAGATCGAGGCGGGCGACCAGCTGATCGGTTGTGCTTTGACAAACGGAAAGCAGGAAATTGTTTTGGTGACGGCTGAGGGAATGAGTTTGCGATTCCATGAAGACCAGTTGCGGGATCAAGGGAGGGCAACGGTCGGAGTGTATGGAATTCGCCCCGAGAAGAAGGACAAGGTGGTCGGAGCTGCTGTCGTTGACCCGAAGGCAACCCTTTTGGTGGTCGGAGACAACGGGGTCGGCAAGAGAACTTCCTTTGATGACTACCGCAGTCAGACACGTGGGGGCAAGGGGATCATCACGATGAAGACAACTGATAAGACCGGCTTGGTGGCAGGAGCTATCTCCGTTAAGGATGACGACGAGATCATGATGATTACTGAGAAAGGGCAGATGGTAAGGACCAAGGTGAAGGATATTCGGGAGTCGGGCCGCAATACTCAGGGTGTTTATCTTGTCCGGTTGCAAAAAGGTGATCGGTTGCAAGGAGTCGCGCGGGTGGTGGATGCGGAGGAGGACGAGCAGCTCGAGTTGGGCACGTGAGACGCGTCCTCGGGGCGCTGATTGTTGGATGGGTTCTGGCGGTAGGCAGTTGGGCCGAATCCGCCTCAGAGGCACTGGAAAGAATTGCTTTCGGATCCTGCTATAAACCAGAGAAGGAGACGGAGATCTGGAAAGCGGTGAAAAAGTTCGAGCCTCAGCTGTGGCTCTGGTTAGGCGATAATTTTTACAACGACTGGGTGGAGGGCAAATATGTTCCCTTCAATAACGACCCCGAAGCGTTTTCGAAAGGGTATGAGAAGTTAAAGCAGAGTCAGGGCATGGAATATCTTCAGGCATTGATGCCAGATCGGGTAATGGCCACGTGGGACGACCACGACTATGGGAAAAACGACGCGGGTAAGGAGTACTCCAGGAAAGAGGAGGCTCATCAGGCATTCGTAAAGTTCTGGGGGATTCCGGATCGGAAGGATGGGATCTACTCCTCAAAAGATTGGGGTCCTGCGGGAAAGTGTGTTCGGGTGATCATGCTCGATTTGCGTTCTCAGCGTGATCCCTTACCAAAGAAAGGGCAGGGACCGTCGGACGGGGATATGTTGGGAGAGGAGCAGTGGCTTTGGCTGAAAATGGAGTTATCCAAGCCAGGGGCAGATCTTATTGTGATCGGTTCGAGCATTCAGTTCGCTGCGGAGAAACACCGCTTTGAAAAGTGGGCCAACTTTCCGAAGTGCAAGAGTAGGCTTCTCAAGTTGATTGGTGAACTAGGCGTGAAAGGGGTTTTTTTTGTCAGCGGGGATCGTCACAATGGCGAAATCTCGTGCCAAAAAGGAAGTGAGGCCGGTTATCCGATCTACGACTTCACTTCGAGCGGTTTGACGGAAGTTTCTTCCATCACGGAGGAGCAAAATCCGGACCGTGTTGGTCGTTTGGTGAACGGACAGAATTTTGGAACAATCCAAATCGATTGGTCCTCCGCCGATCCCCTCATTACGGGGGGGCTTCATCGGGTGGACGGAACTGTGGCGGAAACAGTTTCTTTCCCGTTGTCCCAACTTGCCCCGCGGAAGCAGTAATCTAACTTCGTTCCATGGCTATTGTTGTTCCTCGTCCTGATCTGAACTTATGGGAGAAGCTTTATCTCCCTTCGATCGTTGGCGGCATGTTGATCACCCTCCGGCACATGGTGGAGACAATTTTTGGGCGTCTTTTTCCGCGTAATGATACAAAACCACGCTCTTTGATGGACATGAGTGCAACCGGTTTGTTGACGATGCAGTACCCGGAGGAAAAGTGGCCAATGCCGGATGGTTACCGTGGGGCTCCGGTGCTGGTGAAGGATCGGGAGGGGCGCGAAAAATGTGTGTCCTGCCAGCTTTGTGAGTTTGTTTGCCCTCCTCGGGCTATCCGGATTACCCCAGGAACGATTCCCGGAACCGATTTGAATGCAAACGTTGAGAAGCGTCCAAGGGAGTTCGATATCGACATGTTGCGCTGTATTTATTGTGGAATGTGTGAAGAGGTGTGTCCGGAAGAGGCGATCTATCTTCGGAAAGAGGAACCGATTTTTGTTGGAACAAGTCGAACGGGCATGGTTCGCCATAAGGAAGAGCTTTATGCGTTGGGTGGTGTAATGGATCGCCCAATTCGGAAGTGGCACGGCAAGTAATCGGAAGGGCTCAGAGCGGATGGAACCGATATTCTTTTGGGTCTTGGCCGTTGGATTGGTGGTTTCTGCGATCGGATTGGTTGCGTTCCGAAACCCTGTGACCAGCGCTGTATGTCTTGTGGTGACTCTTGTGATGGAGGCCGCCCTTTTTGTGACATTGGAGGCCTATTTCTTAGCAGTTGTTCAGGTGATTGTTTATGCCGGTGCTGTGATGGTTCTTTTTCTTTTCGTGATCATGTTGCTGGACGTGAAGGAAGAGGCGCGACAAAGACCCCCTTGGGCCAAGGTGGTGTGGGTCGTCGCCATCGGGGGAGGCGCAGTTTTCGGAGTTCCGAGGATCGCCTCTCTCTTTCCAGCAGCTGCAAAAACTCTCCATTGGGAACAGGGAAAGGGTGGGGGCTCTGCCGCAGAGCTGGGGCGATTGCTTTTTAGCTCCTACAGCCCGCTTTTTCTAGCCACAGGGGTTTTGCTTTTGGTGGCTACAGTGGGTGTCGTGGTGCTTTGCCGAAAGGATCCTGAATCATGAATTTTGCTGAAATCACCTTGGGACACTACTTGGCCCTGAGTTCCGTGCTTTTCTTGATCGGATTGGCAGGAGTGATCCTGCGGCGAAGTCTCCTGATCATGATGATGTCCCTCGAACTCCTTTTGAATGCAGCCAATCTGGCTCTTGTTGCAGTCGGTAGATTTCAGGGTCTTCCCGATCCCCAGGTTGCGGTTTTCTTTGTCATTACGGTTGCGGCGGCTGAAATTGCGCTGGGCCTGGCGATTTTGGTGGCCATTTTCCGTATCAAGAAAACAACGGCAGCAGATCAACTGGCGAGCTTGCGATTCTAATGATCGCCTACGCTCCTTATCTCATTCTCCTGTTGCCGCTTCTTGCGGCGGTTTCGATTCGGCTTTTTCTTTATCCCTTTCCAAGAATTTCTATCACGGTCTCCACCTTGGCCTGTTTGGTGAGTTTTCTGGGATCAATTGGCCTTCTCTTGTTCGGTTCCTCCATGGGTGAGGTGACCGCACCCGCTCTTCCATGGATCGAGTGGGCGGGCCTCCGAGCTAATTTTGGGATTCTTGGAGATCCACTGGCGAGGGGAATGGCCACACTGGTCTCGGGAGTCGCATTTTTAGTTCATATTTACTCGATCGGCTATTTGGAGAAGGAACCATGCCGCAGTCGCTTCTTTGCTGAACTCTCTCTCTTTGTCTTTTCGATGCTTGGAATTGTTTTAGCCGACAATTTGATTTCGATGTTCATTTTCTGGGAGTTGGTGGGTCTTAGCTCGTATCTCTTGATTGGCTTTTGGGTGGAGAGACCCGCCGCCGGAGCAGCCGCAAATAAGGCGTTCCTGGTGAATCGGATCGGAGATTTCGGATTCATTCTTGGTATTTTGGGGGCATGGGCACTCTTTGGGACTCTGAGTTTTGCTGACCTTCCAAGCCGAGTTGCAGCTTCGGCTCCAGGCTGGGCGGTGACTGCCGTTGGATTAGGACTTTTCTGCGGTTGCCTCGGAAAGTCGGCTCAATTTCCGCTTCATGTCTGGTTGCCCGATTCGATGGAAGGTCCAACCCCGGTTTCCTCGCTTCTGCACGCAGCCACGATGGTGGTAGCGGGTGTGTACATGTTAATTCGAGTTCTTCCGATTCTGGAAATCAGCCAAGTGACGATGATGACGATTGCTTGGATCGGGGGACTCATGACCCTGCTTCCTGCGCTGATCGCTTGTCAGCAAAACGACATTAAACGGATTCTGGCCTACTCCACGCTGTCTGAAATCGCCTACATGGTGATGGCCGTTGGGCTCGGTGTGGCTGGACCTGCCATGTATCACCTGACAACCCATGCATTCTTCAAGTGTCTGCTCTTCTTGGCCGCGGGTTCTGTGATTCACGGTTGTCATGAGGAGCAGGATATTTGGAAGATGGGTGGGTTGGGGAAACGGATGCCTTTTACAGCTCTGGTCACAATTCTGGGAACTCTGGCTTTATGCGGAATTCCGCCCCTATCAGGATTTTGGAGTAAGGACGCCATTTTCGCCGCCACAGCTCATTCTCCCGGTCTTGCCGCAGTTTCGATGGTCGCTGGCTTTTTTACCTCCTTCTTCATGCTTCGGATGATCTTGGTGGCATTTGGCGGAACTCCGAAAAATGATGCGGCACGCCACGCACACGAGGGATCGATTTTTATGACCGCCCCGATGGCAGTCTTAGCATGTTTGACTGTTGTGGGCGGACTCCTTCCAGTCGAATCGTATCTGCATTTCCCTCATGCGGAAGGTCATGAAGCTTGGACTCTGTGGGTTTCACTTGTCGTGGCATTGGCGGGATTTGTGCCTGCCTATCATTTTTATCGCCACGCCACACAGGACCCGCTCTCCCTTCCTGCCTTAAGGGATAAGTTTTATGTGGATGAGTTTTATCGAAGGGTTTTTGTCTCCACGCAGGACGCGTTCGCGAGGTTGACCGATGCTTTTGAGGGTTGGGTGGTCCGTGGCTTTTTGGTGAGGGGATCCGGTGTGGTCGCGAGAGCCTCGGGTCAGGGGTTGCGACTCGTTCAGTGTGGGCAAGTCCAAGTATACGCGGCTGTTTTCATTCTTGGTGTTTTTCTTCTGATCGCCTGGCTTTGGCGCCAAGGAGTGATTCGATGAACCTCTCGTTAGCACTGCCACTTTTGTTGGTTGTGCCTCTTTTGGGGGTTGTGGCGATCGCTTTGGGTGCAGCTCCCCGCAAAACAGCTCTTTGGGCATCTTGGATCAATTTCATTCCTGGCTTTCTTGTCTCTGGGGTGGTGTTAAGGCAGGGAGAGATTCTTTACGGGCCTGAGGTGACAAATCTTCGGGAGGTGTTTCCCGTTGAATTTCGTCTGGGGTTGGATGGACTGAGTCTGCCTCTCTTGTGGCTGACTTTGGTGGTGACGGTTGCTGCAATTGGAGTCGCCCGTGCGGATGTGAAGCGCGCGAAGGAGTACTTTCTCTGCCTGCTTTTGGTGGGGTTGGGGGGCTTTGGGGCCTTCCTTTCGGTCGATCTCTTTTATTTCTTCTCCTTCCATGAAGTTGCACTGATTCCGAGTTTCCTTTTGATCGGGATCTGGGGGCAGGGGGACCGCACTGGAGCGGCTTGGAGAATGACTCTTTATCTGGTTCTCGGGAGTCTTGTCCTACTGGTTGGTTTAATTGGGTTGGTCTGGGCGGTTCCTGAAACAGCTCGGACGTTGGATTGGCGCGTTTTAACTGAGACTTTTCGTGCGCAACCCATTCCCGCGACCCAGCAGACGTGGTTGGCAATTCTTCTTCTCGTAGGATTCGGAACCCTTGTTTCCCTAGTCCCATTCCACAGTTGGGCTCCCGGAGGTTACGCTTCGGCTCCCGCACCCGCTGCGATGCTTCATGCCGGGGTTCTGAAGAAGTTTGGGATTTATGGACTTCTGCGTTTGGCATTACCGCTGACCCCGCTGGGTTGGAAGGAGGTCAGTTGGATTGTGGGACTGATGCTGGCTGGGAATCTTCTTTATCTCGGATTGGCGTCTCTTGCTCAAAGGGATTTTCGTTGGCTGTTGGGTTTTTCGAGCGCCATGCATATGGGGACGATCTTT
>Ga0209085_1000844_pt1 | contig 20771 bp, 24 predicted proteins | sample C_131016_EF_Meta_FD_187310 | JGI IMG/M metagenome (GOLD analysis project Ga0209085, IMG submission 187310) | Freshwater microbial communities from Lake Croche, Canada to study carbon cycling - C_131016_EF_MetaG (SPAdes) (version 2) | ecosystem: Environmental > Aquatic > Freshwater > Lake...
AGTCCGCTGATCCCCGCTCCAATGACCGCAATTTGCATGCTCTCTTTCTGCCATACCCTTGCCGGTCTACCAGACCCGCCTTTTCCCCAACCCCCAATTCCCTCTAAGATCACCCTCTTGAAAGCAACCCTTACCAATGTCAGAGCCGTCTATGCGGATCTTACTCAGAGACCCGTCCAGCGGAACTGCATCCGTCGAACCGAATGCTGCCAATTTAAACTCACTGGGAAAACCCCCCAACTGACCCGCGGAGAAGCCTTACTCGCTGCCCACGGCTTCCGAGCTTCCGGCCGGAAAGAGCTACCCCAACCTACAGACGGCTCCTGCCCATTTCTCCAAACCAAAACCCATAAGTGCATCATCTATGAATCCCGACCTTTCGGTTGTCGGACCCACTTTTGCCAAACCGCAGGTGGCCCAGTTGACCGCAAAGACGTTCTCGACCTGATTCGTCGACTTGAACAGATCGACACCGAACTCGGGGGCGATGGCCCGCACGCCCTGACCCAAGCCGTTTCCTGGGCTCTCGAACAAAAGTGAGATCCCCCCGTATCATGATTGCCGGTGGCGGAGCAGCCGGTTTTTTTGCCGCCATCTCCGCTGCTGAGTCCAATCCTCTCGCCCAAGTAGTTCTCCTCGAAAAAACAACCCACCTTCTCGCCAAAGTCCGTATCTCGGGAGGGGGTCGCTGTAACGTGACCCACGCATGTTTTGACCCACGCGAACTTTCCACTCGTTACCCTCGAGGGGGTCGCGCTCTGATCGGACCCCTCACCCGCTTCGGTCCGACTCAGACAATCGAATGGTTTCAATCCCGAGGGGTGAAATTGAAAACCGAATCCGATGGACGGATGTTTCCAGTCACCGACTCCTCTCAAACCATCATCGACTGTCTAACCGACTCTGCCCGCCGGGCGAATGTCAAAGTTCTTACCGAGAGCGGCATCCAATCGATTCAAACCTCGACAGAAGGCGGCTTCATTCTTCATCTCACTCAAGGATCCACCATGGAGTGCGACCGCTTCCTCTGGGCGGGGGGCGGCTGTCGGCCTGAGTCCCATCCTGCCTCATCCCTAGGCCACTCGCTCTCTCTGCCCGTGCCCTCTCTTTTCACCTTTCACATCGAACTTCCCTGGCTCAATCGCTTGGCGGGGCTATCCATCGATTCTGCTCAACTCTTCGTCCCAGGCACCGATCTAAGTGAACAAGGCTCACTCCTCATCACTCATACCGGCTTGAGCGGTCCTGCCACTCTCCGGATCTCCGCCTGGGGAGCCCGCCCCCTCCACTCCCTCAACTATCATTTTCCGCTACTGATCAACTGGCTTCCTCAATCATCGCCCGACGAAATTCTCCGTGAAATTCAAGACCGCAGGGAAACGATCGGAGCCCAGATGGTTCTTCGCTCGAAATGGGCCTCCCTCCCAAGCCGGCTCTGGGAACAACTGGCTCTTCTGGCAGGAGTTACCACCGAAGATCGTTGGTCTAAATTCAGCCGCGAATCGGCCTCCCGTCTCGTCCAGATCCTCACTTCCACACAACTTCAAGTTACCGGAAAGAGCATGAATAAGGAGGAATTCGTTACCTGCGGGGGAATCCCCCTCAAGGAGATCGACACAAAAACCATGGAAAGTCGGATCGTCCCTGGCCTCTACTTCGCAGGCGAAGCTCTCGATATCGACGGAATCACGGGGGGCTACAACTTCCAATCCGCTTGGACGACCGGATGGATTGCCGGCCAATCGATGGCGAACGCCTAATCGACAACCAGTCGCTCCACCCAATCCGCCCACTCTCCTTCCTTCGGCCAACACCCTCCCTGGCTCCACCACTTCACTCTCTCCCCAGGGGGCGCCCAAAGAGCCGGCTCAGTGGGCCCAAAAAGCAACCCACACTTCACCCCGCTCCAGCCCGCCAAATGACTGATTCCGCTGTCGTGTCCTAGATAAAGATCCGCCCCCTGCAGGATTCTGAACACTTCTGGGAGGGCTTGATTTTGGACGTACCGATTCTTCCCCGTCCTCCACGCTTCTGGTATCTGTTTCGCCAAATTCATCTCCGCCTCCCCTCCCAACCAAGTGACCGAAAAGGATCGTCGCCTCGCCATCATCTCCAACTCTCTTAGCCATTCATTCAAGGGCCAACACTTCGACGCACCCCCACTCCCAGGATGAATCACCCAAGAAGACACCTCTTTGTCCTCACGCGGCAAAGGTTTCAGTTTCTCTCCCCATAGTCGGCGGGTATTCCCCACCCCGACACCCCATCGCTTCAGCGGTTCAGCCAGATGCCTCCACGCTGCTTCCTTGGGATTTCTTGGATCGTGGCTCACAAACTCCCCCGTGCCCCCTGCCCGCTTCCAGTTATCAAAAAAGATTTCATCCGGATCGAAAAGATACGAAATCGTAAGATCAAACTCCGTGAAATAATCTGCCCACTCTGGATCAAGATTTCCTCCTTTGGCATAAAAGCTCGCCAATCCTGGTTGATCCATCGGTCTCACCGCCTGAACCGCCCCTGGCCCTACAACGAGCTCCCCATATTTTCGGGCCGTTACCATCTCAATCTCGGCTTCCGGCCACTTTTCGCGCAAGCCAGCCACGGCCGGCAACGTCAGTAAAAAATCCCCCAGCGCACCACCACGAAGGACCAGAATTTTCATCTCAGAAAACACCCCCCCCCAACCTAAGGATTTAATAAACAAAAAGTCCAAGCCCCAACAAAAGAAGTCCAAATAGAAATCCCATTCCCAACAAACACTTCCCCCGAAACGGGGTGGCCAATCCCCACTGAATCACGTCCCGCAAAAGATAGGGGGCTCCCACCATCACCATTCCCTCGACGATGATGAGATAGGCATACGAAACCACCACTAACCGTGCCGAATCGTTTCGAAGGAAAGCTGCATCGAGCAGCACATCTCCTCCCAACAAAAAAAGAATCCCCAAAGAGCGAACCGCAATGAATTCCCGAACATAAAGCCAGCTCGTCACCCCTAAGCCCACCACTCCCAGAATAAAAAGCGGACGAAACCGCGTATACTCCATCAGGTTGATCGATCCTGCCAGCCAAGCGGACCAACCCGTCGCAATCGCCAGAAGAAACCCTCCCAAAGCATCGTTCCTTGGAAAGGTCCGGATCCACTGCACCGATTGCCGATAATCGAACAAACCCCATCCATGACTTAGGATCAACGCCAGGCCGACCCATACAGAGACTTGTGCTAAGGAAAAGGAGTAGATCATTTCAATTACTCCAGAATGGCCGGATCGCCGTAATCGGTAAATCCCGTTGATTCGGTGATCCGCACCGTCAGGAGTTGCCCTAAATGCCGAGCTCCGCCGTCAAAGACCACAGGACGATTCTGCCTGGAACGTCCAGTCAAACGACTTTCCTTCGTCTTGCTCGGACCTTCCACAAGGATCTCCGTCAAGGAACCAATTCTCTTGGGAGAAGTTACGGCAACCTGCCTATCCAACAGATCAAGAAGCGACTGATTCCATCGTTCCTTGGTTTCTTCCGGGACTTCATTTCCCCGACTTTCAGCAGCCCGAGTCCCCTCCCGCGGGGAGTACCGAAAAATAAATCCGTTATCAAACTCCACCTCTTCCATGAGCCGATAGGTCGACTGAAACTCCTCCTCCGTCTCTCCTGGATAACCCACAATCACGTCCGTCGTTAACCCAATCCCTGGGCACGCTTGTCTAACTTTCTGGATAATCTTTTTATACTGCTCAACCGTATACCCCCGCCCCATTTCTTTGAGAAGCCGGTCCGACCCAGACTGAACGGGCAAATGAAGGTGCTCACATAGTTTGCTCAACCTACCAAAACATCCGATCAGATCATCCTTCATCCCCCTCGGATGCGGGGAGGTGAATCGGATTCGGTCCAACCCATCCACCCTTTGCAGCTCTTCCAATAACTGAACGAAAGCGGATTTCCCGGAAACCGTAGGAATCTCCCTGCGTCCGTACATATTAACGATCTGACCCAGCAGCGTGACCTCACGAATTCCTTTTTCCACAAGGTTTTGAACCTCACCAACGATCTCTGCAATCGGACGGGACCGCTCTTTTCCTCGAGTCGTCGGGACAATGCAGAAGGAGCAGTGCATATCGCACCCCTGCATGACGGAAACAAAAGCAGTGACCTGCTTTGGAGTCAGGACATGGTCCCGAATCGTTTTTTCTGACCCTTCCTCCTCACCCACATCGGCAAAAAACTTGGGTCGACCCCCCAAACGCGCCTCCCGTGCCTCCATCACCAGATCTGCAACTCGGTGGAATTTTTGGGTTCCGACGACGAGATCCAAACCATTCATCTCCTTCTCCAAAGCCTCCCCTTTCCGTTGAGCCATACATCCCAGAAAACCCAAAACCACACCTGGATTCTTTTTTCGAAGGGCCTTCAGATTACTCATTTTTCGAAGGGCTTTCTGCTCCGCAAGATCTCGAACACTGCAAGTATTCAACAGGATCACGTCCGCTTCCTTCTCGGTTTTCGCCCGCTGATAACCGCGATCCATGAGTTGGCGTGCCACCTGTTCGGTGTCCCGCTCATTCATCTGACACCCGTAAGTTTTCAGGAAAACGGAAGGCATACCCAAAGATCCTGCCCGAGTTTCAGGCGAAGGAGAATCCCCAAAGAAAGGTCTTAAGCAAAAAGGCGCCTACTGAAATGCCCGCGCAAGAGACGGTAAAAAAGAAGGGGTAAGGGAAGGACAAAGAAAAAAGCTGCGGGCACCAGCACCGTTAGATGACAAAGACCTCCGTCGATTTTCACAATCCCCTCCCAAAGTAAGGCGACAAATCCAAGTCCAGCACCCCAGTAACTCAAAGGCATAACGACAGCCCGGAAGTTTTCTTTTTCCTTGAGACGATGAATCCTGTCTGAACGGTTATTCCAATCCATGGCGTTGAACTTTTTTCTAAAAGCCAATTAACCAGACAACAATTGAAATTTAAGAGCGAATCAGGGTATCGCCTGTTTTTGAACATGTCGTTCGGCCCAACCCATCCCTGCCAATCCCAGCTCAAAAAGTGCGTACAAGGGCACAAACATAAGACCCAGATTGAAAGGATCAGAAGTTGGGGTGACGCAAGCTGCCAAGACCAAAAGGGCCACCACGGCATGTCGCCGATGCTCCGAAACCACCTTTTGCTCGAGAATCCCGAGCCGAGCGAGAATGACCATAACCAGCGGAAGTTCAAAAGAGAGACCGAATCCGACCAGCATCTGGAGGGCAAAATCAGTGTAGCTGGTCATCGTCCAACTTGTTTCCAACCCTAGCCACCGGTTGAAATCCTGAAAAAACCGCAACGCTTTTGGTAGGACCAAGAAATAACAGAAAAGTGCCCCTCCCAAAAAAAGAACTGTTCCCACCAAAAAAACAGGGAGCAACAAACCGCGCTCCCGCACATCGAGAGCCGGCAAAAGATATTGTCCAAGAAAGAAAAGAACGAAAGGGAGTGACAGAAGGATCCCCGCCCCAATCCCAATCTGCAAAGTCACCGTCATTGGATCGGTCACCTGGAGCGCCAATAAGGTACTCGGAGCTGGTTGAGCCAAACCCTCCTGCGCCTGCGTCAGAGGCCAACGCAGGATTTCCATCACTCGACCGATGCTCATCACTCCGAGAATCGATCCCGCCCCAATCGCAGCCGCACATTTCAGAATGACCCCGCGCAGATCCTCCAAATGATCCAAAAACGGCTTCTCGCTGTCCTTCATGAAAACTTTCTCCATCCCTTTTCCGTCACCACAGCGGGAAGAGGAATATCATGCGGTTCCTTAGGCAATTCCTCCACTTCCTGCTGTCCGAAGAACATACCCACCACTCTTGAAGTCCGACCTCGGCGCGACAAAGCCCTGTCGTAATGCCCCCCGCCACGACCTAACCGTACCCCCCTCGGATCAAACGCCCTCCCCGGAACCAAGAATAACTCAATCTCCTCCAACGCTCTTCGCACCGATAAATCGGGGGACGGTTCCCACAAAGTCTTCGTTTCGGGAAGATGACGAGAGGAAACTTCCCACCAGGTCAACCCTTCCCGAATATCAATCTTTGGAAATAAAACCGTTTTCCCTTCAGCTAAAGCCGCCTTTAACAAGCCCCGCGTCTGGGGTTCGTCTGTCAGGGAAAGATAAAGCCCAAGGATCGATGCGTTCTTCCACTCCTCCCTCCCCAAGATCTCCTGCTCCATTCTTTCGGAAGCCAGTCGCCGCTCCTCTTCCGTCAGCTGTGCGACTCGCGCCCGCATCTCCTCCCGAAGCGCTGCTTTCTTGGCCCCTGACATGACGATCACACTGCCCGATTTCCCATCGCCCGCCAACACTACCGAGAGGGTTTGCCAGCGATCCATTTTCCCATCATTCTCTTTTGCTTGAGCCCACGGAATTCTCCCCGCTCTCGTCGCCCTACCCACCGCTTCATCACCGATGTCCTTTTACCCGCCCTTTTCACCCGCAAACGGGGCCAAAGGAACGGAATCCCACCCATCTTCCCCAAACTAAAAAAGGGTCAACTCTGCATCACTTGGATTGGCCATGCCTCCTTTCTCATCCAAACCCCTCAGGCAAACATTCTTATCGACCCCAACTGGGCCAACTGGCTACTTGTCGTTCGCCGACTCCGCCACGCTGGCTTGGCGCATCACCACCTCCCCTCGATCGACCTTGTTCTGATTACCCATGCCCATTTTGATCACCTTCACCGCAGGAGTCTCCGACAAATCGCAGCCAACCAACCCATCGTTGTTCCCTCAGGGGTAGGAGATCTGGTTCACGGACTTGGCTTTGAAAAAGTCTATGAAATGAAATGGTGGGAAAGGCTTCGCTTTCCCGGTGCGGCCGTCACATTTGTTCCCGCAAAACATTGGGGCGCCCGAAAAGTGACTGACCACCATCGGGGCTATGGAGGCTATGTACTCGATGTCGGCGGACGAACGATCTACCACGCCGGGGATTCTGGCTACTTCAACGGGTTCCGTGAAATCGGAAAGAAACTACATCCAGAAATCTCACTTCTTCCGATCGGGGCCTATCACGGCCCCAAATTTGGGGAAAACCACATGGATCCGGAAGAGTCCCTCCGAGCCTTTGAAGATCTAAAATCCAAGGTTCTCATCCCGATGCATTTTGGAACCTACCGCCTCAGCTACGAACCCCTTCACGAACCTCCTCAACGACTCATGGAGGCCGCGACCCAATCTGGTCGCTTGTCTGCCGTCCGTTTCCTAATTGAGGGAATGCCTACCCTATTCTAATCCCCCACGCTCCGCCCAACCCTATTTTGCCGTGGGTCGTGCAAAGGCAACCAATCGCCCGCGGTGGATCGTGAAATTGAAAAAGTTTTTTGCATTCCCACATGGGGCGTTGGGGTCGAACTGATAAACATCCACCCCACCCCCCCTTTCCCCATCCATCCGCTGAGAAGATCCTGCGACCATGGCATGGCCGTCTTTTTTTCGTCCCAGATAAATCATTACGTGACTGATCGGTGGATCCCGAGGCACGTTGTAGGTCCACTCCCAAAAAAGGAGATCCCCGCTCCTCATCGCCACAAGAAGTTTCTCCGAATCTACTTTACCGTTCGGCTCCAACGGAACTTCCCTGATTTTCCCTTTCTTTTTAAAGTAGAGATACTGATCGGAGGCGGTTCTCGGAATATCAAAACCAAAGACCTTCCAGACGATATACCGAACGGTGTTCGAGCAATCCATCGTGATGACATAAGGATGCCCTGGGGGTTGCCACGACTGCGCATAGGACAAATCCTGCTTGGAAAGCCAGCGACAGGTTTCAACCAACTTCTGGTGTTGATCCGGACTGGCCGCCCCAAACACGGAAAAAGAGCTCCACTCCAGAAGGGAGCAAAGCCCAAGCCAAAGAAAAAAAGACCGCAGCGCCATCCCCTTTCATTGCAAATCACACAGAGACCGCAAGTCCGGACGAACAAGCCTCAACGGCTCGATCAGTTCAACAGATCGAAAAAAGCTTTTGGGTGTTCCAAGTCACGGAACACCGCATCTGCCCCACAATCCTGCAATTGCTTCTCTGTGAAGGAGCCCGTGGCCACTGCAATCGCCTTGGCCCCAATCGCCCTCGCGCAAGCCACATCGTGAGGAGTATCACCGATGACAAAAATTCTTTCCGGCGGAAACTCCTCCCCATGATGCTCCTTCGCCCTGCGTTTTGCATGCGGACCGAGTTCATTCCGGATCGCCGAATCATCGGCAAACGCCCCAAACCCAAAGAAATGATTCACCCCATATCGCGTCAGCTTCAACCTCGCACCCTTTTCAATGTTCCCCGTTAAAAGGGCCTGAACCAATTCAGGTCTTTTGTGAGCTTCTTCTAAAATGCCCAGAACTCCCGGATGCAGACCCCCGTTTCGCCTCGGGAGCTCCTCCGCCAAAAGTTCCACATAAACATCAAGAAATCGGGCAACCTGTTCCGAACCATTCGGCTTCACATCTCTCGCTAACAACTGCTCCACAATCCATTTATCCGTCCGCCCTGCGATTTCTAGCCCCTGCAAACCCCGATTGATCCCGTGAAGTTTTTCCATCGCACGACCCAGCGCCGTCTCCCCCGCTTTTCCCGTATGGAGAATCGTCCCGTCGATATCCCAGAGCAAAAGTTTCCGGGGCAACTTCTCGGGTGACTTCACATCCCCATCACGCTGTATCCGGAATCCGCATACAGAGTCTGCCCCGTGATTCCCGCGGCACCATCCGACGCAAGAAATACCCCCGTCGCCCCCAACTCTTCCAAGGTGATATTCCGTTTCAGCGGTGCATGCTCCTCATAGTGCGACAGCATCGCCGAAAAACCGCTGATTCCACGTGCCGCCAAAGTATTGACCGGACCCGCACTGATTGCGTTGACCCGGATCTTTTTCGGACCCAAATCATACGCGAGATAGCGGACGCTTGCCTCCAACGCCGCCTTCGCCACACCCATCACATTGTAGTGGGGCACCACCTTCGCCGCCCCGTAGTAACTCATCGTCACAATACTGCCCCCCACCGTCATCAAAGGGGCAGCCGCCCGACTCACCGCCACCAAAGAATAGGCACTGATGTCATGAGCCACTCGGAAGGCCTCCCGCGAGGTGTCCACAAAGTTTCCTTCCAACGCCTCTTTGGGAGCAAAAGCCACGCTATGCAAAAGAAGATCAACCTTTGCCGTCTTGCCCTTCACGAAATCAAAAAACTTTGCGATGTCTTCATCTCGACTCACATCACATGGTGCCACCGGAGTCTCCGCACCAAACGTCGCGGCCAACTCTTCGACATTCTCCTTCAACCGCTCCCCCTGGTAATTGAAGATCAGCTTGGCCCCTGCATCTGCCCATGCCTTGGCAATCCCCCAGGCAATACTCCTTTTGTTAGCGACACCAAAAACCAAACCAACTTTTCCTTCCAAAGTTTTGTTGCTCACGCCGTCTAAAGTGCACTCAGACTGGCCTTCCTGTCACGCCTCGAGTCACTTCCTCTTGGCCTAGGTGTCACCTCCTGCTACCAAATCAATCCGTGAACATTCCCCACATGCATATGGGCTGGATTCTTTTTGGCCCTCTCGTCCTTGCCCTTTTGGCCACGGATCTCATCCTTTTCCATCGGGATCCCCGGCCGGTAGATCTTCGCCGCTCCCTCCAAGCCACTGCCGGCTGGGTTGCCCTCGCTCTTTCATTCGGTGGGCTGGTCGCTTACACCCTTGGCGTTACTCCCGCCATGGAATTTTTTACCGGCTATGTCATTGAACTATCCCTCAGCGTCGACAATGTTTTCGTTTTTGCCGTCCTTCTTCGCTACTTCGCCGTTCCTGAAAAATCCCAGTTCCCGGCCCTTTTTTGGGGCATCATCGGAGCTCTCTTTCTCCGCGCCCTGTTTATTTTCACAGGAATCACCCTCATCAACCGCTTTCATTGGCTGATCTATATCTTTGGCGCGCTCCTCGTGTACACCGGCATCAAACTCTTGAAAGGCGGAGAAGCAAAAGTGGAGCCAGACCACAACCCCCTCGTCCGAATTGCCCGCAAACTGATTCCAATCACACCGGATTTTCATGGAGATCGCTTTTTTTTCCGTGAAAAAGGCCGTTGGATCGGAACCCCGCTTCTTCTGGTTCTGATTGCTCTCGGCACAACCGACCTCGTTTTCGCGATCGATTCGATCCCCGCCATCCTTGCCATCACCCGCGACCCTTTCATTGTCCTCACCTCAAACGCCTTTGCCGTCCTAGGCCTCCGTGCCCTCTACTTTGCCATAGCCGGCCTAATCAAACTCTTCGCCTACCTCAATATCGGGCTCGCAGTCATTCTGTCCTTCATCGGATTGAAAATGCTCCTTTCGGGATACATCCACCTACCCATCCCTTGGACCCTCGGCTTCGTCCTTAGCGTCCTCGCTGTCTCGATCCTTGCTTCCATTCTTCGCCCCCCAGCCAAATCCCATCCCTAGTATTTGGATCTATATACTTAAGTCGCTTTCCATTAGATATATAAAAGATATCATTTCGACGCTCAGCGAAATTCCCCTCGGGAGGTTGACGCACCAAAGACCTCTCCTAAGATATAACCGATGCCACAAGTCGTCGATCTGACATCGGCTATCGCCCGTAAAACCTTTGCCAAAAAACCCAAGTTCCGTCTGGGGTTGGTCGGCACTTTGGTCGTCTCGAACTTTGCCTGGTTGATTCTGTTCGGTATTGCTGTGTTCTCGCTCATCGGGGTCACCCGTTTCTCCGCCGCCCTCTCGAAAAGCTACCTGGAAGAAAAATGGAACTCCTTGCAGAACCGTCTCGCCCAAAAGAAAGAACTCGAAGAACGCGACCTGCGAATTGCCCGACTCATCGCTTCCCAAAGCTCTGACACCACCGACATCCTTGGCTTGGCCACCCGCATTTCCAAAATCCTCGACTCGACAAAAGGCCGCCAAAGAAGCTTTTTGGAAAATGCGATTCCGGAAGCGATGCTCATCCAAACCAGCACCCAAATCCCCGCCTCCGCTGTTCTTGCAATGGCGATCTTCGAATCAGGATACGGCAACAGCATGCTTGCGAAGGAGTACAACAACTACTTCGGAATGAAAGCCTTTGATAGTTGGACAGGGGCGCGTGCCCTCAACATGCCTACCCGGGACAGCGGCGAAGACACCACCGCCGATTTCCGTGCCTACCCTACCCTCGCTGCTGGTTTTCAAGGCTACTCCCAGTTCCTCCTTTCCAATGATCGCTATCGAAAATACGTCGGAGAAAAATCAGGCGTGAAATTCGTTTCCAACATTCTCGCCGCCGGCTACTGCCCTGATCCCGATTACCTCGTCCATATCCGCGATATCATCCAGAAACATGGTCTCGATCAGTTAGATGCCGCCCTCGAGGAGATCGTCGACAACAAGGAATCGGTCGCCACAGCCTCGCCTGCTTCTCAGCCGCCCGCCACTGCAGGAGCCCACTAGATTTTTTTCGCGGGAACCGCAGCCCCGTCCGCACACGAAATCGGTTCCCTTCCGGGAACCTTCACCTCCAACAAAAGATATTTCCACCCACCTTGCGGCCCCTTTTCTGCCCGCAACGTGACCTTTGCTCCGCAGATCGACCCCCGAAGATGAAACTCCAGCCGTGCCGTACCCCCCTGGGCCATATCCTCCAACTCCCCGGTCACCGCCCACCCCAACACCACCGGTTCTCCTAATTCGTGCCTCACTCTTTCATCCCTCAGCACTCTCTCCACAGCCGTTCGCATCACCTCGCTCTTTTTCAACATGGCATAACTGATGTTTAACGTCATCAAACCCACACCAAAAACCGCCGTCACCACTCCAACCAACCCCAGAACCAACCACCTTCTGGCTTTTACCTCCCAGGCCATCAGTTGGGCTTGGCTCATTAACTTTTCTTTCACATCGCCACTCTGGATTCCCCTACCCCCCCACGTCCATCCCCACTCTCGCCCCCACCCCGTCCTTTGGGTATCGTTACAAAGTATGCTTTCTATCGAATCCCTCGCCCAACTTGCCCGCGAGCATGCCTCAGCCCTGCCTGCTCAAGTCGCCGAATTTGAAATTCGTGGCCACCCCTTTCGCTCTGCAGATCGCCCTCACCTTATGGGTGTCATCAACCTCAGCCCCGACTCCTGGTACCGCGAAAGTGTCGTTCCAAATACCGAAGCTGCCATCGCCCGGGGCCGTCGCCTCCGCACGGAAGGAGCACAACTGATCGATCTCGGAACCGAATCCTCACTCCATCACGCCGCCCGTGTGGACCCGGCACAACAAATCGCCACTCTTCTTCCGATTCTTCAACCCCTCGCTCAAGAGGGTGCTCTCATCTCCATCGAAACCTATCACCCTCAGGTTGCCCGCCGATGCCTCGAAGCAGGAGCCGCCGTCCTCAACCTCACCGGCACCCGCCCTCCCGATGATCTCTACCGTACCGTCGCCGATCACAAGGCCGGCATTATCCTTTGTTACGTCCAAGGCGAAAATGTCCGCTCCGTGGGTGACTTCATTCATTCGCCCGACCATGCCTCCGCCCTTCTCGACTACTTCCGTCGTGAAATCGACCGCGCTGTGCACGCCGGAGTTCGCGCCATTTGGATCGACCCAGGATTAGGTTTTTATTACCGCAATCTGCAGGACAGCGCCGCTCGCATCCGCTATCAGGCTGAAACTTTCCTCCATACCTTTCGCCTTCGCACCCTCGGTTGGCCGGTCTGTCATGCCCTCCCTCATGCATTCGAGTTTTTCCAAGACGAGGTCCGTTCGGCAGAATCCCTCTTTGCCGTTCTCGCGATTCTTGGAAAAACCGATCTCCTTCGGACCCACGAAATCCCCAAAGTCCGCGCCGTCGCTCGCACCTTGGGCATCCTCTCATGAAACGCTCCCCCATCCCAGTCGCCCTTGTCACTGGCACCTCCCAAGGTCTGGGAGCCTACCTTGCACAAGAAATAGCCCAACTGGGCTACGCCGTCGTTCTTCATCACCGCAGCGGAACTCTTGGAACGCACCGCCTCTCCCGCCACATCGCTTCCTCCGGTCTCCCTACCCTCGTCGTTCGGGCCGACTTATCTCAACCCGCCCAAGTCAGCCGAATGTTTGAACAAATCCGTCGCAAGTTCGGTCGGCTTGATCTCCTCGTAAACAATGCCGGCACCTATCGCCCCACCCCCCTACTCCGGACCCGTTCCGAAGATTGGCTCAGCGGACTTCACAGTACCGCAACCGCAACTTTCCTCACGACCCAAGCCGCCCTCCCCCTCTTTCCAAAAAGCGGGGGCAGGATCATCAACCTTGGGGATTCTGCTGCCGACCGAATCACCCCGCGGAAACTAGCTCCTGGATACCATGTCGGAAAAGTCGGCGTTACTCTCCTTACCCGTTCTTTCGCGACCCAACTGATCTCCCGCAAGATCACCGTCAACCTCATCTCACCGGGCTATCTGGAAAATAGCATCGACCTTCCTCCACGTTCCGCCCTGCCCTCTGGTCGCCCCGTCTCCTTTAGTGAAGTCGCTGCCGCCCTCCGCTATCTTCTTTCTCCCGAAGCCGATCAGGTAACTGGAACCAACCTCATCCTTTCGGGAGGCTGGAATCTTTAACTGCGGCCGTATGTATCGGCATCCAACCCTCTCTCTTTAATTTCGCGTTACTCACTTTCTTGCTTCTTCGGGATCGTGCCGACTCCTCTGCCCAAACTCCCCCCACCGTCCCTCTCCGCAAAGGCTGATCCTCCGCGACATTAAAAATCTCCCCCCGAATTCTCAACGCGATCCCGACCGCTCGTGCCGCATCCTCCACATGAATGACATTGAGCCACCGCTCCGGCCCATCAGGCCGATCACGTAACTCTCTCTCCCCACCATAAAGCCCAGCACATCGTAGAACCGATCCCCCAGCGCGAACCGTCTCACCCTCCGCATAAATCATCGCCTTGGCTCTATCCTCATTCTCCGCCAAAGGAGAGCCCTCTTCCACCCATCCCCCCGCCGACTCCGCGTAAACCGAAGTCGACGAAATATATACCATGGGCACCCCCTTCCCTTTGGCCCACTCGGCTGCTCGACTCGCTCCATCCCTATGCATCTCACAAAAGGCACCCTCTCCAGACTTCCGAGAAGGAGCCATTGCCCACACCATCCCCGACCAACCCCCATTCAAGTCTTCCCAAAAAGCAGGAGAAACCGCGTCTGCTGCCCAAGCCTGCGGAAAACGAAGTTGAAGGCTCTTGGCCGAATCCTCTGTCCGCACGACAGGAAAAACCGCCCATCCACCCGCTTGGGCCTGATGCGCAATCTCACGACCAAGGAAACCAGCCCCCACGATCAGGATTTTCGGTGGACTCGCTTTCAATCGAGATCCCGTCTAAACCTAAATCAAGGGACGAGTGGCGGAGCGGTTGAACGCGGCGGTCTTGAAAACCGCAGATGCCGAAAGGCATTCGTAGGTTCGAATCCTACCTCGTCCGCAAAGGACGTTAGCCCTTGAGATGATAGTGTCCGGGACCGACTTTTCGCAGTCCTCGGATCTTCTTCAGGTTTTGGTAAAACCAAGTATCCAGACGTTGCCTCTGGATGTTCATCTTGTTGGCGAGATCCTTGATCTTGATGCCTGTTTTTCCGGCTCGGCCTAGCTGTTCCAAGATCACTTTCCGCAACCCCCCGCGCCGATTAAACTTTTTGCCAGTCGAACGCCGACCCGGCTTACGACCCGGACGTCCCCGGGCAATCCGATTCGCGCCCCTCGCGACAGCAGAAGCTCCCGCTCCCACCACTTTGGCAACCGATCGCTCCAGTTGGCCTAATTTACGCTCGAGGGTTTCTTTTTTCCGCAACAACTTCATGATGCGGCTGAATTCTTTTGTCGTTAGTTTGGTTATATCCATGATTAAGAATCTAACGAAAATCTAACAATTGACGACAAAAAAATACCCCGCCGTGGATCTCTCCACGACGGGGTAAAATCTACGTCTGGGACGAATCCTAGACGTGGGGAACTTTATTTAACGTGCTTGCTGGCGTACTTGGTCAACTCGAACATAGTCGCCGAGCTTTTTCCACCGAAAAGAGGTTTGAACAAATGATCCGCATTAATGTTGCGGCGGTTCTTTTTGTCCTGCAGGCCGTTCTTCTTGATGTAAGCCCACAGTTTTTTGGTCATCTCGGTCCGGGGAACGGGCTTGCTCCCGATGATTGCTGCCAATACGGCGTCCGGTTGGACGGGTTTCATAAACGCTGCATTCGGTTTCTTTGCCATAGTTTTTTGTCTCCTTGGTTTGGGTTATGTGATTCGATACGTGGGATAAGATGCCCCTCTGCAGGAGGCTGACAACACTTTTTTCCGAGGGAAAACCGGTTTTCAGCAGCACCGTAAATGGTCGTCCTTTGGTTCGGTTCATAACCCGCTCCCTGGATTGCCGCCACGATCGTTTCCGGTTCCAACCTTTCCCCATGTCTTCCCCCACTCGATCTCGTGATCGACTCTTCATAAAGGGTACCCCCAAAGTCGTTGCACCCCCATCCCAACGACTTGACTGCTCCCTCTAACCCCAGCTTCACCCAACTGGTCTGTAAATTTGGAATCACATCCCCTAAGACCATCCTAGCCAAGGGGTAAAGTCGCATCGCCCGCCTCCGAATACGCTCCTCCAAAGCCTTCATCCCCCCTGCACGATTAGCAAGGATCGCCCCCAACCGGTTCTGGTATGGGACAAAAGCCAAAGGAACAAACTCCGTAAACCCACCCGTCTCCTCCTGGAGACCACGCAAAACCTCAAAGTGGGACCGGATATCCTCCCACCGCTCCACATGCCCAAAGAGGATCGTTGCACTCGATCTCAAACCCGCTCGGTGAGCCGCCTTCACAATCTCCACCCAACGCCCGGCCGGTAGCTTGTTTCTCGAAATCTTGCGCCGAACCTCATCCACCAGAATTTCCGCCGCCGTCCCCGGAATCGTCCCTACCCCCGCAGCCCTCAGTTTTGCCAAAATCTCCTCCGCTCCACACCCCGCCTTCTCACAAAGGGAATCAATCTCCATTGGCGAAAACGCATGAAGATGCATCCACGGAAACGCCTCTCGCAACGCCCGCACCAAATCAAGGTAGTATTGGGGACTCAACCCAGGATCGATCCCACCCTGAAGACAAACTTCCGTCACCCACGGAGTCTGCCCCACACGCGCCACCACCTCATCGATCCGATCCGAAGTCGCCCCAGCTGTTCCCGGTCGTTTTCCAAATCCGCAAAACGCACATCCCACTGTACAGATTCGTGAAAAGTTCGCATTCCGATTGATCACATAAGTCACCTTCCGCCCATGCTTTCTTCGGGTCTTCTCCTCCGCCGCTTCCCTCAGCTCCGCCAAAGGCATCTTCCAGAAATCTTTCATTATCGCTTCCTCTCCCGGAACTTTCGCACCTTCTCCATCCATCGATCCGTCAACCACTCCTCCGTGCAGTGGCTCTCATAAACTGGCAACCGCTCTTGCAGCATCCTTCCTTGGTTCATGCATCTTCTCTCATAATACTCCACCCGCTCCCACGGCCGATTTGGATTCACTTCATCCCGAGCCCAAGAAATCCCTCCCAGATCATCTAACTCACCCAACAACTCTTCCCATCGGGGTTCCAGATTTGGTGGAATCTGAATCGCGACACCCGGAGCCCAATCCCTCCACGCGTCGATCATCTCCCGGTACTCCTCCAAAGTCGGTGCCGCACCAGCAGGCCAATTCGACCCGGCATTCGGAACATACCTTTGAATCAAAATCTCTTGAAGATGTCCATGCCGCGAATGAATCTCTGCCAATACCTCCAGAGACTTCATTCTGGAAAGCTGACTCTCCCCCCACCCCACCAAAATCCCGCTCGTAAATGGCACCTTGGCCAGACCCGCCGCCTCAATCCCCGCTTTTCTTCCGGCCACTTTTTTCTCAGGCGCACACATCGGGTCATCCAGAACACTTTCCAGCATCATCCCCATCGACACAAAGTGCGGCCGCACTCTCCCTAACTCCTCCTCCGTCATCCTTCCAAAGTTTCCGTGCGGGAATAAACCCGCTTCCGCACACCGCTCCGCCACCCGGCTAGCGAAAACCCAGAAATCCGAATCCCCACGCCAATTCAACTCATCCCGGATATGAGGCATCGTTCCGGGCCTCTCACCGGAAATCAACAATGCCTCCCGTGCCCCCCCTTCCTTCGCCTCCTTTACAATCCTCTCAATCTCAGCTTCAGCCAAAAGACCCTCCCCATCGGTTCGGAAACCGCAATACCGGCAGTGCCACGGACAGTCATGGGTCAAAACAATCGTGATCGAACGAGAATACGTCACCGGCCTGCGTTCAGCAGGTTCAACACGATCAACCCAAGGCTCTTCGTAAACGGCTTTCAATAAGAGGATTTTCCAGTTAAAAATCTACCATGGCCTTACGTGAAGCAAGACCCTTCCTTATTGGCGCCGCCGCTTTTCTTGGCCTCTGCCTCTGGATGGGATGGACGATCGGAATCCTCTTGGGCTCCCTTCTCCTAATCGGGTTGCTTCTTTTCTTCCGGGATCCAGAACGTACCCCTCCTACCAATCCGCTTGCCCTCATCAGTCCCGCAGACGGAAAAGTGATCTGTGTTGACGAAGCAGAGGACCCATCGTTCGGGCTCGGAAAGCTTCGCCGCGTCGGCATTTTTCTCTCCGTCCTCGACGTCCACGTCAACCGCAGCCCCTTTTCAGGTACGATTGAGAAAACCCACTACTCGGCGGGCGAATTCCTCGATGCCCGCCACCTCGAAGTCGATATCCGCAACGAAAACCAAACCTGGCTTCTGCGTACTGCAAAGGGTCCCCTTCTGGTCCGCCAAATTGCGGGCCTCATCGCCCGAAGAATCGTCGGCTGGAAGAAGCCTGGCGATACCGTCACGACCGGAGAGCGCATTGGAATGATCCGCTTCGGCTCCAGAACCGATCTTTATTTCCCCGCCACATGCACTCCCCAGGTACAAGTCGGCCAACGGGTCGTCGGGGGTCAAACCATCTTGGCTCAATGGCCCGCCTAAAAAATCGTCCCTCCGCCCCCGCCCGCAAAGGCGTGGCCTATCTCCTCCCCAGCCTGATGACTGCAGGCAATCTCTTCTGCGGATTCATGGCCGTCCTGCAGATTATTCAGGGCAGTCTTCTTCAAGCCGAAGACAACATCGCCTGGACACAACCCTATGAAACGAGCCTCCTTTGGATTCTGGGCGCCTTTATCTTCGATATGCTCGATGGACGCGTCGCCCGCCTAGGCGGACATGAAAGTGCCTTCGGTCGCGAATTCGACTCCCTAGCCGATGTGATCTCGTTCGGAATCGCACCCGCACTTCTGGTTTTTAAAATTGTTCTCGCCGAACTCCCCGCCCGCCTCGGTTGGATGATCGGCTTTGTTTATCTCGTATGCGGAGCCATGCGCCTCGCCCGCTTCAACACCCTTGCCATCGAACCACAAAACCCATCCCGCTCGAAAGACTTCAGCGGTTTCCCCATCCCTGCAGCCGCAGGTCTGGTCGCCTCGGTCACTCTCCTCCTACTGAAATACTACGAGTCGGATCGGGTCATCGGGAATTTTAAGTATGCCTTAGCGGCACTTCTCCTCTTTCTCAGCTTTATGATGTTCAGCCAAGTTAGTTATCCCAGCTTCAAGACTCTCGATTGGCGCTCTCAACGACCCATTCCCCGCCTCCTTCTCATCGTTGCCGCACTCGCCCTGATCGTCCAAACCTACCAGTACTCCCTCGCCATTCTTTTCTGTGGGTATCTTCTTTACGGATTTATTCGCCCGAAACTTAGTCGCCGAATCCGATCCGAAATCGAAGAAGACAAACTCCGCTCGAACCCTTAACCCCTTCGACTCACCCGCCCGAATTAAATCTGGGTGCGTCTCTTCCGCTTCAAATTCAACTGAGCTGTCGAACGTTGAATCAAGGCCATCAAAGCCTCCGCCTCTGGACCCGCCTTCTTCTCGAGTAAGGCCTGCTTCGCACTCTCCAAAGCCTTCTCCACCGCGTGTTCATCGATATCTTCGGGCTTCACCGCCATATCAGTCAGAATCGTCACTCGGTCTCCCGTGATTTCCGCAAAACCACCACCTACCGCCAACTCATCTCCACGGGAGCCCGCCTTCAAATCCAACTCTCCAGGCTGAATCGCGGTCAGCAAGGGAACGTGGCCCGGCAAAATACCGAGTTGCCCCTCCACACCGGGCATGACGACTTGTTCGACATCATCGTCGAAGGTCTTCCCTTCCGGAGTCACCACCACCAGTCGAAGTTTTCCCGCCATGGCTTTAGCTCTTCGCGACCGCCCCGATGCCACCCTTCATGTAGAAGTTGGCTTCAGGCACGTCATCGTGCTTCCCTTCCAGAATTTCCTTAAACCCTTTGATCGTCTCCGCAACGGAAACATATTCACCCTTCGTGCCGGTGAACACTTCGGCCACGTGGAACGGTTGGCTGAGGAAACGTTGGATTTTACGCGCCCGATACACGGTGAGTTTGTCCTCAGGCGACAATTCGTCCATGCCCAGAATCGCAATGATGTCCTGCAGATCCTTGTACTTCTGGAGCACACGTTGCACGCCGCGGGCCACCTCGTAGTGCTCTTGGCCTACGATCTCAGGCGCTAACGCCTTCGAGGTCGAAGCCAGCGGATCCACCGCTGGATAAATCCCCAACTCGGCGATTGAACGTTCCAGTACGATCGTCGAATCCAAGTGAGCAAAGGTGTTGGCTGGCGCCGGATCGGTCAAATCGTCCGCAGGCACGTACACCGCTTGGAAGGAAGTGATCGAACCCTTCTTCGTTGATGTGATCCGCTCCTGTAGATCCCCCATCTCCGCCGCCAAGGTTGGTTGATAGCCGACGGCACTCGGAGTACGACCCAACAAAGCCGACACTTCCGAACCTGCCTGACTAAACCGGAAAATGTTGTCGATGAAGAGCAACACGTCCTGGTTTTTCTCGTCACGGAAATACTCCGCAATGGCCAGACCGCTCAACGCCACCCGCATACGTGCACCCGGGGGTTCGTTCATCTGACCGTACACCAGCGCCACCTTCGATTTCGAAATATCCTTCAGATCGATAACGCCTGCTTCCGACATTTCATTATAAAGATCGTTTCCTTCACGAGTCCGTTCACCCACACCAGCAAACACGGAGAATCCTCCGTGGCCTTTGGCGATGTTGTTGATCAACTCCATGATAACGACGGTCTTTCCCACGCCCGCACCACCGAACGCTCCAACCTTCCCCCCCTTGGTGAAGGGACAGATCAGATCGATGACCTTGATGCCCGTTTCGAGAACCTTGGCTTGGGTATCTTGTTCCACCAACGTGGGAGCCCGACGATGAATCGGATAGCGCTTCGCTTCCTTCACAGGACCACGCTCGTCCACCGGTTCTCCTAAAACGTTCAACACCCGACCCAGCACCCCTTCTCCTACGGGAACGGAGATCGGAGCCCCGGTGTCGTTCACCGGCATGCCCCGTTTCAAACCTTCGGTCGAGGACATTGCCACTGCACGAGCCCAGTCGTCCCCAAGGTGCTGCTGCACTTCCAAAACCACACTCGTCTTCTTGCCATCCACCTCATAGTTCACCTCGAGGGCCGAGAGCAGGGCCGGCATGCTCGCATCTCCTGAAAATTCCACGTCCACCACAGGTCCGATCACTTGGACGATCGATCCTACATTGTTTGCTGTTTTGGTTGCCATAACTGCTCTCCTTTTTCCGTCA
>Ga0209085_1000845_pt1 | contig 20761 bp, 19 predicted proteins | sample C_131016_EF_Meta_FD_187310 | JGI IMG/M metagenome (GOLD analysis project Ga0209085, IMG submission 187310) | Freshwater microbial communities from Lake Croche, Canada to study carbon cycling - C_131016_EF_MetaG (SPAdes) (version 2) | ecosystem: Environmental > Aquatic > Freshwater > Lake...
GATAGAAGCATCAAGGAGAGTATCTTTGATTTGTTCATCTAGTTCTATTTTTAAACGTGCCACAATAGGATTCTAAAATTTCGTCTTACTTCAGTTTAAATGGTATTTCTTTAGATTGCAAGTCCCTAAAGAATGCTTACTAGCTTACATTGAATGTTATAGTAAAAGCGGTAACATTCAACTTCTCTTTGCTAGGCATTAGTTTTGGCATTTTGATCTAGGCTTGATTTGTGCCATGCCCCGTGGGTTTGCTACAGTTCACTCTGACGTTACTTAGTTCTGGTAGAGTGAGGAACGTAGTTACCTTTGGGTAGAGATTATAATTTGCTGTAAGCAAGAAAACAGATCTAAAGACATTCATAAGTATAGCTTAATTTAGTCCAAATGTAGTTCAGAGAATGACCAAAAAAATGTTGTCACAACTTCTAAAACAGTTTTTTGAGAGTTCCTACCTCTTAGATAAATATATTATTAATGAACTACTATCTCCCTTTTTTTTTAGCTTAGGTATTTTCTCTACACTAGGAGTTGCTATTGGTTATTTATCTGATTTAAGCAACAAAGTAGTTGATTCTAATTTACCTATATTGATGGCGATACAAATTTTCTTTCTCAAAATTCCAGAATTTGTTGCCTATGCTTTGCCTATTTCTGTATTGTTAGCCACCTTAATGACTTATGGTCGTTTGAGTAATGATAGTGAAGTAACTGCACTACAAAGCTGTGGAGTAAGCCTTTATAGATTAATTGCTCCTGCTTTAATTTTGAGTGTTTTAGTAACAATTACTTCCTTCATTTTCAATGAGTTAGTTGTTCCATCTGCCAACTATCAAGCAACATCTATTTTAATATCAAGTATTAAAGAAGAACATTCTTTTTGGCAAAATAAAGATATTTTTTATCCTGATTATCAAGAAATTACATTACCTAATGGAGAGAAAATACAAGAACTAAAAAATTTATTTTATGCCAAACAGTTTAAGAGTGAAGAAATGAAAAATTTAACTATATTGCAATGGTTAAATAAAAAACTTACACAAATTATCATCTCTAAATCAGCGACATGGAACAGTAAAGAGGATGTTTGGGAATTGTCAGAGGGAACAATTTATGAACTGAAAGCAGATGCTTCTTATAGTCAAGCCATTCCTTTTAAAAAAAGACAAATTGCTTTATCAAAAGGACCTTTTCAGTTAGCTAGTCAAAGTCGCGATCCCTATGAAATGAATTTACAGCAAGCATGGGATTTTATGAAAATACTAAGACAAGCAGGAGATGAAAAAAAACTACTTACGTTTGAGATAAGAACTCAACAAAAAATGGCTTTTCCTTTTGTGAGTATTGTTTTTAGTATTGTGGGAGCGGTAATAGGGATAGGTCTACAGAAAATGAGTCGTTCAACTAGTTTCGGTCTCTGTATTGTGATTATATTTTCTTATTATGTGCTAGCTTTCTTACTTGGTAGCTTGGGAATGGCTAAAATTTTAACCCCAATTTTCGCTGGTTGGTTACCTAATATTATCTCCTTAATAATAGGGGGTATGTTATTAAAGAAATTATCTAATTAGGGAACTATTTAAGCTAGTTTGTAGAATGCTTGTAATAATTGGCAAGCCCGATAGGGAGAATTAAACTGGAGAGTTTGCTTGTCAATTTCTATACTTTGAAAAGGAACCACCTCCACAACACTATTACTATAGGCAATAATTTCTAGACTTTTAACAAACTCCAGAGTCCAGATCACCTCTTGCGGTGGAACCCGTAACCTAGATAAACAATCAATAAGATAACCGCGTGAAATGCCAGGTAAAATACCTTCAGTTAGGGGGGGTGTATACCATAAGCCATCTTTCCACCCCCAAAGATTTCCCGTAGCAGTTTCTAACCAATTTCCCTGAGAGTTAACTAAAATAGCCTCTCTTTTTCCTTGACTTTGTGCCTTTTGTAAAGCTAACCACGCTGCCAAATAGTTACCAGTTTTATAATCAGTTAAAGAACGTGTATATAGGGAATCTGTAGCCACCCAACCAGCAATCCCTTCTTGTTGAATTTTGCGGTAGTCCTCTGGGATAGGGCGGCCTGTGATCCATTCGCGACCATCGGGAAACAGAACGACTCGCAGTACTGTATAATTCTGCGCTAAAATCTGTGTACCTTTTTCTAGATTGTCCCAATTAGGACTAGGCCAATTAAAAGATTCTATAGCCTTAGATAGGCGGTGACAATGTGCTGACCATTGGGTTAAGGGATGTTTTAAGGACTGTTGATAAATACGAAGAGTTGTAAAGACAGTAGCGCCATAGAGAAGAGCAGGATCTCTAATCGATAGAGTCAGAGTATCTTCTTGGTGAAGTGAGCCATCATACCAGAACATAAAAATTTGCTGTAGGTTAGTCGTTATTTCGCAGATGTTTAGAGTATTTTGCTTACAAATATGGGAAAGTAGTAGTAGTCGTTTCGCCATATAATACAAGTCAAAATTGTTCTAACTATGGTGAAACAGTGCAGGAGTGTCAATTAATTTTTCAACCAATGGTTGAATGTGATCTAGATATAAGGCAGTCGAGAGGTTTTTTTGTGAAAAGAGTATTAGCAATTATTTTAGGCGGCGGAGCAGGCACACGCCTCTATCCTCTGACAAAGTTACGCGCCAAACCAGCCGTACCATTGGCCGGCAAGTATCGTCTGATTGACATACCAGTGAGCAATTGTATTAATTCTGAAATTCTGAAAATATATGTTTTAACACAGTTTAACTCAGCATCTTTAAATCGTCATCTCAGCCGAAGTTATAATTTTTCTGGCTTTAGTGATGGGTTTGTCGAAGTTTTAGCGGCTCAACAAACACCAGATAACCCAAATTGGTTTCAAGGAACAGCTGATGCTGTGCGTAGCTATATTTGGTTGCTCAAAGAGTGGGATGTAGATGAGTACCTCATCCTATCGGGGGATCATCTCTATCGTATGGATTACAGTCAGTTTGTCAAACGTCATCGGGAAACCAAGGCTGATATTACTCTATCTGTAGTTCCCGCTGATGAAGAAAAAGCCTCAGCTTTCGGTTTAATGAAGATAGATAATCAAGGACGAGTGATTGATTTCTTAGAAAAACCGAAAGGAGAAGCCCTCAAAAAGATGGCTGTCAATACAGAAATTCTAGGTTTGTCGCCTGAAGAAGCACAGAAAAACCCCTATATTGCTTCAATGGGCATTTACGTATTTAAAAAAGAAGTGTTGATCCATCTTTTAGAGTCTAATTTAGAGCAAACAGACTTTGGGAAAGAAATTATCCCCTCAGCCGCCCAAGATTATAACGTACAAGCTTATCTATTCAAGGGATATTGGGAGGACATTGGAACAATCAAGGCTTTTTATGAAGCTAACTTAGCACTTACTCAGCAGCCACAGCCGCCCTTTAGTTTTTATGATGAGAAAGCCCCAATTTATACCCGTTCTCGTTACCTACCACCGACAAAAATGTTAGATTGTACTGTAACAGAATCAATGATTGGCGAAGGTTGTATCCTCAAACAATGTCGGATTTCTCACTCTGTTTTGGGAATTCGCACCAGGATAGAATCAGATTGTTTAATTGAAGACAGTTTGCTTATGGGTTGTGACTACTATGAACCCTTTGCTGAACGGTTCTCCACTTTAGAGCAAAATCAAGTACATCTTGGTATTGGTACTAATTCTACAATACGATATGCCATTATTGATAAGAATGCTCGGATTGGACGCAATGTCTCTATTATCAATAAAGATCGAGTAGAAGAAGCTAATCGTGAAGAGGAAGGATTTTTGATCCGTAGCGGTATTGTTGTTGTTTTGAAAAATGCCACCATACCTGATGGAACAATAATCTAACTACTTTCTTAAAAGAAAAACTCCTCCTTTAGTGGGGGAGTTTTTCCTTGAAGTTTAGAGGACATAAGTAAACATTATCTCTACTTACAGCAAATTATGTGGCTGCCATTAGGAACCTCGTTACGCTACAATTAAAACCCCAAACCCCTTGTCCCCCTGAATTTGGGGCTGATCTGTTTACAAACTGCTGTAAGTACCCATCTGGCGTAACCAGCGATAATGAGAGACCAGACCAGCCCACAAGGAACTATGTACCAAGTATTTAACGCCAAATTCTTGACAAGTTTCCTCGACTATGATAGCAATAGCTGGATAGTGAACGTGACATATTTTGGGAAAGAGGTGGTGTTCTACTTGAAAGTTTAATCCCCCAACAAACCAAGTAATTAAAGGGTTATTGCGACAAAAATTAACAGTTGTCTCAGTTTGATGTACTGCCCAAGTTTGAGCTATCTCTTTAGTCCCTTCGAGTGGGAGTGGGAAACCTGCTTCTTCTACAGCATGAGCTAATTGAAAGACTATACTGAGAACTATGCCTAAAACGAATGTAGTAATTATGTAAAAGGTGAGAACAACTAAGATAGAGTGATTATAGAGAGGGATAATAAAAGCGAGAGTCAAAAAGAGTATCTTGCCCGTCAGAAAAATTACTAAGTCCCAACCTTTTGGTCTTGGGTAATAATTTTCTCCCATTTTTCCAGTTAAAACAGCTTCAAAATCATCATAAAGTTGCCATTTAATGGCCATCAGTCCATAGAGTAGCCAAAGATAATAATGTTGCCAACGATGGAAGGAGTAATGAGGTTGTTCAGGAGTTAAGCGACCAAAAACTCCTACATTTAGGTCATTGTCATGCCCAACAATATTAACGTAAGTATGATGAAAAATGCCATGTTTCCAGTGCCAGTTATAAGAACTACCACCCATTAAGTCTAGAGACATTCCTGTCAGTTTATTAATCCAAGTATGCTTAGAGTAGGATTGATGATTCCCATCATGCTGAATATTAAAGCCTATTCCTGCCATGACTAGCCCTAAGATAATAGAAAGAATAAGAGCTTGCCACCAAGTCTGGGCTACAAATACTAAAAAACTATACGAAAAGACAAAAACAATAAGTAGAATAAAAGTCTTAAGATACATTTGTGGACAGTCGCGTTCTGGTAGTCCACGTTGGGAGAAAAACTCCTCTACACGTTGTCTCAATTCAACCTGAAATTCATCGCTCTTGGCAAATTTTAGCTTTCTACTCAGATGCTTGCTATAACTAGGAACATCTAGCAGCTTGTCCGTCTTGATCATGCAATCTCCTTGTTTAATTGGGTATATTGTTTACCCTTAACCAGTTTACGGCCATTTAGAGATCCTCAAATTAAATCATATTTTTTTAATCAATCTAGCCTTGGTGCCTTACCAGTCTTTTAGTACCATAATTTTCTGCACAAAATATTGTAGTTTTGGAGTAGAATACTGCCAGGGGAGTTAAGTATTTAAAATATTTAACTCTTTAATCTGCTCAAGAAAAAAATGAAAAAGCTCTTGAGAATGTTTAAAACCAGGTTCAAAACCTATCTAATCAAATTAGAATTGAACAATCAACAAATTGGAGTTTACGATGATTTTAGTTCGCAGAATTCTTTTAGTGACAAGCTTAGTTTGTCTCTTAGCAACTACAGCAGTATTTGGTCTGAATGTTAAAGCTAGTTGGGCTGTCAATTCCTTCATGCAACAACCAATAATAATGGATTTAGAAGGAAAAGTTGAAGGGGTCACCAAAGAAATAGAAGGAAAAGTCCAAGAAACTTATGGCAAAATAACAGGAAACCAGAAGGATCAAATGATGGGTAAAGTCAAACAAGTTCAAGGTGAAGTTATCGAAGGTCGTCTCCTAGATAAAATTCAGAACTTTATTAAAAAAATTCTCAATTAGCGCTAGACTTGAGAATTTCTTAATGGTTTAAGTAGGAGGGATTAAGGGTAAGATTGAGTTTTAACTCCCTAACTCCCTCCTCCCTTTATTCGGGTTTCTGCTCAACTGGACTGCTGATCATACATAGCGAGAAAATCTGTAACTCCATAATCTCGACCTAATTGATAAAGCAATGTTGTTACTTGGCTACGATGATGGGTTTGGTGATTGAAAAAATGAGTCAAGCCACTGTCGTTGTTCTTCTGTCAAGGAAGCTACAAGGTCATATATTATGTTGTTGCTCCAAGTATTGTACTGCGCCATTAAGCGAAACTGTGTTAAATGAGTCATTATTATTGAAAAAATTTCTACCTTATCAAAGATCTATATTAATAACATTTCTATAAAAAACTCAAAAAATCTTTACTAACCTGAGATTTAACAGGCTAGGGATAGAGAGTTATTCAGCTCAAAAGAAGCTCAGAGAGAAGGTTTCAGCTTGTAAAATGGACTTAACTTAAGTTGACATAGAGAAAATTAAGGGTAATAACGTCCAAAAATCTTGTTGCACTATTGCAAAAAATATGCAATAATCCAGTTATAATAGCTTTAAAAGCACACCTGAAGGGAACCTATGACATTAGCAGAATTAAGAGTCGGACAATTTGCCGTAGTAGAAAGTGTAGAAACAGGATTACATGGACAGGGGTTAAAAAATCGTCTAGAAGCAATGGGTATATTTCCAGGTAAAACGATCAGAGTATTGAGAAAAGCAGCGATGGGAGGCCCTTTAGGGGTGAGAGTCGGTTCTACTACAGAAATAGCGATCCGTTCCAAAGAAGCAGCCTTAGTAGTTCTTAAGCCTAATCACACTTAAAATAAAAGAGCAAAAAATATGCAATGTCATAGTGGCGCAACCACCACCTTAAAAGCCAATGCAGTCAAAAGAGTAGCCGTCATTGGAATGCCCAATACAGGAAAATCCACCCTATTTAATCGGATTACAGGGGCAAATGCGGCTGTAGCAAACTGGCCAGGGATGACTGTAGATATACTGCGAGCCAATGTTAAAGTCAATAATGAGACTGTTGAGTTTGTGGATTTACCTGGCATTTATGACCTCAATGGATTTTCTGATGATGAGAAAGTCGTGCAGAAATTTCTAGAAACTTTCCCAGTAGATCTGATAGTGGTTGTCATTAATGCCTCGCAAATTGATCGTCAAATTTTGCTCCCCCTACAGATTAAAGCATTAGGACTACCAGCAGTTGTGCTCTTGAATATGGCTGATGAAGCTAAACGCTATGGTATTTCTATTGATATAACTAAATTAAATGCTGACTTAAAGATGCCAACATTGTTGATCAGTGCCAAGTATGGCCAAGGTCACACTCGCTTGATGGAGGCAATTTCCCAAGCTTTAAGAAATAGTACAGAATCTTATCAAGTTGTAGATTTAAAAAATCATCTAGCCGAACAAAGAGTAGATCACAGTCAATTAGAATCTTTTCTCCATGAGTCAGTACAGATGCCATCTCTCATCCAGATGACTTTTACTAATCGAGTAGATCAAGTATTGATGCACCCAATATGGGGCATTCCCCTCTTTTTCCTCTCCATGCTAGGAGTTTTTTGGATAATTTGGAATATAGGGATACCAGCACAAAAGGGAGCAGGAAACGTTACTAACTGGCTTCTTAATAATATAATTCAACCCGTCATTAGTCCAATGCCAGAAGGGGTTAAAGATTTTCTGGTTAATGGGGTTTGGAATGGAGTCGCTACAGTTGCTTCTTTTGTGCCCTTAATTATCGTCTTTTTCTTTGCTATGGCTATCTTAGAAGATAGCGGCTATCTCTCCCGTGCCGCATATATAATGGATGCTCTAATGTCGAGAGTAGGACTAGATGGTCGGGCTTTTGTGATGCAGATGATGGGCTTTGGCTGTAATGTCCCTGCACTGATGGCAACTAGGGTAATTCGTTCTCGCACCATGCGTATATTATCGATGTTGGTGATTACTTTTTCCTTATGTAGTGCCAGACTAGCTGTCTATGTCTTTATTATTGCCGCTATTTTTCCTAAAGAGCAAGGTCCTTTTATCCTTTTTAGTCTTTATGTTCTGAGTTTTGCTGCTGCCTTCCTAGCCGCCGCCTTTTTTAGTCGTTTAGAAATCTTTAAAAGTACAGAGCCTTTTGTGCTGGAATTACCCCCCTATCGACTCCCAACTATTAGACAAGTGTTTTTAAGAGGCTGGGGAGAACTGAAACATTTTATGAGTAGAGCGACAGGTTTTATTGTCCTAGGCTGTGTTGCGGTTTGGTTTTTAACTAACTTCCCTGTAGGCGCTAAAGGACTAGATACCCTAGGCGGACAACTAGGAGTGTTGATGCAGCCAATTATGAATCCTATTGGCATTAATCCTCAATTGACTTTAGCACTCATTTTTGGCTTTGTCGCTAAAGAGGTAGTAGTAGGTTCATTGGCTGTTATTTATGCTATGAATGCTGATGCAGTAGCACATCAAATGGCAATGACTATTACCCCCATACAGGCTTATAGCTTTTGTATTTTTTGCCTACTCTATACCCCCTGTTTAACCACTGTTGCTACCTTTAAAGCTGAATCAAAATCATGGAACTATACCATATTATCTTTAGCTACTTCTTTAGGCTATGCTTGGATCTGTAGCTTGATATTCTATCAAGGCGCTCTTCTGTTGGGCTTTAAATAGATAAGTATGTTAATCAAAGAACCTACGCAGTTAGCTTGGTTAGAACAGGCTCTCAATAACTTAGATGTCATTCTCCTAGATCATTCACATTGTGAACGAAAGGCTGCTAGTTGTGCGATTAATTTCATGTTTCGTTATCCCGCTCATACTAAGATAGTGCGGAAATTAACAGTTTTAGCACAAGAAGAACTGGAGCATTTTGAATTAGTTAATCGTTGGTTAGAAAAAAAGGGCATAGATCTAGCGCCTTTAAATGCTCCACCCTATCCAGGATTATTGAAAGCCAAAGTCAGACATCAAGAACCAGAAAGATTATTAGATTCATTGTTGATATCTGCTCTCATTGAGGCGAGATCTCATGAGAGACTAGGATTACTAGGTAAACATGCTCCTGATCCTGAGTTAGGCAAGTTTTATCAGAGCTTAATGGCTTCTGAGGCTCGTCATTATGGTTTATATTGGGGGTTAGCGGATAGTTATTTTGACAGAGAACAGGTAAAAGAGCGTTTAGAAGAGTTATCTATCTACGAAAGTGAAATTCTTCAAACTCTACATCCTGAACCGAGAATACATAGTTAAAATCATGTAATTTTTGGCACTACTTCTAGGAGAGACTCTGCCAAGGTCATTGGATCTACTCCTAACTCTGTACGTTTTTTTGCCGCCACCACAGCTGCTTTAGCGTGCCACCAAGCACCTGTAGCTACCACTCCAGTTAAATCGGTAGAGGTAGTTTGTGCTACTAAGCCACCTAAAATACCTGTTAAAACATCCCCACTGCCTCCTCTGGCCAAGGCTGGAGTACTATATGGTAAACACCAAAGTGTCCCACTAGAATCAGAAATAACAGTTCTAGCGCCCTTAAACAGAACTATGGCCCCTGAAGCTACTGCTGCCATCCGGACAGACTGCATACGATCTAGGTTAGGCTCATTAATCTGGGGAAAGAGTCTTTTAAACTCCCCTAAATGAGGCGTTAAAACGGTGATTGCTTTTCGTTGAGAGAGTAAAGGAACCATATTTAATTGAGCTAAATTATTTAAGCCATCTGCATCTATAATCAGTGGACGATCAGACTCTAATATTCCAGGAATGATCCCACAAGCTTCTAAAGTCAATCCGGGTCCACAGGCAATAGTATTGTACTGGCTCAAGTCAGAAACTAAAGGAGGAAGATTAGCTATCGCTCCATTTTCGGTCTCCTGGCACTCAATAACTAAAGCTTCTGGAATATGACTGATTAAAAGAGATTTTAAAGAAGCAGGTACCGCTATAGAGAGCATTCCTACTCCAGTCGCCCTAGCACCTAAAGCCGTTAAAATAGCACTCCCAGCATAACGACGTGAACCACAAATTAGTAATAAATGTCCCTGCTGATACTTATGGGTTAAAGGTGAACGGGGTAATGGGAAGTAACTACTAGCAATTGTTTCTGTCATAATCTGCCTAGAGGGTTTTTCTCGCCAAACCGTCTCAGGTGGTATCCCAAGGTCAATACGTTCTATTTCCCCTAATGCTTCTATCGCCTGATCTTGAAAATGAGCAGGTTTCCATAACCCTAGACAGATCGTTCTGGTTGCTTTAATCGCTACCCCTAAAGTCGCTCCTGTATCACCTTGAATTCCAGATGGTAAATCTATACTAATAATAGGTAAATTAGCTTGATTAACTCGATGAATGAGTTCAGCCAGAGCACCTGTAATAACACGATTTAAGCCATAGCCAAATAATCCATCTATAATTACTTCAACGCTTAATAAAGACTCTATAGACTCAGTAAAGGTTAGGGCTAAATACTTAGCATATTGGGAGTGTTGCGAGGTCAGATCTTTAGTGGTAGGGTCATTAGCAGCATAGATTAAGACTTGATAACCTCTGAGATAAAGTTCTCTAGCTGTGACCAAAGCATCCCCCCCATTATGACCAGGTCCAACTAAAACCCCCACCCTTCGCACAACCGGATAAAGCTGTTCAAAACGAAAGGCCACCCTTGTAGCCGCTTTTTCCATCAAGGCAGCCACAGGCATTCCCGCCTCAAACATAGTTTTTTCTATCTTGGACATCTGTTCTGTGGTGACAATGACATGGCTGAGTTGATGAGCAAAAAGTTTTTTCATAAAAAAAAGACTTGAAAATTATCTCAAGTAGAGTATAATGAATAAATTGGGTGAAAATCCTGACCTTTAAAAGTTAGGGGGAATGGCGGAATGGTAGACGCGACAGACTTAAAATCTGTTGACTGCAAGGTCGTGAGGGTTCAAGTCCCTCTTTCCCCATAAAAAAATGGTTGGTGCTGTTAATAGCTTACAGCAAATTATGATCAAATAAAGCCTAGGTAAAAACGCTAAAACCCAAGCGGGGAGGAGCCCCGCCCCCTGGTTTTGTGTTGATTTTGGTCTAAAACTGCTGTAACTGGAAAAACCATCTTCATCCATGAGCAGTGCTTAATCTAACAACTAGGCAAACAACTCTTTAATTGTTAAGTGTAACTCACAGGCAGAAGATGGCACAGGCAGAACTTCATCTGGCTGATCAAATATTTCCGTAACTTGTTTAGGACGATAGACAAACAGGGTTTGCTCATCTGGATCAATCAACCAACCCATTTGAGTACCATGTTTGAGACAATAAAGAATATTTTTTGTGACTTTTGTTTGACTTTGCTCTGGGGATAAAATCTCAATGTACATCTTTTATCAACTGTTCGAAACATTACCAAGAGTGCTGTTTGAATTAATAGGAGAACCAACAGAAAAAAGCTTAGGCGCAGTCTACGGGGAGAATGCGCCCCTTTTTATTTCTCTAATTTTAGTTTTAATTTTTCTGATTCTTAATACGATTAATTTGCTCTTGTAGGTCTTCTATTTCTCGTCTTAAACTGTCTACTTCATCTGGTGGGGGGGATTGAGTATTTACAGGTACTGACCCCTCTGCAGCGTCTGTTCTTGCATAGTTACCCTGACGTATTTTGGCATATTCAGGAGAACTAGACCAATTTTTAATATAGTAAAAACGCTCTAAAGGGAAAGGATGACTGAGAAAGGCTCCTTGTCCACCGTTGTAGAGGAGGAAGCGATAGATCTGGTTGAGGTTCTGTCCTTCTAGCTGTTGATACTGCTCAACTTGACGTAAAAACTCATCTACATTACATTCATTAGCATAACGATAACTACCACCTGCTAGTTTCATCATAGTTGTTGTCAGAGGTCTGAGATCATCTGTGACTAGTAAAGCAGCCCGATCGGCTGAGAGTTCGGCTTTGCGTCGCCATTCATAGAAGGCATATAGGAGACCAGTACTAACAAGATTACCTAGACCCAAAGTCATCTCTCCTAACATTTGTGCCATTCCCATAGACCAGAGCGCCATTTGAATTAAGAGGGTATGATTACACTTAATATGCCCTAATTCATGGGCTAAGACGGTTCGCAACTCTTCTGGTTCAAAAAAATCTAAAGTCCCACTATTGATGACTATATAGGGTTGATCTTGTCCCAAAGCATAGCTATTAATGAGGGGACTTTGGTTAACATAGAGGGCAGGTTCTGGATAGATGGCTAAATCTCTCAGACATTCCCTATAGATACCATAAAGGGTCGAGTATTGACGCGGACCGACTTTGATATTGTTACCGAGTAAAAAAATATTTTGAGGGCGTTCATAGAAATACTCAATGAAGGTTTTGGCTAGCAGGTCAAAGCCTGGCACACTTCTCAGGGATTGTTCTGCCTGTTTATCTAGAGGATGTTTAAAGGCTTCGGCGCTCAGTCCTGGATATGTTGGCATAATTTTATATTAAATAAAGGCTTTTATTATCTCATTCTACTATGGTACTGTAAGATAAAAAAAATTCCCCATTCGAGGGGAATTATAATTTTCAGGAAAGGTTTTTTATCTATCTACTGAACCCATAATCACATCAATACTACCCAAGATAGCCATAATATCAGCTACTTTGACCCCTTTAAGAAGATAAGGTAGGATTTGTAAATTATTAAAGTCAGGTGCTCGAATTTTCCAGCGCCAAGGAAAGACATCATCATTACCGACAATAAATATACCTAACTCACCTTTACCGCTTTCTAGACGGACATAGTGTTCTCCTTTGGGAATTTTAAAAGTTGGCGGCACTTTTTTGGCGATATATTGATAGTCAAAATTATTCCAAGAAGACTTTTTCCCCTCAGCTAAGCGTTTAGCTTCCAAATTTTCATAAGGACCGCCTGGGAGTGCTTTCAAAGCTTGACGGATGATTTTAACTGATTCCCGCATTTCCCTGATGCGGACGAGATAGCGTGCGTAACAGTCACCTGCAGTTTCCCATTGAACTTCCCAGTCTAACTCGTCATAGCATTCATAGTGGTCTACTTTGCGTAAATCCCATTTAACCCCTGAACCGCGTAACATTGGACCGGAGAGACCCCAGTTGATCGCTTCTTCCCGACTGACAGTTCCTATACCTTCCACACGACGACGGAAAATAGGGTTATTGGTAATCAGACGTTCATATTCATCGATTTTAGGAGCAAAATAGTCACAGAAGTCCTCGCACTTATCATTCCATCCATAGGGTAGATCTGCAGCTACTCCACCAATGCGGAAATAGTTATTATTAATTAAGCGCATTCCTGTAGCTGCTTCCCAGAGATCATAGATGAGTTCTCTTTCTCGGAAGATATAGAAAAAGGGTGTTTGTGCTCCCACATCAGCTAAGAATGGACCTAACCAGAGAAGATGATTAGCAATCCTGTTTAGTTCCAACATGATCACTCGAATATATTGCGCTCTTTTGGGAACGGCGATATCTGCTAGTTTTTCAGGTGCATTGACGGTGATCGCCTCATTGAACATTCCTGCGGCATAGTCCCAACGACTGACATAGGGGACGTACATCACATTAGTACGATTTTCGGCGATTTTTTCCATTCCTCGATGCAGATAACCAATGACTGGTTCACAGTCAATCACATCTTCCCCGTCTAGGGTGACTATTAGACGTAAGACCCCGTGCATTGAGGGATGATGTGGTCCCATGTTGAGAACCATGGGTTCTGTTCTAGTTTCAATTTTGGCCATGGACAGATTCCCGTTTGCTTTTCTATCTATTGTAATTCAGGAACCCTCAACCGCAAAACAAGTCTTTTTTCTAAGGTAGAAACCGAGATACAGTTTATGTTCAAAAATCTCTCTAGCTTTTTAGTTGGTCTCTCTTTGCTAGCTTCACTTCCTTTACCTTCATATGCTGGGAATGTTTGGCAGCGTATTCAAGAAACTGGTGTCATCACGGCTGGAACGAGAAAAGATGCAGTTCCTTTTGCCTATATCAATGATAAAGGTCAATGGGTGGGCTATTCAATTGATATTTTAGAAGCTATCCGTCAAGAAGCTCAAAGACAAATGGGTAAACCTATTAAATTAAAGCTAGTAGAAGCCAATGAGAATAATCGTTTCTCTGATATTGAAACCAATAAAATCGATTTAGAATGTAGCTCTACTACTTTTACCTGGAAACGTACTAAGCGGGTGGATTTTTCTTTAAGCTATTTTGCTGCTGGTACTCAATTGTTAGTCAAGGAAGATAGTACATTAAACTCAATTAAGACTTTAGCTGGCAAAAAAATTGGCGTACTTGATCATTCTACTAATAAGGCGATTATTAAACAGCAACAACCAGAGGCTAAATTAGTCTTTGTCAAGGATTATGCTGATGGAGTTAGGCTTTTAGAAGCGGGTGAAATAGATGGTTTTGCGGCTGATTCTATTGTTTTAATAGGACTGAAGAAGAAATCTAATAAGGGATTGAAAATTGTGCCCGAAACTCCCTATCGATATGAATCCTATGCTTGTATGCTGCCAAAAGATGATTCTGATTGGCGGAATTTAGTCAATTATAGTCTGGTTAAGTTTATGGAAGGAGTTGTCAGTGATCAACCTGAGTCTGTCAAAATTTATGAACGGTGGTTTGGCGAAAATGGCGTAGCGCCTTTTCCTCGTGATACTATCAATCGATATTTTGAGGGGATTGTCAATTCTTATGAATGGATACCTCTATATAATACAACTCCTTAATTTACTTTTTTAGATTAATTTGCCAAATATTTTTAATGGTTGGCAGTTTTTACAGCAGTTTACAGCAATTTGAGACCAAATACAACTCAAAACCAAGGGGCGGGGCTTGCGCCCCGCATGGGTTTTAGCCTTTTAATCTGGGCTTCATTTGATAGAAATTTGCTGTAAGACCAGATAAGCTTGCTTAACCAAGGAGCTCTCTCTCCGAGAGATGATGAGTTTTGGTTTTTACAGCAGTTTGAGACCAGAAACACCACAAAACCAAGGGAGTGGGGCGGCGCCCCACATGGGTTTTAGCATTTTTATATGGGCTTCATTTGATCCAAATTTGCTGTAAGTTGTGGCTTACAGCAGTTTGAGACCAGATAAGCTTGCTTAACCAGGGAGCTCTCTCTCCGAGAGATGATGACTTTTGGTTTTTACGGCAGTTTGAGACCAGATAAGCTTGCTTAACTAGGGAGCTCTCTCTCCGAGAGAGCCTGGGTTTTGGTTTTTAAGTTGTGGCGTAACGAGATTTACATTTGCTGTAAGTTGTGGCTTAATAGATTAGAATTGGCTGTAAATGCGTTTTAGCTTAGTTACACAAAATCAATCAATTACACATTTACATGTTTAAACAACTCAATCTTCAACATATTCTGTTTTATGTTCTTTCTCTTGTTGGTGTAGTGACTCTTTTTAACCTAGTTACTGCCTATGCTCAAAGCAATCTCAAAGCATCCCCGAAACTGACGGGAACTTATGTTTTAGAAACTAAGTCTCTTGTTGATTGTCTCAAAGGAGAACCATTACTGCTGAAAATTCAACAGTCAGGGTTCTATCTTAATGCTGCTTTAGTTCCTAGGTCTTTAGAAAAAGAATTTTCCACTGATGAAGCATCACCTTTAGTTGGACATATCCATAAATCAGACGTGACCTTAGAAGGTTCGGTAGATACCTTTAAGGGCTGTCCCTCTAGTGATCCAAGGGGACAGGTAATGATTAAAGCTATCGGTAAACAACAACAACTAAAGGGACTGCTTACCTCAGGTAGTTTATCATTACCCATTAATACTGTAGCTAGATTTGAGGAGAAAGCAACACAGAAAAAGAGCCATTAGAAAAAATTAGGTCTATGACGGATCAGATTGAAAAATTCCTCTCTTGTCTTCTGATCACTTTGGAATGAACCAACCATAGCACTCGTAACTGTCCAAGAACCAGGCTTTTGTACACCGCGCATGACCATACACATATGGGTTGCTTCCATGACTACAGCTACACCTTGAGGTTCTAAAATTTTTTGAATCGCTTCAGCTATTTGTCTAGTTAGGCGTTCTTGTACTTGGAGTCTTCTTGCATACATTTCTACTATTCTAGCTATTTTACTCAAGCCTACTACTTTTTGATTAGGGATATAGGCGACATGTGCTTTGCCCATAAAAGGTAACATATGATGTTCACAAAGACTGAAAAAGTCAATATCTCGCACCAGAACCATTTCGCTATGTCCTTCATCAAAGATAGCTCCATTGACGAGTGTTTCGAGAGATTGACTGTAGCCTTGGGTGAGAAACTGCATTGCTTCTGCTACTCTTTTGGGGGTTTTTAGCAAGCCTTCCCTTTCTGGATCTTCCCCGACTGCTTCTAGAATCATTGTGACTGCCTCACTCATTTTGGCGACACTTTCTTCTTCTGAAGTCTGTTGAATTTTGGCTTCTAGACCATCATGTGTATCGCGTGCTGGACGAATTATAATACCATCACCGATATTCTTGTTGGAACCGCTGGAACTGCCATTTTTTGAATTTATTACTGTCATATTTTTAGTCTGAGTAATCAATTAGAGCTAACAAAAAATCAAGACGCTGTTAAAAAGTTCCTACATTGGGTAGGATAGTCATTTCTGGAATTACTGCTGATGTTGGTAACAGCGCAGCATGGAGAATAGCCTGGGCTACTGTTTCCGGTAAGAGCATTAATGTACGATCAAAGTCAGCTTCAACTGTATCCCAAATAGATGTATTGACTGCGCCTGGACTAATAATCGTCACTCTAATCCCGTTGCTACGTTCCTCTATGGCTAAGACTTCTGAAAAGCTTACTAGTCCAGCTTTACTGACACAGTAGGCTCCCCAGTTAGCAAAGGCATTATGTGCTGCAATTGAAGCTACATTAATGATCGTACCTTGCTTTTGTTGCCGCATTGTAGGCAAGACACCTTGCACTGTTTGAAAAACACTGGTTAAGTTAGTATCTAGAACCTTTTGCCAATTTGACAAGGGGGTCTCTGCTATGGTATTAGTGTATCCTATTCCAGCATTATTGACTAAGATATTCACCCCACCGAAGTCTCTAGTAATTAAGGCGATCTTTTCGCTGACACTTTCTACCCTTGCTAAGTCTAGGGAATAGACTTTTGCTTCTCCTTGTATGTCTTTAATCTCTTTAGCCAGCGTTTCTAGTTTTTCTAGGGAACGACTGACTAGAGCGACTGCTATTCCTTCTTTCGCAAAAGCTATGGCAGTTGCTCTACCAATTCCACTACTTGCCCCTGTAATAATCGCTCGTTGTTCGCTTTTAGAAAACGTCATGGTGTAATGGTTATCTTGGGGTTATACTCGGCCTTGCTTTTTCTGATTTTTGCTTAACATTACGTTACATTGCTCAACCTTTGGAATTATAACATTTTAGGTGAGGGTATTTTCTAAAAAAGAGCCCATCTGACGGAACTTTTGGTATCTTAAATCACAGCGATCTTTGGCATTAATATGTGTTAATTCCTCTAAATTATCTAGGAGAGCTTGTTTGAGAAGGGCTGCCGCATGTAAAGGTTGAGCATGAGCGCACTTAGGTGGTTCTTCCACTATCTGATCGATGATTCCTAATTCTTGGAGGTCGGTTGGGGTAATTTTTAGGGCTTCTGCAGCTTGTTGGGCTTTGGTCGCATCTTTCCAGAGGATAGCGGCACAAGCTTCTGGTGTGGCTACAGTATAGATAGCATGTTCTAGCATAAGGAGACGGTCGCCTACTCCTATTCCCAAGGCACCGCCTGAACCGCCTTCGCCAATAACTGTACATATTATTGGTACTTCAAACCGAAACATTTCGCGTAAATTATAAGCTATTGCCTCTCCCTGTCCTAATCTTTCCCCTTCTACTCCTGCCCATGCTCCTGGCGTATCAATAAAAGTAATTATAGGCATTCCAAACTGATGCCCATGCTCCATTAACCGCCAAGCTTTGCGGTAACCACCTGGTAAAGGCATCCCAAAGTTCCGCGCTACATTGTCTTTAGTATCGCGCCCTTTTTGATGTCCTAAAACTACGACAGGGCGACCATTTAAACGAGCTACTCCGCCCACTAGGGCTGGATCATCTTCGCCGCTGCGATCTCCATGTAGTTCAAACCAATCATCAAAGATGGTCTGAATATAGTCTAAAGTACTAGGACGACGGGGATGACGGGCTAATTGTAGACGTTGTAAGGGATTAAGCCTACTAAAGATCTTTCTATGTAACTCATAGTAAGTTTTTTCTAATTGAGTCACTTCTTCCGAAAGATCCACGTTATCTTCTTCGGCTGACTTTTTCAGTTGTTCTATTCTTGTTTCGATTTCCCACAGTGGTCGCTCAAAGTCTAACAAAAAGACTCTAGGTTCTTTCTTACTCATTTTTCTTTAAAGGTGAATATTTAAGTTACTGGTTAAGACAAGGTAACAGGTAACAGGGTGGGCGTAGCCGCCCGGAGGGTACAGCTTTCAAGGGTAGATATTTTACATTCTGGTGTTGACAAGACTTGGGAGACTTGGGAAACTTGGAAGACTTGGAAGATTGTTCTATTAAAAAATCGGCTTTTTTCTTAATTTGTACTGTTAAAAAGCGAATATTATACTGTTTTTCTTCCTTGTCCACTTTCCTACCTTGTCCTCCTTGTCTGCACTACACCCAATTTTTAAAAACCTACCCTTGAAAGCTTTAGCCGCCTGGGTTCTCCAAGCGTAAAACAGCCATAAATGCTTCTTGAGGAACATCTACTGTTCCTATTGACTTCATGCGTTTTTTCCCTTTGGCTTGTTTATCGAGTAGTTTTTTCTTGCGTGAGATATCTCCGCCATAACATTTGGCTAGTACATCTTTGCGCAGAGCAGGGATATGTTCACTGGCAATAACTTTGGCTCCGATAGCTGCTTGAATAGGGATCTTAAACTGATGACGAGGTATCAGTTCTTTCAGCTTTTCAGTTAGGGCACGTCCCACATTATAAGCTTTATCCCGATGGACGATCATAGCTAGAGCATCCACTCCATCCCCATTGACTAATATATCTAGTTTGACGAGAGGATTTTCCCGATAGCCAATGACATGATACTCCATACTGGCATAGCCGCGTGAACGGGATTTTAACTGGTCAAAGAAATCTGTTACTACTTCGGCTAAAGGTAGTTCATAGATTAAGGCTGTGCGGGTCTTGGTAAAAAAGCGCATATCCTTAAACACACCTCTTCTGCCTTGACAGAGTTCCATCAATGAACCTACATAAGTTTCTGGAGTAATCATCTCTACTTGAATGTAAGGTTCTTCTATTGATGTCCGTTTTTGTATGGGTGGTAATTGACTGGGGTTATCAATTTCTGTTACTTCTCCATCTATGGTGGTCACACGATAAACCACTGAGGGTGCTGTAGTGATCAGGTCTAGATTATATTCCCTTTCTAGGCGTTCTTGCACTATTTCCATGTGTAGTAGTCCCAAAAAACCACAGCGAAAGCCAAAACCCATTGCGCTGGATGTTTCTGGTTCATAGGAGAGAGCCGCATCATTGAGTTTCAGTTTTTCTAGGGATTCTCTCAGGTCTGCGTACTGATCTGCATCGATAGGAAAGAGACCACAAAAGACCATTGGTTTGGCTTCTGTATAGCCTGGGAGGGCTTCTGGGGCTGGGTTATTTACGAGGGTTATGGTATCTCCTACCCTAGCATCTACAACTGATTTAATGCCTGCTGATATATACCCTACTTCGCCTGCATGTAGTTCATCTACTTGAATTTGGTTGGGAGATAGTACGCCTAGCTCGTCTATTTGGTGTTCTTTGCCTGCGATCATTAGGAGAATCTTATCTCCTTTTTTGACTCTACCATCCATAACCCTAAAGTAGACTATGACTCCCCGATAGGCATCATAGTAGCTATCAAAGATGAGGGCGCGGAGTGGCTTTTCTAGGGTATCTTCTGGGGGGGGAATCTTTTGCACGATAGCTTCGAGGATATCCTCAATGCCAATACCTGCTTTGGCAGAAGCTTTGATAATGTCACTACAGTCTAGTCCCACTATTTCTTCTATTTCCTGAGCTACCCTTTCTGGTTCGGCGCTAGGTAAGTCTATTTTGTTGAGAATGGGAATAATTTCTAGGTTATTATCAAGGGCTAAATAGACATTAGCTAAGGTTTGGGCTTCTACTCCTTGCGAGGCATCCACCACTAAAAGAGCACCTTCACAAGCTGCCAAAGAACGGGATACTTCATACGAGAAGTCTACGTGTCCAGGCGTATCAATTAAATTTAGCACATAATCTTGTCCGTCTTTGGCTTGATAGTTCATGCGAGCGGCTTGCAGTTTGATGGTAATACCGCGCTCTCGTTCCAAGTCCATATTATCGAGAAACTGTTCTTTCATTTCTCGGGCTTGTACAGTTTTAGTTACCTGCAAAAGTCTATCAGCCAGGGTGGACTTACCATGGTCAATATGGGCAATGATGCAGAAGTTACGGATACGAGAAACGGGAACCTCGGTCATATAATATCAATCGCAATAGTTACCTTCTATTGTAATCTTTATTTACTTGGAAAATTGAGCAAGTTTTTGTTTGGCTGATTCTAAGAGAGACTTGGCCTCTGAATAGGAGGTAGTGCCTGGCTGGACTTTCTCTAGTTGATCGATGATGGACTGTAGTTGGCTGACTACCTTATTTCTTTCTATCTTGGCTGGATCATTGGGCATTTGAGCTAAGAGGGTCTCTATTTTGCTTTTGGACTCGTCTAGTGCTTTTAAAGATTCCTCTTCAGTATTGGCATTAGGGACTTGCAAAGAAATAAGATACCAGTTATCCAGTTGGAATAATGGTTATATCCCATGAGGGCAAATCTATTGAAGGAAACCAAAATTGCCGACTATATTCTAAGTCTTCTGTTGATGGAATTACA
>Ga0209085_1000848_pt1 | contig 20725 bp, 17 predicted proteins | sample C_131016_EF_Meta_FD_187310 | JGI IMG/M metagenome (GOLD analysis project Ga0209085, IMG submission 187310) | Freshwater microbial communities from Lake Croche, Canada to study carbon cycling - C_131016_EF_MetaG (SPAdes) (version 2) | ecosystem: Environmental > Aquatic > Freshwater > Lake...
AATTCTTAATAATACGTCTTCTGCTCTTAAATCAAAGCAAGCGGATTTAGAGCATAATGAGCAGAAGAAAGGGCAGGTTGCCGAGAGGATAAAGGCAGAACAGCTAAGAATTCAGAAGTTAGAGGCAGAAAGGTTACAAGCCGAGAAACTAAAACTTGAAAAATTGGAAGCCGAAAGGATAAAGGCAGAACAGTTAAAAGCTCAGAAGCTAGAGGCGGAAAGGTTACAAGCCGAGAAACTAAAACTTGAAAAATTGGAAGCCGAGAGGATAAAGGCAGAACAGCTAAGAATTCAGAAGTTAGAGGCAGAAAGGTTACAGGCCGAGAAACTAAAACTTGAAAAATTGGAAGCCGAAAGGATAAAGGCAGAACAGCTAAGAATTCAGAAGTTAGAGGCAGAAAGGTTACAGGCCGAGAAACTAAAACTTGAAAAATTGGAAGCCGAGAGGATAAAGGCAGAACAGTTAAAAGCTCAGAAGCTAGAGGCGGAAAGATTACAGGCCGAGAAACTAGAATTTGAAAGATTGGAAGCCGAAAAGATAAAGGCGGAGCAGATAAAAGCTCAGAAGCTAGAGCTAGAAAGTCTAGCTAAAATAGAGGGAGTAGAAACTACAGAAAATATTTTAGGGTTAAATGAAAACCAGGTTTATGAAGCTGAAGTAAATATCAATTTATCCGGAGATGTTATCTAAGCGGCGGTTATTTTTATGGTTTGTATTGATCTAGCCGGATGAATAAAAAAGTAGTTATTATACATGAAGGTAATAGTCAATAATACGGAGCTGATAGGAACGGATAGTGAGCAGGATGAGACTGAGAGCACTAGCATCTCTTCGCACGGGATTAATCACGCCTCCCATCAGGAAGCTATAAAGCCTGATCAGTATGAGCCTCCCGAGCACATTCCGGAATATATCAAGTCTATTAAACCCGGTTTAGATAAACTTGTCTCTATCCTTGGTGAAAAAGAATTGCTTGATAGTCGGTTACAAAACAAAGAATATTGTATTGAGAGTAGAGTATTAAATTTCCTGATAGAAATTTTAAGTAAATATTACGATGCAGGAAATAGTGATTTGATTAGAACCTGTGTCATGAATAATATAAAACCTATTCTTGCGGCACAAGGCAATCTGGTACTGGCAAAAGAAAATCAAACGTTTTTAGAGAATAAACTGGTCTGTGACTTAGATAAGGCAAAAGTTTATGCACCTGTTATATTACGCTTTGCGGGCAGCAAGTTACAGCCGGAAACAACCGAGTCTTTAATTACATTACTTGAGTCTTACAATAAGCAGTTATTAAACGATACGTTTCTTCCTAATATAGCTCATGTTACTTATTTATTATTAAATAGTAATTTAGAGGGTGATTTACTTGCAAAAGCTACAAATACCTTAACGAGTATATGTACTACTACAGACAGCAGGTTAATGGGAAAACTTAGCGGGAGGCTTACGTCTTTAGTAGATAGTTCTTTGGAACAAGATATTCAGCTTCACGATATAACCGGCTTTATTTTAGCAAAAACGGCAACGGAACTCTTTCTGGATCAGGAGGGAGAAGTAAAGCTTAAAAAGGATTCAAGGCTAGCATCATTAAATAGCATCCAAAAATTATTAGAACATAATCGGACTATTTGCGAGCAGTCAATGGAACTGCTTGTAGAGAATTTAAGGGAAGTTGACTTATCGGTTATTACTAATACTTTAAAAGTTTTTACCCTAATATCAAAGCACGGCGGATATTTATCCGAAAACGCAATATATGCCGCAAGCGGGTTAGTGACCGCAGGAGAGGAAGTAGTAAAGCAGGCCGCAATAGATTTTCTAGCAAATGTATGTAGCAACAGTAAATATGACTATAGCAGGATAATTGACCCGAATTTAGCGTCGTCATTACTAGAGGAGGTACTTAAGAATAATAAGCCGGCAGCAGTTTTATTAAATGCTATACTTCAAGCACAAGAAACGGGGATAGAAGGGCTTTGTCTGGAGTATCTTGGAGAGGATCGGTACTTTGAGCTAGAGAAGATATTAGCAGGTAGTGAATCTAGCCTGGAGGCTAAGTACATCGCTACCTTACTTATAAAGCAAGCGGTTTTAGAACACCGTGACCCGGATTTACCACAAGAGTTACTGCAAGTTTTATCTGCCGCCGCAGATAACGCCCGGAGCTCTGATCATATCTTAAGTTTATATAGCATAGAAGTATTAAAGATATATTTTAACCGCCCGGATAGTCAATTAAATGATGATGTAGCCTCGGTATTAACCGCGTGTAGCACAGATGATTTAAGCTCGGTATTAGACATATTCGAGTTAAAAGAAGATGATTTACCTAAAGTAGCCGTAATGTTTTTAGCGGGAATGCTCGTAGAAAATGCGGACGATATTTTGCGCAGTAGAGCTTTTGGGATTTTAACGAGAGTGTCCCAAGATAAGCTCGGGGAAGATGCTTTAAGAATATTAGAGATAGAGGAAATAGCAGGCAGGTTAACCTCTATAGCAGGCTTAGAAGACCCGGATGTAATAAGCGGGCTAGTGAAGGATTTAAATATATTAAGCAAGTTAGTTAGCGAGGGAACACACCTTACTCGTAGCTGCTTTTTAGCTTTAGAAGGATTATTAGCCGCTAGCGTAAATGAAATAGTAAATTGTGTTACCGAGATTATAGAGAAAGTCGTAAGTAATAAGCAGGAGATACCTCCTGCTGTTATAGAGAAGTTAACAGAGCAAATTATAGCAAGGCCAGGTAGCGGTTCTTTACTTAAAACTTTAAGTACCGTATTAGAAGAAACTGAATTTAGCAGCGAGAAATTGCTTTATGCTTTAGCAGCGGTAATAGGAAGCACGGAGAGTTTTGAGAGATTAGAGAAAAAGCAGCTAAAGAAAGAATTACTTGAGATTCTACCTCAAGCATATCCAGATTATAATAAACCATTTGAGGAGTGGCATCCTAGTTGGTGGGGTAAGAAGTCTATAGATGAAGGAAATTTTGAACAGATAAAAAGTAAATTACCGGGGTTAAGAAAGAAAGCAGAGGAGAATAATCTTAAGAAAGAACTACTTGAGATCTTGCCTCAAGCATATCCAGATTATAATAAACCATTTGAGGAGTGGCATCCTAGTTGGTGGGGCAAGAAAGTCATAGATTCAGGAAATTTCGAAGAAATAAAACGTTATTTACCGGAATTAAGAGAAAAAGCAACAAAGATAAAGGAAGAGAACCTAAAAACCCAGAAGATAGAGGTAGAGAAGCTACAAGCCGAGAAGCTTGAAGAGGAGGAAGAAAATTATGAGCATGCTAGTTATATTCTAGCGCTGCTTGCTAAAAGAGGTATTCCTCTTGGCCCTAGCATATTAACGAGTTTAGCGGATCTAGCTAATGATTACCATGCTTCCGGTAAGATAATAGAAAACGTGTTATCGGCTTTTGATGAAACCGCGGGAAACGGCGGGGTGTTACCTATTCCCGCTATACGGGTAGTAGCGGGGCATATAGGTCATCAGAATATTGTTTTAAGGGATCTAGCCTTAAAATGCTTAAAAGAAATAGATTTAGAAGATCTGGGGTTTAAAGAGGAATTAGATACTAATCGGGAATTGCTGCTTGTTGCTTTAAAAAAAGAGATTCTAGAGGGTAGCAAAGATATTCTTGTAGAAGAAAAGATAAGACCGTTAATAGAAGCCGCTATTAATGAGGAGGATTGTCCTTTAGAGAAACTATATGCAATCAAGGATTTTTTACGCTTTGCAAGTAAGTACGGAGTACTACCGGATCAACTAGCGGCAATATTAGAGCGGGAGGGTATTAAAGAGGGAGCAGAGGTAGATTTTAATCTGCTAAGAGACATCGTAAGCAGGGAATTACTTGTTAAAGAGATTATGGGTATCTCGGGGGCAGCTAGTGAGCTTCTTCCTTATATGCGAAAAGTTACCGAAAATCTCGGTCTTGGCATGGAAGATCAAAATGCGGACGGAGAAGGGATTGTAGAGGTTTTAAAAGAACGCTTTAAAAGTAGTGTTGCTATAAGCCATCATGAATTAAATGAGGTTTTATATCAATTTGCCGTTAGCAGTAAGTTTAGTAGCGGTAAGGAGAAAGACTTAAGTAGCCTGCTTTCTGAAATAGAGGGTTTAAATAAAGGCAACCCTGAAATAGCTGATTTACTTGAGGGAGGTAAGCTCGGAGAAAACTATTTAAGGGTAGTCGGGATTTACGGCGGCCACTCAAAGATAGTAGAAAACGATGCAGTTATATCAACGTGGGAAGAAGGAGACATAAAATCTTGGTCTGCAATTGCCAAAACCCATCCGGATAAAAATAGCCCGGAGTTTATCGAAGAGAGTATAGCGGTAATCAAGCAGGCAAATAAACTATTCTGCGGCCATGACTTTCGGATAGTGCAGATAATATCCCTCTTAGCGTTCTTCATGGGCAAGGAGGGCGGTAGGTTACTTCAGATATCTACGGGTGAGGGTAAATCTACGACGGCGGCAGGACTTGCGATAATCAAGGCTTTACAAGGGTATAGTGTTGATATTGTTACCAGCTCGCCTATTCTAGCCCGTAGAGATGCCGAGGAGAAGGCTTCCTTATTTGCCATGTTTGGTTTAAGCGCGCGCCATAACTGTGATAAAAGCGATAATATTGACAGTTTCAGGGGATGTTATGACGGGGATATAGTATACGGTGATGTTGCAAACTTTCAGTATGATGTTTTAAGGCATGAGTATAAAGGGTACGGGACTAGAGGACAGCGTGTTTTTGAATGCGTAATCGTAGATGAAGTAGATAGCATGCTAATAGATGAGAGCGGCAAAATAGCGATGCTTGCCTCTCATTTGCCCGGTAGCGAGTACATAGAGTTTTTATATAGCAGTATTTGGCTGCGATTAAACTTCATAGATAACCGTCTTGAGAAAATCGATAACAAGTGGGTATTTGTTGATAAGCCCTATTTTGTAGAGGAGGGAAAAATCCTTTTTGAAGGCGAAGAAGGTAATATAACGAGAATTGACGATATAAATGCTTTAAGAGCCGGACACTTGGAAGACTATATCAATGATTTACTCTCCCGTGACGCGGTAAAGATCCCGGAGCATTTAAAGCAATTTGTAAAACTACAAATCTATAGCTGGATAAAAAACGCCATAACGGCTAAGAATTTGATCCCCGAAAAGGATTACGTAATTATCAGGAATGAAAAAGGTTATGACGTTATTGCTCCCGTTGATTATCGGAATACGGGGCTAATTAACACAAACACCAATTGGACTAACGGTCTTCATCAGTTCCTCCAGATCAAACACGGTCTAAGATTGAACTGTGAAACGTTAACTACCAGCTTTATCTCCAATATGGAATACTTCAAACGCTACGGTCATAATATCTACGGTATGAGCGGTACGCTCGGCTCATCCGATTCACAGGATTTATTAAAATCTACCTACGGCGTAGACCTAACTTTTATCCCGACCTATAAGGAGAAACAGTTTTTAGAGATACCCGCTATCTTAACGGAAGGAGAGGGGCAGTGGTATAATCAGATCATAAGCGGGATAAAGAAGCAAGTAGAAGCAGGGAGGGCAGTGCTGGTAATTAACGAGAGTATAAAGGTTACTCAGCAGATAAGGGCGCTTCTTTTAGGACAAGGTTACACAGCAGATAAGATCAGAATCTATTCAAGTAGCTTGGGTAGCGAGAATGAAGCAATAAGCGGTAATATAGATAGCGGGGATATAATCCTTGCGACTAACCTAGCAGGCCGAGGGACGGATATAAAAACAACCTCCAAGCTTGAAAGGAGCGGCGGTTTGCATGTAATAGTCAGCTTTTTACCTACCAACTCAAGGGTAGAAGAACAGGCATTCGGTAGGACGTCAAGGCAGGGGAATAAGGGGAGCGGGCAAATAATAGCTAATATGGAAGTAGCGTTAGATGCATTAGGTTACCATAACTATCCTATTAGCAATTTAGGAGGTTTTGAAGGCTCTGATAAGCTAAAAGACTTACGCAATTATGTTGAAGGGGAGCGCTTATTACAGGCAAAACTATACGAATCAAGCAACATAGGTTTGGATGACGAACTCTTTAAGATATATAGCGGCTTAGCTAGCAAATTAAAATCGGAAGAAAAAAATCAGCACAAACTGCAGCAGCTGGAAGAATTATGGGGCATCAGGTTAAAGGAATTAAAGCTGCTCGGTTTTACAAGGGAGGAAGAAAGGGAGTTAAAGGAAATCGCTCGTCGGCAGGGCTTTAAGGTACATAGCGTCGGAGAGAGGGTAGGGAGTATTTACAGAGCAATTAGCTTGCAATTGGAACATAGCATAACGCCTAACGAACTTCAGGGGGTAGCACTTGCTTACCTGCTCCGCGAGACCGATGCTAGCGATAGCGAAGCTATAAGGAAGGTAGTAGAGGAAATAGATGATGTAAAACTTCTAGAAACATTATCGGCGGTTCTCAAGCAAGATATTATCCTAATCTCAAATAACGGTAGCAAGGACTTACATATAAAAAATGCAGAAAGCACAGGATTAATCTATCTTGGGGTTATAGCAGAGACTAAATTACATCCAAGCAAATGGTACTCCCTTGAGTATTTGAGGGATACGGGTAGCATAAAAGATTTTAAAGAGATAAACGTAAGTAGCGGTCTTACCCAGATAAGCAGGGAGGACTTACGCGCCTCTAAAACAGGCGAAGCTCTAAAATATTTAAGAGCAATGGAGGTAGTAGAAGCAGGGGAGCATAACCGTAATCTCAGGGAAGAAGTACTAAAAGAGTTTGAACAATTTAAAAATCACGTAACGGCAAAGTATAAGGACGGGTATAGTATAATATCTAATCCCGCTTATATGGTAAGGGACGCTTATAACCGCATGGGGGTAGGAAACAGTTACGAGCAATCGATATCAATATTAAAACAGGCAGCAAGCCTCGATCCTGATTTTAGTTTTACCGCATACTACAATCTGGCATATGCCACTCTCAGGCATGGAGAAATGGTATGTGCCAAGGACGGTAAAGCATGGACTACTTATACTTATGAAGCCTTGGGGTATCTGATGGAAGTAAAAAACCAGATAGAGCAAAACATAATGCCTAATCTATCGGTAATACAGATGTTATCGGAGCATCAGGGCGAGACTCCTTTAATGCGTCAGGTAATAGATAAAATTGAACTGTTAAAGAAGCAACTCGGATATATAGAGAAGATTATCCCGACCATGACGGAGAATGTGAAGGGTACTAACGGCAGGGGACAGAATAGTGAGCGATCATATATAGTAATAGATAATTCCGACGTAAAACTTTTAAAAGAGTTATACGATTCAAGTAACGCTCCGCTAGATGAAATAAACGAGTTAAATAGTTTAGGAATAATTCATTTATACGGAGTAAGAGTAGAAGAATTACCCGTTGATTGGGGTAACGTAATATTAACTGCAGCTCTTGGTATCGGGCAGCTAATAGTAGGTTGCGCCTGCGCCCTGAGCGGTAATATACAATGGGCCGCTACCTTTATTATGAACGGTTTTGAAGATTTAATGAAGGCCGGCAATATTGCAAACAATGAAGATTTTAGGTGGAGCGAGTACGGGACGGGAAAGGCAATAAATTACGGCGTTGCGCTAGCCCTGGCAAAGATAGATAGTATAGTAACTGGCGTAGGAATATTCTCGAATGAAGCGGCCAAAAAGATAGCAGAACAGGGAGCAAAACACTGTATTACCGAGGTAGCTAAAGAAATAGCCCTGAGGGTAGCAATAAATAAAACCGTTGACGGGGTATTTAATCAGGGGATTAAGAATCTGGCCAAAGAGTTCAGTCCGGAGCTTGAGAGGGCAGTTACCAAGGAAGTGGGTGAGTGTTTTAGTAATCCTAAGCTTCGTGAAAAGTTAGAAGAATTACTGATTATGGATTCTGTCAAAGGTAACCGCAGTAACCAGCAGAAGCTACATAATAGCGCAATGTCGGCTCTTAAACAACATGGGGAGGAATTAAGAGCGATAATCACGGGACTAGTTAACGGTCTCTGCGGGAGCCATGATCCAAGAGTTAAGTTAGTAGGGTATTTAGGCAAAACTATCAGCATCGGTGATGCCTTAATGAAAATCAATGATTTAACGGATAAAGTATGTAGGGCGTTTGAGGAGAAGGCAGATCAGCTTGCAGCAGAAGAGCTAGACCTTGCAAGGTTTATATGCAGTAAACTAGGTATACGTCTTAATTTAAGCGAAGCCCGCGAAATAGTAAGAAAACTGGAAGATGCAGGCATTATTAAGGACGGTCGCCTGCAGGCAGACAAAGTCCTACTCAAAGAAGGTGATCAGAGGAATCCAAGGGCACTTAAAGAGAATGAGAGACCCGAGATATTTAAACAGAATCTCGGTATTCATAATGACCTGATCGCCGAAAGCTTATGGCAGCTATGTAAGGCAGAGCAACCAGGGGCAAGGATCGGAGCGAGCAAGCTCATAGATGCTATGGAGTCCGAGCTGAAGGCCAGCATAACAAAAGCTATACTCAGCAGGGTACAACATCAGGTAGCAAGGCCGGCAGCAGATTCATACATAAGCGATATCAAGAAAAATATTACCGAGGAATTAAAGAACATTCATGAGGATATACAGAGTAGTATTAGCGGCAAGCCCAGAGTTTACGGCAATTGGGAGAACAGGCCCGATGGGGTAGGTAAGAGAATAGCCGATATATTCCGTATCAGGGATGAAAAAAGAGAATCGGCAAAGCGGTTACTGCAAACAGAAATAATAGAGCAGCGGCTTCTTTATGAAAGTATGGGAATAAATGCCAGAGGCATAGATACAAATTATGTAATGGGCGATCTAATTGAGGGAGGTCAGGCTCTAGCAGAAACAAGTGAAAAAGATAAAACGAGAAAACAAAAACAACAGACCTCAGCTGACAAATCTTATGATTACTCATTGTTACTTGGTCAAAAAACCGACCGGGAACTAGTTCAGTTAAATAAAGACAGTCTGGAATATCTGACATACTTCTTCGAGGCGTCGGAAGCAAAAACTCGAAAGGCAGAAAAAGTAAAGGTTTATGACGTTACTAGATCAACAGCTCAATCAAGTATGTTCTCTGAGTTATTTGGTATTCCTACAGCTTATGGTAATACCGTTAACTATAACACATTAGACGCATCACAGTTACATGCTAGAGCATTAGGTTATGGGATAAGGGGAGTTCTAGCAGTAGGAAAGGGAGCGTTATCAGCTATTTCAACAGCAGTCGTAGATGTCGCTACAAAGCTTAACTTGGAGTATAATTCAGGTCTACATTATGCTAACGATGTTCAAAGATATACTAAGCTAGCATCCGGTAGCAATAGGGATATTACAATAACAAGCGCAGATTATACACTAGCAAACTCTAGAGGAGTATTTGATCCGAATAATCCATACGATATGGAAAGCTTAGAACATATAGCTCGAGGAATAGCTATTGAGAGAAACGATAAGCAGATGTCTTTATGGACTGCCAAATTACCTACTATTGACTTTAAAGTAATAGGAAAAGTTGATTATCAAGGACATAATCCTTATTTGTATTTTGATATTGATGCCAATACCGGCAAACCTACAATCCTTCCTATACCTTACCAACCAAAATCAATCCTGTTAGATAACCGGGATCGTTATTATGACGTTACTAGATCAACGGCTCATATAATAGAACAACCAAAATTAACAATAGGATACATATTGAATGAACTCTTCGGTATCCAACGTGTAGAGGCAATGCCTCTTGCTATACCTGTCGCTAGCGAAGCAATAACATACGGTACAGGTATGTTGCTTGGTGGAATGGTTATTAACAAAGTCGTTGAAGATTACAATAAATATCAAGAGTTATCATGCTATCTGGGAGATGATACTTCTTATGCCAAGGATGTTCAGAAATATTCAAGGTTAGCATCAAATAATGATGCCACAGTCAAAGTAACAGCTGCTGATTATGTACTTGCAAACCGCATGGGTGTATTTGATCCAGATCATTCATCCGATAGAGAAAGCTTAGAACTTATAGCTAAAGGCATAGCCATTGAGAGAAGCAATAAACAGACGGTAATAATACCGCATATTAATGTTAATGAACTACCACAGCTTAACCCTTTTGCAAATCATAACAGTAATACTGTCTCAAGCATCATGCTTGATCCAGAATATAACAGACCTAGTATTGAGAGCTTTCCGGTACATCAGCAACCAAAACCAATTCCTTTTATCACTCCTCATGAAGATCGTCTCCTAGAATGGAGTAAGTTGCCAGGCTTTACTCCTTCCATGGTAAAGACATGGCAGGAAGGGTTTGATGTTCATAAAACTAATTGGAAAGATAGTATTTTAGAGAAACACAAACACCAATCTAGTACAAATTATCAAGCAAGTAAATTCAAAGATACCTCTACTTTTGGTATGCCAGATCCAGGTGATTTAGAACCGGATAATGAATTCTCCCACTTTAAGAAGAAAGACGGTTCTAACCGTTATGAATGTGAAAAATCAGAGAGCCCTCAGTGGCAACAAAGTCAGTCTTTTAAGGATAAATTCAGAACTAATACTGAGCATGGTAAGAATAAGGAATATTATCGGTGGGATTATAAACACAAGGACATTGAGGTTTATGATAATAAAGCACGTTATGTAGGCTCAAAAGATCCAGTAACAGGGGAGATGTATAGAAAAGGGGATATGGAAGTAAACAACCATTTAAAAGCGATAATAAAATAAAATGGAATACAATAAAATAATTATATCAGATTTTTGCTGTAATAAATTCTACAAAGAAGTGCAATTATTAAAAGACAATAATCCAACCAAAGCAAGTAGTATCATTTATGATATTTCTTGGAGAGATTTTACTATTAAGTGTATTTACCATCCAAACGAACAGGATATGGCAACTACAATTAGTCACTGCCCATGGTGTGGTACTAAGTTGCCTAGAGAATTATCCGATGAATGGTATGATACTTTAGAAAAGGAATATAATATAACTGATCCAATTGTTGATGATAGGAAAAAAGTCCCACCTGAATTCTGGACTGACGAGTGGTGGAAGAAACGTGGGCTATAATAGATGAATTTACATCAAACGCTTATTAAATAAAACTGTTAAGCATGTAATGTTGTGTGCCAAAAGATTAAGCTTGATTAACAGTAAGATTTTGTTAGAATGGAGATATGAAAACGACACTTTTGGGTGTTCTTCCATTTGAGTATTTTTGTATTTGCTAATTTTCTATAATTTTCCTTTTTTTAATTTTAACGTTCATAAAAACTTTTAGGGTTTGAGTGTGCGGATATTATACATAACCTACCTTATGGAAAATAAAGTAAAAATTTATTAATAAAACGTTTAAATATTAAGAAAATTTTAACTAAAATTACACAACTATTCCACCTAAACACCGAAAACCCTCATAAATGCGATTTAAACAGTATTTTTCTCGTTTACATAAAATCATAAAGTAATCATCTGATTTGCTACTCCTAAGACCCTTAAAATAAGACAAGTTTTTTATAAAATGGTTAAAAAATTGTTAATATCAATATCCCAAATACCCTCGTTCTTAGTACTGATCTTATTATAAAGTTATTTTAACGTTAAAATAACTTTATAATAACGTTTATATTGTCATTAATTTTTGTATCTGGGAGAAAAACTCTTCAAATTCATTTTGCGCTTTCATATCTTTTGGTGAAAATTCACTAATACCTAATCCTTGGGTAATTGAGTTACAAAATGATTTTCTATTGCATATATATGTATCCAAGAAAAGGATATGTTCTATCCCTGATAAAATTTGAGCTGCCTCATCATTATCTTTTCCTATAGAATCAGCTTTATTGATAAATGCCACACTTTTTAGATCTGGGTTAATTGTTTTCATTTCTATAATTAATTTCTTCACTTTCTCTATAGTCCAGATATCAATAGATCTAGGAATAAAAGGTATCAAAAACAAATTAGACGCACTTATTGCAGCTCTTTGGCTAGAAGTGTCTCTACCACCTGTATCTATTATTATATACTTATATTTATTTTTTAATTTTAAAACCTCATTTCTCACTGCTTCTCCTGCTAATTTTACTGAAGTATATCCAGCTTGATTATTTAAATTATGGTTTCTCCATTTAGTAAAATCTGTAGCTGATTCCTGATCATCTGCATCCACTAATAATACGTCTCCTGAAATATTAGATAAAGATATAGTTATATTAACTGCGGTTGTAGTCTTTCCGCTTCCACCTTTTATACCACCTACTGTTATTATAGACATAATTATATTTTATATTGTATATTAATCTAACGTTAAAATTATATTACATTAATGTTGTTCTTTTGATTGTATTTTTTCAAGCTCTTGTTCTAAATAACTTTCTATGGCAAATATTATCCAAGCGTGTCTAGACATTTTAGGATATATAACACTATTTAGTATATTATCTATTTTTGCTATAAGTTGATTTTCTATTCTTAGCTGCAATAATTTTTTTTGATTATCAGTATTATTCTTATCGTTAGGAACACTACCACCTTTATTAATAAGATTTCTTACTAACTCTTCTTCAGAATCTATTTTTCTTGAAATAGCCATACTTACAATGTTTTTGATGTTACAGTAACTTTATTTCAAAACTAAATCAAGTATATAATGATGTGAGTATAACGTTATAATAACCTAAACATAGGTGTTAATTCTCATAGGCATTTTTATAAGTCCGTGTAGATTCATAATGATTTACAACCACTTCCCCTAAGAACTCAGGGATTAAAGGTACTACTGCATTTCCCAGTGATTGTAAACGCTGCATGCGACTTCCTCCGTCTGTCCAGCTAATAGGATAACCCATAAGCCATTCCATCCAATCGGGATTTAATCGGTCGTCTTTTAGCCTTGCTACTTCTAAAGGCTCTTCTCCCCATTGCTTAATTCCTCGGCGGCAATAGTACATGCCAATCTGCTCTTGTGAGCATATAAGGCTAATTTCTTTAAATCTCCTGTGTCTTTGTAATCTCTGGCAGTCGGAGTCGGAAGCATTTTTACAACCGTCTCCAGGTGTGGATTCCGTCTCCTTCTTTCCGACGGACAATCCGACTTTGCAGAGGCAAGAGGGGTAGGCAATAATCCATATCCTGTCCCGCCTGTGAGGTGCACCAAAGGCGGAAGCCGGTATGCAATGCCACTCCGCATCATACCCGATCTCCCATAAATCTTGCAGGACTCGGATAAGCCCTGTACTTCGAAGGTTTGCCACGTTTTCGATAATTGCATATTTTGGTCTGATTTCATTGATTAATCTCACAAATTCTTTCCATAATCCTGAACGTTTAGCCATTATTCCTTTCTGCTTGCCTGCTACCGATATATCCTGACAAGGAAATCCTCCCGCAATTACGTCAATTGACGGCAGAGCCTTTAAATCTTCCTTATGGATAGTGGTAACATCAGAAAATATCGGAACAGACGGCCAATGTTTTTTTAATATTTTTCGGCAAAACGGATTAATCTCACAAAAGGCAACCGTTTGTAGTCTGACGGCTTCTAAGCCGATTGAGAACCCGCCTATGCCTGAGAAAATATCTAGAACGTTTAACATGTTTCTTTAATTATTTTCAGTTCCTACCCACTCTAAAGTAATTATACCATAGGCTTTGGCTATCCTGATTTTCTCATGACTTTTTATAAAGGTTGTGATGATAAACTTCAGGTTCTCTAGGGCATAACTTCTCTTTTTCCCTGCGAGCTTTGACTAACTCTCTGTACCGAACAAATGCTGCATGTTGATCTTGCTTTATTGCACTTTCTATATCTTGATCCTCGATCCTGTTTTTCTTAGGTCTCTGAAAAAAAGGCTCTTTTTTATCCGTTAACTCTGTCATATATCGTTTGTCTTAATATCTTAGCTTAATTTGCCTTTGTATTACTTTCGTTAATTAACCTTAAGTTTTCTCTTGCCTCTTTCATCTTAGCGGCAAATTCCAAAGCTTCCGCTCGACTCCTTTGCCGGTAAGCTATTTTATCTTCCTTAGAGCCGTTATTCTCTATATTCATCTTAGTTAATGCTAAACTTCCTATCTGCTGTAATTGTACAAAGTCTATATGTCCTTCTGCTAAAGCATTAAAACCAATATTAAGCATTTCTGCAGGCGTTTGCTTGTCAGAAAACGTCAGATAAACCGGCCTATTATCATTTTTATGTTCACTGCCCCAGCCCCCTTGTGTCTTAAGGTAGAAGGTAATTGCACTTAGATTAACGGCCGTTAGCTCATCATCCTTAATAAATCTCATAAGCCTTGATGCAACATAGTTCTTCGCCTTAAACCTACCTCTGCTATAGGAGGACATTAAAGATTTATTATCACCTTTAGTTCTTCTAAAATGCCTAGCCGACATTCCTAAAAAAACCGCAATCTCTTCCTGTGTATGACCATGTGCCGCTAATGCTTCAACCTGTGCGGACTCCTCTGGCGTAATATCCCTTTTTGGTTTACTCATTCAACAATACAGCTTTTTTATTAGTTTCCTTTTCCCACCTCTTTATTATAACATCAACATAAGCCGGGGATAATTCCATCATATAACAATTACGCCTTGATCTCTCGCAGGCAATTAACGTAGTACCGCTACCGCCAAACGGATCGTATACGCTCTCACCTTGCGCCGAGTTATTAAGTATAGGCCGCAGCATGCATTCAAGCGGCTTTTGCGTGCCGTGTCCCCAAGTTTCCTCTTTGTTTCTACTGCCGAATGAGTTATTATTTTCTATTTCCCATACGGTAGATTGATCACGTTTACCCTGCCAGTTATGGTTTTTCCCTTTCCGTACGCCGTACCATAAAGGCTCATGCTGGTTATGGTAATCACCTCTACTAATTACAAAATGCTGTTTTGCCCAAAATATAAGACTAATCAATTCAAAACCGCTACTTTCTATATTTTCGGCAAACTTATGAGTATACTTTGCGCTATGCCAGATATAAGCAATATCACCGGTAAATAATGAATAAGCATCAGACCAGTCATACCTATCATCATTTAGTACCTTACCTTTAGAACGCTCCCCGACTCCTAAATCGCATCCTTTGCGCCAGCCTGGATCATACTCCACACCGTACGGCGGATCGGTTACCATTAAAATCGGATTTGCCCCAGCCATTAGTTTTTCAACATGCTGCGGATTAGTACTATTCCCACACATTAAACGATGAGACCCGAGCAGGTAGATATCACCAAGCCTAGCAGTAGCTTCTCCCAGGACTTCTATTTCCTCTTCTTCCCCTATTTCTTCCAATATGGCTTTATCAAATATGGGCTTTAACATATCCTCATCCATGCCAAAGGATAATAGCTCTTCCTGACCAAATCGCTCCGTTAACATATCAAGGTCATATTCACCGAATGCTAAATTATCTCTAATGTTTAGCCTGTCTATTTCCTCCGGTGTTAATTTCCTATTTGGCATTAACACCTCAATTTCAGTCTCATCATCATAACCTGCCATATATAAAGCTTTTTTGCGCTGATGACCGCCAATAATAGTGTAATCGTTATCTACTATTATTCTTTGATGATACCCGTCCTCCCTTATATGAGAAGCTAGTTTATCCAGCATTTCCTTGGTTATCTTTCTTGGATTATTGGCATATTCTTTTAACTGTGCCAGTTTAATATTAGTAGCCTGCCATGTGATAGTTTCATGATTACTCAGATAGCTCATGTTCTAACTCCTCTAGCAACTTGTTTATAACCTGTTTTGGATTTTTTAGCGGAATGTCTCTGCTATCGGCAATAATTTGTTTCTTTATCATATTTACTATAGTCTCCAGAACCTTAAGCTTTTCTTGAGAATCGTCTTGTAACAATCTAAATAATATTTCTAAATATTGACCGTTATCACGCCTTAGGTTAATAACCCACAAAAGCTCATCTTTAAACTCATTGCTAATATTCCCTTTTAAATAACGTTCTATAATTATTTCTTCACATTTGGCTTTCATATGTTACTCCATTTAATTTTGCGTGATATTTCTCATAATGCTTGGCAAACTTCTGATCCTTCTTTCTTTCTATTAATACCAAATGTTTACAACGGTTTATCGATATCTCAAGATCGTCAACCGATTCCGATAGCTGAGTTAAATGCCTGGTTATTAACTTTTTCTGCTTATCTATTTGCGATATTACGGATAAGTAATTTTCATTCCTCCCTAAATTACTGTTTAATAACCAATGACGTATTTCGGCAAACTCATAACAGGCATTAAAAAGCTCGATTGCATTATAAACACTGCTAATGCACTGTTGTATCTCTCTGCTCATAGTTCTATAATTCCATTTAATTATGCTACTCGTGCAAATTCACCGTGAAGTTTTTTAGCTGCCATGCAGTAAGCTTTATGGGCTTCTTTAGCAGTATCAAAAAGACCTAAATGGTGATTTTTTCCTTTCTTCCAGATTTGAGCGGAATACTTACCTTTCTGCTTATTTAGACAAACTCCTTTATATCCGGAAGTATTATTTTTTTGCTTTTTAGAATAGCAGTTTACTTGAGATTGAGTCGCAGCTCTTAAATTCTCTATTCGAGTATTTAGAGGATTAGCATCAATATAAGACACACACTCAGGTAAATAACCATGGAACATTAAAAATATTATTCGGCCGTAAACATAAGTATTATGACCGATTCCTACCTGTTTATATCCTTCACTATTAATACTCCCGGCTTTATTACCCTTTCTTACGTTTTTTGATGGTGTTACCTTCCAATAAAGTTCTCCGTCTCTATATTTGAATAATCTTTTAACTTTGCTTTGAGTTAATCTGGATTTTACAGTTTTAACCTGTTCTTCTACGGCTTGAAGCTTTATATCTTTACGTTTTCTATTAGTTTTGGCTTGATCTACCGGCAGTGCTAACTGAAGCGTTCCTTGCTCCTTATTAAACTTCTCTTGAATGCTTTGGATAGTGCGCTCTAACTTGTAGAGGTCATATTCTAAATTAATAATTCTAGTAAGAGTGCGATCCTCTATTGCTTTTGGCAACTTGGTAACACTAGCTTCTATGTCTTTAAGCCTTCGCTCTGTTACAAAGCTTAAGCCGTCTGGATGAATACTAAAAAAGTCTGCTGCTTTCTTTATGTTTCTTAAAAATGTAAACATCTTGTTTCTCCTTGTTATTTGTATTTAAAACGGCACTTCATCAGAAGTAAGTTCACTACTTTGTTGCTGACTACCAGCTACGCCGTAATTAATCGGAAATTTTCCGCTTCTCTCTGACATATACTCACTGTATTTAGCATGATCGGGCGTAATTATAGTCTTGATCTCGTTGCGAGGTTGATCACCTTTATCGTTAACGGTAATTTCAGCTACTACCTGCAAATTATCAAGATCAGCAAAGCTATTAATCCGCCTCTGCTTTTCTGCCTCAGGTGATTTATCCTTGGAATGCAAGCCATTTGCAGAGTTAAGTATTGCCTTGATCATACTTCTACCGATTTCACCGTATTTCTCGGAATTATCACTGTGAAGACCGATATTGCTCCAGACTTTTCTATTCTCATATTCCCCGCCTAAGATCACGAATTCGCAGGCAAGATATATGCTAGTACCTGATTTGCTTTGTGTAGCCCATCCGTCCGGCCATTCTTTCGTAACGTGATTGCCTTTTTTAAGTAATAACCTGACCTTTGCTATGGTCTTATGCGGTATTAACTCATAAGACATTTGATCTTCGGCATCATTAAAGTTGTTCCATTTAGTCATTATTTTGCTCCATTTTTTTTACATGTTTTTTTATTTTTTGGTGTATTTGGTCTTTTAAAAAATCAATATGATGATCTACATCACAAGATGCAAAAAAACAATTTTTGTTATCTTTTAGTTTTTTGTATTTCGTAAACACGTGATTAAATAAAGTATTGAAAAACATAAAGTTATAGATACCAAAACGTTCATCTTCTCTTGCACAACCAAATTCATGTAAAGTATCATCATTAGGAACAACAAATATAAAATCGTAATTCTTGTTATTTTTAGATTTTATTAACTCACTGATTTCCCGATGCCATTTTTTTATATCTGGGTTGATTTTTTTACTCATTGTTTTGCTCCACTAGTTGTTTTAATTTTATAAGTTGTTGTTAATTTGTGATTTTAAATATCGTGAGAACCAACCTAAGTTTCCAGAATGTGAAAAATGGTAACTTCCCTCATGATTATCACTGTATAAAAGCTTATAGTCCTCCATATCCCGCCTAATCTCGTCTCTTAACATATGAATTGACGTATATTTTCTAGCTTTTTCTTCACTCATCGGCTTTCTCCTTTTTTATCGTTAATAAAATAACTACTTCTCTCTTTAGGTCTTTTGCCTCTATTTACATGGAATAAACCATTGCCGTAAGTCTCCAACCATTGAACAAAATGCAGTAAGTCGACCTCATTTTGTGCAAATTGTAGATATTGGAGTATCCTGGTTTTTTCTATTTCCCTTAGCACTACATTGAACCTTATGTTTTTAATTATCGATTTTCTTGATTGCTTCCCTATGTCTCCTGATCCAATCTCTGTCTTTTTGGATTTGCTTGGGAGTTATGGTTATTTTCTGTTTTGCAGCGTTAATAACTTGCGTATTTAACCCGTTATAGTGTAGCTCTAGCGTTATTCCGCTCTGAACTATTGCATCCTCAAGTGCCGTTAGATGGCCGCCTGCCGTTAATTCCTCGATAAAGAACGGCGCAGCTTCAATGATAAGCGTTTCTCCATTTTCAATTACTTTCACTAAACGATTGGTCAGTATGCTTAATAGTTTGCTATCACTGATACTTCCCTTGAATTTAAGCCAGTTCCGTCTTGGCATATCCTTGGCAGTAATAGGTATTTCCCGCTCCTGCCGTGCTGCTTCTATCGGCTCAAACAGTTGCATTACAATTGTAACGTTCTTGCCGTAAACGGACTTGATACATTTGCGTATTTTGGCCTTTTCGATATCGTTTAGGAGCATTGCTTTCGTTTGAATACAAACCTTTTGCTCGTCTTGCTCAACAAACTTGTAATCGGCTTGTATTTCATTTGATCGCTGCTCTCCAAAAGCTCCGTAAAGAGCTTTGGAGAGTAGTATTGCTCTTTCTTGCTTATCAGTTATTTTGGGTATTTCTTTCTGATTCATTTCCGGTATTTCCTCAATTTTTTGTGGTTCGTTTAGTATCTTGCTCATCAGCTCAGGCATAGTAAATAAGCCTGTGTTTTCGCTAGTTCGCTCTTTGTGCTGAGTTTCAACGGCTTTTTCTTCTCTAGCCGAAAGCCTGTTACAGTTTTTTACCGACTGATTTGGTTTATTTTGCTGTTCTGCTATTGAAGCAACTTGCTTCTGCTCCGAAGGAAAGCAAGAAGCAAAAGTTGCGTGCTTTTGTTGGATAGGGTCGAATGCGTGCGTATTAGTCTCCGTTTTTATGATACTAGACTCCGAAGAGAAAACCCCCTTAGCGTAGCTAGGGGGTTTCTCTTCTCTTAGTACCGGTCTTAGTGTTTTAGTATCCTCGTCCGTGTTGATACCTATACACACGTCAGTACCATAGGTATCAACATTTTGTGGATACCCCATATCCTCGTTTTTGTGGATATGAGGTATATTATATTTTGATGATATGTATTTATGATTTGTTGACGGTTTTAACTCACCAATTTTCGCTCTATCAATCCCAATAGGATTATAAAAATAATCGGTTTGTTGCCAGATATGGATAACTAGCTGGTTAAATAAAGCCTTACCATAGTTTATATTCTGTTCAAAATCCCTGCTAAGTAATCCTAATTCTTCTAACTTGACTATTTTTCTTCTAATGGTTTCTTCAGATACTCCATACCTATCTGCCAAAAATCTATAACAAACATGAATGCCTTTTGAGTGCAATTTTGGAAAGTTGATAACTTTTCCACCTTTATATTGCTTTTTATGGTTGTACCACGACCTAAACTCATCAAAATACAAGTTAATAGCCAATGTATCAGGTCTTCCTCTTGAATCTACAATCAACTTGTACAATTGATGTTTCCTGCTAAGAGTAGGAAAAGTATTTTTTTTCTCAACACTAGATATAGGTTTAATTACAGCTTTACTCACTTTCTTCCTCTAAAATTAAATCTATTAATGTATCCAAGTCGTCCCAGAAAACTCCGTGAAGGAGTGCTTTATCTCCTACCTTAAGCATTCTCTTTAGCCTCTTAGCTACTATTCTTATATCTTCCATAAATTATTCCATTCGTTGTTATTCTGGTTAATTCCACGCCTTTGCGCATAACCTCGCAAAAACTTCCCTTATCTCTGTAAGGATTTTGGATTCAGCTCTTGATGCTAGCCGATTTCCTATTTTTTTGGGGAGAAGGAAAAAAATGTAAGGCATAGGCTTTGATCTCATTTATTTATTTAAAAGTAATTTTACTGTTTCTAGTGCATGTAACTGGATTTGCATTACATTAGAGAATATTTCTCCATTTACAGAAGTTTTAGCATATGTTAAAGTCAGCACTTTTTTACGATCTAAAGCTTGTATACGGCCCCTGTGGAAGAAGACCCAAAAATGTTGATTTGGGATTTTTGTATCTTAATATCCTGAAATTTTGTTTTTCTATTGACTATAGGTGTGTTTAATTGCGATAATAATTGAAGGTTCTAA
>Ga0209085_1000850_pt1 | contig 20676 bp, 30 predicted proteins | sample C_131016_EF_Meta_FD_187310 | JGI IMG/M metagenome (GOLD analysis project Ga0209085, IMG submission 187310) | Freshwater microbial communities from Lake Croche, Canada to study carbon cycling - C_131016_EF_MetaG (SPAdes) (version 2) | ecosystem: Environmental > Aquatic > Freshwater > Lake...
CTGTGCCATAATTGTATCTAGAGTCTGTGCTCCTATATGTTCTATCACTGTTGACCACAATGTTTTTTTTAAAAGTAGCGTCGTAGTTAGAGTTGGCACTAAGGTTACCTATTGTGGCACCTTGATCAGCGGCCCAAGAAAAACCTTGAGCGGCAGCACTGGTGTCCACAGAAGTTCCAGTTCCAATTTTGATTGCTATGGCTTTGGCGTCAAATGCCACACCGTGTATGCCATTATCATTTTTCTTAGCAACAATTGTACCAAGCACGTGTGTTCCGTGTCCGTTGGTATCATCCATGTTAGTATTGGTATAATCTCGAGTGGCTATGACCTGTCCTTGTAAATCAGTATTGGATAATGAATATCCTGTGTCGGCCACTGCCACAGTTACTCCTTTACCTGTCCAACCCCTTGCATAGGCTTTGTCAGCATTTATCTGTGCGTCGGCAATGTTTAATTTAAACTCTTGTGTTTGATAGAACAAAGGATTGCTATTATAACCTACCGTGGGTGTGCCGTTGACACTTGTTAATGCGATAACAGCAGGTATAATTTCAGTTGCTATTAACACCCCCGGTGTATTGTCTGTGCTGGTTGTAACATTTATTCGAGAAACACTAACTTGTATGATAGATGTTGTAGTAACATCTCTGACGAAAGTTTTTACTGCTGTTCCAACTTTCGTAACAGGTGCTCCTGCTGTGATTACTTCTTTACCGTTGACTATCTTAGAAGTTCTGGGAGTTGTAATTGTAGTAGTAATAACATTGACATAAACTTTGTCTGTCACTGTCTTGGGTGCAGTTATAGTTGTAATTCTTGGTGTAACCACAGTGGTAGTAGAGATACGTCTAGTGGTCTTAGTGATACTACCGTCCTTATTGGACACATTAAATACCACATCTCTGTTTGAAACTGTTGTACTGATTACTTTCTCCATGGTAACCTTGGTTGCTTGTGTACCCATAGAAGAAGATATGTTCTTCTCAGTAAATTCTGCTCCTCGAGCAAGTTTAATAACAACGATAGGATCTAGGGTCTTAACACCATTCGTAACCGGTGTTGCTGTGTTGGTTAGTGCCGAAGCTACTTGTGTATAAAATAATACAAAAGATATTGCAATTAATATTTTTATAATTTTTTTCATTTTTATTTCCTGTTGACTATGTCCGGGGTTAACGTATCTACAGTATTCACTATAGTCTTGCCTGCATATATCACTGCTGATCCTGTGACATCCACCACTGCTACTGTGGTAGAACAAGCACTTAAAAATAAAGAAACTAGAATAATATATAAAAATTTATTCATTGTTTTGTTTATTTTTTAAATTTTGTCTAATCTCAAATTCTTCTTGTCTTTTCTTTGCCAATGCATCTCTGATTTTATCGCTTTCCACCTGCTTCTTACGAATTTCTAGAGGATCGTCTATTTCTTTGATAGAGATTAATTTAGCACCCATATATTCTTTTATTCTATTTGTGGCATCTTGTTTGGTATCTGCGTAGAACCATGATTTCAAATCATCATTGTTGTCTAATACGCAATTAAATTCCCATGCATGATTAACACAGCTATCGTTCATCGTATCAATCCCATTAGATACATGCCTGCTAAGAAACATATTAAACAAGTAGTAAGTACATAGTCTCTTTTTTGAATTGAATAACCGTTTTGTTTCAAAATATCAACATGCACTTCCATACTCTCAGGAGACACTTTTACATCAGTATATTCTATTTGATCTATATCTTTATCGTTCATATTACAAGTATACAGTAGATATGGTAGAAGTCAACGAGTTGACCTTAAATAAAAGTGTTCGAATTCAACGACTTATTTGTGATCTCTAGTGATTATAAAGTATTTTTAGGATCGACGAACTAGCAGTGGTCCAACTGTAGCATTTGGCTCGCACCCAAACGAAATTGCCAGTAAAATTGTATGCGGCAACAGCGGTACTAGAATCTGATTCAAACAGCGAGCTGTCAATATCAAACCAATCATCTTCTGTGGGAATGGTTGCTAGACTGCCTTGCATTTTAATTTTGCCATCAAAATTGCTGTTAGGTGTAGTAAATCCTGCTGACACATGATATGCCACCGTGTGAACACCATCCACTTGTGAGTAATATCCATCGCCTTGTTGTTTGGCTGTTACAAATCCTACATGTGCTAAAGATACCAAACTAGATCCATCTGCATTCTCTGTGGTCACTGACTCTTCTACAATGATGTAAGAGCCATTTGTAGACACACTTTTCACCGTGAATGTCTTGTTATTACTGGCAGATCCAGAAACCGATATCAAATCATACTGTGCTAATCCAGCCAAAGTTAATGTTCCTGGATTACTGCTGGAAATTTTGTATTCTATACCTGTTCGTGTGAAGCTAATCACAGTGCCTGTTAATGCAGGTTTGTGTGATGTTGCGCTCTTGATGATAATACTAGACTGTGCCATGGCAATTATTTATGGTGTTTTTCTTTTTTGAATCTGGATGTTTTTGGTGCTAGGTTATACACAGCGGCAAGGTCTTGTGGACGCATGCCATCGATGGTTATAATGTCATAGTACATGATTTTTCTAAAGGGCACCTCTGCTGTGTAATCAAATTCTTCATCTGCAATACAATAATTGTCATGTAGCTCTTTGATACGCATTGCGGCACGCACTTGTATAGGAGTACCCATATGATTTTTATCAATTATAGTTTCTATCATGGTACCTTCTTTGAATATATTTTTCTCTTTTAGTTTTAATATAAGATCTATCATTTTGTTACCTTTACAAATTTTATTACTTTTTCTATAGCTTCTTGCGCCATCATGTATATAGGAGTAAGGAATTTCTCATCTCGAACATAGAAATAACCCTGCCAACCATATGGACTGGATCCTGAGAGATATTCTTGGAGATATTTTCCTGTTACTATACAATTTTCTGGATTCTGTGATAGATATCTACTTAAATTTTCTCGCTGGTGTTGTTTTAATATTTTATGCACATTCTTTTTTAAATGCACTTGATATTGATATCTGCCCAAGGGTAATCTTTTACATAGTACAGAATTTTTATCTAATAGATAAGACTTATCTTCGGGAATAGCATCAGCATTGGACCATTCCTCCCAAAAACCACACACAAGATCTTTAGCCATTTCTTCATTACAATAAAAAACACTGTCTATATTCTGTATTCGGAATTTCATTTTCTTTCTATTGTTTAATATAAAAGCAGCAAGTTTTTTTAATTTTTTAGAGTGTTTATTAAAACGTACCCATTTTCCATCTCTCATTGCTCGATCTGATTTAAAATCGTCCTCATGAGCAACCAGCACTGAATTTAAATGCTGTTCCGTCGTGGGCCATAGGTAACACGCCCATAGCATACGAAATACCACTTTATTAGTATATTTGCCAAAATATAGTCTATTATGATGTTTTCGCATCAGCTGATTCTAGAATCAGCTGATTCTGTTTGAGTGTTTGTTTCTGTCTGCGATTTTTTATAATCTAATGTTATTTTTTCATCTCTAATTGTAACCTCAACTCTACCGCCATCTAATAGATCTCCAAATAATATCATTCTTGATAGAGGTTTTTTAATCTCATCATCGATAATTCTTGCCAGTGGACGAGCACCTAATTTGTCATCAAACCCTTTTTTAACTAGATGTTCTATAGCTTCTTCGGAAGCATTTACTTCCACACGTTTTTCCAGTGTCATTGTGTTTAATTCTAATAAGAATTTCTTCACAATTTTCTTCATGGTTTCTTTTTCAAGTTTTCTGAATTTGATTATAGCATCTAATCTGTTTCTGAATTCTGGAGCAAAAAATCTTTTAACAGCATCGTCGTCGTCGTTTCTCTGTTGATCTCCAAATCCCAGATTAGCTCGTTCCATCTCTTCTGCTCCTAAATTAGAAGTTAGAATTAAAATAATGTTTCGGCAATCAGCTTTTTTACCATTACTACCAGTTACAGTTCCGTAATCCATCACTTGCAATAACATATTAGTAACATCCTGGTGTGCTTTCTCCACTTCATCAAATAGTACCACTGCGTGAGGGTGTTTTTCTACTTCATTAATAAACAAACCACCGCCCATTTGAGAATCTTCATAACCCACATATCCTGGAGGCGATCCGATTAATTTAGCAATAGAATGTTTCTCTTGGTATTCTGACATATCAAATCTTATTAATTGTGTGCCTAATGTAGTGGCTAATGTTCTTGCTGTTTCGGTCTTACCGCAACCAGTTGGTCCAATGAACAAGAAAGATCCCACGGGCTTGTTTAAACTCTTTAATCCTGCTCGACTCACAAGTATTTTATCAATTACTTTGTTTAGAGCGTCGTCTTGTCCAAACACTTGTAATTTCATTTTGGTTTCCAATGTTTCTAAATTGGCCGCTTGTTTTTGAGACAATTGTTCTATACTAATTCCTGTCAATTTACTGATCTCATGTATTACCTCTTCGTGATCAATTTTGCCATCCTTGATGCCTTTTAATCTTAAACGAGCACAGGCACTATCAATAACATCTATGGCTTTGTCTGGCAATTTTTTATCTGCTATAAATTTAGATGAATATTCCACTGCATCTTCGCAAGCTTCATCAGTAATTGTGCAACCATGGAATTTTTCATAGTATTGCTTGATACCTTTTAATATTTTAATACAAACATCGTGGGTGGGTTCGCCAATCTGGATTCTTTGGAATCTACGCATTAGAGCTCGATCTTTTTCAAAGAATTTTCTATATTCTTCCCAAGTGGTCGAAGCAATTACTTTTATATTGCCTTTAGTTAATACTGGCTTCATCATGTTGGCTAGATCCATGCCGCCCTGTCCTGTGCTGCCTGCCCCTACCATCATGTGTGCTTCATCAATGAATAATATAGCATTGCCTTTTTGATCCAGCGCATTCAATACTAGTTTTAATCTTTCTTCAAAATCTCCTCGGAATTTAGATCCTGCAATCATACTTGCAACATCCAGGCTATAAACCACACTGCCTTTTAAATAATCTGGCACATCGTCTTTGTTTTTAGCAATTCTTCTTGCCAATCCTTCTACTATGGCAGTTTTACCCACCCCTGGATCGCCTACTATTAATACGTTATTCTTATTTCTACGAGCCAACACTTGTTTTAATATTTCTAAATCTTCATCTCTGCCTATCACAGGATCTATTTTTTTATCAAAATACTTTTGATTTAAGTTCTCACAATAATTCTTTAATACTTTATCTGCTTGATTGGGTCTTAATTTTTGCTCAGGATTAATGCCAGCGCCACCACCTATGGAAGCTTCTTCTAGAATGTTCTCTGCAGAAATCATGTCATTCAAATCATCTTTATTGATTTTGTGTGCTTTTAAAAAAAATACACCATAACTTTTTTTCTCTGCAAAAATACTCAATAATACATCGATCGATGTAATACTCTGTCTTCCTTGAAATAGAGCCTGCGTAAATGCTCGATTCATTAGACGTTCTAAACTAGCAGTCTTCCTCGGAGACACTGGATTCTTGCTCTTGCTTACAATATCAGCACATTTGGTATCCAGATAATTCTCAATATCCACAATCATGGCACCTACATTTGTTTTTAATTCTTGTAATACTGTGCCTACTTCTTGGTCTTTGATCAAAGCTAATAATAAATGCTCTATAGTCACGTATTCGTGTTTACGTTTTTCAGCTTCTTTAACTGCGTTCTCAAAAATATTTTCTAGTGAGTCGTTTGCTTCTAACATTATCTATTTTCTTTCTTTTGTGCCATATCCCATTTTAATTTTGAAACTCGTTTATTAAAAGTAATGCCATCTAGATGATCCAATTCGTGCTGAAAACATCTTGCTTCTGTTCCTTCTAATCTCGACAAAAAATATTCTCCTTTATTATTTTGATATTTAATTGTTACTGTTTTGGGACGACTTACTTGTATCCAAATGCCAGGAAAACTTAAACATCCTTCCGGTCCTAATTCTTGCTCTTCATCTGCATTAACTAGTACTGGATTATAAATTATAGCAGGTTTTTTAAATACGTCAAATGACTCGTGACCTATCGCAAAGAATCTTTTGGTAATACCCAATTGATTGGCTGCCAACCCCATGCCTTTACTGTGCATCATTAGATGTATTAAATCATTCTCAAATTTTTTTATATCATCGTATCGCATGGGAATTTCGTCGAATTGAAATTCTTGACTGACTATGTGCAGTGTATGATAGGGATTTATCATTATGCTCAAATTCATTATAGATCCTTAATCTTGTCTAAATCCGTTGCATTTAGCTCTGGAATTAATATATTAATCTTAATATACATGTTACCTTTAATATTTAATGTGTCATGTACGGTCATGCCTTGACCTTTTAAGACTATAGTGGCATTTGGTTGTGTGCCTGCAGTCACTTTAACATTTAATATTCTTTCATCCAGTGTTCGTATTTTAAATTCTGTGCCTCGAATAGCATCAAAACAACTTATAGTTTTATCAGTAAAAAGATCATTGCCTTTACGAGTATATCCATCGCTGTCTAACACTGTTACAGTGCATAATAAATCTCCTCGTTCCAAATTAGCATCAGTGTCATCTCCTAACCCTTTGTATTTGAACACGGCACCGTGCTGCACCCCGGCTGGTATTTTTAGATGTACTATTTCATCTCTGCCCGATGGCAATCTTATACTGATGGTTTTCTCTGTGGCTTGATATACTTCTTTTATAGATAGAGCAATTCTAATGTTTACAGATTGATTGGTTCGCGGTCGTGTTCTATATACTCTAGTTTGTCCTCTTCCAGGACCAAACCCAAATCCTGAAAAAAAATCTTGGAATATATCTTCACTGAAAAAATCATGTCCTTGTTGATTAGCATTTGCCCCACCTCTTTGTCCATACTTTCTTATGGCATCGTATTCTTGTCTCTTCTCTGGATTTTTTAAAGTATCGTAGGCTTCGTTGATCTCTTTAAATTTATTTTCATCTCCGCCTTGATCAGGATGATGCTTTTTAGCCAACGTTTTAAATGCGTTCTTTATTTCTTTCTCAGAGGCAGTTTCGGCCACACCTAGCGTGTCGTAAAAATTCTTCATTTATATAAGTTTACTATAGATCTAGTATCTGTCAATGTTTTGTTAATTAAAGCGCTGAATCTTCAATCTTGGTAGGCTTACTGATATTTGTAGATGCAATCTTTTCTTGTGATCTACCATATGCAGATAATCCTAATACTGCTCCCATTGCTATGTGGAAGAAACCAGCACCTGATAATGTTAAAGGACTCCACTGCGTGAATACAATATTTTTTAAGTAAGTGGCTTGTGCAACATTCCATAGTATAGGGAATATTACAAAATCAAAAGCACAGATACCCATGTACAGCCAACCCATTGCAGGTCGCCATTTATTTTGCATCCAATCTTCTTTTTTTGTTTCGCTCATTATATATATTTATTTCTCTTTAAGGATATATTTGATAGGGTATTCGGCTTTTACTTTGACTCTTTTTTTAGAATCGCTGTCTCTGTACTGTATAAGATTGGGTGCTAATTCTACAAAATCATCTACATGCACAGTGAATAATACACCATCATGCCAGTAGGTCAATTCTGATGGTATCTTGCGAAATAGATCAGCGATATGATGATAGATCCATTTGATAGCAATCCAAATGCCATGCAGTATTTTTAATAGTATTTTTATTGTAAATTTTAAACCGTGTCCTGTTTTAATTGTGGCAAATTTTGATTTAGCGAATGCTCGGTCTATAATTCTAATAAATGCAGCAATGTATCTACCTAATTGAAGTCTCAGCGTTGACCATATGGAATTTTTTAATTCTACAGACTGAATTTTTGGAACAGGTTTTATTTTAGACCACAACAACAGTGATGTGCTCTTGGTCTTTTCCCAAACAGTCTTACTTGCTTGTAGCAGTAGGCTGAGTATCTTTTTTGCCTGTTCTTTCATAATAATCCTTGTATCTCTCTAAAATATCTTGGGTTTCTCTTAATGTAGTTCTTATCTGCGCAAAGTTTTTGGCTAGATATTCGTAATCCTTGTCGGTCAATCCAAACAACACAGGATCCAGCCCTTCTTTCTTCAATCTTGCAAACACTTCCTCAGCATTTTTACTTGTGATCACTATCCAATGAACTTTCTCCATCTCTTCTATGGTGGGAGTTCTTAAATTTAAATTTTCTCTAGATTTCTCCATGGAGAATATGCTCAGTGATTTTTCTCCGCTGAACATACCACACCCGTTCAGTGATAGGCACATGATTAATACTATTGATATTTTACTCATTGTAAGGTCTAAATTTTGGGTTGGCTATAGCTGGACACTCGGAATTAATTTCGCTTTTCTTAGTGGCATTCTTCTCTTGTTCTGTTAATGGTGATCCACCTGCTATCTCTACACATCTTAGAGCTTTATCTGATGCTTTGTTCACGACCAATTCAATAGCACCGGGTCTCTCCACTGCCATTTTGCCCAAGTCTCTGCCACCTTTATTGAATCTTTTATCTAACTCGCCAATATCTTTTTGTAGATTATTAACCAGTTTATTCACTTGTTGGTTGGCTTTTAGAATATCATCAAAATCTTGTTTTTGTTGTGCAATAAATTTTTGTTGCTCGCCTAGAGCACTCTCTAATTTTTGTTGATTAGCTTTTAGAACTTCGTTGTCTGCTCGTAATTTTATTACATAAACCCCTGCTCCTGAGAGTCCTAAAAAAATGATGATCGTAAAGACCATTTTTACTTGTCCGAATAATCCAAACATAATTTATATTACCACTTATATTTACTTACCAGAGCCGATTCACCACCTTTAGAAAATACAAATTTATTCTCGTATGTTTTAGTGATGTTGTAAGGTCCAAAATATTTTGTTAAGAATAGGCATTCCGCCATGCTGTCAGCGTCAATTTTAAATGCTCGAGTTTCTTTTAATATCTGTTGAGTGTCTCCGTAAGAGTGCAATTCAAATTTTAATCCTTGTGTATTGCCGGCTTTTGTAACAGAAATAATATTGTTATCTAATTTAAATTCTAATAATTCAAATTTATCAAAAAAATTGTTTATTTCGCCTAGTTTTATTTCTTGTACTGATTGTGTATAAGATGTAGATGTGCTAGGTACTACTGCATCTATATTTTCTCTATTAGCTTCATAGGTCATGTTCTTTTTATGATAGGTGAATTCAAAATTGTCTATGTTGGTTAATTTTTTTAAATCATCCAGGAATTCTTCTATGTATCTAGCTAGACCTTCTTCTCTAGGAAATTCTATGAATACTCGATATTTGCCGTCACTCATGGTTCCTGGTGTGGCATCTGCATCTAAAACTTTTTTATATCCGTTTTCAGCAAATTTTTCTAAATCTTTAGCACCTGCCCCGCTGGAACAAGTAAATGCTAGAACACAGATGTCTTTGTCATCGCCCATCTTGCTCTTGTATTGGTCGACAGAAAAACATTTTTCTACTATGCCTTCGAGATCTCCTGCCTTTAATCCTTCACTAATTTGCATTTGCTGAATCCTGTGCAGCCTGATAATCCATAGAAGTTTCTATGTCTTGGCCGTTTTTGAAATTGCCGATTAATTCTTTTGGCATTTTAATGTTAACCACCCAAATAGGATGGGCATCAATCTTGCCTTTGGTTGTGCCCGGTCTATAATCTTCTGGTCCTTTGATTGCTCTTGGTTGGAATAATAAGTCTTTGGCATAGGTAACCTTGCAACCATGGTCTAATAATCTTTTTCCACCAGATGGATCGGGCATATTATCATGAGACCACATAAATGAGCATTCAACAAAATGTCTATGATCAACTGGTCCACTCACTAATTCTCCATCTTCCCAATTTTTAAACACATATACATCTAATTCATCTATTACTCGTTCAAAATCCTTTAATATACCCAACGTTGGGCTTAAAGCGTAAAGGTTTTGTATATTGCGGATTATATCTAATATGTCATGCATGATTGTGTATTTATGCTGTATTTGTTGTTTATAATTTATGCTAGTATATCTCTTATGGTAAAGTGGTAAGTAATTTTATACAATGTCTCGTAAACACAGACGTCAAAAACAACAATCCAACATCATTAATTTTACGAATTATCTTGCTGAAAAAAAACATGTGGCTAGACCCACTGCTAGAACGCCAGGTCAACAAGAGTATTTGAATATATTAAACAATTATCAATATAAGATTGTAGTAGCATTAGGACCAGCAGGGACAGGCAAAACAATGCTGGCCACAGAGCGTGCTATAGAACGATTACAAAAAGGCGAAATTGACAAGGTGGTAGTTACTCGTCCTGCCAGCTCTGTGGACGAAGAAATAGGGTTCTTGCCCGGTGATATTAATCGTAAAATGGAACCATGGATGAAGCCTATATTAGATGTGTTTGAGAGTCATTACATGCCACCCACTGTGGATGAGATGATGAAACGTGGTACTATAGAAATTGCACCTCTAGCATTCATGCGAGGACGCACTTTTAAAGATGCTTTTATTATCGGTGATGAGATGCAGAATTCTACTCCTTCTCAAATGAAAATGTTAATGACTCGTTTGGGCAAAGGATCACAAATGGTAATCACAGGAGATACTCGTCAATCTGATCGAATGATAGGCAATGGACTGGTAGATTTTAAAAGGCAATATGAAAACTATTTTAATGCTGAATATGTTAAATTTATAGAATTAGGCAAAGTAGATATACAGAGACATCCTGCTGTGTCGGAGGTGCTGGGAATTTACGGAGAATAGTTATTTTAAGAAAGCATCAATGGCATCTGCATACCATTTCCGATAATGTTTATAAAGTTCTTCAAATGGAAAATCTTTGGGTACATTAGGTAGATCCACTTTAATAACTTCTTGATTTGCTAGATCTAATATTACTTTTGCTTCAGTAATTTTACCTGCACCTAAACTTTTTTTGCTAAGTTCCACGAACTCATCATACTTGCCATCGGGTTTAATATTATACTTTACTATAAAATATCTTTTCTTTTCGTGTTTATTTCCCATCGTGTATTCTTGCAAGTTTTATCATTACAGCCGCAAGGTTAATTTCTGGATCTGCCACAAATGAATTATCCACCAGTCCTTGTTTGATTGCTAGTATTGCTTTGTCTTGTTGCTCATCATCTTTGCTAATAAGTTCTAAATTGTCATACAACCAGCGAAATATATCTTCCACTTCTTCGGGCCTTGCTTGTGAACACACTAATTTTCGTGCATCTAGTATCTTGCCTTTTTTAAATAACTCTACCATCTCTAATCTGTAATCTTGTTGTCCTTTGTCTGATTTGTCCGGGGCATATAATTTGCCATCTTTAGAGTTCATCTGTACCATATTGATACATTTTCTTAGATCTGGATATGTAGCTTTAACATAAGTGTCCAGTATATCTAATTCTGGATCTACTTTTTCTTCTATCAATATCTGTGCTACTCTTGCTGTAAATTCATTCTTGTCTATGGTTTCGATATGGAATCCTTGACATCTGCTGTGTAATGCTGGAATAACTCTATTAGGATAGTTACAGGTTAATATGAATCTTGCTGATGTGTGATAGGTTTCCATAACTCCACGCAATGCTGCCTGGCCATTGGGAGTGATATAATCTGCCTCATCTAATAACACATATTTAAAAGCACCAAATGGCATTATCTGTACAAAATTTATAATTTTGTCTCTCACTGTGTCCACAGAGTTCTCTCTAGATGCGTTAATTTCTAGAATATCATATGGATCTACATTTAACTCGTGGAATAGTATTTTAGCCAATGTAGTTTTGCCCACGCCCGGTGCACCCGAAAACAACAAATGAGGTATTGCTCCGCTCTTGATCCACCCCTCAATTTGCTCTCGCTGACGTTGGTCACGTACAACATAATCTTTTAGTATATTAGGTCTATATTTTTCTGTCCACAGTTCTTTCATACAATCTCTTCAATGATCCCTAATATCTCTGCAATTATTAAAAAAACTCCTGCTATGTTTATAAGTGTATTGTCCACAAGACATAGACTCATTCCTGCAAAAATTCTTATACCGCTTTTGATTAGAGACACACGAAAATGTCCTATTCTATCATCCTTATTTTGAATTTTCATTACTTTACTTCAGCTAACGGAGTTACACTAACATTGTCTATGTAATCATTTCCTTTGTAATCTCTTTTTACAGTTTCTTTCACTAGAATACCATCCCTTATTCTATAAGTTATCAGCTCTTGTTTGATTATTCCAGTGGTATCTCCACGGAAAGAATTGTAAAAAGGTCCTGATCTATCATTATTATTTTTTGCCATGTTTTATTTTAACATAACAATAGAATAAATGCAATTGTATTTTTAATCGTTATTTGGTAATTTTTTATCCAATGTTTGTTTGTTATAAATATTTTAAACAATGTATAAAAAAGAAGAATTGATTGAAGCTCAAATTCCTCCATTATCTAATGACAAAAAATTGTTAGAACTTAGAATTAATTTTTTTAAAAATAATAATGCTTTAAAATATATCACATTAAGTTACGAGGATTTTATTTCATCTTTTGAGCAATCAATCAAACAAAACGAATCATTAGATATCTGTGGCCTAGAACTTTTTGCACAGAAAGATGTGATAGTAGGGTGCCAGCATTACATAGATCAACTTATTATGACACATCGTTTAAGTAAAATACAACTTTTTGAAAATGGCTATAATTACTATAAAAAAATTAAAAAAAATATTAAATATGTTACTCTAAATACATTAAGACCCGGTAGTCCATTATTATTAGAGTTTCCATTCCCACGTTATCTAGGAGAACATCCGTATTACAAACAAATTATTGAAAAATGTAATGAATTAAATATAGACGTATATCTAGATTGTGCATGGCTGCCGGTTTCATTTGGACTAAAGTTAGATCTAACTCAACCGTGCATTAAAGGATTAGCAATGAGTTTAAGTAAATGCTATGGATTACATTGGAGTCGAATAGGCGTGAGATGGCTTAAACATAAAGTAAAAGATTCTATTTTTTTGCAAAATGAAAGTAGAATGATATCATATCCAAATTTAATGATAGGAAAATACTATCTAGATGGGTTACCAATGGATTATCTTATAAAAAAATATAAAAAGAAATATTATGATATATGCAAAGATCTTAATCTTGAAACAAGTAATATAATTATTGGAGCTCGTTCAAAAGACAACCAAAAATTATACGGATTGAGGAATCTTTTACTTAATAATTAAAATCAATTTTTAATCGTTACCAGGCATTTTAGTCATCTGAGCAAACCCACCGGTATTAACGTAACCTGCTTTTTTATCTACATCTATAGCGGGCTCTTCATCGGACACTAATAGAATGTCTTTCTCGTCGATCATTCTTACTTCTTCTTTTACTCCATCTTTCTCCACAATCATACCACGAGTCCAACGACCGTGTGCCACCAATAACCATTGTCCTACACGAACATCTTCTTGTTTTGGTCCTATAGCATAAGCCTGACACCATCGAGGATGTATGCCTTGTTCGCTGCCATCATCATCTAGTAGTATTATTCCACCTTTAGTTTTGATATCACCAAATCTCATTTTGCAAACCAAAACTCTAGTGCCTATAGGTTGTATGTCGGAATCACTGACAGTATGCTGCATGCCACCATGCGATCCAAATCCTTTTTTCTGAGATTCTAATATGTCCACCATTGTGGTTATAGTATATGATGTTTATTCTATTCCGTCAAGAGCAGCGTCTATACCTTTTTTAGGTTTAAACATGTCTGTCTTCTTGGCCTGCACTACAGGTTTGTCGTTTTGAGTATTCTGAGGTTGAGGTTGAGGTTGAGGTTGAGGTGCAACTTCGTTGACTCTTTTAACACGAGTATCACTGACTTGGCCTTTTGGAGCGTCATAATATTCTTTCATTAATTCTTCTTTAGTTTTTACAATCTGTCCACCAACTCCTACAACATCACCTCGAGCGTTAACTCCCATATTACCCACAGCCCTAACATCCTCGTTAGATGATCTAAGTTTTTCAATGTCTACCATGCGACCTTGCATGGTTCTATAAAGTTTTCTTTTAGTCGGTTGTTGTGCCATATTGTATTGCTCCTTATGTGCTTTTACTTATCATCGTAGAAATTCACGGTGATCCAAATCATACAGCAGTGGATTTATCTTGTGTACTCCTATTAAAAACAAACAAAAACTAGCCACTGAACTGCCGCGTCCTACCCCCCATACTATGTTATTAGATCTAAGTGTGTCCACAAAATAGATTAAAAATTGTAGAACTTTGGTAAAATTTTTCTTTTGGAAAAGCTCATATTCTATTTTTACTCGTTCTCGTTCCGTATCTGTTTGACATCGCTCTAATAGATATTCTAATACATCTATATCAGCATAACTGTCAGGCATGTGCCACTGAGATTGTAATCGTATATCCATCTCTTCTTTTTTCTCATTGTGTTTGGGTTCGGCCTGAACTAAAGGAAGATCAATATCTAACTCTTTGAGAGCAGTGAGATATTGTTCTGGAGACTCTATGTAAAATTGACTGATATCTGTGTCAGGATTTTGATAGATATATTCAATTAGGCTCTGCTCATCGTAGATGCAGTCACCATAATCATTTCTTCTTGCTTTTGCCACCATCTAAAACCTTTGGATTAAATTCAAATATTTTAGCATGTTCTTGGTGTGCTTTGTCAACCTCTGGCAACTCTTTGTTCCAGCTGAAATGTCCTGTGTATATGCCTTTTTCCAATTCTTCATCATGAGTCGCCGTGTCGGCCCTTAACCACCACGGATTCATCTTATTGTACTTGGCACTGAACCAATTGTCAACGTCTAATAGCTCTAATTCTGGGCCATCTTTCTCTATGGTGTACATTATGCCATCTCCTTGATAACTGCCCAATTGTAGACGCTCTACAAAAATTTTACCTTCTAATACTGCATTGCTCTTGGCAAAACAAGCAGCGGCCATCACCTGATCATAGGGAGGTCGAGGCAATTCTATAAATCGGTTATCGCTGTTTAATTTTAATAATTGGTAAAGTTCTTCTTCTCTCCAGGTAATAATAGTGTTAGCAAACACCAATTGGTAAAGATTTTTTAATCTCTCAAAGTATTCGCTCTGCTCTGTAAGATCTGCTGTGACGGGAGAGATATGACAGGTAACATCATAATGATTTTGAAATAACTCGTCACCGACAATAATGACTGTGCGAAAATCAGTTTTCCAAGAGAAAGATTTACTCTTCATCCTGTAGTTATTATTCGATGTTGATTAGGTCGCCCATATCTGGTTCTCCACGGACTTTCTTATATTCATCTTGCCAATTTTTTAATCTTCTTCTACGTATCTCATCTTGGTAAGACATCAGTGCATTTTGCAGTTGTGCCAACAATTCTGGATTTCTAGTCCATCTTTTGGCCTGTGCTATTTTTTTGGTAAGCTCTCTGATCCTTTTGCTAAGAGCTTCTTCAGGCATGTTGCCGATCTCTTCCTGCATGGGATGAAAATACATTTTTATCTATGGAGTTGTGGTGTATAATTTACCAAGTTGATGCATCAGTATTGTGGTGCCATTGTCTGGGGTAACAAACTCATAGAGATATCTACCTTCTGTGGACACAGTTATGGTATCTGTCGAAGGATTAAATCCTGTCACATTGTCAGCTGCTAGTGTAGGATTAGTTACTGTTAAAGTATGTGAAGTGCTGCCATATGTAATATCTAATATGATTCTTCCCAATGAAGTGGAAGGAAAATTAGTGAATGCCAATGATACCGATCCGCTAGTGACCAATGTTTGATAATGTCCGTTCTCATGATTCAACGTGACCACACCGCTCTTTGAACCATGTGCATATACTGTTTGTCCGCAATCTTTAAGCACTGCTCTGCTGACAACATAATCATTAAAACTGGTGTTGGCATCGGTGTTGGCTTTATTATCTTGTAGATATTCTATCTCTGTTTTGGCTTGTGTAAAATTAGTTTTTATTGCTGTAAAATTATCTCTGAATCCCTGAGATGAGTTATCCTGTCCCGCTATGGGGAAAGTGCCGTTTATGTTACCTGGTACTATATTGCTTGACATATTATTCCTTTAGTTTTCTTCTAAATGCAAGGTATTTATCTCCTTGCCTTTGCACTCGAATCTTAACACTAGCAGCCGGAGCCTGATTAAAATTAATAGTGGTTTTTTTGGTAATTGGATCATGAGTCAGATAGAATGCTGGCTCATAATCTGCAGATCTAATCAAAGTGTCAGCACTGATATATGTAGGACTGTTGACATTGTCACTGGTAATTTGATCGCCATATTTCAGCACAGTTGCATCTTCTCTAATTTTAATATCTTCTTCATGCACTATTTCGTTCAATGTAAATGTCTTGGTGCTGCCATCTGGAACGATGATTCCTGTGTCCACTCTGCTGGCATTGACTATGTAACGATCAATTTCAAAATCTATTTTTTTAAAATCTATATTTTTATTCAATATCTTTCTACGAACCAGAGCAGACTGTCCAGGTTTACAATAGGCCAACACAATGGCCATTTGATATCCCAAAGGTACACCACTGTTATCTTGCGGTGTTCTCATCCACAGTGGCATGTGAACATATTCTTTCTGTCCTAACGCTTTCATTGTAGATCTCATATTTGCCACAGCATTGGGAAACAATTTTTCAAATGTACCCAGGTCAGCGCTCAAAGGACTGGCATATCTAATTTTGCTGCCAGATATACTGAAACTTAATCCTCCATCTGTGGTAATAGTATAATCATCGTTATGATCTGCAGTGATTCTTGATACATCTGCCACAGGACCTAACAACGGTCTATTAATATCATTGCGTAATGTAATACTTTTAGCAATGGGTGTGCCTGCATTATTAACTAGATTGTCTTTCATTTCTACATAGACCACTTCGTATTTTGTAACACCATTCTCTTGGGCCACAGCAGTCTTGATATCTCCAAAATAAAGAGTTTTGGGTTCATGATTCTGTTGCATGGTGTGTTGTAATGCTGTCAGTGTTTGATACTCTAATCCAGCAATCAACAGCATCTCTGCCGTGGACCTTAAACCAAATGCAGGATCTTCAGATCGAAATATTAGATCCTCATTGTTGATGTTGGCATCTTGAGCTATGGAATAAAATAAATCTGCATCAGGAACGGAATTTATCTTGTTGCTTAAAAATCCTCGAGCAGTCATGTTGCCATATTGTTTAGCATAGGGTATTCTTATTGTTATTGCGAACTGTTTGCTGGCCGCTGCCGATTGATACTGATCGCTCACTGTGACTGTGAAAAAATATTTCCTATCAATGCTCATGGCATTATTATCGAATGTTGTAAAATTGTCATCTACTGTGGAGAATCCAGTTAACTCCGTTGTTCCAATAATATTGCCTTCGGGCGACAGTGATAATCCTGCAGGCAATGATCCGGCTGTGATAGAGTAATTTAAAACTCTATTAGCCTGTGCTGTCACTGCTTCTATGGCAAACAACGAGGGTATACCAACATTAAGAATGCCAAGATCCGCAGATGTAGTAAATGCTATGCCCACATCAACCTCGCCAATCACTGTCATGGTGAATGTTTTGTCTGTGTAAACAGTTGCACCAGCAACAGGTGTTCGTGCTGCTCTCACTGTAAAAGTGTACTGTGATTCCACTGCGGCCTGTGTGGGCAGTTGGCCACTGATTTCACCCGAGTTGATGTCTACGTTCAATCCTGTAGGCAGAGCACCCGACACTATGCTGTATTCTAAATCCCCCTGTAAAGGATCAAAATCTACCACGTCAATTTTAATCACACATCGATTGTCATGTCGAAATGTGCCTAGATTGGCTGCGGTTTGAAACACCGGTCTTCGATTGGCACTCAAACTCATAACCAATGGATAACCATCGTATTCTGTTTCATCCACTGTTATTCTATTATTATCCACTCGCCAAAAATCTGCTGTATACACAAAGATGCTGTTATTTTGTGTTACTGAACTGGAACCATCTGACACTCGAACCGTGAATTCAAAATTCTTTGATCTAGATTTTGAGTAAGCAGTAGGATCATACTGTACGTCCCAGCTGGAAATATTATTAGGTTGTAGACCTGTTGCTCGAGCATTATCATAACCACCGATAGGACCATATCTCTCATCATTGGTCAATAGTATTGTGCCTGATATTAATCCTGACTTGCTCATGTTAATGCCCGGTGGTAGAGCTCCTCCCACAATATCATAAACCAACATCTGTCCTGTGGCAGTGTCTCTGTCTGTGGCCGCTACTTGATATTCTATATAACTGCCATCCAACACCCATCGATTGCCCACTCGAGTGGAATCTGATAGATCCAATTCACCCACAGGTGTAGAGAATACCGGAGCATCTGCTCCCACGACCTGCATATTAAATGTTCGATCTGCTATGTTGGTGCCATCCGAAACTCGCACTACGAAGTTGTAAAGGGATCTTGCGGCTACTTCGAATGGCACACCTCGCAACTCTCCAGCAGTGGTAAGTTCAATACCCGGTGGCAGAGTGCCTGCGATTTTGGAGTAGGTCAAAGTGGTACTGTCAGCATCTTCTGCTTCCAGTTGTAACGAATAAAATACTCGTTCTTGTATCGTTGCTAGTTTACCCGCTATGGTTTTCCAGATCGGTGCTGCCATTTGAACTTACTCCTTTACGAGTGTATTTATGGTAAACTAAGGATTAACTTTTAGCGTAATAAGGCATCACGTAAGCAGTGCCATTGATTTTAAATTCAACGTAACCTGATGGTGTGGCTGGCAGAGCACTTGCAGCACCTGCTGAACCCCTTGTGCTTTGTGTAGGCACTTTGAAATCCACTGTGCCTGTGCCCTGTGGTTCCACTACTATGTCAGCATTGGAAGAGAAACTTCTCAATCTATTAGTATCCACAGTGTCAGACAAACGCACTGAAACAGCATTCACTTGATATGCAGAAGTTATGGAAGATTGTAAAGAAATCTGTCCGTTGCCATTAGTCACGACATTTACGTCAGTGTTGGCAGGAGCAGTAATATTGTTGCTGTAAACAGTGATGTTGCCCAATGTGGTGTTGAAACCCACGGGTACATTTACATCACCATTGATGTTTAATCCATCATTGATTTGAATTGCTGTGCTGTCATCGGAACTGATCACATTGGTTTTTAATATCGGTGATGCCATGGAAGTTGCTGCTGATAATGTTGCTGATGTCACAGCGCCTGATATGTTCACAGCACCCGTGGCGATTATGTCTGCCGTGGTTAATGTGCCACCCACAGAGGCAGCATTTGTCACTGACAAAGAATTGGTAGAAATACTGGTGGCACTGTTTATCACAGGAGCAGTCAAGGTTTTATTAGTTAAAATATCTGTGGTATCACGTGCGACCAAAGTGCGAGTGCCTGTGGGAATGGTGATGGTTCCTGAATTAGAGATAGTGGATATGACCGGTGCAGTTAAATTTTTATTGGTTAAAATTTGTGAGTCGGTCAATGTAACAACCACAGTGTTGTCAATATTAAGGGTCAATCTTTTGGCAACATCATTTCCTGCTGTGGTTATGCCTGTGCCGCCTGTGACCCTGAAAGTGTCATTGTCATAGAGATCAATGATGCCACTGTCGGTTTCCACTTCAATGATATAGGTGTCTGCTAATAAATTTTCCACATAATTTTTTACTGCTTTTTGTGTGGGTAATTTGGCATCACTGGTGCTGCCTCCACCCATGGTGTTGTCTGTGGTAAACTCACTCACAGTCACTCCACTGTTCAATCTTAGAGTGTTGAGCTGTGTGGTGTTGCCCACTGTCAAATTGTTTAATGTGGAACCACCTGTGGAACTGATATTGTATAGATATGCTGTGCCCAACACATCCAGGCTGCTGGGAATGTTTACTCGACCTGTGCCATGTGGTATTAATCGAATGTCATCGTTGGAGAGCGTGGCTTTGATATTATTGCCATCGAAGTACAGAGAACTTAAATTATCTCCGCCAAATTCTGCGTATATCTCACCAAAATTATCATTAATCTTTTGAAAGGCTGTGCGTAATGGATCACCTGATCCGTCGTTTGCTGTAGATCCTATATTAATCGACTGCTTTGCCATACTGATTATTTACCAAAAATTTTATAAACCAAATGTGATTTTATAATGATGTATTAAACGACTGTGGAGTCATCCACCACATAACGCCAAGCAGAACCAGTGTAATAAGCGGGTTTGTAGCTCATGTCTGACACCGACACTATGGTGCCTGATGCAGCAGTGTATCCGCCGGTTAACTGTGCTTTGGTTTTGGACACAGGAGTGGTTGCAGAATATAATTCTGCAAAATTGTCATTGACCTTCTGCATCGCTGAGCGAAGATCGTCACCGGTGCCGTCGTTTGCGTTGATGCCTATGTTGATATTTTGTCTTGTCATTGTTGATATTTACCGTTAAAATCCATTAGTCGCACTGTTGTAAAACACTTTACCAGTAACGTTCGTTGTTTTGGTTATGGTGGGTGTGGAGTAATTGAATGTCAGCACATCTCCCCCGCCTATGTTTATGCCGCCTTCGATTATCAATGA
>Ga0209085_1000852_pt1 | contig 20649 bp, 21 predicted proteins | sample C_131016_EF_Meta_FD_187310 | JGI IMG/M metagenome (GOLD analysis project Ga0209085, IMG submission 187310) | Freshwater microbial communities from Lake Croche, Canada to study carbon cycling - C_131016_EF_MetaG (SPAdes) (version 2) | ecosystem: Environmental > Aquatic > Freshwater > Lake...
TATACAGGCCAGAAATTTACCAGTTAGCCTTCCCTTAAGACTAAAACACAACTTTAACTGCATAAAAGGTCACAAAAAATTCACTATCCCTTTAAACATACAATAAATAGTGTCCATATATTTTATATTTCTTGTCCAAGCCAAGTTTTTTCAACTTGTTTTTATTCTTTGCTTCATATTTGTGTACGTCACTCGCAATATCCGCATAAGATTTTCTTACACCGTTTCTAAAATATGGTATATTATATTTATCGGAGAAATATAATAACCGCTCCAATTTATCGTCATAAGGTTCAACGTTGGAGAACTCTTGGACGATTAAATTTGATGGTCTTGATGCTCTCTCTTTCCTTATAAACTCTGTGAGTTTTTTCGCATCACGTTCGAGTAGAGGAAGTTCTTCTCTTCTTTTTTTTTCTTCTTGATGCAGTAAAGAATCTTTTGGCACGACAAAAGGTCTGACTTCTTTATAACCGTTTGAAAGAAGATTTCTTGCTCTTGAAGCTGATTTATGCTTTCCCAAAAGAATTTTCGATTGTTCGAGTTTCAAAGCGTTCTCCAACTCTTTTTCTCTCTCTATTAAATTATTAGATTTTTGAATATCATATTTCATACTTTATATTACTTCAAAGATATTTTTTTCAAAGTGTGGCTGACTTGGATTTTATTCATAAGTTGATTATATCTATCAGTATCACCGACTTCAACACCTCTCTTTGAATTCTTAACAATCTTTCTAAAGGAACAGCAAATCACATAAGCCTCTCTTTCAGTATAGAGTTTTTCAAAAAATTTATCTGCTCCAGATTCTTCAATTGATTTGTCTTTATTGTTCTCACAGTAATTATACACCTCTAATTTGCTCTCATCTTTGAATTTATATTTTATTTCTTTAGTACCATCCTGTTTATTAATTTCAATACGTTTGATAAAAGATTCTGTCAAGTCAACACCAATAGCTGAGCCGTTAAGACCTTTGAATCTGAACTTTGATTTACCATCCACAGTATAACACCAAGATTTCTTTTCAACGCAATAGAAAGTATATTTCTCACCAATAGCATCTTCAAGCTCATCTTCAAAGCTTCCAAAAACTTTAGAATCGCTTTGATAGATTCTGTGATTCTTATATCTTTCATCATATTCCTCAACCTCTTCCCAGTGAGGGACAATAATATTTTTATCATCAATCTCTTTCTTCCATTCCAAAAATTTACTATACCTGAATTTAGAAGCGTCTGTATCTGTATACAAAAGTTCTTTCAATCCAACCTTTGAATATGAATTTTCATACATATATCGCTTCGCATAATCGTAAATATAAACTCCGAGGTAGATAGGTCTCTGTTTATTAATTAATTTCTCCTCTTCCACTTCATAAGTCACAAAAATTTTATTTCCGATTGTATTAATAAAATTAATCGCCTTTGAATTTTTTTGAAGATTGATATAGTCTGCTACTGAACTAATATCTTTTGTTTTTTCTGTATGAAGACCTTCAATAACTTTTCCTGATAAAGAATTCATCAAAAGTTTCAAGGTCTCTCTTAAAGCAGGATTGTATGAAGGTTTCTTATCCTTTTTTAAAGAGTCTTGCTTGTTCTTTTCAGCCATACTGTCTAAAAGGAAATCAAACATATCGCAACTTTTTTTCTTCTCTGTGAAGTAGAAACCGTTTTTGATAACAACCTTACAACCAAATTTAAGAAGCAAACCAATTGTAACGTTTGAAATTAAGTAGTCTTCAAGAACCTCTGTAGTCGACCAATCATTTTCAACAGCCGCCTTCTTAGCATAAATATTTGGTAAATCAGCTTCTTTAAGATTGCTTTGGTCAATATCACAATAATAGAAGCCAAGCGTGTCTATACCTTTAAATTCTTCAGTCTCAACAATTTCTCCACAAGGATAAAAAACGTTGCAAACAGACATCACATAAGGATATAAGCTACACACATCAGTTGACACTAATCTCACATCAACCTTTTGAACACCGTTAAAAAGTTCCACCCTACCAGCAATTTTAAATTTTTGCAAATCAGTATATTGCTTGAAGTTAAGCTTTGGTAAGCTAAATCCTTTCTTTGTTTTATTTTCTTCAAAAACTTTGTAGATTAAAGAGCCGATAGTTTTGATTGTATCCAGTTCATAAGCAAATTTTTTAGTCGATTTATTTTCTTTCAAAGCTCTTCTGTATTTGCAGAAAAGAACCGCAGTCGCCAAAACATCATATTCGTTATATTCTTTAAGCTCTTCGTTTCCTTCAATAAAATCAATTAACTCGCCGTTCAAAAAAAGTTGTTGAGCTTTGTTATGGTCAAAAGACTTTTTCGCACAACAATTAATTTTGAAACTCTCACAGTTTGCTTTAAGACTACCGATTAAGTGTTTTCTAATATCAAAAGTTTGATGGCGACCAAAGACGTGGAAGTTAAGAAGTTGTGAGCCGTTGTAGAAAACTGAATTAACAGGAATCTCAATATTAACATCTTTATATTTCAACAAAGCACTCAACAAAATAAAGTTATCAAAATTAGTATTATTGAAACCGATAAAGGTATACAAAATATCTTTTTGATTTTTAACAAGCCAATCAATAAATTTATTAGAACAATCATAACCCAAAAAGGTAACACAACAACTCTCACGAATTTCTTTAACAGTTTCGTAATCGTTATTGATATCAGCTTGTGTGAGTTCTTCAAGTTCTTCGTTAGAAAGATTCAAAAAAGACAAACTATACTCTTGCATACAGTTACTATTTGTGAAATCAATAACAGTTTCATAATCAAAAAATAAAAATCTTTTTTCAACCTTAACCGAAGAGTGTGAATTAATATTGACTTGTCTTGGTGTGAAAATAATTTTATCACCTTTGATTACCTTACTTGATTCAGAAATAAAAACATCCTCAGCAAATTCAAGTTTTTCAACAACATCATAGTGTTCGTTAATTTCATCAAAAACAATAAGCTCTGACTCTTCTTCGTTTTTAAAAAAATATACCTTTTCAACGTCAATACCTAAAATAGGTTTTCCACATTCGTATTTTGTAATATTTCCTTTCTTGTCTTTAATCGGAATAGTTGTGTCTTTGATAATATTATTATTTGAGCGGATTAGAGTAAAAGAATTTGCGATAATACTTATTGGTAGTTTGTTGAATTTAATAAAATCAATAAGTTTGCTGATACAAGATAAATCTTCTTCTACAACAAGATTCACTCCTAATTTTTTTCCAATATGCTCCAAGCACAATTTCGAACAGTCTTTATTACCGATTGTTTTCTTGCCAACTTTCTTTTTCGTTTCTTCTATTCCAGCAGTAATAAAAATATTTGAATCGCTTTTTGAGTGACCGTTTTTCGCAATATGAGTTGCTGATAAAGTAAAGTTTGTAAAGATTGGTGTTATTTCTTCAAGATTGATTGCATCACTCCCAATCCAATCACCTTTTGCAATTGTATCAAATTGTTCTTTGAATTTTTTGTATGATGTTAAATCATCAGCTTTAATAGATATGCTTCTTATTCTATTATTCTCTCCATCACCAACTTCTTTAAAGTGAATACTCGCAAAAACCGTATCTTCAAAGTGATTTTTTCTTGCATCTTCAATAGCGTTATATAATCCTCTCAAACTATTAACATCAGAGTACTCAAAAGCATAACGTTCGAAGAAGGAGAATTTTTCAGTTTGAGTTTTACTTTTGAAAATTGGTGCCATATTCTTTTTTATATAGTCTAAATATATAAAAAAAAATCCCTAAATAAACGCATACTATATATCTTAATTAAATTAATAAATAAGCGTTCAAATTTTTTAACCCAATTTTTAATTTACACGCAATAAGGAGGGTTGTGAAAAAACTAACTTTTTTCCTAAAGAATATTCTTTCTTGGCCGACCTCTTGGCTTAATTTCTCCACCTCCTTCTATAATAGCTTGATTTTTTTTTTCTCTGTACTTTTTGTTATGTATTTTGCTACGCTCGTTGAACTTCTTTTTCCATTCTTCGTCTAACTTCTTTCTTTCGTAAAGCTTCCTCTGCAACTCACAATACTTCTCAGGATATTTCTCCCTATATCTTTGTTGTGCTTTGCGGTGAGCGTCGGTATAAGTTGTTTTTTTTGCAACTTCCTCTTCAACTTTGATTTCAAACTCTTCAATTGTGTTTGCGGGAGGAAAGTAGATAATTTCGTTTTCTAATTCTTGCTCGTAATTCATATTTTAATATCCCTAAATATTTTAAAAAAATTAAAATAACTTATAATAAACAAAATATGTACAAAGTTCAAAGTGTTTTATTTAACAAAAATTTTTATACTCTAAAACAAGCAGTCGAGTGGTTATTGCATAACAACTACAAAGTAAAGAAGGTTGACGAGACTGAAAACTATTTTAGGTTTAGACAAATCGCTCCCACAACTTTAGCAAGACAAGGATTTAAAAACTACCACAATAAAACTATTGGCGAACATATAATCCTCGTATTGGCGTATGACGAGTAAAAAAATTTTTCAAAATCGTTAAATTCTTTTTTGGGTTTGTTGACCACATATTCAAGAACTTTTCAAAATCGTCAAGATAAGTTTTTCCGTTTTGATTATTCTCTAAATAATAATCACAAGCTATACAATACCAACCACACTCACTTGTATTGATATTTTGAATTTCTTTATTACTACAATAAACAGGATTGAAAGGTTTCAAAAAATCTCTTACAGCTTTCGGCATACCAAAACCAAAAGCATCAAAATATAAAGCGTGACAGATTTTATGATTATCACTTTCTTCTGCTTCTTCTCTATCATCATCACAATAGATTTTTGCTAAAACCCAGTGACTACCTTGCCCTTTATCAGAGTCCTCCATATTTATATAATAACTACCAACTTGTCTTTTGATATTGTAAAGCTCGTTTTTCGAATAAACACCCACAATAGGTAAATCAAGTTTTTTACAAATTCTTTCAATATCAAAGTTAGTTAGCATCAGGTGTGTTTATATCTACTAATAAATTAATTGGGATAAAAGCATAATCCTTAATTTCCCACCTACCGCTTGGATTCCTATAACCTCCTTTCTTAAAGGTTATTAGATTAAGCTGCTCTTTATCATATTTCCAATAAAAAAGACCATCAGTAAAGCTAAAGCAAAAATAAATATCTTTTCCTTCTAATTTTTCAGCAAAATCAAATTTATTTTTACCTACCATAGTATCTTTATATGTGACTGAAGCACACCGTCTGCTTTTGAGTTCAAGATAAGTTGTTTCCGAAGTAAAGTCGAATAGCGAATAGCGTTTTTTAGTTTTTTCTAAATTTTTGTCAAATTTTTTTTTGAAAGTTTCAATAAATTTTTCTTCGTGTTCTTTTCCAAACTTGAAAGTATCAAAATCAGACATATTGTTTTATTTCCCTAAATATTTTATTTTTTAGAATTATCCGAATTAAAAAAGACCCTGCCCATAAAGACCCTGTCCTCTTAAACCTTTTCCTCCATAACCAGACGAAGTACCACCTTCTTGTGTGTAACTTGTAGGCACAAAAGGGTTCATAGCAGGAGAAGAAGTACTTTGATAAGGGCTTAAAGTCATCTCAGTAGAAGAAGGCTTTACTTTTGGATTTCTTTTGAAATTAGAAATCGGTTGATTGTCCACTCCTTCGTTTGTTAATTCCAAACCATCAAAATTAATTCTTAAAGCTTGTTTATAAGGTGCAGACATACTTGCTAAATCACCACCAACCTTTCTTGGTCTACCTCGTTTTCTTACACCAGTACCCAAAACTTTATTGAGCTGGTCTCCTGCATATGAACCCGCAGCCTGACCAGCAACAGCTCCAAGAGGCCCGAATTCCGCACCTGCTGCCGTTCCTAAAGCTGAAGTTGCCGCTGGTATAGCATAGTGAGCAGCAGTTTTAAGTCCACTTTTAATTTGATTGCCAAGCTTTTTAAAGTCAATTTTACCCCCAGTTTTTTTCATAGCCCTTAGCTTAGCCATCTTTGCTTTCATAGCAGCTGAACCCTTTTTCAACCCACGTCCTTCTTCATCAGATTCGCTTTCATAAGGGGCGGCTACTTCTTTAACATAGTGTCCTTTGATATGGTGAACAACATCACCTTTCTTTGTTGTATAGTTAAGCTCACCTTTATGCGTCTTAGATTTACTTCCTTTTACACCAAGACCTAAAAGGTGGTGAACAGCTTCGTGAGTCAAAGTATTTGCTCCAGATTGAAGGCTTCTATCTTCAATAGCAGAGTGAGCTGCTTTTCCTAAAGAGTGACCAAGGTGTTCACCTGCTTCGTGACCGATATATTGACCAGCAAGATTTCCTATTGCGTGAGAACCTGTCTCTGCAAGGTGGTGTGCAATTTTCTTACCAACTGGGTGTGAGACGACTTTGTGAGCTACACTACCTATTTTTTTTAGAACGTCTTTAAAACCTTGTCCCTGCATAACAGTTGAACGAATTTCATCAGGGCTTAAGCTAAGTCGCATACCTTTACCTTTCTTGTAAGAAGTCAAAAGCTTTCTTGCAGTTTGAGGTGACAAGTGGACGATATGATGACCTTTATGTGACCCCATCTGGTGGTGCGGAATCAAAGTTCCTTCACCTTTCATAAGTTTCATAGCTTGAGTATGTGTTAAGTGAAGCTGGTGAGGAATATGGTGTTTCATAATTTCTTTTTTATTATTCCTAAAGATTTTAAAATTACAGATTTAGATAAAAATTCAAGATATTTTTTTTTATTCAATTCTTGCACCAGTACTGATATCAATCGTAATCTCTCGCATAAATTCCACGAACACCATCAGGTCACAGTTTGCAGTGGAAGCGTTTGAACCAACAATCTGAACCGAACGACTTACACCCTGTTCAGAAGGAAGCACTCTCGAAGCATCACCGTAGTAGTATCTGTAAAGATTAGTGAAAGAAGCTTCCGAAATAAGTCCTGAAGCAAGACCCGTCGTCAACGAACCGTTGATTTGATTTGATTGGAGAAGTTGACACCTGAAAGCCTCAAAATCATAAAGCTCGTTATTCAAAAACAAATTCACACCAGAAATCAAAATATTGAAGTTGGTTAGAATAATTGGGTCAGGAGAAGCTGGTGAGCCTGAGCAGGGATTTTGCTGAGAGTTGAAAGGAAGTCTTGTTTGCGCTGCTCCACCAGCTGCAACATAATTATTAGTCTGCGAAATAAAAGGACAGACTAATACCGAGCAAATATTACTTATGCCGTTTGTTACTAAAAAATTGAACGACCCTTGCTGAACGTTATTGAATTGGTATTGGAAAATATCTTTGTACATAATCTTTTTGGTTGGTGCGAGTGAGAGATACTTGCTTTCAGCCAAAGGAGACATATAGTATACAGGGGCATACAATCTACAAGAAGTCAAAGAAGTTTTTCCAAGACCATAAGCTGTTAATCCGTCTGCGGAAGCGTTTTGCGATTGGTTAGTATTCTGCACAATACTTACAGATAGCTGATAAGCACAAGCCGTCCCAACTGAAGCTGATTGAACAACAGGTGAAAGCCCCTGACCTAAACCTGCTGAAGCTAACATAATTGGACAGGTGAGACCACCAACTGTGCTTACAGAAGTTGGATTAAGAACTGGAATTGAAGCAACTCCTGTTGCTACTGTGATAGCCGCTTTTGTTGTGCTAAAGCTAATAATAGACTGATTTGTGTTAATATAGAATCTGATTGTCGAGCCTTTAAGAAGTGGAGCTTTTTCAAAAAAATCGGCTAAATCTTTAAGACGTAGTTTTGCATAAACATTCCAAGTGCAAGAACCAGTTGTAGAAGAAACCAAAGATGACCTCAAAACAGTCTGAGTCGCACTAAGAGGGTTTAAAGTTGCTTGACCTGTGGTGTTTGCTGTAACAGGAGGGTTCGCAGTTGTTTGAGCGCTATTGTTATTATACCAACCCTGCCTCGTAAACATACCTTCGTTAAAGCCAATACCATTCTGAATTTGAGAACCATCATAGGTTATAGCTGTCGCCGCTGGAAAAGATGGTGTTCCTGCAGCAGGTGTGGAAGAATAAGCATAATTACCTTGTGTGGCTACATTTGAACCTTGACGAATAATAGGCACACCTGCATCTTGGTTATTTGTGAAAGGCACATTCTGTCCAGTTGAGTTGGTGTAAGTCGGAGTATTAAAATCAATATCATAACTCCATCCTGCTGGTGAGTCGGGATAAAAACCAATACTTGCACCTTCGTTTAACAAATCGTCCTGAGAAAAAGAAGTATTTGCCTTAAAACTCCTAAAGACGTTCAGGAAAGGCGTTTGCTGAATAATATTCTGGTTATTAAATTCAACTGTCATACTGTTAATCATCTGCCAAAAACCAGATTTGAAAGCCCAAGCATAATTCGCAGTATTCGTATTTGCTGTTAAATCTGCTGCAACTGCTGCTGTTAGTTGAACTACAAGCGGCATCAAAATAAAAGATTCCTGCCACGAGATATAACCTCCAGCGTTCGACAAAGGCGTAGAATCAATCACAACCTGAGAGGTGTAATTCTGAGAATTGTTATCGTTAACATATACCCACTTTTTCGAAATAAATTCGGAAGTTTCGGATTCGGTGTTGAGAGATTCTTCGTAAACAAGATTGTCGGCCATAATACTTTTTTTTTTATATTTAATAAGAGAAAAAAATATCCCTAAAGATTCAAAGAAATATATTTGCGCTGTTTTGAAGGCTTGACCGATAAATTTGTTTGTTTTTGAGATAAGTGTTGGATGGCGGTCTTTTTTCCTTTGTCAAGATTATCATAAACTTCCTCACCAACACCATAACCAGCAATTTTGTTTCGCATAATTTTTTGATAACCTCCTTTAGCGTTTGGTTTGATGCTGATTTTTCCAGCAGATTTAGTTGTAAGAATTTGTCTCATATTTACTATATTACAAATATTTTTTTCTTAAATATATCCTAACTCTGATTTACTTTTAATTACTAAAAGGATTAGAATATTCGGGTCTTGAAAAACCAGAGCGTTTCCTAAAGAATCAACAAATCTAAAAATCAAATCAGTATACTGACCATCCTCTACTTTATTGTAAACTAACTCCGAGACCTGAACTGTATATAGTGAGCCAAACACTACTCCTGTTGGGGTTAAGCTGTATATAAGCTGCGAAGGAATTGATAGACGGTTATTTACTAAATTACACAAGCAGAGATATGACGGTTGTGGAACAATTTGTGGTGCTGTTTGTGATAGAAAACTTTGAGTTGTGGTATAAGTTGGTGTCTGCAAATATGTGGCTGGTGTCGCACCCGTTATTACTGCGTTAGGGTATCGCCCTGCGGTGAAACCAATAAGCTGTTGGAAATTTGTATTAGGAACTACAAAAATTGGACATATAGCGTTTGTTGTTGGTACCCAAGCGGTTGATGCAGGAGTCCAACCGTTTGTCGCTGCAATTGCAGAGCTTATTAAAAAACTATTTATTTGATAAGCATACCTTGCTTGATTTACCACTATCTCCAAAAGATAAACATATTGACCCGAAGTAGTTGTTAAATACTGTTGATTCGCTACAAAATAGCTTTGAAGAATTGCGTTGATTTGCTCCAACTCGTAATAACCGTCTGGTATTACTATTGTATAGGTTTGACCGTTTACCCAAACATAGCTGAAAGTGTTGTTATTGTTCGCTGCAGTTATGTTGAAAACGCTTTGATATAAACTTATTTGCTGAACAGCAATCATCTCATCTTTTGCCATAAAACCTCCTAAAGGAAATTTGTATTGAAAGGTTGAGTTACCTGAATTAGCGACAATATTGTTAGGATTTAGAATAAGAGTTCTTGGCATATTTATTGTTTGTAAAGATAATTTTTATAATTGAAGCAAAATATCAGCTGCTTTTAATTTACTCACTCTACCGTTTTCTACAAATCTTTTTAGCAGCTGCTTTACTTCTTCAACAATTTTTGGGTTATCGTTTCCTGCGTTTATTTCTCCAAGACAAAGTTCTAAACGTTTGTAATCTTCATCTTCTGTTTCTTCTGGTTTAAAAGTTAAAAGGGAAGTAATTTTTGCACCTCTCGCTATCTTTATGAAGTGGTCTTTTTCGTTTTTTGTTAGAGAATCGTAGTGTCTTTTATTTACTTTGTTTGTATCTAAAATATCTTCGATAAACTGTTTGTAATTTTCTTCAATTTTTACTGGCTTGATATTTGGTATTGAACCAGCAGAAGGAAATTTGAGGTTGAGAACTGATTCTTCAATTAAGTGTGGGTAGTGGATAATATATTTCCCGAAAGTTCTATATCTTGGAATATCTTGTTTAGGAGCGACAACACCTTTTCCTACTTTAATTCTTTTTGCGTTAAATCCTTTTTTCAAACCAAAACCTTGGCTTGGAATAAGTTGTTGGCTTTTTATGTGCATAGGGTCGTAACTATCCTGCTCTCTTAATCTTTCAGGTATTACTGTGTTAACTTCCATATCAAAAATAATATCTTTTAGTTGTTCTTTTGTGTATCTTTGATTTGCCGCTGCGTCTTTATAACCATCATCAGTCATACTAAAAAAAGGTAACACCTCATCTATTTTTGGTATTAGAGCTTTAGTATTTGGGTCTGTTACAGTTGCTATTTCTCTACTGTTTGTTGAAACACCTATTTGAGCTTTATTAAACCTACCAATTAATAAATACTCTTCAATACTTCTACCTGTATCTCTTTGAACCTGCGCCAAATCAACTGGGGTGCCGTCAATTAAAACAGGGCAGGGTAAAAGACTGTTTGCGACTTTTCTATAAGTATTATTAAAAACTTTTGGCTGACCTTTTTGAGGAGCTGAAAAATTTGGTAATTCAGTTTTTCCTCCTTCAAATATAACGTTTGAAAAATCAGCTGCTGGAGGCTGCCCATCAGTAGTTGGTACTTGATTTAAATATGTATTTTCAATATCACCATTCCCATCAGGTCTACCATATACTAAAGTATCTTGCGGGTTATTAGCGTTATCAACCCACTTAACTTGTTGAGTTTTATCACTTGTTATTCGCAGTCTACTTTGAGCGTTAGTAAATTTTTGTGAGTTAACAATACCTCTTATGTATTTATCGTTTTCGTCAACTATTTGAGGTCTTTGATTTTTCGGATTTATTACAGCAACCCCTGCTGGAGTTGTTAAAGACGCTTGTGCTTGTATTTCTTGGTCTTGTTGAGACACAATTTGCTCAACAAATTTTTCTAAATTATCTTGGTCTTTTTGACTAACTGAGCCGAATGACCTTAATAAAGAAGCTGTAATACTTTTAAAATCAGGTAATAAACTCGCCGTATCTTGACCAGCGTTTATTTTGGTAGATAAGTCGGCAAATTTCGATATAGAACTTAAAATAAATTCTGTAGACGGTATTTTTTTTGAAAGAGAGGCTGCTCTTTTATTTAGTTTAATTCTTTCAAGTGATGGTAGTGTATCAATAAATTTTAATTGGTCTTCGGTTGGTGAAATAGCGATTAAAGAAGCAAATTGGCTATTTAGTGTTGCCGTATCTCGGGCGTTCAAAACAAAATTAGGAGAAACTGAATCGTATGCTGCTAAAAGGGTTTTATAATTTTCTGAATTTGGGATAATTGTTTGCGTGAATAAAGGTTGATTTATTTGAAAATAATTAGTTGGGTTTGAACCACCAAGATTGAGACCAATAGCTGTATCAAGCTCGTCAAAGAAATCTTTAAGATATTCCATAATCATTTGAGAGTCTAAAAATTTAGGGTCAAACTTTTTCTGTATATCGGATTTGATAAGCGGGAAGTTTTTATTCAACTTCACTAAATTTCCTACACCATCAGGAAGCTGTAAAAGTTCTTGCGAAACTGTTGCGGCTACACCATAATTAATATTTAAACTTCTTAGATTATCAATTGCTTGTCTCTGTTGATACAAAGAGTCTTCAGCTAATTCAGAAGCAGTTTTATACTGTGGTGGAATAGGTGGTGGTTTATTCGGATTCTGATAATCAGCAACTCTCTTTTCTTGTAGCGCCTCGTTTTCGATTTGTACTTTTAGAAGTTCAGCTTGTAATAGTTTCTTTTGTTGCAACTCGCTAAAGGATTTCACGTTTCGGATTAGCATATTGTTTATTTATTATTATTATTATATTATTTTTAAGAAATATCATAAATTTCGTTAAAATTCTTTCTGAATCTATCTTCTGGAGGGGCTTCTAAATCAACTAATAAAAAATCTTGTTTGTTATCAGTTGTCGCCGCATCATAAATCTTTTGCAAAACTTTCTTATCAACTCCTAAAGAATACTCTCTAAGGATTCTAAACAAGTCTGGAAGATTTGCTAAACGCTTAATAAAAAGATATGTCAGATTCTTGCGTATCATCTGTGGTACAGCAAAATAGCTTTGTGAAATATAAAGTACTGAGCAATTTTGTTTTCTCGCTCTGATAAAGAATTCTTCTAAAGGTTTTTGATTCCTCTCCAAAACTAAATCGTCCATCACAATTAGCGTTTGGTCGTTTTTGTCTATATCTTTGTCTAAATCTGGAGCTGATTCGATTCCCTCGACAACCTTTAAGCCTTGTTTAGATAGTTTGTCTTCCAAGTACTCATACAAAGGCTCGTTTTTATTTTTTGTTATTATGTATATCTCGTTAAAGGTATTAGGCATATTGTGTAGCAGATTTAGTAACGTTTGCGTCTTTCCTGAACCAGAACCACCTATCAGCAAAGCCCTAAAAGGAACTGTTATACCGTGGACTTTGAAATTAGGGTTATGTGATTTGGTTAGATACTTTGGTGGAATCTTTTTGTACCAATCGATAAGTTCTGCTTTTCCAGAAGTTTTTTTCATAATTTAATATAATAATACAAATAAATAAAAAAGTATGGCAACGTATCCCCCTCCTGCTAATGAACAAGGCTCTATTTTTAATCCTGATAGTTGGATACAACAACCTCTTGCTTCTGTTGACACAGCTTATCTTGACGCTAATTACTGTAGGTATCCTGTCGCTCAAGGTGAGATGAATTTCGCTGATACCAATACAGCAGGTAACTCAGTCGTTACTCAAAATATTGTTTTAGACGGTACTTATCTTACAAACTATCTCGAGTTTCCTGATGGGACAAAACAATATACTGCTGGTGGTGGAACAGCTGGTGTTGCCGTATTGGCTGATACTCAAGAATTTACGGGTGTTAATACTTTTAATAACGCTGGTGGTGTGATTTTAACTGATGGAACGAATTCGTCAACTCTAACAACAAACACAAACGGATTGAAACTTAGTAAGGGCTTGACTATTTCCGCTACTTCGGGAACTAATTCAACCTCTTTATTTTCGTCTCCTTCTATTAACGGTCAATTAATTGTTTCTGGTGCTTTGCAGGTGAATAGCACTCTTTCACTTTTAAGTGGTATAACTGGAGCTACAAGTATAGTTTCTACTGGAAATATCCAAGGCTCATCAGTTACCTCTTCCACTGCTCAAGCATATCCTTTAGCAAATTCAAATAATTTAGCGTCAATCACATATGTCAACGGTGCGATTGCTTCTGTTCCTGTTGTTGCAATTAGCTCTCAGACACTTGTTGGTAATTACGATTCTGGTCAGTCAATTACTATTCCTACAGGTTGTGTTGGTTTTACTGTTAGTGTGATTGGTACAGGAGGTTTTGCGGGTGATTATAGTGTTGGTGTGCCTTCAGGAACATATACCAATTATTATTATCAAATACCTACTACAGGAGGAGGCGCTCAGGTTACGAAATCCAATAATATTATTTCAATTCCAAAACAAGGTACATATCTTACTTCTACTTTGCAAATATACACCAACGCCTCAGGCACGTTTGGTGGTGCAGTTTCAGTCTTACTATTAAACGGTACAAGAATTATAGAAGCTAACAACGGTACAAACGCAGGAGGCGGTGATACGACAGGAACGCCTTATACAAATTCAACATATGGTTCTTTCACTACTTATCAGGGTAGAGCTGGAGCGCAACCGAGTCCAAATTATAGTTATACTTCTCCTAACGTCGGTCAATTAGGAGGTGGAAATTTGGGAGGTGGTTTAAGCGGTCTGGGTGTAGGAGGTTCTCAAAACTGTTATGGGCAGGGTCAATTATACAATCAACTATCGGGACCATCTTATGGTTTAACTGTTTACCCTCCATCTCCTATTAATTATGGTGGTTGTATTATTACTTTTTACACTTAATTTTTTTATATTTGTAATATAAATACAAAATATGGCAACTTCCACTACTATTAAAACTGCTCAACTATTAATTGATGATGCGACTTCTGCAACACCAGCTAATAGTTCAATTACAATCAATTATGATGGTTTGGTTATTGGTGGTGATTTGGCGACGACACCTATATATGCTACTTTTAATCAATCTGGTTTATCAACTACAAATCCAAACGGGTTGCAGGTCTTGAGTCCTATAAATATGAATGGTGGGGATATTAATTTAGTTGCTAATATAACAAATAATCAAGGAGATATAAATATTAATTCGGGCAGTGATTTCGTTTCTTTGACTGGTGCGAAAATTAATTTGACTGCTAATAGCGAGGATATAAATTTGACTGCGACTGGTGGTGTTGTAAATATCAGTAATTCTTCTTTATCAAAAATTCAATTTAATACTGGAGCAACAGACCCTGCGAGTATATATCAGGATGATACTGGTGATTTATATCTTGAAAGTAATAGTTCTCAATTAGTAATACAAAATGTTTTTGGTGGTATAGAAATAACAAGCGGAGATTATTTAAATATTGATATCCCCGAAAGTATAAATATAACTTCTTCGGGGTCAAGAATAACTTTATCTGCTTCTACTGATGTTGTAATTATAAATACCCCTACTGGTGTATATGTTAACAATACTGGTTCTGGTGATGGTGTTGTACACGCTAATTTGAGTGGAACGGCGAGTTATGCTACTTCGGCTGAGTCTGCTTCTACTGCTACGACTGCTACAACTACAACTCAAGTAAACACAACAGGTATTGCATCTGGTGGAGGAGCTTACAGTATTCCTTTTGTCACCTCTGCAGTTTCTGCTTCAAATCAAACTTTATACACAGATAGTAATAGTCACCTAACTTTTAATCCGACAACTAATCAATTAAACGCAACAGGAACGATAACAAACGGAGGGTTGACTATGAACGGTTCAGCATCTCAATTCCTGATTAATAACAATTCCGCCGTCACCCCTGCAATATCAGCTCCTAACGCTTTGTTGGTTAATTTCCCTTCAGCAACTATAACTGCTTCTGTATTTTCGGGTGCTTTATCGGGTAATTCAACTACTACAAGTCAAGCAAACGGAGTATTTACTACAAGTGATACCGCTACTGCTTCTAATTGTCCCATACACTTCGGGACAACTTCTTCGGGTAACCAAGCAACAAAAGTTAATTCTAATTTGACGTTTGTTCCAACTACAAATACTTTAAATTGTACAAATTTTTCTGGTGCTTTGAGCGGGACAGCAACAAATTCAACTAACGCTTCTATCACGAGTGATAATACGAGTGGAACATATTATATACCTTTTACGAAAACCTCTGGAACAGGAAACAAACCGTTATTTCAAGATGATACAACTGGACCTCTCACATATAACCCTTCTACTGGAAATATGTCCGCTATTTCTTATACTATTACTGGAACGCCTTCTACTGCTTCGGTTGCGTCGACTTTTGGTCAAGTTGGTTTAGTATATTTATCAACAAGTCAATTTTCTGTTACTGGTTCAGCGTCCAATCAAAATTTTTCTGTTGCTTCTATTTTCAATTCAACTTATCAAAACTATAGAGTTGTAATCAATTCAGCAACTCAAGTTTCTTTTACTAATTATCCAACATATTCTCTCGCTGGATTTTTGGGGTCTGGTGTTCCAACGACCGCTTCTTTATTTGGAAACGAACAAACAACGGCATCAACTTCTACTATTTCTGCTGTTTATACTGGTGGAGCTACTTTATCTTCTTCTCCTTTACAATTTGCGGTTTCTTCTTTAACAAATAAACAAGTTGTTTTAGAGGTTGAAGGCGTTGGATTTGCGAATACTGCTACGAATGTTGTAGGACTCAAGTGCAAAAGTTTTTATGGAAACCCCGGAGTGTCTGGATACAGCGACAGAAATATTGTATCATCTTCTTTATCGGGTGCGACCATAACTGGTTTGACAATTCAACAGAGTTCTTTGGGAGTAGGAAACAATATGACTTTACAATTTATAGTTTATGGTTATAATCTAATCTAAATATAAATATGTTGTCAGAAGTCTTTTGGTCTTTCTTTTTAACAAGTAGTATTGGTTGTATTTTAGCACTCACACGTCAAATTTATAAAAGCAAGTGTAAAAAGTGTGCTTTATGCGGTTTTGTTTTAGAACGTGATATTGATGCGGAAAAGGAGATAGACGAATTAGATATACAGAGGTCAAAAACTCTTGGAAATAATACCGTAGAATCTCAAAAATAATTTTCTTTAGGGATAATAAACAAATATGACAGAAGAACCAGAAGTTCAAAAAGAAGAGAAACCAAAACCGAAAGAGCTTACTCAAGAAGAGATTGATAGAGCGATTAATAAACTCTTCGGAGTATCTGGAGCAATTTGTATGAACTAATAGTATACAAGTATGAATTTTCAACAAAGGTTTCCTACCGACGACGATATTTGGACTTGGTCTAATCCTTTAACAGCACAAGAAAAAGCTTTTAGGATATACGGTGCGACTGCAATACTGTATAGGTCTAAAGCAAAAAATAAGAAGTATGCAATAATTAATCCATCTGGAAAAATTGTAAACTTTGGTCAGATTGGGTATGAAGATTTTACAAAACATAAAAATTTAGAGCGAAGAAATTCTTATTTAACACGTACAGCTAATATGAAAGGTGATTGGAGAAAAGACGGATATAGCCCAAATAATTTATCAAGAAATATTTTATGGTGACCTACCTATATCACCTTCAAGCTTTTCAAGAACGTCAATTTTGTGAGCTGTTAGAGGGTCTGAAAAAGAAGGTATGATAATCTCGTTATATTTTTTAGGGTGAAAAGGATTTAGCTTTGAGATTATATCTGCTGAAGAACTAATATCGTATTGATTCTTTTGTGGTGTATTTGAAAAAGGTCTTGTTGCTTTATTTAGCGTGATTATTTCGTTTCCTTTTGCTCCTAATAATTCAGCCTGAAGTCCTCCTTGTGAGTGACCAATAGTTGATAAATTTTTGAGACCATATTTGCGTTCGGCTTCTTTTTGTACTTTTTCGGCTTCTTTATATCTTGGTGTGTATTTATATAACGTCTGACCACCCAAAGCATACGCTACGTTGTTTAACCAATCAGTAAATCCTGATGTGCCTTGGTGAGCCACTACAGTCTGATTCAAGTCTGGATTGTAATAAACCTTGGAAGTTTTCGTTGACAAATCTTTGTCTTGGATGAATCCGTCAATCTCGTCTTTTGGTTTGTAACTTGCTTTTAACAAATTTTTTAGGGATACTGAAGAAAGCTTACCTCCGTTGTGAACAACTATTTTCTTTTTGAAAGTCGGTAAATTTTTTGCTCCTTGAATTTTTTGTTTTAGCTTATACTGCTCTTTCAAATTAGATTTAGGAATCTCTTGATAAAGGGTTGGAGTTTTGGAACTAATTTTTTTAGTAGGTCTAAATACTGGATAAGCGTTGTCGTCCTTTACTCCTAAAAGCGGATTGACGTCCACCCACTTTTCTTTGAACCAACGCTCTAAATTTTTTGGTTTTGAATCGTTTAAATAAGGCTGAGAGTCTTCACCATACTTTTGTTTGTACTGCTGCTTGTAGTGTTTGACTGTAGCACCACTCGCAAAAGCTGAATTCTTTTTATATTTACTCATAATAAAATTTCTCGCTTCGTTGTAAAGACTCTGGTCGGCTGGTGTTGGCATATTTTTCTTTTAATATACTATATGAAAAACAAATTTGAAAATATTAAATACTACGCCAAACAATACGGCATATCTGTGCTTGAAAAAGGAAAGCATAAGTCGGTTAATAAACTTGCGAACGATATTTATAAGTATGAGCTTGATAGAAAAGTAAAAGGAGGTCTTTACCCGTTTTTAACTGGTAAAAAGAAGTAAAAACCTGCATCTAACTGGTAAATCGTGCTGACCTTTCTGGAGCCGCTCAGGAGCTTTGAAAATTTTATTTTTATGGTTTCACCTTATGCAGTCATATTTTTATATTACAAAATAATTATGATGTGAGTTATAAAGTTTTTCATCAAGCTCCTTTTTTTTATTTTTTTATTTAGCATATTTTTTTTTTTAATCTTCTTCCTCGTCTGTTTCTTCGTCTTCCTCTTCGTCTGTTTCTTCGTCTTCCTCTTCGTCGCTATCGTCGTGACCTTGTTGGTTATAAAACCGCTCTTCTGGGCTTTCGTAAAAATCACCTTTTTGTTTGCCTTTTTCTTCGTAATAGTGACCACCTTTAAAATCTGTTTGTTTAAGCTCTCTTTCGTGATGCTTGTCGTGTAATAAAAACCCGTTACTTACACGAGCGCAATCCTCAAAAAATAATTTTTCCGAATTTGTTAGCTGCTCTTGGCACAAGGCGAAAAGTAAAAACCTCTTTACGCTGAAGACGTTATAAAAAAGCTTCAAATCTTTGGTTTCAAAGGCTTTATTTATCAACTCTTCGCCTAAGCCTGAAGCCTTAAAAGTACCGCCGCAAGATAAAAGAAGTTCTTCGGTATAATCGTCGTAGTCGTTAAGGAATTCGGTTTTTAAATACCGTCCCGCTGCTCTTGCTGTTAAATTTTCGAAAGGGTTAGCATATAACCCAAGCAGTTCAAGCTTTTCAAAATTCTTAACAAACATAAAGCGTTTACCCGACACGTTAAAGTAAAAATAAATTTCTTCTTCGAAAAGTTTGCTTACCTTTTCACGTGCGGAAATCTTAAATTTTGGGTTACCGCCTTCCAGTTTTTTGATTGTTTGATAAAGCGGGATAAAGGCGGTGACTTCTTTGAAATTCGTTTTTTCGTTGTCTGCATACTCGAAGATGATTTTAAGGCAGTCGCTTGGAAGTTTGTGAAGTCTGTTGTTTGTCATAGTTTTTTATAAACTCCCTTATAGGGTTGTCTTTAAATCAAATATTTAGGCGATTCGTTCAAAATCGAAAATTAAAAAGAATATAAAGACTATACCCACTAAGATACTATAACCCACCAAGATGCTAAACACTTACAGCCACCAACTTGCTACAAACTCGATTATGACGCAAAACGGAAACTATTCGGTTAACAGATTGTTAAGAGAACACCCCGACCGCCTCGCACTTTTGGAAAATTCTTTTAACTTCGATAAAAATTTAATTCATAAGGACTTTTATCAGTGGAGTCGTGTGCGTTCAACAAAAAGAGAACTAAAACCCGAAATTTTGAAGCTTGTTGTTTATCTCCTCTACCCTCTGCAGACTTTAGAGCGAAAACGTGAAATTTACCTTATAAGCTATTATCTGCTAATTACTAAAAAATTTAAGAAAGATTTCAAAATTTTGACAAAAGAAATAAAAGATGTTTATGGTATACAAAATTTGTTTAACTATATTTTAAACGGAAGAGCTTTAAAAGACTTGGACGTGATTCCTGAAAATAACTTTTTTGAATGTTATATATGTCTTGAGCAAAAACAGGGTGATTTCGCTGAGTGTGAGAATCATCACCCTGATAGTCTTTTATGTGGTGGTTGTTATTCCTCTCTTTCCCCAAAACGTTGCCCGATTTGTCGACATAATACAATAAATTTTCAAACCTTTGATTTACCCGACACCCGTGAAATATCTTTTAAGTTCAATCATCATAAATTTACACAGATTTACGAGCTTGATGATGGTTTCACACTCTTCTATTGTGACGGGTTGGACGGAATCACTTCTTTAAAAATAAGTATTCACACTTTTGGAAGTATCGCTTTAAAGGAGGTTATTGAGTATTTAGCTGATTGTGATGGTGAGGATGCTCCTGAGTTGTTCGATTGCTTACCTCCAGCCAATCGCTACCTTTTCCCGACTGTTGAAATTTTGGCGAGTTTTATCGATTCAATTGCTGATAATAACCCTGAACAAATTTTACCTTTACTTTTGGAGCTTAACACACCTGAAAAAGCTTTTAAATTCTATCACTCAAATCTAAGTATTACAGAAATCGCTGACTGCGCTCCTGACCATCAAAGTCTTTTTATGGAAAAAATCACTATGGGTTATAATTTTGATGGTATGGTATTCAATTCGCCAGAAGGTGCGTATTTCTTGCAACACTGTGACGATAAAAACGCACGTTTTAACATCCACCCATTTCACTACGGAAAAGATTTTTTGGAAATCGATATTTAAGAAATTTCTCGGAATCTTCTCGGAATCTTCTCGGAATCTTCTCGGAAAAAATAGCTTTCTAATTTAGACCTATTTAGCTAACTAAAAAAAAATAGCTTTCTAATTTTACCTAATTTTACTTTTCTAAATTTCCGCCATATTTTGGCGGATTTTTTTTGTCACTTTTTTTATTTTGACCAAAATTTGGTGGATTTTTTGGTCACTTTTTTTGGTGTGGGCGAAATGAC
>Ga0209085_1000854_pt1 | contig 20621 bp, 28 predicted proteins | sample C_131016_EF_Meta_FD_187310 | JGI IMG/M metagenome (GOLD analysis project Ga0209085, IMG submission 187310) | Freshwater microbial communities from Lake Croche, Canada to study carbon cycling - C_131016_EF_MetaG (SPAdes) (version 2) | ecosystem: Environmental > Aquatic > Freshwater > Lake...
TGTTCGCTGTAGTAAGCAGCAATTTCAGATCGTCGGCGTTGCCAGGCGTCAAAGTACTCCAGCTTGATCAACATCTGTGCACAGTCGCTCTCGCTCATTTTGCTGTTGTAGCCTACGTAGTCGTAATTGCTGAGTTTGCAGTTGTCCCGGAGATTGCGTATGGTCAAGGCCACATCGGGATTGTCAGTCAGCACCATGCCACCGGAACCGTAGTTGGGCAAGTTCTTGGTGGGATCAAAACTGAATACACTGATATCACCCATTTTGCCCGAAGGTACACCACGTGAGCTGGCGCCAAAGCTCTGTGCAGCATCCTCAATGATCCAGGGCTGATGTCGATTGAAAAAGCCAGTTTCCAGTTGAAACTTTTCCCAGTCCACGGTGTTACCAAACAAGTTCACATACATTATGGCTCGGATGTTTTCTTGGTCCAGGGTACCGTTGAGACTGCCCAGGTTCATCAAGCCCGAATAAGTGACATCCGTGATCTTGACCTCAAGGTTACTGGTACTTGCTGCATTCAATGTAGCTGCAAAACTCACGGCCGGCACTGCTATACATGACTCCTCTGGCTGCCAGATTGCAGGAGCACACTGCATGGCATACACAAGGCCGTTGGTGGCACTATTCACAGCAATGGCATACCGGCGATTGCAACGCAGGGCTATGGCCTGCTCAAATGCCTGTGTGTAAAATCCATCTAGCACCTGACCGGTGCAATACACGCGATCGCTGGCCTCCAAGATCTGATCTCGCAATTGAGCATACTGCAGATCAAGTCCAAAGAATGGAACCCGAGACCGGTGTTTCATTTTGTATTCCAGTAGGTGCTGCCCTGCAGCCAGAGATAATAGTTCTCAAAGCCTTGTTCGATGTCAGTGGCAGGACTGTAGTCAAAGTCCTGTTGAGCACGAGCAATGGAAAGAGCACCTCGACTGGGGAAATTTTGATCACGATCGCACACTTGAACATGACCTTGTCCTGCAATCTTCACAGCCAGTTCTGCTGCTTCCAGCAAGCTGCGACCCTGTCCACAAGTGATGTTGTAGGTGCGATTACTTGTGCGGTCACTCAAGGCCGCTGCCACAATACCCAGTGCCACATCATCTACATAGGAAAAATCCAGCACTTCGCCAGCACCGTTGACCTTTAGTGTACCCCCTCGGCGTGCTGTAGAGATGAATTTTGCTACCACACGATCTTCCACATCCAAGGGTCCGTACACAGCACTGGGGCGCACAATCACATGACTCATACCACCGGTCCGAGTGTAATCTCTAGTGAGCCATTCTCCGGCCAGTTTCATGATACCGTAGGCGCCTTGTGGACGGCATTCGGCAGTTTCATCAACACCATTGCCAAAGTCGCCATACACCATGCTGCTACTGATGTACACAAATCGTGACACATGATACTTTTTGGCAGCTTCCAGCAAATTCAACAAGCCCTCGCTCATGCTTTGACTGCCCTGTTGTGGATTGGAATTCACGACCTTTTGTCTAGGAAAGCTGGCCATGTGTATGATGATGTCAGGGCGATGCGTTTGTACCAACCAGTCAATGGTTGAGCTGGCGATGTTGATGTCGTAGATGGCAGTGGTTTGAATTCTCTTGGAACGCTCACTCATCAAGTAATTGATTTCTGCTGAGGCAATGATACCATATGTGGTTCTGGTGTCAGTGATCACAACTGAGTGTCCCAGTTGTTCCAGTTCCTGTACTACATTGTGGCCGATGAACCCCAGGCCACCGGTTACCAGTATTTTCATACAATATCTTTCAAAAATGGCATGATGACTCGGTGAGTGAATTCGCTGTGTTGTTCGGTGCTGGGGTGGAAGTCATTGCGATCTGCACCCGGAATCGGCAAGCCAGAACAATCGCGGCACCACTCGTATTCTCCACCCACGGGCAAAAATTTCGAGTGATCAATTTGATTGTAAAGATACTCCACTTCGGTGTGTGTGATGCTGTTGGCAGGAAACACTTCGTTGGTATATGTGCCCATGAAGTATGGTATACTGTGTAGTCGCAAGAACCATTGGGTTCTCAAGATATGTTCGTAGGTGTAGATCAAGCTGCCAATGTGATTGTAGAAGTTGCCATAATGCTGCACGGCAAATTGATTGCGCCAGCCGTGATTGAGAATGACCCAACCACCTGTGGTGTTGTCTACAAACTGGGTGGGGTTTTCCATCCAGCCTCCGTGTGGCTCTAGGTCCAGTGTTTCAGTTGAATAAAAGTCATGTCGATTGGGCCCACTCCACATGATGCCCACTAACATGTCTTTAGCATCGGTTGTTTTGAGCAGTTGCGTGATCTGGTAAATGATTCTGCGACTGATCAGTCCGTTGCCTTGGCTGCCCATAGCCGTGCTGATGTGTTGATAATCAGGCAAGGCCCGTGCCAAGTGCCTGGGCCAGGTATCAATCCAGGGACTGATACATTCACTAAAACTGCATCCTCCGGTTACTAGAGTTTTCATGAGAATTTTAATTTAAAAAATAACAAATCTGGTTCGCTGAGACGAGCCATGATTCTGTATTTAATCGCATAGTCAAATTGATCATGAGCTCGCACCCAATAAGGAACTTCTACAGCATGAGCCATGACCCAGGCTCCAGCCGGGGACTTTTCCCAATCCAGGATTGGTCCAGCAGCATACAAGTCAGGGTCTTCCACATCGCCCATGCGAAATTCGTGCACCTGAACCGTGGAGAATTTCACAGCAACATCGTTGATGATTTTTACCTCAGGTGCACGATATAATTTTTCAGCATTGTGCTGGTGCACTTGATCCGTGTTGGTTATAGCCATGTGCTATTTTAACACACTTGGTATCAGATCACAACACACTCAGTTACAGTCGACCCAGTAGCTTGTCCGTTTCGGGCTGTACCAGTTCGGCCACAGCACCAATGTCCACCACAAAGTCCACATCGCGTATGCTGGAATCCAACTCGTTGAGAGTGCGTGTGAGCACACTTTCAATTTCGATTTCATCCAAGCCCTGCTTGCGCAAGGTTTGCAAATTGATGGTCTTTTGCCTACCGCCGGTCAATTTGATTGTGACTTTTTTCAGGCACTCAAGTGGTACTTCGGTTTTGTTTACATCGGCAATGATATGTTCCCACTTGCGTAACAGTTCATCACTGAGCTGCATCGGCAACCACCTGGGCCTTGGGTGTACGACCACGACGCTTGACAGCAGGTGTGGCCACGGCGGGGGTGGGTTCAGCAGCTACCACACCTGGGTGCAGTTTCTCTGCTTCTTTTTTCATTCTGGCAGCTTCGGCCACAAGTCCTCGGGCATCCTGCTCCATGCGTGTGGCCTGAGCCAGCATGTTGGCAGCCAGGGTGCGATCATCCAAGGCACCGTTGGCAGAGGCAACAGCTGGTGCAGGAGCCTGACGGGACTCTTTGAATTGAGCTTCAGCAGCTCGTTTCACACCGGGTTCGACCAAACCACGGGCAGCATCATTCTTGGCCATACGCTGTACAGCAGCTTCGCCAGTTTGCATCTCGCTCAACATGGTGTTGAGTTCATCCAAGCGGATAGACGCATTGCTGGCCGGAGTCACAGTGACATCGCTGGTGCGAATCTTCTTGATCATTTTTTCAGCATGCAGGGTTTCCAAGATGTTGCGACCATCTGGCAAGAGACTGCGGTGCAGGGCATCAGCAAACGGTTCACTCTGTTGACCCACGGCACTTTCCAACACCTTCATGATGGTGTCATGCCAGGGTGCTGGCAACACTTGAGGATAAATCACCAGGCACATGTGATCTTCGTTGGGCACCGTGCGATACAAAATAGCAACCTTGCGGTCTCCGTGAGTGCCAATGTGTTTCAAAAAGTTCATGTTAGTTTCCTTGTGATTGAGATTGAGCCTGGGCCTGTGCAGTCACAGCTTCCAGGAACTGGGAGAGTTTTTCGTAAAGTTCTCCAACTTCTTTCGCTTCACTGGCCCGGAATGCACCTCTGGCACAAGCCAGGTCAATGATGTTTTTCAAACTGTTCAGGTCCGAAATTGTAATAGTTTCCATGTAAATATTTAACAAAGAAATCTCAGCAGAATTTATTTTTTCTGCTGATTTTGCACCAAACCAGTGAGTTTTGGCTAGATTGGTTACTGGGTTTCTTCGTAGTAGGCGTGTTGTCCCCAAGGTGGCACAATGCTTGTGGTGCCATGCAAGATCCACACTGTGTCGGCATAGTTCTCGTCGCCCCAGGAGCCAAAAGGATATCCGTCTGTGAATACCACCAGGCGCTTGGGTTCAATTTCGTTTGCTTTTAGGTATTTGAAAATGCATTCAAAGTCAGTGCCGCCACCGCCACGAATGTCATAGTCGCAAATGGTGTCCAGGTTGTCGCTGTCGTACTGTGCAGGATTGTAGCACTCGGTGTCAAAGGTCACCACATGGATACGGAACGCCGGGAACGATTCCATGATGCCTTGAATTTCAGCCAAGAAGTCTCGCAACATGGTGGTACTGATTGATCCTGACGCATCAATGGCCACTGCAATATCAATCATGGGCTCGGTGTTCATGCCCGGCATTATGGAGTCCAAGTGCCAGCTTCTGCGACTGGTGCGCATCCAGGTGTAGTCGTTCTTGATGGTGCTCTCCAACTGCATGCGCAGCAGTTCGCGCCAGTTCAGCTTGGGTGCAGTCAGCTCTTGGATCATGCGCTGAACACCTGCAGGCAAGTTGCCAGCACCACCTGATTCGGCTGCGGCTGCGGCCAGTACAGCTTCCTTGATCTCGTCACGAATCTTTTGTTTTTCGTCGGCTGTGAGTCGGGGACGACCTTTGCCAGACTCATCACTGTCACCATCCTGCTCGCCGCCATCACCGTCACCATCCATGTGGTCGTCCAGCAATCGTTCCACCAGCTGATCAATGTTGATCTTTTCGGCATTCTCGTAGAGATCGTCATAGACTTCTTCAGCACTCCAGCCCTCGTACTTGGCATCATACAAGCAGGGCACAGTGGTGATTCGTTCGCCCACACGATGCTTGATCAAGTCGGCGTTGACACAGTAGTCGTCGGCAATGTTCCACAACTGTGGATCACGGTCACCACGGCGTCCCATGTGATCATATACCACATGCAACACTTCGTGACCAAACAAGAACTCCAGCTCACGAGGCTTGAGTTTGAGCACAAAGCGACTGTTATAGTAGAAGTTTCTGCCGTCGGTGCCGGCTGTGGGACACCACTCGTCAGCATTGACCAACTTGAGTCGCGTGGCCAAGTTACCAAAAAAGCTGGCTCTCAGCAAAAGTCCAACTCGTGCAGTGACCAGGCGTTCACGAGCCTCGCGGTCTTGTGAGGGAACTGTGGGGCCCAGCAGACTCTTGAATTCGGCGCTGTCTTTTTTGTTGGCAGTGGTAGTTGCGGTGCTCAATGTGTTCTCCGTTGTCTAGTAATATGTATTATACAATAAATGCAATTATTGGTCAAATTGAGAATTTGGCCTGCCCGGAGGGACTCGAACCCCCGACCTACAGCTTAGAAGGCTGTTGCTCTATCCAGTTGAGCTACGGGCAGATTATTTGGTGAGCAGGGTGGGATTCTAACCCACGATCCATGGCTTATGAGGCCATTGCTTTAGGACTCTAAGCTACCTGCCCGGAATTGGCATGCGCCAACTGGAACCAGTTCAATTCAGCTGACCCTTTCACATAGATTCTGTAGTTGCGATATTCAATGGAGTAAGCCCAGAACGGATTGATGTCATCTTCTGCGGTCTCTGCAAGATTGACGCCCCAGGGCCTTTCCATCACCTTGTGTATGTGTTCACGAGTGCGCACATCTTGACTCCAACCCCAAGTGCGGCTCATCCAGCGTCGAGCACGATCAAAATCCAACACACCGGTACTGACACCGGTGTTGGAGAATTCCAACATGTACTCAAAACTGTCACGCCAGCTGTGACGACCGTCCAGTTGAGTCACCAGGTACTGCATGCTAGTAATGCCTTGAGCTCAGATATTGCCAACGATTTTCAGCATAGTGTTTGGCAAAGTGGGCTTCATATTGCTGCCAATCACAGCAGTCCCACTCTTGCACATACTCGGCACCTTTCAAGGCTTCGACCACAGCTCGGCGATTGTGTCCAGTTACCTGGGCACGAGCCTGACTCTCTCCTGCATAGTAGCCCAGAGTCCGGCCCGTGCTCTTGCTAAAAACAACAAAGCCCATGCTCAATCAAGCACCCGATGCCTGCAGAATGTACTTGCCGTACTTGCTGTGGAAAGCATCAAAGTTTTTCAGCTTGGTGGGCTGGAATGGCAAGTCATATGTGGTCAGGGCAATTCTGGCACCCATCACAACCAGTTCAGTTTCAAAGTTTTTCATCATGAAACCAAAGAAGTTGTCAGCCATGTCATGGAACTTTTTGTCCCCGACCTTTTGGGTCTCCACAGCGTCTTTGAGCTCGTAGCACATGGAGATCACCAGGCTGTACATGGCCGAAATTTCTTTCACTTCCAGCTCAGTGACTCGGCCGTCCAGGATGGCAGCAGGATCGGGCATGCGACTGGACACTCTGCGGTGCGCCATGAACTTCACAGCCAGGCCTTCGCCAATGGTACCTGCAATCAAGTTGGTGAGTGTGTCTTCGTCACCGGCATCTTGGTCCAGGAACTGACTCACAAAGGTCCAGGTGCGCGGTGTTGCAAAACTCTTGCTGGAGCTCTTGGCATCAAAGTCGTACAGGTCCTGCTTGGCAAAGTTTAGATAACCCACCACATCTTTGTGTATCTTATTGGCCACAGCCCACTCTTGGTAGCTGGCAAAGTCCACACGCATTTCCTGGTGCACAAATCGATTGGCCAAGGGAGTGGGCATGCGATATGTCACTCCTTTGTCGCTTTCGCGATTGCCGGCTGCTACCATGACCACATTTTTGGGCAGATGATACTTGCCCACTCTACGGTTCAAGATCAGCTGATAGGCCGCACTTTGCACACTTGGAGCAGCCGAGTTCATTTCGTCCAAGAACAACACCACTACGGGATACTGGCTGGCCAGTTCTTCATCGGGCAGGTCTATGGGTGGTGCCCAGTCCATTTTGCCCAGGTCACGATTGTAAAACGGAATGCCACGAATGTCAGTGGGCTCCATTTGACCCAGGCGCAGGTCAATCATGTGACCGCCCAATTCTTCAGCCAGTTCGGCCACCAGCTCGCTCTTGCCAATGCCGGGAGGACCCCACAAAAACACCGGACGCTGAATCTTGAATGCTTGCAGCAAGCTCTTGCGAGCTTGGATACTGGTGATTGTGCGGCTCTCTGACATGGTTGCTTCCTTTGAAATGTTGTGTTAAGTCAATATTGTATGTGAGATTGAATTTCCGGTCAACTGTTGACTGTGGCCTAGGGGCTGAAATCTTCCACTGCAACCCCAAAAGATTCCAGGGCAGCACATACTCGTGCCAAGGGCAGGCTCAATCGGTAGGCAATCTCATCAGCTTCCCAACCTTCAATAAATAGTTCTTGGATGTCATAGTCTAGATCGCTCATGTTGAACTCCTCGAATGTGCCTGTGCGGCCGTTTTGCTATCGAACCTACCACTGATGGGAGTCTGGCATGTGCCACGCACAATGTACCAACCACCCAGCAACCTATTGTGTACAATGCGAATCATAGATCACCTCGGTCTTTCATGACATATTCAAACAGGATCCACTTGGCACGATTCAGCAGTTGGCGCTGATCTTCCTGGATATTGGCCAGGGTGTCTGAATCATAAGGACCGTAAGCCATCATCTCCTGACAATCGCTCATCATGGATGCCACAATCATTGCAGGACCAGACAGTTTGAAAGTCAGCGAACTTTCGACTGATTCACGCATGCCTGCCACTGTGACACCGTACATACGGACTTCACGTTTTTCTTGCTCGGTCAGTGCTTGATATGTTGCTGTTGCCATCATCTACTCCTTTTTGTTTACAATACTAGTATTATAACCGAAACGGCTATTTTGGGTCAACCTTGAGCAAACAAATCGCCGTACATTTCTTCGTAGGCGGCGTCAAAATCTTCGCGGATCCATTCAATTTTGTAGCCGTTGAGAGCATATTCATCGGCCATGTCCTGCAAGTGGCGCAGGGCTTGCTCGGCAGTTAAATTTTGGTTGGCCATTAGGCTGAGATTGCTACAATGTGCAAAATTGTTGCTGTCTTTGTGGGCACTAACTTGTACAAATTGACGGGTCATTTTCTGCTCCTTTTTGTTCGCAATACTAGTATTATAACCGAAATGCCTATTTTGGGTCAACCGTTTTATAAGGTCACTGTTTGCCAGCTGCCCACTGATTCTTGAAATGTTCTAAGAATTTCAGCACAGGCTTCTCTAGGCAAGCCTTCCTCTACCATCAACTCAATGATGGATCGATCCGACATGCCCATGCACAAGGCGTCGGCAATCAGTTGGTGTAATTCGCTCATGGTCTGCTCCTTTTTGTTCGCAATACTAGTATTATAACCGAAATTGCCATTTTGGGTCAACCTGTTAACCCCAGTCTTTCTTGTCGCCAAATTGTTCGTTGTCTCGGAATCCTGCGGTGTAAGCAGTGATTTCGGCTGCGGTCATATTCTTCATTTCAACCCGGGCACTGGTTCGAGTTGCACCCACATAATAATGAGGATTAAAATCGCGACCATAGTAGCTGTCTGCTGAACCCCTGTCGTAGGGGCCTCCATGGCGTGGGTCATAGTTGGGTTGGCTGGTGTGATTGCCGTTGACTGCATCCTGGTATGTTGCCATCGTTTACTCCTTTTTGCGTTACGATACCCATATTATAGCCGAAATGGCTATTTTGGGTCAACCGGAGAAAAAGTGTTGTTTTTCCGCAACAATCAGGAATGGTTTAACAAGTTTTGGATGTGTTGCTCAAAAGCCACAGGAGTAAAGGGTTTGACCAGAAATCCGTTGGCGCCGGCCTGGGCCAAACGCACCAAATTTTCCCGGCTGGCATCGCCGGAAATCACCAACACAGGCACTGTGCTCATGAGCGTGTCACGGATGTAGGTGACAAATTCCAGGCCACTCATGCCCGGTAGATCCAGTTCGGTCAGCACAATGTCAAAGTCGCGACGACTCAACTGCAACAGGGCAGTTTCGGCATTGCTGGCTTCGGCAATGCGATCGTAGTTCAACTCATGCAACTGATGCCGAATGATACCACGCATGGTGGTGTTGCGATCTACAATGAGAAAATTGCTGTTTTCCATAATGACTTTTTGTACTTATTACTGTAACAAAAAGTCAATATGCAGTCAACCGTTAGACTGTCCAATGTCTTTTCGGTAAATGCATCCAGTGGTATCAACTGTGTCTAGGTACTGATATATTTCAGCTGCTAGTTCGGCATGAGTTTTACATGCATCACTGTTGGTGATAGAAATTGTACCACCATCTTGAATGGAATTGTATATTTCAAATCGGTCCGATGTTGGCAACGGTATGTCGTGTTCAAAATCGGTGGTGTCGTCCCAGTTGGTGGGCATTAAAACCACGGTAACTGCATTGTTGTTGGTGTTATCAACCGGCTGTATAAAAAGGTTTTCCTGACATTCGGCAATTCTATCCAGCAGAGCACAGTTGAGACTGGCTGCCATGCTCTGAAATTCGGGATTGCACAATCGAATATTTGCTTCCAAGAACCATAGATTTTTTTCAAAGTCTACTAGAAATTGACAGCTCACGAATCCTTGATAGTCAGATTCTTTTCGAATGGCAGCAACTATTTTGTCAATTTGATCATTGGTATCTGGGTGAGTTTTTTTTGCAGGAGCAATGCTGCCCATGGAATCAGTGTTTGGGCCCAGATCTCCATCTAGCAATTTTTTATAATCATTTGCGGTGCCCACCGTCTGCCAATTTTTGTCATTCATCAAAATAGTCACAGTGTACTCAGACTCAGCTGGTATAAATTTTTGTATCATACCTGTCAGTGTGTTAGAAACTGTTCGGTCTACAAAGTTAAAATCCCTTAGCATTTTTTTATATTTGTAAAACCACTTAAAATCAGCCGTGGATTTCATTACCAAGGTCTGCAATCCGGCATGTGATAAGTTATTAAATTTTATAACGTAAGGATACTGGGATGGTAAATTTTTGATCAGTTGACGTTCGCTGTCAAAGCAAAACACACATTCTGGCATTTTTACACCTTGTGCTGTAAAAACATTGTATGCTTGTAATTTGTTTGTTTCCAGTTGATGATGCAGACCTGGCACAACTTTGATCGAGTGGGTTTCATGATTGGAACATACTTCTTCAAGAGCCATGTAATTAGGGCTTGAATTTTTGTTTGCTAGTCCCGCCCCAGGGGATTCGACCTGATATGTAGACATGAGTTTACCCGTTGGCTATCTTTAGGTTTCTTAGACGATCTGCTGCATTGGTGGCCGCAAAGGCTTCGGGTTTGATCTTGGGTACAACATTGCAGGTGCCACGAATGTAACCAATGGCCTGTGCAACCACATTTGAACTGGCATGCTCGTCAGCCGAATTGATATCCAGGTGCACTTCCACCAGACGATGTTCCAGCACATCGGCTAGACGCAGATACAGCTCGGATACCTTGTACACTTCGTTCATGAGTCTGGTGTTGGGACGATCTGCTCGTTGATCCCAGTCACGCTCTCGAGTGACTTCACCGAACAGTCGGCAACCGTGTTTGCCATCTATGTGTACCACAACAGCGGCGGTATATATGGCATACCAAGTATTGTTTTCTCTCACACGCTCAGAGTCAACACCAATGTAGATTCGAGTCTGTGCACTCTGTGCCTGTATGAAGCTTTTTACCACTTCAATGTCAAATGGTTTCATTGATTTTTGTTGTTTTGGCTCCGGATGAGGGGATCGAACCCTCCTAACCAGTGATTAACAGTCACGCCCATGCACCTTGCTCGGGTTTTCCGGAATATCCTTTAAAATATACTTTGCCAACTCTTAATAAGACTTCTGTCGTAATTTTGAGTTTTATTTTTTCTTCGATTTTCCATTGCTGGAAGATATTGTAAATTATTTTCGTGGTGCAAACCGCCCTCGGCTAGTGGTATAATATGATCTACTTCGTAGCCTTTTGGACACATTTTGTAAATTTCTTTGATCAATTTTTTATTTGCATCAATTGGTGTAGCATTGTATTTACGAGCTCTGTATTGCCCCACACGCATTTTGTTAATTGCTTGTAGTTCTTCTGGAGTTCTTTTGATTCGACCTTTACGATTCCAGTGCTCCAGAGTTGATTGTCTTTTTCGTTCTTTGTCGTCGTCCGTGTGTTTCCAACCTGGCTTACCTTTGACTTTACTACCTTGTTTGTTGTAGGTCGACTTGACACTTTCTCTGATTTTGTTTTTGACTTCGTCAGAACGAGTTCTAGAATTAGCACATTTGGGAGAACAAAATTTTCCATTCTGGCTATGTTCTATCTGACATTTAGGACACAATTTCATAATGTTATTTAGTCAAAGTTGTCGATGGTTCGACAACTTTACTAACTAACAAATTTGGCGGAAACGGTGAGATTCGAACTCACGGAACACTTTTGATGTTCGACTCCTTAGCAAGGAGCTGCCTTCGGCCACTCGGCCACGTTTCCATTCCTTCTTTACTTACCCAGAGTCTGCTCCCCCACCACATATTCATAGTTCACAGTGTCAGTGTTGGTTCTCAACAACTGAGCACCGTTTTTCAAATGAAAGCGACGAGCCATTTCAGTGGGCGGACTCAAGGTGACAAATCTCTGGATACTGCTTTTGTGCTCACGAATATGGCGCACAGCATCAAATATAAGAGCGCGGCCAGCACCGGGTTGGTAGCTCCAGATGGTGTAGAACACAGCCACATCTGGAGTGTCGGTCAGTTCAAACAGTTCACTTTCTGTTGTGGGTATGCGATTTTGATAGCTCACACAAGTGATGGCCTGAGCTGAGTCGTCAGGGTTGCGCAGCACAAAGATGTCACGATTGTCGCCCACACGCACCGTTTGTGGTATGGTGGGTCGCACCGGATCATCGCTCAATAGCGAAATCAAGCTGTCAGTGACACTTCTGATCAGGTGCAACATGGTGGTGGTCAATGTGTGTGGTCAAAAAAATTTGGAGCGGGAAAAGAGTCTCGAACTCTCGACCTCAACCTTGGCAAGGTTGCGCTCTACCAACTGAGCTATTCCCGCATTGATCGTATTTACTATTTTCTATTGCCAATTGAAAAATATGGTAGGACGTGACGGGTTCGAACCGCCGACATTCACGGTGTAAGCGTGACGCTCTACCAACTGAGCTAACGTCCTAGGTGTGTATTCGCTATCAACGAACCTTGCGCAGGTAATCCAGACCCACCAGACCCTGTTGAATATCCAGCAAGGCCTGCACCGGTGCATTGATGTGAGTGGCCCAGTCATTTTGTTTTTGGGTATGCACCAGTTCACGTGCACGAGCAGCAGCAACCAACACCAAGTTATAGCGACTATTGTCCATGGCTTCCACACATGTTTGCAGGTTCACTTGAGGGCCGCGGCTGAGAGTTTTTGTGGTCATATGATCTTTCAGTGATTAAAAATTATATTATACTGGGATTGTGCAGATCGCACAAGAGATTTTGGTATCAATGCCTGTAACTGGCACGATTGAAAATGGCATGTATGATTCGGGCCGCAGCATCAAACTGCTGCTCCATGGCATGCGCTGCCAGGCCATAAGCTGTGGTACCCATGTCCTGATAGTAGGTGTTGCTGGGCCAGCGATGTCGGCGCATGGGAAAACTGTGTATCAACAAACACTCGTCGGCTACAGCTAGTAGATCCGGTCGTCTGCGGCTATTCACTGCAGCCATCATGGTCAAGGCCACAGGCTGTTCGCCAATGTCGGTGCGTTCAAAGTTGCGTGCCATGAGATGCACCACATAACTTTCGGTGTCCTCGTTCAACACAGTTTGAGCAATGCCTTCGCTCTCGATCACAAGATCGTAGCAGCTTTTGACATAGTCAAACCAAGATGCAGTGCCCATGCAGTATTTATGCTGCAGGAACCGAAATCATGGTGCCCAGTCCTGGACTCGAACCTGGGACCTTTGCGTTATCAACACACTGCTCTAACCAACTGAGCTAACCGGGCAATATACTGTTGAACGTGTTAGAGATAACTGTTACATTTGTAATTTTGCAACCACTCTTTGGCCTGTTCAAATGTGGTTTCGTACAACAGCATTGTGGCCACATATCGATGTTTGTCAGACAAATTGGCCACACAATGTTCTGTGGTGGATTTGATCAGCACAGGACGATATAATTTGTACTCTAGCATCTGCACAAAATAGTTTAGTCTACAATCTGTTGGATGCCGAAACAATGTGCGTGACTCTGGTACATCTGTCAGCACAAAGTTGATAGCACACTCGTGCCTTGACAAGTCTCTATGCCAATCATAGTAACTCCAGGGTTGATTATAAAGATAAGCACTCTTGGCTTCTCCTAGTGCATTTTGCAGATCTTGACCGAATCGAGATTCGGTCATATCGCCTGGCGCTCGAACAGTTGCACTTATAGCATCATGCCTTTGGTGATCAACAGGAACTCCGTGTTGCACAGCACTGGGTGTGGGAAAAACCTTTTCAAACTCAGCTCTCTTTGTTATGCTTTTGTCTTTGTTGACAAAGGTTCTGACATAAGGTTTTTCTTCAACATGATCTATACTTGGAAATCTATAAATTGCATTGTATGCCTGATCAACAAAATATTGATCAATGGGCGGCAAATGGTCTAGGTGAACAAATACTTCGGGTAAATTCATACAGTATATATCCTGACAGGCACAGATAGTTATTAAAAAATGTATTTGAAAATCAAACCTGGACAATATTATCTAGCACATGGTCAGCAAATGCCCGATGTGCTGGTTGAAAAAAGTGTCCCCAAGGGGTGTGGGGGAAATTGAGATCTCGGCAAAACCTCCAAAAGTCAGTGTCGGCTGCAGCCCAGTTGACATGTGCCAGCATGTTTTTTCTTGGATCTCGTGATCGGGTGGGCCAGAAACTGTCAATGTTGATCACAGGTATGGATCGACTGTGTGCTATGCTGTTCAAGGCCAGCACATTTTTAACCTTGTTGTGGTGCCCTGACAACTCGTTGCCCTGATAGATCAACCACTGCCGCCCGTGCTGCTCGTAGTCTCGATGATCATTCACAAACTCCAGAGTGGGCATGCCTTGAAGAATCCAGGGATTGGGTTGTGTGCAATGTGTCAAAGTTTCACCTGCAGGCAACGGTAGCCAGGTCAGATCTCGTGAGTACAGCAGTTCGGTTCGATTGATACCGGTCCAGCAAGCTATCACCAGATCTGTGGACCTCATGTGGTTGACATGTTCGCAAAAAATTCTAAACATGGCATCATTGCTGCCCCCGGCTATGGCATGATTTTGTATGCTATAGCCCAGGCTCTGTGCAATCAAGGCAGGGTAGCTGTTGTGGGTTTCGTAGTGTTCGGCACTGTGATACTGCGAAAAGTCCACGCCGGGCTCGGCACGCATTTCGGCGCCCAGGGCATGACTGCATCCCAGTATAAAGGCCTGTTTCATGTGGTTACTTATTGAGGAGAATGGTACACCGTAGCGGATTCGAACCGCTGTGAATGCCGTGAAAGGGCACTATCCTAGGCCTCTAGATGAACGGTGCTTGATTGACAGTGACGAAGGCGCCGGGTTCATGGGCGTGTGACCAACGCAACCCGGGCCTCTCACAAAAAACTGTTATGGATATCGGCGCTTCAACTCAGCCAAAGCCTGCTGCACATCTGCACAGGCCATGTGCAGTCGTCGTGCAAGTTCCGGTACCGACAGGCTTCGGTCTCTCAACTCGCGTATTTGCTGAAGTCTATCCCATTGTGACATGCTGGTCTCCTGTGGTGCATGTATATATAACGCCGTTGTCACCGTGGATGTTGACATGTTTTGGCGTACCTCCTGGGACTCGAACTCCTCTTCCACCCCTCTAACGGGTGTGGTCTAACCGATAGGTGCATAAAAATTATTAATGGTATTGCAATGATTAAATTTTAGGTATGCCGTGCCAAAATACTGTATTTTTTAGATGATTTACTTCCTTTAGACATTCTAGTGCATCATTGTAATATTCGGAAGTTTCATTAAAAATATCTACTTCTGAAAACTGCTCTATAGTAAAGGTACGCCAGTTCATAATTCGTTGAAACTGTACTTCATCTACATCAAACTGTTGACTAAACTCATAAAATTGTTTCATTTGTTTATAATTGTCTTTTTGAACAACCATTCGAACTTTGAATGCCATTCCATTTTCTTTTTTCTTGTGCTTGAGCCAAGTAAGACTTTTTACTAAATCATTCCATTTGCCCCCTCGTCTTAACTTTTCATAAGTTGCTGAGTCTGGGCTGTCATAGGATACAGTAATTTGTGTAACATGATTTTGCATGTCACCTAGGCGATGCCAGCGGTCTTGCGCCAATAGACCATTGGATAATAAATCAATTTCAAGATTTGGAAAATCTTTTGTAGAAATGTTGCTAAGAAAATCTAATAGTAATGGACTAGCAAATACTTCGCCAGAAGTGTCCAAAGTTAATTCTATTTTTTGATCAGTAGGAGTGCTAAACAAATTTTTGGTTAATTTTTTTGCTAGTTCTTGTTGTTTTTTTTGAATCTCATCGCTATTTTTAATAACATGATGTCTACAACTCGGACAAAACAAATTACAAGTATTGTCTAACGCTATAACAATATGATGCGGCATTGAAAATCTTGTTGGATCTTCTTCATCTACACTTTGTTTAATTTCTGGTGGCAACGAGTCATAATCGTTAAGATTGCCACTCCTAAGTATTCCACATTGAGTAGGATGGCAATAAATGTAAGTTCCATCAATAATACTTTTGCGAATATTTCGTGCAGTTGGCCCAGCAAGTAACTCTTCTAAACTGTTTTCAAAAATATTACCAATAATAGTCGGTTGCCAAGATCTACATCCGCATATTCCTACACCGTGGGTGTCAATATTAACTTGCACAAACGGACTCAAACAATATTTTCCTTTGAGTTGTTGAGCAGGAAATATACGGTTGTGGATTGTTTTCATAGTGATATTTATACATGTACTCTTGCCATCAACTCAATGCCTTGGCATACCCCCAGGGACTCGAACCCCGACGAACAGTTTTGGAGACTGTGATGCTGCCATTACATTAGGGATACATCAATGGTGGAGAAGATTGGGATCGAACCAATTGTGACATTCGTCGGCGGAGTTACAGTCCGCTGCCATACCATTACGGCGGCTTCTCCATACTTGTTGGCGGAGTGTACGGGACTCGAACCCGTGGCCTCATGCGTGACAGGCATGCGATCTAACCAACTGAGCTAACACTCCAAATCAGGGTGGCTGAGGCACTGCCTCATTTAATGCTCCTGGCTTGCCTGTTTGACATGCATCTCTTTCGAGCTGACCACCGGGGTCTATTTAATGCGTCCTGGCTTGCGTTCTGGAGCAACCAAATTTTATAGTTAAGTGTTATCGTGCAAATTCTGAGATAGTCGCTAAACATACTCAATGCCGATGCGGTTATTTCAGGATCAGTTGCCGGCAGCTTTGACCCGTATAGTGTATGCGTCCATACACGTTACCCTGATAACACTTAACTATAAAATAGAGTGGCTGGGGCGGTCGTCCCCATTTAATGTTCTCCGCTGGGCCTTTTTGCTTTTCAGCGTGGCCCGGCTTTTTAGAACAACCAAAAACTCTATATGAAAACAAACTCCAAACCAACCGGTGGCCACTGGCCGGTTCTGTAACCCTTCAGTCACCATGCAACTATCTCCGGCACACCAATTTCTCAGCGTGGTTCGTCCGGCGGTACGAGTTTGTTTTCATATAGTTCGCCATATGAAAACACATTGTACAACAAGTTTAGGTCTGCTTCTGTATCCTGTCAGGGCCAAGCATGAAGTTATCTCTGGACCCACGCCCCAATGTGTTTTCATATAGAGGTCACTTCTCAGTGACATATATGCGATCAATATTTTTAAAGAACAATTGTCGATTTCTCAACATGTATATATTGTAGCAAAAGACTCATTTATTGTCAATTGCTGGGTGTTGTACGATCACAACACTCTTTAAATCCTGTTGTCGATTTCTCAACATGCTTCTATTGTAGCAAAAATTCATTTCGGGGTCAATCACCTGTCAAATGACCCAGGATGTTGCTGGGTCTTTATGGACCTGTGTAATACACCCGATATCGACATTCTGAATCATAGTACCAAACACCATCACGCAGGGTGTAGCCCAGGCGGGTGTATTTTCGGGTCCAATACTTCATGCTGTCCATATTCGGCAACTCCTTTTTGCTCTCTATGTCACTATTGTAGCAAAATCTGTATTTTGGGTCAACCAGTCAGATGTTGCTTTTTTGCCACAAAAGTTTCAGCGGTGCTGGGCAATCAATTGAGCAAATTCCGGAAACACAGTTTCAAAATTTTCGTTTCGTATCTGGTCCAGTGCTGGTGTGATTTCTAAAAATTCTTGCCAATGAGCCAACTCTGCAGGTTGTTGCATTACCGATATCAATTCAGCATAGTCTGGGTCCGAGCCCAGTCTAGAAATAACTGCTTGTTTGACCCCAGTTGGCATGTTTTTGATAAACAAATGATCTGGTTTTATCAACAAATTCCAAAACGGTGCCAATGGTAGCAGTTGTTGTACTGCTTTTTTTAATTCTGGCAAGTAATACACATTCAAAATACTCACAGTACTGATACTGTCTATCCAGTATTTTATCTTGTGCTGTTTGAAATATGATTGTTGAGCACGTATGTTATCGACCAATTGGTTCCACTCGACTCCGTTGCGAATATATTCAAACTGCGAGCCCACACCATCAATACTGACACCTAGCTCAACACCAGCAAATTCGTGCACAAACGGCCACTTTTCTGCGATATTGATACTGCCATTGGTGTTTATGTATAAAGTGATGTTTTTTGCATGACCTGCCGCAACAATGCGTTCCAGTATGGTTGTAACTTTTTTGTTGTATGTGGGCTCGCCACCAAACAGTTCCAGTCTGACCAGATTCTTGCTTAGTTCTACAATTTGATCAATCTGTTGGTCACTCCAGTTCACAGTATCTTGGTTGAGATTGTAGTGTTTTTTACCCAGCACCTGGTAGAGTTTTTCAGAATCAGCAATCCAGCGGCTGCTGTCATTGGGGTGGCATGATCTACACCGAGCATTGCAAACATTGCCATTTTTGATGGTCAGCACACGCGGACCCGAATGGTAATCGTCAACCTGGGACTTGACAAGATCAGCGTTGACAAATTCGTAGTCGCTGGTGTGATTGACCGGATCAAACAGTCGCAACCTTAAACTGCGTTTGCCGTTTTTTTCTTCATGCCAGCATCTGTTGCACATCTTGGGTTGTGCACCGTCTTTGAATTGTTGTCTGAGCTCTTGTAAATCTGAGCTGGTCCATTGACTCAGTATTTGTTTGTTATTTCCTGACCAACTGGTGCCTCCAAGATAAGGACACGGACTGTGTGATCCAGATGGATGAGTAGTGTGTTGCACAAAAGGCGCAATACAAAAATTCTTGGGCAACTTCATGCAATCACCTGGCCTTTGTAAATTGAATTGATATTTATTGTGTTATTGATCAACAAATATTTTTGAATTGATTGGAAATTTTTTCTTCTCAGTGAAAACACGGATATATATTGTTGTGACAGCTTGTCATCATTAACTTTAAGGAAACATTTCATGAAAAAACTTTCAACCATTTTGGCCTTGGCCATCTCCACTGTAGCATTTGCTGGCTCTGTCAGCATCGAAGGTGCAAAACTTGACACAGTGAACGGCGCAGATCAAAACAATGTAAACTTCACCCTGAGTGAAAACATTTCCCAATCTGTTGCAGCTCACGTGAATCTTTCATCCACACAGGCTGAAACCACAAATGCTGTAAACACACGAGTGGAAGCAGGCGTGACCAATACCACACGTTTGGTGGGTTCTGTCAATGGTTATGTGAAGTTTGCACTGGGTCAAAAGTACAGCACCTCGGGCACTGGTAACTTTACCTATTACTCTGTTGAACCTGGTGTGAGCGTGCCATTGAACGACAAGTGGACTGCCAAAGCAGGCTATCGTTTCCGCTCAGCGGCATTTGATGCTGCCACCAACAAAGACACCACTGAAACAGCACGACTTGGTGTGGCCTACAGCTTGACCAAAGCTGATTCCGTGGGTTTTAGATTTGATAGAATCACCGGCGACTCCACACAAGATGCCTACAACGTGTTCTACTCACGCAGCTTCTGATCTTGGATCAGCAATGCAAAAAGGCTACCCTGGGTAGCCTTTTTTTGTGATTATCAACATAAATATCAGATTATGAAAGTATATCTTGACGGTTGGTTTGATCAACTGGCACCACGCCCACAGCCGCAATTGGATCCTGACAGATTGGATGATATCCCCAATGATTGTGACATAATTGGTATTACATTTTACTCTACCAATTGGGAAGATTATAGAAAAACAATCAACCAATTGCTGCCCAAAACACAAAAGTTGCTGGTAAATTTCAGCGAACCTACCACTTGGTTTGATGCGCCAAAACAACATGTATCTGTTGCTGATCTTGGCCAGTACACCGCCGTGAATTTTTGTGATTTTTTAAAGACCTTGACTCCAGATCCTCGACTGTGTGTTTTTGCTGATGTAAAGTTCCACCTGGGATTTGAGTACCCGGGATTTGAAAATGTTGTGTCTTGGTTTGTGTACCCCAGCAATCTCTATGTGAGTCAACCCTGGGGCGCAGAGCTTGTGGAAAGAATAGAAAAAAAATTTGATAAACCCAAACGATTTGATTGCTTGTTGGGAGGAAAACGGGGTCACAGAGACGCAGTCGAATCACACTATCTTGGCAGCCGGTGTCAACATGATATTGTATTCAGTTATTTTGACAGAGATACCAGTCTGGGAATCTGGGATCCGGGTCTTGACCAATATTGTGTTTACATAGGCCACGAACAGCAAAGACCACCAGACAGTCAATTGCACCCAGCACAACCACATGCAATATTGCCAGTTGGCATCTACAATCAAACCTACTACAGCATAGTGGCCGAAACAACCTGCTACAACGAATACAGTCAATACACAGAAAAAGTAGCCAAGCCCGTGTTGGCCGGCAGACCCTTTGTGGCATTTTGTGGCCAGCACTATCTTGCTGGACTGAGAGAACTGGGATTTCAAACTTTTTCGTCTGTGATTGACGAAAGCTATGACTCTGTGGAAAATCTAGATCAACGCATGGCAGCAGCATGGCAGCAGGTGGAATGGTTGTGTGATCAAGATCCTCAAGAGGTATATCGTGCTCTTGATTCGGTGCTGACACACAATCGAGAGCATTTCCTAGAAACAGACTGGCACGCAGCCATTCGACAACATTTGCAATTTTGACTGGCAGGAGATGTAGGATTCGAACCTACGCATGTCGGAATCAAAATCCGATGCCTTGACCAACTTGGCGAATCTCCAGCAAACTTGATATATGGCAT
>Ga0209085_1000856_pt1 | contig 20605 bp, 21 predicted proteins | sample C_131016_EF_Meta_FD_187310 | JGI IMG/M metagenome (GOLD analysis project Ga0209085, IMG submission 187310) | Freshwater microbial communities from Lake Croche, Canada to study carbon cycling - C_131016_EF_MetaG (SPAdes) (version 2) | ecosystem: Environmental > Aquatic > Freshwater > Lake...
CTTACCCAAGAATCTATAACAATCGGTAAATCGGTATTATTATAAAATCTAGCATATGTTTGCGCGGAATTTGACATTTTGTTTTTCTCTGTTATTTGAAAAACAAAATATATGCCCAATAAATATCAATTTTATCAATTCACAATATCAATAGTATTTCTTAATTGTGTTCTCGTATGATTATAAAATCGGTCTTGTCCAATCGGTGTTGAAACAATAAAAGGAAGATTTTCATTTTTATATTGCACCTTTTCAAATAATCTTGGATAAGGTTGTTCTTCTCTTGGTCGTGAAGGATTTGCAAATACAGTATTTGAAGCAGAATTATATAGATCACTTGAAGCATTGGGCATATAAAGATCTTGTCCGGCTCCACGTTGTAAAGCAAAATATTGATTTCGCAAATTATTCTCGCAATTAATATTCGCTACATATCCAGAAACAGGTGCAGATGTTCCAGGATTGAAATTGTATTGTTGCATATAATTCGGTATTTTCATAATACGTTCATTCGTTTCAGCACGACGATCAACAATAGGAAAAAGGGCGTATTTTGTAGGAACAGGGCGTGGATCAAAATTCGGTTCCAACATACTATCCGGTTTGTTTCGTTCATAAATACGTTCATTTAATTCATCGACTCTTTCATTTTGTCCGTAAGAGATTCCTTGTGGAACACCGTAAATTAAAGTATTATCATTGATATTCATTTTACTAAATTTGCTTAGATATAATATTATATATAATAAAAATATAAAAAATAATTTGGTTGTTTTTTCATATACCTGAAAATGAGCAAAATAAATATTACCTTTTCTTCTTGTTGGTATATTTTCAAAGCAAAATTTAATCCAACTGTTTATAGTCAATGGATTGAAAATATGTTATCGAATGTCAATAATTATTATTTAGTTGTTTATACAGATGAGACTAGTTTTCCATTTTTAAAAAAATATGAGGAGAACCCAAAGATAAAAATAGTGATAAAGCCATATACCCAATTTTATAATTATAAATACAAAGATAATTGGATGAAAAACCACGAAAAGAATTTTCTTCTAAAAGACCGTGTTGACTGGAAAGTCAATATGTTATGGTCAGAGAAAATCCATTTTGTCAAACAAACAATAGAACAAACCTATTTTGATACGGATTGTTATGGTTGGAGCGATATAGGTTATTTTCGAAATAGATCAAATGATATGAGAACCGAAGAATTGAAAATGTGGCCAAATCCACAAAAAATTGAGGAATTAGATAAAAAGAAAATCTATTATGCTTATATCAATAATGATATGAATCAGACAAATTATTTGATGACTATTATCAATGAAAGAATGTCGAACGGATTGACAGAAATAGAAATACCGCCGAATCAAATATCTGTAGCGGGCGGATTTTTTGTTTTATTCAAGGAGAACATTGATTTTTGGAAGAATTTATATGATGAGCGTTTGGTTCTCTACTTTGAAAATGAAAGATTAGTAAAAGATGATCAAATTATTTTGATTGATTGTATTTTTTCCAATTTATCCAAGTTTCATTTATGTCGTGAAAATTCGGAAAAATATGATAATTGGTTTTTATTTCAGCGTTTTTTATCATAAATAAAAATTAATATAAACGTTTTTACTTATGATAAAAATATATTAAGCGATGATTAGTATTTTGATGCCTGTTTATAATGGAATCGAGTTTATTGAAGAATCTGTAACATCGGTTCTCCAACAAACTTTTATAGAATGGGAATTATTGATTGGCGTGAATGGACATCCTGAAAATTCTGGTGTCTATCAACTTGCTAAAAAGTATGAAGAAAAATCGTCAAACATTCGTGTATTTGACTTGTATAAGTTGAAAGGAAAATCAGTTACATTGAATAAAATGATAGAGTATTGTCAATATGATTATCTGGCTATTCTTGATGTAGATGATATATGGTTGGCAAACAAATTAGAAAAACAAGTCCCTTTTATCGCGAATTATGATGTTATTGGAACAAAATGTATTTATTTTGGACAATTGAATGGAATTGTGCCAAACATTCCAATCGGAGATATATCAAAAGTCGATTTTTTATCTGCGAATCCTATAATAAATAGTAGTTCTTTGATACGAAAATCATTATGTTATTGGAATATTGATGAATTTGATTGTATAGAAGATTACGAATTATGGTTACGTTTGAGAAAACAAAACCATACATTTTATAATATAGAAGATATTTTAGTGAAACATCGTATATATCAACAATCTGCATTTAATTCTTCGAATAATCAGCAAATTCAATTAAAGAAATTAAAGTTATTATATTCATAAAATATATAAAAAATACAAATAATATTTTATTATCATTATTGAAAATGACAATAAAAATACGTATCTTTTCCAGTTTTTGTGATTCCCAAAACTGTAAATCTGTTTTTGAACGATTATGCGAAACGCATCTCCTGAATACTTATGGAGCAGATAAAGATATTTATATAACAACAGAAGATGATTATACTCACGTAATTATTATGAATACAGCTATGCCAAATATAAATCCAAATATTCCAAAAAAAAATATAATCGGTCTTGCATTTGAACCTCCATTTTTTTTGGGATTAACAAATCAATTTGTTGCATATGCCCAAAAAAAAATCAGCAAATATTTCATTGGCGATAAATACCAATTACCAGAACCGTTTGTTGAACATTACGGATATATGTGGCATATGACACCTCTTACTTATATTCCAATAAAAACAAAACTCATTTCTATATCATTTAGTCAAAAACAACAAACGGATGGACATCAATATCGTCATCAATTGGTGCAACAAATATTGAGAACCAATTTACCAATAGATATTTATGGGCGTGGTTGTAGATATTATTCAGGAGATCAACGTATAAAAGGTGAATTCCAGGAATTAGAACCGTATGAATCCTATCAATTTCATATTTGCATAGAGAACCTAAGGACAAATCATTATTTTTCGGAAAAAATTACAAATCCTCTTTTATCTGGAACAATACCTATTTATTTAGGATGCACTAATATTGATACCTATTTTCCTGATATGGTTATAGGTCTTTCATCTGATTTATCTGAAGATATAAACATTTTAAAAACAATTATTGAGAACCCGGAAAAATATAAGAAAAAAATAGATGTAGAATTTGTAAAAGGAAAAATAAATTTAATAAATAATATAGAAAAAATATTTGAATAATCTTCAAACAAATGGATTGTATAGTTTGTTTAAGTGTTTTCAATAATGAATTTGGTTTACCGTTTGTTTTAGAAAATATTTCAAAATTAAAACAAATATTTTCCAAAATGCAAATAATAGTATTTTATGATCATTCAAAAGACTACTCTCTCAATATTCTAAATCAATACAAGGAAAAAAATGAAAATATGGAAATTATTATAAATAATAATGAAAAAAGTCCTAGTCGAACAGTAAATATTGCGAATGCCAGAAATCGATTATTAGAAAAAATAAAAGAAACATATAGTAATTTCCCTTATTTTGTAATGATGGATAGTAATGAATATTCTTGTATTGGAAATATAAATGTAGAAGTTTTACAAAAATGTTTGGATAGAAACAATGAATGGGATGCTATTTCCTTTGATAGAGAAGCCGGATATTATGATACGTGGGCATTATCTTTTGATCCATATATTTATAGTTTTTTTCATTTTCAAAATTGGAATAAGGTTGTAGAAGGTATGAGAACCAGTTTTGATAATCGATTAAAAGATTATAAAACAAATAAAAACGGAGAATTTATGCCGGTATATTCAGCATTCAATGGATTTGCTATTTATAAAACAAATAAATTTATAAATTGTTCATATAGTTCAAATATTAATATTGAATTGTTTCCATTGAATATTTTAAGAAATGAAATAGAAATAACAAACTGTAATATAATCAACTATTTTGAAAATGATTGCGAACATAGACATTTTCATTTGGAGGCTATTCAAAAAAATGACGCGAAAATAAGAATATGCACAGATTTTCTTTTTTCTAAATTCATAAATCCGCCCAAAGGATTGAGGGGTCCCGCATAATATACTTTTTATATAAACAAATTAAAAATATGTTGTTTTTGTTTTTATAGAAAATGGAAGAATCTGATTGTAAATATATATCATCTCGTGGAATTTTAAAATCTTGTTTTATTCATAGTCAGCAACCGATTTCAGATATTACTTCTTTAATACAATATGATTTTTCTAAATTAAGAGAAGGTTGTTCTATTTATATTACAACTTCTTGTATACCGCAACTTGAAAAAATGATTCATAATATACCAATGAAATTTATATTAGTTTCAGGAGACAGTGATAGAATTTGTCCAATTGAAATTTTTCATTCAGAAAAACAATTTTTAGAATTTATAGAAAATGATAAAATTATTCATTGGTATGCACAGAATTGTATAATTCAACATTCAAAAATAACAAAATTGCCAATTGGTCTTGATTATCACACTATATATTCAAATAAAAATCATTGGTGGGGAGATACAAAAACACCTATTCAACAGGAAAATGAATTGGATTTGATACGTAAAGATTTAAAACCATTTTGGGAAAGAGAAATAAGATGTTATTCTAATTTTCATTTTGCTTTACATAATAAATATGGAAATCCAAGAAAAAGAGCTCTGGAAACTATACCTAATGAATGTATTTATTATGAAGAAAAATCATTATCACGTATTGAAAGTTGGGAGAATCAATCTAAATATGGATTTGTAGTATCACCTCATGGTAATGGACTAGATTGTCATAGAACATGGGAAGCATTATTATTAGGTTGTATTGTAATAGTAGAAAAATCAAATATTGATGATTTGTATATAGATTTACCCGTTTTTGTTATAGATAATTATAAAAATATATCTACTGAATTATTACAAAAAATAGTAGAAGAATATAAAAATAGAGTATTTAATTATGAAAAATTATTTTTATCATATTGGCTTAAAATTATACACCCTTCAACATAATAATATTAGAATAACAATATAAACCTTTTTTATTATTAATTATTAGCTTAACACTGCAATGGTTCTCATCTGTTCTCAAAAATATCCTTCAAATTCTAATTATGAAGAATATTTTGCTAAATATTCTTTCCCATTATCAGATTTCCAGAAACACGCAATTCAAGGAATCGTGGATGGAAATCACGTTTTAATTACGGCACATACTGGAAGTGGAAAAACATTACCTGCCGAATTTGCTATAAATTATTTTCAAGAAAAAGGAAAAAAAATAATTTATACTTCACCTATAAAGGCTCTCTCGAATCAGAAATATTATGAATTTACACAAAGATATCCGCATATTTCTTTTGGATTAATGACGGGGGATATTAAAACCAATCCGACGGCGGATGTCTTGATAATGACGACGGAAATATTAATGAATCATTTGTTTATAAGCGCAAACGACCGACAAAATGTCAATCAAAATGAAATAGGAGAGAACCAGAAAAAAAATCTCGATTTTCAAATAGATATTGAAAATGATTTGGGATGTGTAGTGTTTGATGAAGTACATTATATTAATGATTTACATCGTGGTCAAACGTGGGAACAAACAATATTGATGTTACCGCAACATATTCAAATGATAATGTTATCCGCGACAATTGATTCACCAGAATCTTTTGCTAAATGGTGTGAAAAGGGTTCTTTGAACCCGACTGAAAAAGAGAATCTGACTGATAAGGGTTCGGAGAACCCGACAGATAAACAAGTATGTCTCTGTTCCACCAATCATCGTGTAGTTCCTCTTACTCATTATTCTTTTTTAACAACAAATGAATCCATTTTTAAGAAAATAAAAGACAAGGTTCTCGAGAAACAGATCCGTGATTCAACAAACAAATTGATTATGATTCAATCCGATAAGGGCGCCTTCCAAGATGCGGGATATTTAGAAGTATCAAAAACCCTCAAATGTTTTGATCAAAAGCAGATTTTCCTAAAAAGAAAAATGGTTCTCAACAATTTAGCTCTTTTTTTGCGCGATAGAGAAATGTTGCCAGCCATTGCATTTGTATTTTCCAGAAAAAACGTAGAATTATGTGCTAAAGAAATCACGATTCCTCTTCTAGAAGATGATAGTAAAGTTCCCTATATTGTTCGACGCGAATGCGAACAAATTATAAGAAAACTACCCAATTTCCGTGAATATATGGAATTACCAGAATATAATGATTTAGTCGATCTACTGGAAAAAGGAATCGGAATTCATCATTCTGGAATGATTCCTATTTTGAGAGAAATAGTCGAATTAATGATTTCGAAAAAATATATCAAACTTTTATTCGCCACAGAATCTTTTGCCATTGGTCTCGATTGTCCCATTAAAACAGCGGTTTTCACAGGAATTACCAAGTTTGACGGAACAAGCGAACGGTTTTTGTATTCCCACGAATATACACAAATGGCAGGTCGTGCAGGACGTCGCGGCATTGATACTGTTGGAAACGTAGTTCATTTGAACAATCTTTTTACAATACCCTCCATGAATGAATATAAACAACTATTATCCGGAAGACCACAAAAATTGGTTTCTAAATTTCACGTATCTTATTCAACCATTTTCAATTTGATAAAAACCAAAGGAAAGACAGATGTCATTGCCTTTGTCGATTTTGTTTCAAAGAGTATGATTTATGGAGAATTAACAGAATCAATTCGCCTAAAGAATCAAGAAATCGCCGAACAAGAAAAACGAATCATTCAAAAAGAGGAATTTCTACAATTTTCAAAAACGCCTAAAGAAATTTGTTATAAATATATCGATTTGGAAGAAAAACGAAAATTCGCCGTAAATAAAAAAAGAAAGGAAATAGACAGAGAAATGGCTAAATTAGAAGATGATTTCAAACATATCAAAAATGATATTGTTTCAACCAAAGAATTATTGGAAATGGAAAATGAACTTGCGCAAAAAAATTCGCAATTGGAATATTTAGAAAAATTCATAGAAAAAGAAATTGAGGGAGTTTGTGCGATTCTTTTTAAATATGGATTTATTACCAAAATGGATTCAAATACATATTCATTAACTGATATGGGAACGTTAGCCGCAAATATTGCTGAAATTCACCCGCTGGTTCTCGTCAGACTAGCACAAACAAAATGGGCGAATTTCGAAAAGTTCTCCGCAAAACAAATAGTTGGTCTTTTATCGTGTTTTACAGATATCAAAATACCAAGCGATCAGAGATTATCGGTTCCAAATACAGGCGATTCTTTTCTGAAAGAAAGAATCCACGAAATGCGCGATTTATATAATGAATATGAATGCGAAGAAACGGAAAAAAATGTAAATACAGGTATTCAATATCAAGATGCGTTAATATATGATATAATAGATGAAACAATCGAATGGTGTGATTGCGATACAGAAGAAAAATGTAAAGTTTTTATACAAACACGTATAGCCGAAAAATCAATTTCGATCGGGGATTTTACTAAATCTTTGTTAAAAATTGTGGTTATTACAAAAGAATTGATGAATATTTATGAAAACAATATAAGTTTGTTATATACATTGGGTAAAATTGAAAGTATGATTTTAAAATATATTACAACGAGTCAGAGCTTATATGTCTGAAATATCAAATTCAATACCATCGTCAAATTCATCTTTGAATTCATAACCAGCACCGTCAGTATAGCTTGCACTGCCACCGCCGCTGCTTGCAGCAGCGGGTCTTGGAAATAACGCGAGATTTGGAATATATAAAGGATCATATATTTCTAAAAGATCGCAGTTTTTCACAGTAGATTCCCATTCTCTCAAACCGACGAGAATATAGGAACCGATAGAAACAATATTACTACGTTTTGAACGACCTGAAAATTTACTGCGAATATGACATAATAGCTGTTCGTGATCATTCGTTTGAACATAGCACATACCACCTCCGAGCATTTTCGTTACAATTGCATATAATTCAAATTCGCAGGTTGATTCCCGGAACGCTGTGCGCGCCTGAGAAACATTGGACGTTAATTTACGTGCCATAGATTTAGAGCCTTTACCACCAGTTGTATTCTTCACCATTTTATATAATAATTGTGATTATTTAAATTGTTATATAAATTCATTGGTTATATTATGGAATCAATTTTATGAAAAAAATGAAATCTTCACCTGTAAAAATTATAATGAAAAGAAATACATTTGTCATTAAAAGAAACAGATTGATGTGTTTTACCAAACAAAAAATCGTTTTTTTGTTTTATATGAATAATTTTACGACCGAATTCCGGGTTGGTTCTCTGTAATAGAGTCATTTTTTCATCCCAAAGTATATAATAATAATTTGATTTATTCAAATTATATGAATCATATAGATATAAAAGATAACAGTAAAGATAATGACGCATTTTATCTACTAATATGTCTTTTGGAAATTCGGGATGAATTGTAATTTGTTTTCGATTTTCTTCATTGAATTCATCAATCATTTTCAAAATATGAGTGTGCAGAGTATCTACTGAACTATTTTTTACAAATTTTTTCAAATATTCTTCTAATATAATACTCTCATTTTTCCTGACATATTCAATTGAATTGAAATGGGATAAAAATAAAAAATGAAATAAAATCGGTATTTTGAAATCGCGACATTTGATAAAAAAATAAATATTATAAAGAATCGAATGATCAAATGGAATATTATTATAGGGATTCTTTATAGTAAGTGGAGAAGGAGAAAAATATACACAATGACCTATAGCTGTATTGACTATATTGATTAAATCGCTTGCGACAAACAAATATTTCTTTTTATTTTGATAAATAACGATTGTATTTTTATGGTTCTCTAAAATTGTATTCAAATACATATCTTCACGGACTTGGAAAGCGGCTTTTTTGAATTTATATAAATAAGCCAATCGGTTGAATGCGCGATTGAGTTTTTGCACCCGACAAAATATCTCCAAAAATTCATTGCGCGTTTCGTCATTCAGAAAAATATTATCCAGCGTTTCTTTTAAGAAACGGAACTTCAAAATAATATGTTTCCGGAGCATACTATTTCGGAAACGCAATTTAGATTTCATTATATTCCAATATTGATAAAACAAAATTTTGATTAAGAATTGAATACGTAAATCCTGCCTTTCTTTCAAAAATATATTTTCCCAATAAGAATATATATTTTCCGTTTCATAGATTTCACCCGTTTGGTTAATTGTTTTTTGAATAAAATAGAAAAAGATAGAGGACATATTTTTAGTTAAGTATTTTATTCAAAGCTTGAATAATAATGTCAAAATATTTTTATATTGTTTTATTTATGCAACAATCTAAATCAAGCTTTTGAAAGTTTTCTGGTTGTTTTTCTTTTGTTTTTTTGATGCTTCTTTTTTGTATTTTTATTTTTTTTACCACCACTAATCTTCTTTATTGCATTTAAAAGTGTATTTGCTTTTATAGGATTTAAAATATAAGTCAATAAATGAAATGTAATTGTAGAAAAATTTGAAAAAATAATACTATTTTGTTCAAATTCCCAATTTGATGAACGAATAGAAGATCTATTTAAACGATCATTTATAAAATTTATTTTTCGGAATAATGCTGAAGCATCCTGGGTATTAAAATCAGCTATTAAACCAGGATAATATCCTAAATCATTTAATGACACTGTAGATGGTTTTGTATTGCCTTTCAACTTAATTACATATTTAAAATAATTTTGAAAAAATGTAAAAATGATTAAAACAATATTATCTGAATGAATACGTGTTTTTAATTTTAAACAGAATTTTAACATATACATTTGCGTATTATCATCGGTAGTATCATTGATTTCATACTTTGGTAAATAATCAGCACTAAAGCTATCAAATAATTCTTTAACGAATTTATAATAAATTTGTGTTTCTTGTTGATTATAGATATTATCATCTGAAATTAATTTTTCAATAATATCAACACTTTTTTTTTTGTATGGAATTTTGTATGGAATTTTGTATGGAACAAATATACGTTGATTTCTCGTGTTACTCCTTTTGATAGGACCAATAGTATTATAACGAGGTTCATCAATTATTGCATCATTTTTTGATAGGGCTTTAATTGAATATAGACACGAAAAAAATAGATAAATATCTAAATAATTTTGTTTTATTTTTTCTGCTTTTTCTTTATGTAAATCAAGAATATATGGTTCAATCATTATTTTATCTAATTCTTTAATTCCTTTTGAACAATTTTCTAAAAAATCATTTATTATAATTTGAATTGTATATGAATCTTGTTGTCCAATAAAAGTTTGTGATAACCTATTTTTGAAAGTGTCTAAATTGATTGGAACTTTAACGTTTGAATTCATTAAAATTTTTTTTGTAATTTCTGCAAATGATGTTATCATTATTTCAAATTCTTGAGTCATAGTATTGTTCAAATTATCTATAAAATTACTATTTTCTTGAAATGATCCTCCTCCACTGATTTCCATTGGAATACTACTCTCCACTGGAACACTACGCTGCAATGGAATACTTGGTAAGTTATCAATAAAGGGTTTGAAAATTTCATTAAGGTTTTTATAATAAGTCATATTTGATTCTCTAAAGTTTTTTTCTATGACAATATAAGGAGTATCTATTAATTCTTTCAAAACAGTATATGATTTATTATTAAAAACATTTTCTTCCATTGATAGGATTTCATTGAATTTTTTACAGGCTTCAAAAAAACCCTTTAATTCTAATTCTTCTTTCAAATTTTTCAAATCAGTTTTTCTTGAACGCCCAATTGCTGTTTGAAATGTAACAATGCCATCAAAGAAATCTCTCATTTCATTTAACACAGAATAATCATAAAAAAAGAATCTCGATTTATCCATTGATTTGAATTTATTTAAATCATCAATAAATGGTTGATAATTATAGGAATTAACACTTTGACCAGAAATTAAAGAAAGTTGAGAAAAAAAAGATGTATATTCAGCTAGATTTGCAGTGTCCATATTTAATATTTTTACTAATTCATTTTTTGTTTGTAATACTTGATTTCTGGCAATTTGAATTAGAAATTTATCAAGTGATTTTGATTCTTTGAATGTTTTTGGAATACCTTCTCGTGAAATTGTATCCAATAATGGTGCTAATCTAACAATTGCCGATTTAATCTCACCTGTAATTATTTTATTGTTTTCATTTGCGATAGTAATTGCATTTTTTTTAGCTTCCTCGATTGCCCGAATATCTTCTGGAGATAATTCTCCAGGAAATCTATATAATTTTAAATGAGTTCCATAATGCCATAATGTATTTTGACCAATGGACCTAGAATATAAAGAACATAGTTTATCAATTGTGCATAAAATTACACGATTTTTTTGTGGAGTAGTCGGCATTATTTTATTAATTACATAAGCTGCATTACATTGTTCCCAATCGCCACTACGTTTTAAATCTAACAATAAACTTTTATCTTTTTCAAACGTTGTTAAATTCACCATTTTTCCTCCAGGATGAACTGTGTCTGGTTTGGCAATTAAATTTGATAAATAATTCACACTTGGGCCACTTTTATAATCACTATTGAATCGAAGTTGATTTATTTTGTTGGTTTGTGAATCAAAGAGAGATATTTCGAAATCATATTTGTTTTGTTCTGTATAATTAATTGGCGACGGAATAAATAATATATATTTTGATTCTGTGTAAATATTACTAGTATATCGATATCCATTTGTTTCGTTAATAGGAAATACATATTTATTTTTAACACCCGCTCTTTTCTGAGATTTATCGACAACTAAATGTGTTTCTCCTAATGCCGAATCTGCAATATTCAACGGTGTCACTAAATTGATTACTTGATCCAATGGTCCAAATAATTTACTGGGTATATTGGAACCTGCATCAAATGTTATATATGATGGATATTTTGTATTAAATTCTGGTGAATTATCAGGAAAATAAAAGTTTAATAAAAATACAGCGATTAGTATTTTATCTTGAGGCGAATATGACATATCCCAATCTTCTCCATCTTCCAAATCAATATCTAATATACCACATACAGTATAATCACCAAATAAATCCTTTCCTGCCATTTGTATTCTTATATTAATATCAGTAATTGAAGAGTCAATACTATTTATTTTATTTAGAATAGCTCTATAAGTTATTGTCTTTGTTAAAGGCACATTCAATTGATATTTAAATGAATTTTCAAAATACTGAATTGTTTGGTCTTCTACCATTGATGATGAAGTTACACCATCTCGACTGGCTCTTCTTAACCAAATTGTGAATGGATTAACTATTCCAATATCACCTACAGTAGGATCTATAGTTTCTAAATTAAGTTTTAATGCAGCTGATAAATTGGACCAAGAAGATTCATCTACACGACCTCCTCTGTCATCAAAATCGTGAATCGAATCTGCTCCTGCTAAAAATTTTCTATAGTTTTCATTTGGATAATTATTTGTTGAAAAATTTAAATAATCAAATAAAGACATTCGATATATATATAATTGTTATTATATTATAGATATATTTTCATAATTTATTTATGCAACAATAATTTTTGTATAATAAGCCCATAATCCTAATCCAACAAAACATTTGGCAATGAGATCCAAAATATTCATTGCGATATTTTTCGCTTCTTCTTTAAACATATAGACAACACCATACAAACTCCAAACAATAAAATAAAATCCAAATAGTCCATAACTACTTAATCGAGCACCAAATCCGACAAATCGAACAAAGATTATATAAAACATTGCAAAGAAAGGAATAAAACCAAACAAACACGCACTCCATTTTTCCATCATATTGATTTCACCCAAATAACCGACCAACAACATCAGATAGTTCAACAAAATAATCACAAAAATAGTCGCAAAATGAATCACACGACGTGGTGAAGTATTTTCCCCTAAAACAAGACATAATGTAATCAACATAAGAGGTGTGGTAATGGACCAATCGACATAACGTGTTTTTATTACTTCTTCCCAATCGATGGCAATATGGTTCTCTTCAAATTTATCAAATTTGGCGACAAAGACAGAATAAAAGTATCCAGCAATGACGGATATAGCGGTTTCTAAATTAAGAATGTGTCTAACATAAGGAGTATTTGTTCTCAATGCCTCAATAATCGTAATAGTGGCCGTTGTCAATAAAATAATATAAGTAGCCATAAATGTGAATTTTAAAGCTGCTAAATCTAGAGGTTTTACTGTTTTTGTTGTATTATCTTTATCATTTATAAGCGGTTTTATAACGGGTGTAATCAGTGTATTTGGTATTTTATTATCATCATCTTTTGGAAGACCCGTTATTGAATTATTGTTTATTTTATTACTTGCGATATCTGACATTTATATATATAGATGAATATATTTCCATTATAGAAAAAATTATGTAAAATTGATTGGATTTATGCCGAAAGAGAATGAAAACAAATAATTGAACCAAATAATCTCCAATAATTGTATTTATATAAAATGACTCCTAGACACGAAGATTTTTATTATTATTATATTACTGATGATGATGATAGTTATGATCATGATACCGACGATTCAACGGAAGAAAATTATGACCATATTTATCATTTAGAGGAAAATTTTGTAGAAAGTGAAAAACAACACGGCCAATATTATATTGGTATTTGTAAAAATATAAGAAACGAATTGATCTATGTAAATGCGATATCTAATTCAATCTTTTTCAGTTTACCTTATTATTATGCATTAAATTATCTTTATTATTATAGTATTATTCATTTAGATATTTGTTCAATCAAAATGAATATTATGAAATTGGATATTGCCCAAGATGGGACGTATAATGTTCTATTGAAAACGTTTTGGTTAAGATTAATACAACGTAACTGGAAACGTGTTTTTAAAGAACGCAAGGAAATATTACAAAACCGTGCAAAACCTAATGCGCAATATTATTTTTCACTTCGGGGGAAATATCCAGAAGGACTCAATCATTTACCCAGTATTTATGGTCTAATGAAAAGTCATCAAATATAAGAATTGATTGATATCTCCTAATATTTCATCACGAATATTGAGAAGATCGCTGTCTCTATTTTTATCAAAATAATTATTCATATCAATTAAAAATTCGCGATAATCGTAGATATGCTGTTTAAATTCGGTTTTGTTTTTAGAATCAAATAATTGTATTTTTTTCTCCATCATTTTGATACGCGATTCACTTTTTCCTAAAAGAACTTCAATGAATTTATCGATATGTTCATTTAAATTGGCATATAATTCATCTGTAGCGTGGTGTTGTGAATATACGTATGTTTTCCAGTGATATAATTTTACTAAATTTAATAATTGTAAAAAAGAACGAACAATCGAGGAACGTAGCTCATTATTTATAGGTTTCGATTTCTTGTCATTTCTGTATTTTTTTGCTGTTTTGTTTTGTATTCTTTTTGATCTATATTGTTTGGTTTGTTTTGGCATTATACTATATATGTATACATTATCGTTGTAAAAATGATAAAATTGATATGAAAATTACATTCCTAATTTGTTTTATCAAAAAAAATGCAACAAAACATTTCTATTGAAATAGAAGAAATTGAAGAAGAATCTCCCGTTTTTACAAGGTATTTGTATGTTCTCGATGATGTAGAATATTCTTTGTATCAAGCTTGTATTGATAAAAAGAAAGAAGAAGCCTTTTTCTGGGCGTATGAATTATATTATTCAGGATTTCCAGATATTTTATTCTTAGTTGTCAAAAAATTAATAGATGAATCATCTACTTTTGATAAAAAAATAAAAAAACAAATAGAAAAAAAAATAGAAGAATGGCAAAAGAATCCTTCTAAAGACGAAATAATTGCTACCATTGTTTATAATATTATTTTATACAGAACAAATATAGTTTTCAATAACCCAATAAAAAAACGGTTGTTTGTTCTCATTGATAAATCAAAGATTGTAGAATATCATACAATTATCCCAACTAATATAGAAAAATATAAAGCGCGGCGAGTTCTCCCCAATGTTTGTAAATATTCGACCATAAAGACTTCCGAAAATTCTGAATCTATTCGACAAAAATGGTATTATAATTGGCTTTATTATGCCTCATTTTCACCAATATGGCAAGAACGAATCCAATTGTTTGGCGGAAAACAAATGGATGAAAAAATCGTATTCCCTAACGATGATAAAGAAGAAGAATTTTATCAATTATATGGGTATGAACCCGATGAACAAAGACGCGGACTTCAATCTAAATGTATTCCATTATCTTCATAATATTTGATAAGTAAAATAAGTCGTCAAGGCAAATAGTGCTCCACCCCAAAGTGTATCCATAATAGCAATTTCAAGACCCCATTTTTTCAGTAATGCATAATTTGTAAATTCATAGACTGAATAAATGACTAAACCCAGTAAAAATGCATTATATACGGATTTTTTTTCACGAACAATAAACCAATACAAACCAAATATCAAAAATGCGTAGACTACAATAGCACCAAGAGGTCTTAATTGCATACTAACGCGCTGAACATCTGCAATTTGTAGTTCAAATGTTTTTTTATTTAACCCAATATAAATAAAATCGAGAACCACTAAAATAATGGCAATAATGAGTGTCGCTGGAAATGGCGGAATCATAATATATAATATAATTGTATATTTTTTATTGTATGACTTCCGTTTGTTGCAAATCTTTTGTTTCAGGTTCTACTTGGTTTTCTTTTTCATGTATTTCTTCTTTTTCTTCTAATATTTCTATTTTTCTTGCAATTTTCGGTTTGGATATATTCTGCTGTTGAAGATAATAAAGTGTCGTATTTGGAATATTTACAATTTGATTCATTATTGTGTTATATGTTATCAATCCCAGATTTGTCGAATCCTCGAGATATTGTATACTATACCACCAATAAGGTGGAATAAAAAGAGCATATCCAGGATTCAATTCAAAATCAATTGTTTTTATTTTTTCATAATCTCCGCCGTATTTTTCTTTCGGTAAAAAAAGATTGATAGGAGAACGAAATTCGTACTGTTCATAATCCTTGTATGAATGTAAATACTTTGTATAATTCCACGAAGTCATTTTAATCCTGACTTTGCCAGAAATAACGTATAAAAATTTACGGTAATTTGTGTGATATTTTAAAACCGTGTTTGCATTTTTGGCACCAAATAATAAATCATATTTTGTTTGAACGGTAAAAGACGGTTTCATAAATTCATCAAACTTACGGAATTCCTTTTTCAATTCTGTTTCTCCAATAAAATCTTCATTGTTTTCTGAAATATAGTGAGAACCAGATGCAGAATTAATCAATTTTTTGGCATTTTTCAAAGATAATGGGATTGGATTGATTTCTGCAGGATCTACCATATAGTCATTTAAATCTGTTATATTCACGTCATATGTATCATAACCATTTAATATATCGCTTTTCATATTGGGTATAAATTCTGTAAAATCAAAAGAAATAGGTTGATTTAAATCGCACATTTCCTGTAAATTTTGATTACTCGAATAATCCATTTCATAAATGACTAAATCATCGCCTACTTTCAATTGTTTAATGATATTCAAATAAAAAATGATTATAATTATAAAAATAAAAATACTAAATAATAGATTCATATTGTCTTATGAATGAATATATTATTTCTCTATTCAATATATTTTTTGGTTTAACGCAATAAATAGGTTCCCTACTAATCGTCGTCGTCAATCTTGGGCGCCAAATAAAATGTCATTTTCGCATCAGGTTGTCCATTTATCAAATACACAATCTTCAAGGGCGCATTTTCTGTAATCTTGATTTCAATTTCTTTTGCTATTTTGTTATATAAACAAATATTATTCAAATAGGTTAGGCCGAATGATGTTTTCACATTTTCGCCTTCATTAATACTAAAGGAAGTTAAATCATCGATTTTGATTTCAACCGACATTTTTCCACTATCTTGGCTATGCGAATAAAGAACAATTTTTTCTTCAGAACATTGGATTTCCATTGTATCTCCGAATAATTTCAATTGATTTATAATATTGGAAAAATGAGAAGCAGAAATAGTAAATTCAGCCGAATGTTCCATTTCTGGAATCTGTAGTAAATCCGTATCAATATCAATAAGCGGAACTTCAAAATATTTATTGAATTCGTTTTTGTTTTCACTTAAAAATTCAATATTGAGTTTATCACTGTCTGTATTTTCATAATGTATATGTATAGCCTGTGTTTTTTCGCGTGAATTCAATATTCTGAATAGTATAGTTGCATTGATACCGAGAGTTAAACTCACATCATTTGTCAATTTGTATAAATCAAACCAGGTGTTTGGAAGAACAATTTCAATAATGGAAATATGCGATGAATCCATTAATTGAATATACATTTGTTCGGATTTAAACATAATATTTATATTATCCGTAAAAACCCGGATATGCTGGAAAATAGCAGCGAATATTTCTGCTTTTTGAATATCTACGATAGAAATGTTCATTTAGGCGATTTATATTATTAGAACTGTCTTTTATTTTATATTGTTTTCGTTCATTGGTAAAATTTGTTCAATTTTATCAACAAACATTTATGAATCAAAATTTACGAATTAAATAAAGTTTTTAATAATAATGCCGATTCATCTTTTTTATAAAAAAAAGCTTTATCTAAGATATCCTGTTTCAATATAGTATTGAGAACCCTTAAAATAGTATTAATAAACGTAGGTGAATTATAAATACAAATTTTTTGTAGGTAAATACTATTATCAGCTTGTTGGGCAAACATTTCAATTAATTTTTTATAACGTTCTAAAGCCGAAATAGAAAATAAATGTAAATTAATATGAAATTCATATGAATGATAAATACTTATACAATAATCAATCAAACCAAAAAGATGCGTTACAATTTGTGTATAATTGTCTAAATTTCCATATAATTTGAATATATTGTAATCAAAAAAAATAATATTTTTATTAGGAATAATATAAAAAGTAGATTCAATCAATTGCGTTAGATTCAAATTATTGGCGATCGTTTTTGCACATTCAATTTTTTGTGTTTTTTTGAAAAAGATGTTTTTGGGATTAGCATAGTAAAAATCATTTTGTATTTTATTTGCATTTTCTATAATTTCCTTTTTTTCAAGACTTTTGGTTTCACTATTTTCATAAACTAGAGTATTTTCCATATTAATTAATATAATTTATATTATTTAATATATTTTTTATCGAATATTATTTTTTGTTTTCTTTTACATTTCTTCACTCATAAATGTAATAATGTTTGAAGTATTTTCTTCTGATAATGTTTCAGATGATGGCAAAACAAATAATTGTTCTTCAGAAGAAGAATCATTTGTACTCGAGTTTTTTATAATAGTTGGCGTATTTGAAATATGTTGCTCAAATAATTTCTTATTTACTTCCATAGTATAAGTAGATAATTTCAATAACATATCTTTAAGATTTGCAACTTCTTCCGCTAACATTGCATATCTTGAATCAAATTCTTCTATAATTCCATCCAATTGTTCAGAAGACACATTTTCATCTGTTTGAGGAGTTGTTTCAACTGGAGCTGCAGGTTGCACATTTTGGTGTGTTTCCATAAACGTATTTGTGGTATTCATAAATTTTTCAAGCGTTGTTAATCTTTTATCGACTAATAGAATTACTTGGGGAAGTGTTAATCCACTACTTGGAGTTTGTGCTTGTTGTTGCGGTTGTACAGAATTTTGTGAGAATTGAGGAGTATTTGTGGATGATCCAGGAGGTGCAACAACTGGTGCTGGAGCACGCCTTTTTCTAGCAGATGCATTTGCTTGACTCATAATAAAAATTACACATAAAATATAAACCTCTTTATTAACGCATATTTCCTAAATATGTAGAGAACCTGAATGTTTGTTTTGATTATTTGATTTTTTATGAATAATATTATTTTCTAAAAGAATGCTATATAGAAATGGATATTCTACAAGAAGCAAAAGATATCAATAAAAATACATTTTTTAGTCACGTATTTTCAACAACAGAAGAAGGAAAAGCAGAAATATTAAATGTTGTCCAATACTCTGTTTTTGGGGTAATTCCTATTGTCATTTTGAATAAATTAATACAAAGATTTATTCCAGAGGCCGATGTTGAGAAATCGAGTTTGGAACTTTTAGTCGAAATACTTATTCAAATAATTGTAATGTTTTGTGGAATTATTGTAATTCATAGAGTGATTACATATTTTCCTACATATAGTGGATTCAAATATGAGAACCTGGTTCTCACCAATGTTATTTTAGCATTTTTGATTATTGTTTTGAGTATTCAAACAAAATTAGGAATCAAGGTAAATATATTGGTTGATCGATTAAATGATTTATGGAATGGAACATCCTCTTCTGAACATTCGGAAAAAAAAGCGGCTCTTCGAGTTCGAGAACAACGAACTGCACATACACCCAGTCAATCTGATTTCTTAGATGATAGTAATATTCAAAATGGTATTTTCCCTCCAGCACCTATAGCAAGCACTAGAAGTCCAGCGAATGATACCTATGATACGATGATTCGTGGAGCAGCTACTCCAGATTACGGCTCAATGATGTCAGGACCAATGGCCGCAAATTCTGTCCTCGGTGGATCTTTCGGAAGTTCTTTTTAGAAAAAAAATGGATTTAAAAGGTATATGATATTTTATCAATAATGTCGAATAATATTGATAAAATAATTTATATAAATTTGGATAAACGTCAAGATCGTAAAACAGAGATAGAAAATGAATTAATTTCTAAAGAACTTTTGAATTTTGAACGTTTTCGAGCAATTGAAACATCTGGATTTGGTATATTGGGTTGTTCACATTCACATTTAGAAGTATTGAAACTGGCTAAAGAACGAGGATATAAGAATGTTCTCATAATCGAAGACGATTTTATGTTTTTAGTTGATAAAGAAGAATTGGAACAAAATTTAACCGATTTTTTTACTTCAGAAGCGGCAAATGATTATGATGTCTGTATGATTTCATATAATTTAATTAATGGCGTTGATTGCCATTATCCGTTTTTACTAAAAGCAAATGATGTGCAAACCGCTTCTGGATATATTGTAAATGCTAATTTTTTTGATGCCTTGATAAATTTATATGAAGAATCGACAAAATTACTAGAACAAACAGGACAACATTGGTTATACGCAAATGACCAAGCTTGGAAAATATTACAACCTCAAAATAATTGGTATTGTTTTAAAAAGCGAATAGGAAAACAAAGAGAAGGATTTAGTGATAATGCAAATAGTTATCAAATATATGATTGTTAGATTTTTTCACCCTTGAATATTTATAATGGAACGCCATTTGGCGTTCCACTAGATATAAAAGGGCATCCGTTACCGATAAATCAATTACAATGCAATCCTCCTATGGAGGATTGTTCCATTTCAAATGTTCATCGGTGTATACATCGATTTGTTTTAGGATTCAGTATTTTTCCTTTAGGACATATTTTACGTTTTTTTGTTTTATTGCAACGATTTGTTTTAGGATTGAGAACCTTTCCTTC
>Ga0209085_1000857_pt1 | contig 20604 bp, 20 predicted proteins | sample C_131016_EF_Meta_FD_187310 | JGI IMG/M metagenome (GOLD analysis project Ga0209085, IMG submission 187310) | Freshwater microbial communities from Lake Croche, Canada to study carbon cycling - C_131016_EF_MetaG (SPAdes) (version 2) | ecosystem: Environmental > Aquatic > Freshwater > Lake...
GGAGTGAGGATGGCTTCAATAATCTGTTGGCTCTCCGTATCGCTTGGGTTAATGAACGCTTTGATGCTCTGTTTCCAACTGTTTCTTTGTTTGCACAAAAATACTCCCCTAACCCTTAGATGCGCCCCACTTCTTTCTCTTCTACCCTAGAGAGTGATCCAGAAATGTCAATGGTTTTATTAGCTATCGATCCTGAGGGAAAAACAATCTATAAATCTAGTAATTGGCCAGTAGATCTCAATTTAAACGGTCTCTGGACTAAATTTCCTGGTCCCAGGTTAGGTGAAGATAGACCACTACCCCCATTGAGAGATAGAACAAATAAACTTAAACCGCCTATAGTACCACCTGCGCCCCCGTTCGGTGAAGATAGACTACCACCCCCATTGAGAGATAGACCGCCTAATGTGCCACCTCAACCCATACTTGTTACTCAGAAGACAAACAGAGGAAACTGGCGTGTAGGTTTAGTCAGTTTTCCCGATCTTCACATAGCTGTCGCTGTCAATCTAAATATTATTAATCAGGAAATGTTTGTCGTAGAGAATATTTTCGTGATTTCTATTGTCTTGATACTTTTTCTCATCGCTGCTGGAGCTTGGGCTTTATCAGGCAGTGCTTTAGTTCCTATTAAACAGTTAATATTGACTATTCAAAAGGTAACAGTTAATGGATTGAATGAGAAAGTTCCTCTCGATGTTACTGATGTTGAATTTGTAGAACTGATAGAAGTATTTAACGAAATGCTGGAACGTCTAGACCGGAGTTTTAAACAAGCATCTCGTTTTAGTGGGGATGCTGCCCATGAACTAAAAACTCCTTTAGCAATTTTACAGGGTGAATTGGAAAGAACCTTACAACAGGTAGAAATGGGGTCAGAAATACAAGAAAGAGTTGGATATTTATTAGATGAAGTACATCGTTTGAGTCGAATTGTGCGAAAGCTTCTGTTATTATCTCTAGCAGATGCTGGACAAATGAGTTTATATCGGGTAGAAGTCAATATTTCTGCCATATTAACCGATATGTTGGATGATCTAGAACTGATAGCGCCCCATTTAGGTGTAGAAACATCTATTGCTATGGGTTTATGGGTAAATGGGGATCAAGATTTATTGACTCAGGTTTTACAAAATCTCTTGAGTAATGCTATTAAATATAATCTTCCCAAAGGTTGGATCAATATTTCTGCCCACAGCATAAGGGAAAATGTCTTAATAACTATCAGTAATGCTTCTGAAGATATCCCCAAAAATGAGAGGGCAATTATTTTTGACCGTTTCTATCGTGGCGATTGGGCGCATAGTAGAAAAGTAGATGGTGCAGGGTTGGGATTAAGTTTAGCTAGAGAAATTGTTCAAGCTCACAGAGGAAGATTAACTTTAGATTCTACTCCCTCTGGTTATACTTCATTTTCTCTTAGCTTGCCTAAAAGCAATTCTCAAGGGGCTTAATAATGTCTCATCGAGGGTACCCCTTGTGGGTACCCCTACAACGCACTTAAATAATAGTGACAAAGAAGAAAGCTAAGGCTAGTAAAGTATAAGTAGCTATCAGTAAAGTTCCCTCTAACCAGTTAGAACGACCATCACTACTGACAGAGTTAACTAATAAAACAGGATAACCACCCAAAGCTACAGCCTATTAATAAGTCCAGTTTTGCTTGGTTTGCAAGCTATAGGTTCCATCTCTCACATTCACCCTTGTAGGAATCAGTTTCAAATCTCTAAGTATATTTGCTTGGTGCTGTAGAGCAGTGAGTGATTGGTCGTCCAGCGGGATGATAGCGCGTTCTATGCTACGTTTCTGTAAACTTTCTACAATGGAGGGGTCGATTTCATGCTCCTCAGCCAATCGCTTAGCTGCTTCTAATTCCTGTTTCTTGGCCCAAGCTCCCGCTTCGTTTACCTCTTCTAAAATGACCTTAAGCAGATCAGGATAATCACGGACTAGCTCTGGAACCGCATAGTAGTAGGTCGGGACTTCTAATTCAACAGCAGCGTCATCGCCAAATATACTCTCTAGATCTGCTATTGAGCGGCCAGGATAAGCACTTCTGGTCTGAGTCGCTGAGTAGGGAACCCAAACCACCCAAGCATCAATCTCCCCTCGACGGAATAAGGGCAAAGCCTCTGGCTGAGTCAAATAAACGGGTTCAACGTCGTTAAGATCAAGACCCACTTTTTTCAATGCACGTATAAGCACATAATGAGCACTTGAGCCCTGGTCAAATGCTATCTTCTTCCCCTTGAGGTCGGCTAGGGTCTGAATTGGTGCATCTTCTAGTACTATAATCGCTTGACCTTTAGGATTAGTATATTTTTCCTTAGCTACCCTGACAAATACGTGTTCTGCTGCTTGGGAGAAGATGCTGGCTGTGCCTCCACCGCCGCAAAAGTCAATCGTTCTATTGCTGAGTGCTTCTATCAGAGAAGAAGCTGATAAAAAGCTTGACCAGGTGATAGTCAGCCCAAATGTCTGCAAACGCTGTTCTAGCAATCTTTGAGTCCGGAGAACTTCCAAATTGGTCATCCCCTCTGGATAGCCTATTTTGAGTTGCTTGAGCCGTCGTGCTTGCTTAGCTAATAAGTTGTTGCTAGATGACGCAGAACGCTTGGAAAACCAGCGATTCAACAGGATAGTGAAAATTATGGCCCCCACAAACAATCCTATGGTTTCATATTGGCGTTCTTCAAAGTTCTTCGGGAATTTGAACTGACCGACAGGGGAGGGAATTGAATTGTCTGATGTTGATGCGGCAACAGCATGACCGTTAAAAGCCAGATTCAAGACCAAAATCAAGACAATTGCGATACAAAATAGAACTGCAAACCTATAGGCAGCCGAGCTGCGACGGGCTACTCTGAGTGACCGTAAGATTTTTTGATCTATACGTTTAGGCAGGTTGTCAATCAAACGACTAATCATACTGACTCCTTGGATAAACACAGGTGATGGACATTGCTGAGCAATTAGAGGTAGAGGATAAAGTCAAATTAGAATTTAGAAGCTACCATTCTAGTATGGCAAACATTTTAGAATACAAAATTTGAACAATCTGAAAAATAATCAAAAAAGTTTTTTTGTTTAAACTTATTGTATAACACTATAACTGGATAAACTTAATGTATAATACTCTAATTAAATTAGTTTAACAAATTCAGGAGCCAAGTTACACTAGATGTGCGAAACTCCCATTTTCCAATTGAAATTACTCAATCTTGCGGGACTGGTTGTTAAAGTTGACCGATCATTTGTTTTATAGGAATTTACTGTAAACAATGAGAAATCACCTAATGTCTCGCCTAGGGTACCCACAAGGGGTACCCCTACAACGCACTTAAATAATAGTGACAAAGAAGAAAGCTAAGGCTAGTAAAGTATAAGTAGCTATCAGTAAAGTTCCCTCTAACCAGTTAGAACGACCATCACTACTGACAGAGTTAACTAATAAAACAGCTACTGCCACGGAAACTAGTTCAAATGGCTGAAAGTTAAGATCCATCGGTTGTCCTATTACCCAACCAGCAATAACTAGGACAGGAGCCACAAATAGAGCAATCTGCAGACTTGAACCCACTGCTATGGAAACAGCTAAATCCATTTTATCTTTTAGGGCTACTCTGATCGAGGTAGCGTGTTCTGATGCATTGCCAATGATTGGTAAGAGTATAACCCCAGTAAAGAGGGGAGTAAATCCTAAAACTTGTGTTGCTTCTTCTAAAGAGCCAACCAGTAATTCTGATTCAACAGCCACACCTAATGTTACCAGTAATAAAATTAAGACCCAGAACCAGAGTTTTGGTTTAGTTGGTTCGGCATTGTCTCCCTCTAGAAGGTCAGACTCAACCTCTTCTTCCTCGTAGAGATAGCTGTGAGTTTTCATGGAAAAAATCAATGTGAGCAGATAGACGGATATTAATACTATCGCTACTGCTACTGATAGGGTTCGTAAGATCCCATTACCTACTGCTGTAGAGGTAAAATCTAGAGCAGTAGGCAATAGAAGGGCTACTACAGCTAAATTCATCGAGGAAGCATTTAAACGGGCTGTAATAGGTTTAAATGTTTGCTCTTTATAGCGTAGTCCTCCTAAAAACATAGAGACTCCCATCACTAAAAGTAAATTCCCAATAATAGAGCCTGTAATGGTTGCTTTGACAACACTTATTAATCCTTCACTGAGCGCAACATAGGCCAAAATCAGTTCAGTGGCGTTGCCAAAGGTAGCATTTAATAACCCACCTATAGTTTGTCCTGTTACTAGGGAAATCTCTTCAGTTGCTGATCCCATATAGGCAGCTAGAGGTACTATGGCTAAGCCAGCCGTGATAAAGATAACTGTGGAGTCCCATTCCAAAAAGTTTGCTGCTATTGAGATAGGGATAAAGATTAAAAGTAAAGCAAATATATTGATGTTCTTTGGCATTGTGCAAAATAGAGAGTCGGTTGTAGGATGAGAGATATTTTTAAAAACCCTTAACCTAGCCTATCATTGATATTGACAAAGACACAGTAAACCGCTAAAATTTTAGTAGTTTATTTTGTAATGGACAATGTTTATGCAACCTATAAAAAACTCAACACGACAGTACAAGACCAGAATTTTAACTAGTTTTCTCGTTGGATTACTATTTTTAGTAAATGTACTTGTGATGGATAATGCTTTTGCAGCAACTACAGAAGCACCAAGCAAAGCAAATACTCCAGCTAAAGTTCAAGTCAATCCTGAAACAGCAAAAGCTGCTGAACCAGCCACTGTTTTGGAAACCCTAATTGCTAAAGTACAAACTTCTTTTGAGGGAATCTTGACAGAAACCACTCAAACAATTAGCGATTTATCTAAAGAAATAGAACAAGCGGCAACAGAGACCGATCCTACTGTTCTCAAGCAACTAAAAACTTCCATTGAAGCCAAGAATGATATCCTGGAAAATGCAGCCGATGCTACGGACGATCTAGCTGAAAAATTGGCGAAGTTAAATAAAAAATTACAACTTCCTGCACAAGAGGGTCAAGTTGCTATCAGCACTGAACTTCAAACCAATGTTAAGAACGCTCAACTATCTTTAGAAAGTGTCGCTGAATCGTTGGAAAGTTTAGCCGATTATACTGAAAAAGCTAAGAAGAGTACAACGCCTGCATTACGGACTCAGATTGGCACAGAAATCCAAGCAGTGACCCAAGCTTTAGGAGAAGTAACTAAATCCCTTAAAGTATTGAGTCCAAATCCAGCTTAGTTGCTAATTAAAAGTTAATTCAATGTCTCAAAGAGATGAGACATTGAGTTCTGATTATTAAAATAAACATGATTAAATTAACAATAGTAAAACAATTAAGTTGGATGTTTAAGAGGGTACTTAAGAAAAATTTTATCGTTCTGTTATTAATAGGACTACTCTTTAGTAGGATTTTAACAGCCTGCGCCGAAAGTAGTTTCTCTTCTACGGCTGATGTCAACCTCAAGCTGGTTTCCTTCTCAGTAACCAAGGCCGCCTACGATCAAATTATTCCCAAATTTGTAGAAAAATGGCAAAAAGAACATGGACAAAAGGTAACTATTCAGTCGAGTTATGAGGGATCTCTATTGCAAGCTGATGAAGTGATTGCAGGAAAGCAAGAAGCAGATATAGTCCATTTATCACTGGCTTCAGATGTAATAAAACTTGAGCAAGCGGGACTTGTTAATCCAGGTTGGAGAGACAGAGTGCCCAGAAATGGCACTCTTACTCAGTCAGTAGTAGCCTTGGTCACCCGCCCAAACAATCCCAAAAACATAAAGACTTGGAGTGACCTTACTAAAGATGGCGTAAAAGTTGTTTTAGCTAACCCACAAACGTCTGGAATTGGTGTTTGGCAATTACTAGCTTTTTGGGGTTCAGTAACAGAGACAGGTGGGGAAGATGCGAAAGCTCTGTCCTATTTAACTAAAATCTATCAAAACGCCCCAATCTTAGCAAAAGATGCGCGTGAAGCCAGTGATTTATTTTTTCAAAAAGAGCAGGGAGATGTCTTAGTTAACTATGAAAATGAAGTGATTTTTGCCAATGAAAATCGACCAAAACTACCCTACATAGTGCCATCGGTCAATATTTCCATCGATAACCCCGTAGCTGTGGTGGATAAGAATGTAGACAAGCATGGGTCAAGAAGGGTGGCTGAAGCTTTTATAGATTATTTGTACTCAAATGAAGCTCAAAAGGAATTCGCTTCATTAGGCTACCGTCCCGTTAATCCATTTATTGCTCACGATGTCGCCTCACAATTTCCCGAAATAAAAACTCTGTTCACCGCTCAAGATATAGGTGGCTGGAAACTTATCGGGGAAAAGTTTTTTGCCAAAGGGGCAATTTTTGATCAAATTAAAGCTAGGAGGTAAACATGAATTTTAAGTTGGGGCGAAAAAATAAGCTTTTTTGGCTATTGTTAACACTTATTAACAGCACGATAGTAACTTCTTGTGGCACTAATAAAGGAGGAGCAGAACAGCAAGTCAGTCTAGATGGGGGGGCAGTAGGCTTTTCCCTTTCTCTAGCGGTTGCCGAAGAATACTCAAAACTCGATCCTGCAGCCCAAGTAAGCGTTGCTTCAAGCGGCACAGGTGGAGGTTTCAGTAAGTTTTGCGCTGGCTCAATTGATATTGTTGGCGCTTCTCGTCCGATCAGAAAAGAAGAAATCACCACCTGTAAAAAGAATGGTATTGAGTTTATCGAATTACCGATGGCCCTAGATGGACTTGCTGTTGTTGTTAATCGCGAGAATAATTTCGCTAAATGTTTAACAATCAAAGAACTTAACACGATGTGGAATTCTAAGTCCGAGGAGAAAATCACGAGTTGGAACCAAATTAATTCCAAGTTTCCCGATGGGAAATTGCTGCTTTTTGCTCCCGCTTCTGATACAGGAACTTTTGACTATTTTACCCAGGCTGTCACAGGCAAAACGAAAAATAGTCGTACCGACTTTACCCCGAGTCACAATCAAAATACACTGGTTCAAGGAGTAATAGGAAATAAATATGGGCTAGCTTATGTGGGGATTGCTTTCTATACGCAAAACGTAGACAAGCTAAATGTAGTGGGTATCGAAAATCCCAAGGGCGAATGCGTTAAACCAATTCCCATAGCTAACGTACAAAGAAATCTTTACAATCCCTTATCACGCCCTCTATTTATTTATGTCAATAAAGCAAAGGCAGCAGCTAATCCCTCAGTAGAGAGATTCGTTAACTTCTATTTAGAAAATTCTTGGAAATGGGTGGATGCCTCAGGCTATGCAGCCCTACCTGATATTGCTTACTACAAGATTAGACAAAGGTTCGAGAAACGTGAAACAGGGACAAGATTCCTAGATGCCAAACCAGGTCAACCGATCACCGATTTTCTTTAACTTAGGATGAGAGAAATGACACAAACCACTGACTATTCTGACAATTCCTTTGCCCTACCGTCACTAACTAAAAGTGCTTCAGATGATATTCAAGAAAAATTTATCGCCGCCATTTTATTTAGCTGTGCTCTAGTTTCAGTTTTCACTACCTTTGGTATTATCTTTATTATCTTTCAGGAAACCTTTAGTTTTTTTCAAGAAGTTTCCTTAGCTCAGTTCTTTCTAGATACTAGATGGACACCACTATTTGCTCAGAGACATTTCGGAATTTGGCCATTGCTGAACGGAACTTTCTCAACTTCACTTGTGGCTATGGCAGTGGCAATCCCTCTGGGTTTATCTTCAGCAATTTATTTAAGTGAATATGCCAAACCCAAGGTAGCAGCCTTCTTACGTCCTGCTGTAGAACTATTAGCAGGAATACCGACAGTTGTCCATGGTTACTTCGCTTTACTATTTGTCACACCAGCACTCCGGAATTTTTTACCCTTGGAAGTTTTTAATGCCTTAAGTGCAGGGTTAATGATGGGAATTATGATTACTCCCACAGTTGGCTCAATCAGTCTAGATGCCATACAATCAGTTCCTCGTTCCCTCAGAGAAGGGGCTTATGCTTTAGGGGTGACAAAAGTAGAAACCATTTTCAAGGTTGTTCTGCCTGCTGCACTCTCAGGCATTTCGGCATCGATTATCTTAGGAATTTCTCGTGCTGTCGGTGAAACAATGACTGTTCTCATTGCAGCGGGACAACAGCCCAGATTAACCCTTAATCTGTTTGAATCAGTAGCCACTTTGACCGCATTTATGGCGCAAATCTCTGGAGGAGATAGTCCGCGTGGTAGTCTCAATTTCAAAACCTTATACGCAGTAGGGGCTGTTTTGTTTGTGATTACACTAGCTTTAAATCTGGCTAGCTACATAATTTCTCATCGTTTTAAAGAAAAATACGAGTAAATAACATGGCACAATCAACTCAAAGTGATAATTCCCTCAATAGTGCAGAATTTACCGACAATATTGATGGCAGAGAAAAAGTAGGCAAGGTATTTGAAATACTTTTCTTGATCGGCTTACTTGTTGGTCTATTTGTTCTAGCATTAATGCTGCTAAATATCGGGCATGATGGATTAAGCTCATTATTTAGACCAGGCTTTTTAACAGAAACTCCCTCTCGCTTTCCCGAGAGAGGGGGCATCCGTCCAGCCATTTTCGGTAGCGTGATCTTGGGACTTATAGTTATTTTAGTGGCTGTACCTATTGGCGTAGGAGCAGCTTTATACCTGGAAGAGTACGCACCCAAGAAATGGTGGACAGCCTTCATTGAAATCAACATCAGTAATTTGGCTGGAGTTCCCTCTATTGTCTATGGCTTGCTGGGTTTAGGAGTCTTTAATTATTTATTGGGCTTTGGCGCAACTTTAATTTCAGGAGCCTTGACTTTAGCTTTGTTATCATTACCTGTAATTATCGTAACAGCTAGAGAAGCCATTCGATCAGTTCCTGATTCACTCAGAAATGCTTCCTATGGACTAGGAACGACTAAATGGCAAACAATTCAAAACCATGTTTTACCTTATGCCATTCCTGGGATCTTGACAGGAGTGATTATCTCGGTATCGCGCGCTCTTGGGGATGCAGCTTCTTTGGTTGTGATAGGTGCTGTCAGTTTTCTGACCTTTGACCCTGGTTTGTTTCAGAGATTCATGGCTCTGCCCATTCAGATTTTTAGCTACATCACTAGACCTGAACCAGGTTTTGCTAATGTAGCAGCAGCATCAATTCTTGTGCTGCTTTTCGTAATTTTTGCTCTCAATGGCGTAGCAATTTATATTCGCCAACATTTTACCATAGCTAAATAGAGGATATCTAAAATGACTGCTCAAAGTACTAACTTTCAAGAATTCGAGAATCCCGTCTTTACTGCAGAAGGAGTAAAAGTTTATTACAGTGGATTTCTAGCCCTTCTAGATGTCTATTTGCAAATTCCTAAGAACCAAATAATTGCTTTTATTGGTCCTTCAGGTTGTGGGAAAAGTACATTACTGCGCTGCTATAATCGTATGAATGATTTAATCCCTGGAGCTAAAGTAGAAGGGATATTAAATTACCATAATGTCAATATCTATGACCCTTCTATTAATTCGGTCAAGTTACGGCGACAAGTGGGTATGGTTTTTCAAAGACCTAATCCTTTTCCTAAATCAATTTATGAAAATATTACCTACGCTCCTAAAGCGAATGGTTATAAAGGGAATTTAGATCAGTTGGTAGAAGAGTCTCTGAGAAAGGCAGCTATTTGGAATGAGGTCAAGGATAAACTTAAAGAAAAAGGAACCGCTTTATCAGGTGGTCAACAGCAAAGACTTTGTATTGCTAGGGCTATTGCTATGAAGCCTGATGTTCTCTTGATGGATGAACCTTGTTCTGCTCTAGATCCTATTTCTACCCGTCAAGTTGAAGAACTCTGCCTACAACTTAAGGGACAATATACCATTATTATGGTGACTCACAATATGCAGCAGGCTACTAGGGTAGCAGACTGGACAGCCTTTTTTAATACCTTTCAGGATGAATCAGGTAAACGAAGAGGTAAATTAGTTGAATTTAGTCCCACAGAGAAGCTTTTTAATGATCCTACTACTAAAGAAGCGGCTGACTATATTAGTGGTCGTTTTGGCTAAGATTACATAATATGATTTACTTTCTCAACTACAGCAAATGAAGCCCAAATAAGCTAAAACGCATTTTAAATGCGTTTTAGCAGGGGTTAGGTGTTAGGTGTTAGGGCTGAGCGGGAGGATTGAAGAGTAGGTTGACTCAGGTTAGTTATCTTTGAATTAATATTACAGCAAATTTCTATCAAATGAAGCCCAGATTAAAAGGCTAAAACCCATGCGGGGCGCAAGCCCCGCCCCTTGGTTTTGAGTTGTATTTGGTCTCAAATTGCTGTAATTCAATTTTCTACCAAATGAAATCTAAATTAAGTACAAAATTAAGGAGCACATCTTCTCCTATCAATACAGTGGGAGATTGTAGGATTTCTACTTCCTGTCCTAATCGATAAATTTCTACTTGTTGCTTTTGAGTGTTAATTAACCACCCTAGGCGTACCCCGTTATCTCGATACTCTTCCATTTTTTCCCGAAGAGTTTTGATGTTGTCGGTCATTGATCTTATTTCAACGACAAAATCAGGCACCACTTCAGGGAAGGCAATATTGGGGGGAATATTTGCTAATTTAGATTTTTCGATCCAAGTTACGTCGGGTGATCTGACTGCTCCGTTTGGCAGGGTGAAGCCGCCAGATGAGTCAAAGGCCCTTCCAAGCTTAGTTTGGCGATTCCAAATAGCAACTTCAGTCGCTAAATTCAAATTTAGTTCTGAGCTTTCCCATCCTGCTGGAGCCATTGTTATTAATTCTCCCTTAGCTGTTAGCTCTAAACGCAGGTCTGGGTTGTCTTGGCATAGTCGCTCGAATTCTTCATTAGTAATACGAAGAGTAATGCTGTGAATATCTAATAAGAATGGATTGGTCTTTAATGACTGCATAGATTTACTATAAATAACCATCACTTTATAGAATTATGTTTGCATCTAGTATTTATTGCCCTATCTTAGCATTTTCAACCAAGGCGACAGAAATATATTAAGTAATATATAAATTACTTGACAATTTGCATATATAAGCTGTACTGCATCTAAATTTAATATGGTCAAGTTAGGAACAATCCATCAAACTCCCTCCCCACACCCTACAAGAGAGCCCAAACGCATTAAAGTCAATGTAGCTTATTCTGTCGGTAGTGGCTTAGAATTGACTGTTCCCAAGGCTGAATCTATTTTCAATGCACAAAGAGATATCATTAGACTTCGAGTCTGTTTCTCTAAATAATTTAGAAAAAAGCCCCTGGCGGTTAGACCAAGGGAAGATAGGAGATACTCTATTTTTTTAAGAACGATGAGAGATACTTAATGAATTGATACTATAGTAAGCCTAGTTGGGACAGAATACCATGCCCAGTAAAATATTCGGTAGCAATGCCAATAACAAAACCTAGCATAGCTAAACGACCGTTCCATGTTTCTGCAAAAGCTGTAAATCCGAACTTAGATTCTTGGTTGGCCATGAGATTAATCCTCGATGATGTAAAGGTATTTAGAGTCAGAATACTGTTTAGAAAGATGAGATAAGCTGCTAGGGCATTCCTAGAAGAGTCGTAACAAAGAACAAAACAATTCCTCCTTATAGAAGGTAACTTTGTTGTTTCTCACCTTTACCGAAGGTTCTCGAAGAGTAGGGAAAAGAAGGTAGCTTTTTTAACTCTCATGTAAACTAATGTAACAGATATTGTGAAGCTTTGTAAAGAGTGCTTTACAAAATTATTCTGATACTAACTATAAGCTAAGGTTATCTAAAGGGACAATATGCTTATTACAGTCTGGTTTCCTATCTGTCCTAAAAGAAGAACTCTTGTAAGTAGGATAAAGGGGCGAATCTATGCTATAATCCTAGCAATTTATCTTTATGAGGTCTTATGATGACCAGAGGGCAGCTCAAAGGTTTTTCTGCAATCTTCTAACTGCTCTTCCCTTTTTTGTACAGCTTTAAGTTTTTACCCAATTATTGCTATATGAAATCTTTTTTTATATACTTACAAACAACAATTTTTAGTCTCTTCAATGGCTTTTTGCGTCTAGCTCAGTATAAATATAATCAGCTTCTTTTGACTTTGATTATATTATTTCTTGTTAATCCCTTTTTAGGTGACTCTCAACTGGGGAATTTTTGTATTAATTTATTTTTTCTGTTTATCATACTTCTCATAATCAAAACGATTCTCAAACAAAAAGCATTTATAATTTATTTTGCCATCGCCATATTAGCTTTTGTTTCTCTGGATAGTGAAGTTTTAACTTATATAGAAGGAGTAGGCAGATCTGCTTCTCAGATAACATATCCAACAATTATAAATTTTACTTTGATTATATTAGGTACTTTAATTGATGTATTTTTTTTAGGGATACCAATCTATTTAATTACTAAAGAAATATTTTTAGAAGATAAAGTCAAACTAGATACCATTAAAGGGGGAATCTGCGTCTATCTTTTATTAGGCTTCTTATGGGCTATTCTGTATACAGCTATCTATAGAATAGAAAAAACTGGCTTTAGTCTAGCTTGTCAAGATTGTCAACCTGATTTTTTTTACTTTAGCTTTACTACCCTAACAACTACAGGTTATGGAGATATAGTTCCAGTTAATAAAATTGCTAGAACTTTATCCAGTTTAGAGTCTGTTGCCGGTGTAATATATCCCACTATTTTTATCGCTCGTTTAGTAGGGCTATATAGTAACGAACAAAGAAAAACTGATGTTTAAATGTGCGAATAATCAGAATGTTATTTTTTCAAAATTGTACTTTAATAAGTATTTATTTGGCAACTGGTTTAGCTCTAGTTGGAGTATTGCCATTGCCTGTTTCTGCTCGGCAGTCTCAATTTGAGGGTAATAGTAAGTCTGACCTTTGCACTTCGGGGCTTCGGGGTCAGATTTTTTCTAAGACTGAGCTATATTTTGGATTATCTAAACCAGATGGTTCAAACGTGACAGAGAAAGAGTTTCAAGCTTTTCTAAACAATATTGTTACTCCTCTATTTCCAGATGGACTGACTATAGTTAATGTTCAAGGTCAGTTCAAAGATTCAAGTGGGAAAATCAAAAAAGAAAATTCAAAACTTTTGATTCTGCTTTATCCTTTTAGTGAAGACAAAAACCAAAAAGTTGAAAAGATCCGAGAGGAATACAAATACTACTTTAAACAAGAGTCTGTGTTACGAACTGATGAACAGACCTGCACATCTTTCTAACCTAAAATAAGAATTGGTTAAAACGAGTAGTTATCTTAATCTGAATCATCAGAGCTATAAATTGAACCATCGGGCAGGGTCGCCCCTTCTAAATTGGCATTTTCCAAGTTAAGACCGTCTGTTATAGCACCTGTTAAATTAGCCCCTCTCAAATCTGTATAACTCAGATTCGCATTTATTAGTATAGAATTACTAAAATTGGCATTTTTTAGATCAGAGAGATATAAATTAACTGATGTTAAATTGGCCCTACTTAAATCAGCGTTAACCAGAATAGATCTATTCAAATTAGTATTAATTAAATTAGTTTCTATGAGGAGAGCATCTGTTAGATTAACATTGCGGAAATCTCTCTGTATTAGAGCCCTTTCACTCCCGATAATAGCCCCACTCAAATCAGCTTTTATTAAGCTTGTATAGCGCATATTGGCCTTTCTTAAATTGGCTTTACTTAAATTAGTTTCATTCAGAATGGCTCTAAAAAGACTAGCCTTATAGAAGACCGCATTACTGAGATTCGCCTTAGATAAATCGGCATGTATCAAGTTTGCTTTAGTAAGATCTGCTCCTTCAAGATTAGCCGAAGATAAAATACTATGTACTAAACTTGCTTTAGTAAGATCTGCTCCTTCAAGATTAGCAAAAGAGAGATCCGCTTCATTTAAAATTGCTTGATTTAGCTTAGCGCCAGTTAGATTTGCTTTGTTTAATTGAGCGTTTTCAAAATTAATATTAAATCCAACTATTTGAGAAAGATCCGCCTCAGTAAGCCTAGCATTACTGAAATTAGCGTCATTGAGCTCTAGACCACTGAAATTGGTTTTTACAGAATTAGAATTGGCAAGGTTCCCCCCATTTAACAAGATCTTGTTGCTGCTGAGTTCCTGCGCTGAGGACAGGTCACATTTTGGACAACGTTTAGTTCTGATGAGTTGCTCAACATCATTTTTGTTGAAAGCATATGCTGAATTGATTGACCCTAAGAGAATTGTTGATATTGTAATTATCAGGACTATAAACTTTACAATTAAGTACACTATTTTATCTCCTAAACTCTAAGTTTGGCAAGTTTCAATAAACGATCTGCTGCTGCTTCCAGAGTTTCTGGCTTTTTACTAAAACAGAAGCGCACAAAGTTTTTTCCTCTTTCTTTTTGAGCAAAAAAACTGGAGCCTGGCACAACTGCCACGCCAATTTCTTCAATTAGATATTTGGTAAACTTAAGATCAGTTTCAAAGCCAAAGTCAGCAATATTAGCAAAGATATAATATGCCCCTTGAGGAACAAAATAGGGAATCCCAACAGCATCCAATTTCTTCAGTAAACTATCTCGCTTGATTTGATAGTTTTTGGCCAGTTCTTCATAATAACTCTTAGGCAATTCCATTGCGACTACTCCAGCCCTTTGTAGGGGTGCGGGTGCGCCTACTGTGAGAAAATCATGTACTTTACGTATAGCCGATGTCAATTCTGGACTAGCTAGAATGTAACCGACTCTCCAGCCTGTAACGCTATAGGTTTTAGACAGTCCGTTAATAGTAACAGTACGATCTTCCAGTCCTGGAAAGGTGGCTAGAGCTACATGTTTATGTCCATCATAGAGGATATGTTCGTAAATCTCGTCAGTTAAGGCTAATACATCCCACTGTTGACAGAGTTGGGCAATGATAGTTAACTCCTCCCGAGAAAACACCTTCCCAGTGGGGTTGTGGGGTGTGTTAACAATAATGGCTTTGGTTTTTTCATTGAAGGCAAGGCGGAGTTCGGCTTCGTCAAATGTCCAATGAGGGGGATGTAGAGAAACATAACGAGGTGTAGCTTTAGCAAGGATAGCATCAGGTCCATAGTTCTCATAATATGGTTCAAAAACAATCACCTCATCGCCTGGATCAACCGTTGCTAATAGTGTGGCCGCCATTGCTTCAGTTGAGCCGCAAGTTACTGTAATTTGTCGTTCAGGATCGATTTCTAATCCTAAATACCAGCGGACTTTTTCGGCGATGGCATGGCGAAAAGGCTGGTCGCCCCAAGTAATAGCATACTGATTGATATCTGATTCTATTGCTTGGTAAGCTGCATCTTTTAATTCTTGTGGACAAGGAAAATCAGGAAATCCCTGCGCTAAGTTGATTGCACCATGTTTAAAAGCTATTCTGCTCATTTCTCGAATGACTGACTCGCTGAACTGACTAGCTATTTTTGAAGTTTTCTGTTTTTGAGTCATGCTCTTAACCTCTATATGCTTTGATACTTTAATAATAATGCCAAAACAACAATAAATCGACAAAAAATGAGTATATTTAACGTCAGTTGACAACGGAGTCCAGAATAGTTTAGGTGGACTTTTCTTAAAAACCCACCCTCCCTAAAGTTTACTTTGCTTACTATAGCCTAGTTAAAAAGCAAAGGTTGTTCTGATGGTGCCAATAATGGCATCTTTGTTGTTGGCATTCTGGTTGGGCGCGGTGATCCAAATTACTCCAGAAGTTATAGAGATATTATTCGTAATTTGATACTTATAAAAACCTTCTATATGCAGTGACAAATCATTAGGGTTATTAGGAGTAGCATTACCTAGATATGGTTCTGCACCTACAACAATGCCGCCTAAATTTCCTTCTTTGCCTAAATTTGGGAAACCTAATCCTAAACCGTAATACCAAATATCTGAATCTCCGCTACCTTGTGTGTTTCTAGCATTGGTATATCCAAAGAACCCATTGACGATAAAGCCAGGACTAAATTGATAAAAAGCTTCTGTCCCGTAAGAATTCGTGGAAGCTTGAAGATTATTAAAAGGATTGTTGGCTCCTGCGGTTCCTAGTTTTGACCCACCTGTACTAAAACTAAAGAGATTGCCATTATTTTGATAGCCATTGACATAAGTTAAAGCTATGCCAAATTTACCGTCAGGTGGTAACCAAGCCACTTGACCAAGAGCCCCATATGTACCATTAAATAAACCATCGCCTGGGGTTGGGACATTAGCAATATCATCTCCAGCAAAATACCCACCACTCAAGGTTATTTGGTCTCCTAACTTATAGTTAAGACCCAAACCAGCGCCACCACCGATTGTATAAATGGGATTAAATTCTCCAAAAATACTTAGTACTTTTTTCCCGTTGGTGCCTCCGCCAAGCACTGGATTAAGTGTGGGGGCAAAATCCCACCAGCGACCGCTATAGGCAGGAATATAGGCATAAAGACTATCATTGACAGGAAACTCATAAGCTAACCAGTCCATATGTAGACTGTTATTAGCGCCTGGGGGTAAGTTAAAGGTCTGGTTTCCCTGTGCGTTATTGGGGTATCCGGGTAATTGTAATCTCTGTGCGTTCCCAGTAGCCAGTCTTACCGTTAAAGTGTCTTTTCCTGTGAAACTAGATTGTAAAATGAGTCTTACCCTATCTTGTAAGACGGCAACACTCCCCTGTGTTGAGCCCTGAAAAGCATCTGTCAAGGCAAAGATTACTTCTCCAGTCAGTTTACTGGTTGTAGAGAATTGATGATTTTCTAAATAGGCTACGCGACCTTCTAAATTATCGATTTTTGCTCCTAAGGCAGCTAATTCCCCTTGAAATTCCTGCGCTAGTCTTCTGAGTTTATCAATATCTTCTTTACTGACACTGTTTTCTTGAATTAAACGCTCTAAGGTATTCAAACAAGCATTCAAACCTGCAGCAAACTCCCAACGAGATAGAGGTTTATTTCCTTTATACGTTTGATCGGGATACCCCACAATACAGCCATAACGTTCTACTAAACTACGTAATGCCTCATAGGCCCAGTCTGTTGGTTGTACATCTCGTAATTGGGAGACTGAGTTCACTTGTCCCATTGAATTCTGCTCTATTATGCCAGTCTTCCTTAGCCCTACAGGAGTTCGTATAAATGATCCTGGTATTTGCTCTTTGGCTACTGGAATGAAGTCATCTGCTTGAGCAGGCAAGATGGCCAATAATGTTAGTACAAAAAAAGCACCAATATTCCCTAATTTACTTTGCATAGTCAACTCCTCAATACACCAAAATATTGCTCAATCAAGTCCTAAGTAAAGTACAATAACTTGATAAAGATACCGTCAATTACTTACGTTAATCATAAACCTAACATAATTCTGTTGAAAAACACAAGAATTTTTCTGAGTTTAAAACTTGACTTTTTTCATTTAATCATTATATCATTAAAAATACAATAAACCTACCGTTATTTAGGGCTTTAAAGCTAGGATTTTAGTTCTAAAAATTTGAAAGATATGGTTTTAAAGACAGGACAAACAAACATTTCCCCTTCGGGGGGCTGGGCAATAATTGGGAAAATTTTTACCGTAGAGAAGCTGATTTCCCTAGCCTCTGTTTTGGTAATATTTGTGATTTGGTATACAATAACAGCCTTAAAATGGGTAGATCATCTTTTCTTACCCTCTCCTGCTGCAGTCTGGTCAGCTTTTGTGGAGATTCTGAAGAATGGATATAAAGATAACTCCTTAGGCTATCACATTTTTCAGAGTATGTTTAGACTAGTTGTTGCCTTGTCACTAGCAATTCTGACAGCAATTCCTTTGGGAATGTTATGTGGCTTTTCCAAATCGATTAAGGCAGCGCTTGACCCAATTATAGAATTTTATCGACCTTTACCCCCTCTGGCCTATTACACCTTGTTAGTAATTTGGTTAGGCATTGAAAATCCCTCTAAAATAGCCCTGTTATTTTTAGCGGCTTTCGCCCCCTTATTTCTAGCAGTTGTTTCTGGAGTAGAGCGAATTTCTGTAGATCGCATCAATGGAGCACGTTCTTTAGGTGCCAATGGTTGGCAGCTATTTATTTATGTTATCTTTCCCTCCTGTTTACCCGAAATTTTTACAGGATTACGTACAGCCATAGGGGTTTCCTATTCAACTTTAGTAGCTGCTGAGATGGTTGCTGCTACTTCGGGAATTGGCTGGATGGTTTTAGATGCTAGTAAATTTCTCAGAAGTGACATTATTTTTGTTGGCATTATCATTATGGGTTTAATAGCCATTTTAATTGATACTGTTATTCGCTGGGTACAAAAAACACAACTCCCTTGGATAGGGCGTGATGCTTAAGTTTTGAAATGTTAACAATAAAGGAAGTAAAAATTATGACATTGAAACGTAGAAACGTATTGTTAGGGTTAATAAGTGCTAGTTTACCTATTATTGTATATAGCTTTGTGGGTGGAGAAAAAAGTTTTAGTTCTTCTACAATTACAGATAGCGCACTCGCTGACAATGCAACAGGAGGAGACCCCGCCCAAATTAGAATAGGCTATCAAGTAATTCCCAACCCTGAATTACTAGCCAAAGCTTTAGGTTTAGTGAAGAAAGCCTTTCCTAATTCTGAAGTTAAGTATATTAGTTTTGATTCGGGACGGGATGTTAATACAGCTATTGCAGCTAAAGGCATTGATTTTGGAGTTTTGGGTAGTGTACCTACTAGCGTTGGGATTGCCCAAGGACTACCCTATCAAGTGTATTTTATCCAAGATGTGATCGGAGCAGCGGAAGCTCTCATTGTCAAAAAAGGAATTAAAACAATAGCTGATCTCAAAGGCAAAAAAGTTGCCACACCTTTCGGTTCAACAGCACACTTCTCCCTAGAGAAGTTATTACAAGAACAAAATATTTCCTTGAAAGATGTGAAAATTTTAGACTTACAGCCACCTGATATTGTTGCAGCATGGAAAAGAGGAGATATTGATGCTAGTTATATTTGGCAACCTAACCTCAGTAAGTTAGAACAAGAAGGGGGGACAATTTTAATTACCTCAGCCGATCTAGCCAAAAAAGGAGTGGTCACGGCTGATTTAGGCGTTGTCCGCAAAGAATTTGCCGAAAAATACCCCAATGTTGTCAAAAAGTACGTAGCAGTATTAAATGAAGCAATTAAAGCTTATCGGAGTGATCCCACAGCTGCAACAAACGCACTAGCCAAAGAATTAAACATCACCCCCAAAGAGACAGAATCTTCCGTCAAAGAGTTAATCTGGTTAGACTCTTCTCAACAAAAAGGGGCTAAGTATCTAGGAACGGCTAATAGTCCTGGAGAATTTGCTAAAATTCTGAAAAATTCTGCTGATTTTGCCGTAGCTCAGAAAAAAATTACAAGTGCACCCGATTTAGCCGCTTATCAGAAAAGTCTTTATACTCAAGCACTTTAAGTTTTAAGGAGAGTTTATGTCCTCATCTTTCCCATCTCAAACAGTTTCTAGTTCTCAAACCAAAGACAATTTTGTCGCCGAACTGTTAAATGTTGGCGTTACCTTTGGTTCAGGTAAGAATACTAATGAAGTCTTACGAGATATTAATTTAGGATTAGATTCGGGCGATTTTGTCTGTGTACTAGGTTCTTCAGGTTGTGGCAAAACAACACTTTTAAGGGTTTTAGCCGGCTATCAGGCACTCACCCAAGGAACAGTTACAGTTGCTGGTAAACGGCATAGCGAACCTAGTCCCGATGTAGGAGTAGTCTTTCAACGTCCTAATCTATTTCCTTGGTTAACCATCGCTCAGAATGTCGAATTTGGACCGAAAATGAAAAGGGTGAGCAAATTAGAACGGAAACAGCGAGTCTCTACTACTCTAGATATGGTTAACTTGATTCATGCAGCTAATCTCTTACCCTATCAGTTATCAGGTGGGATGCAACAAAGAGCAGCCATTGCCCGAACTCTAGCGGCTGAACCCCAAATCATTTTAATGGATGAACCTTTTGGCGCTTTAGATGCTTTAACCCGTGAGTCTATTCAGAGTCACTTGAGAAAAATTTGGCAGCGCACTCATAAAACTATCTTTTTTATTACCCATGATGTAGAAGAAGCCTTACTGTTGAGTACCCGTGTAATTATTATGCACGCTCGTCCTGGTCGTATCGTCAAGGAGTTTACTAATCCTTTCGCTAATCGTTCTGATGATGAAACTGCTACATCTTTAAGACTTTCTAAAGAATTTGTCGAAGCCAGGGAGTTTCTGGTTAATAGTATTCGGAGTGATGAAATTGAGGAGGCCATATAAATTACAGCAAATGTAAATCTCGTTACGCCACAACTTAAAAACCAAAACCCGTGCGGGGAACCCGGCGCTCTGGTTAAGCAAGCTTGTCTGGTCTCAAATTGCTGTAAATCAATTTATTTAATAATCAACAACATTTGTTTTTATTATTAAGTATAGTTAGAGTAAAGATAAGATAACTATTGGGAGCATCCCGAATTTGCAATAAGTATAAATACCTAAAGCTCAAAGGACAATAAAAAAGAGAAAATAGAGACATAATTTTCCTAGGATAAAACTTGCATGACTCCCGACGATAAACAAAAATTGA
>Ga0209085_1000860_pt1 | contig 20580 bp, 15 predicted proteins | sample C_131016_EF_Meta_FD_187310 | JGI IMG/M metagenome (GOLD analysis project Ga0209085, IMG submission 187310) | Freshwater microbial communities from Lake Croche, Canada to study carbon cycling - C_131016_EF_MetaG (SPAdes) (version 2) | ecosystem: Environmental > Aquatic > Freshwater > Lake...
CAAAATTCATAGCTTTGTTTTGTACAACAACAGAACCTTGATTGACCGGCGACTGATGGGTAAGATTTAAGTTCATTTGGATGTTGCTGATCCGTTTTTTTAATTGGGCTTCAAAACCAGTGTTGTGTGAAGAATTAACGTTTTCATATTGATTAACGCCTTTGGCAGCAAAATATGCGTTGGAAACTGCAGTTGATCCAGCAGCAATCAGGCTTCTGTAGCTTGTATCAAAAATCACTGCGCGTGCAAAAGTAGAGTCATTTGAATACTGCAACCCAAGCTCATTAGTTTTCGCATACTCTGGCTTTAAAGCTGAGTTACCTCCAGAGGAGGGATCATATAGCTGCCCTAATGTTGGAGCAGCGGCAGCCGTTGAATTCGCAACTGTGGCTTTGAGGTTACTGTTAATCAAATATCCAGCGCCTATTAAATAAGTATTTGTATTGCTTGCCCCAGGGAGCATGTCGTGACTTAAATTTAACTGAGTAGACACTTTTCCATAAGAGGAGAGTAACCCAATGTAAGCGCGTGACTTGATAGCTTTTAGTTTTACGCTTGCATCAACACCATAGTAATCGAGCGACTCTGATCCCAGTTTTGAGCTATCTTTTTCATACCCAAAACTTAAAGATTGATCGCTATTTAAAGCATAACTATTGCTCCAACTTAAAACCTCATGATCCGTTATGTAACGTCCGTATAAAGAATTGAAGGCTCCGTTTGTCAGAGTTTTTGTGTCATTTTGCGAATGTGTAATTGAAAAATTCGAAATCCAATCAGAAGTAATTTTATTTTTTGTATAAAACTGAGCCATCTGCGTTCTAGCCTTGCTTTCCCAAAGCTCTGTTGTAGCACTTGCATAGTAATTATCAAAAGAGCTTTTAACGCCAGAGTGAAATAATTTAATTCCAATGGAATTTTGAGAGTCGATTGTTTTTGTAATCGAAGCCCTTAAACTATTTTGTTGATATCCATTGGAACTTGGATTGATACAGCCCGTATAACCGCCGTATCCATCCGATGCACAGGTGTATTTGGATGACGAAATAGCCTCAAAGCCCTTACTCTGATTGTGAGCAACTGAAAAACTGTAACGAATATCATCATCGCCACCATCAAACCCTGTACTCGCTCGAGTTGAGTTGTAACGACCATAAGTGATACTCGCTGAAGGATTAAACCCCCTTACGTCTTTAGAAGTTGTTATCAAGTTAATCACGCCGCCCATGGCACCAGAACCATAAACTGCCGCAGCGTTACCTCGCATTATTTCGACACGATCAATTTGATTTAACGGAATCATATAAATTGGTGAAGAACCACCCGTAGCGTCTTGCGATGAAAAAGGAATTCCATCAACCAAGACCATGGTTTGCGTAGAACCTGAGCCTCTCATATAAATAGAGATGGGTGCGCCAATGCCACCGTTACGTGCAAACTCAATGCCAGCATGACCGGCGAGCAATTCAGATATATCACCAGCGTTAGATCTAACAATCTCTTCTTTGGTTATTACTGAAACAGCGGGTATGGCGTCAGATAACTTCTGCTCCATACGAGTAGCAGTCACTTCAACTGGATTAATTTCAATTACTTCAGCTATGGCTGGCAAGAAAATCAATGGGACTAATAAAAGAGACGCAAGCAGGCGCACTCGCACAAAAGAGCAAAAGACATTTTTCATAAATAAAACCAACAGAATTTGCCCTCACCGCCTTCCCCGACAGTGCATGGACGAATTAGCGGTGCGTTTTGGACGCACTGCCACCTTGTTGGCCGGTATCCGGGCTGACGGAGACAACCTTTGTCGCCTTCCCAAACGCTTGTTCAAGGCGTTCAGTGGCTAATTGACAAAAGCGGAGTTTGTGAAAACTCGTCCGTTTGACCGTTGCGGGGGCAGCGCAGGTGGGGCTGTGTCGAGCGAGCGACTTCAACCCTCCTGCTTCCCGTTGAACTGCGGCATGTGAACCACACCGCGAGCACCAACAAAAGCCATTCTAGTGGTTGAGCCGCTTGTCCCCTTAAAATATCACTTCATGCCCCAATCCAGCCTTATTGACCAAATTGCCGAGCGTACGGAGCGTTTGTTAGTTCGCCACGAGGAACTGCAACGTACCAATGCTCTGTTAACCGCGCAGGTTGAGCAACTCACCCAAGAAAGAGACCTGATGAAGTCCCGTCTTGGTGCAGCGCGTCACCGCATTGACGCGCTGATCGATCGCTTGCCCCAAGAACAAACTGCGAAGGACAAAGCGTGAAGCAAGTGGAAGTTCAAATCATGGGGCATGGCTATGTGTTGGGTTGCCCAGAAGACGGCGAAGTTCGGCTCAACCAAGCGGTTGCAAAAGTTGACGAGGCCATGTGCAAAATTCGCGATGCAGGCAAGATCAAAGCGCGTGACCGCATCGCTGTGCTGGCTGCGCTTAACCTCGCGTTTGATTTAACCGACAAGCCTGTCGCATCCGATACAGGCGCCCCCAGTCTCTCCACATCACAGTTGCAATCTTTGTTGCAACGCATGGACACCGTACTCGGACACGACAACCAATTGTTGTGACGCAGGTCTACAATCAAAGCGTCTGCTCGGTCCTTGGGGCTTTATATTTCCTTGAACCAATGCTCTTAGAGCTCGGGCTTGGAACATCGTTTGATGAGCGTGATCGTCTCGCGTCAGATGAACCCAACGTCAATCTGACCTCGCCCACCTGAACCCCGGTTCAGGATGCCGGCCTTGAGTTCCTTGCAGACACCTATTCAACACCTCAACTTCCCCCTCCCCGTTTATGGACATCCAACCCCAGCTTTTGATTGAACTCGCCACGCTTGGCATTTGCACTGGTTTTTTAGCGGGCTTGTTGGGTATTGGGGGCGGCATGGTGATGGTGCCGTTCCTCACCATTTTGTTGTCGCAGCGCGGCGTTGACGACAACCTCGCGGTCAAGATGGCCATCGCCACATCGATGGCGACGATCATCTTCACATCTATCTCGAGTGTGCGTGCGCACCACAAACGTGGCGCGGTGCGCTGGGATTTGGTCAAAGGTTTGGCGCCAGGGATTGTGCTTGGCAGCATGATTGCCAGCATGGGTGTGTTTGCATTGCTCAAAGGCTCTAATCTCGCCATATTTTTTGGATTGTTTGTGGGCTTTTCTGCCACGCAAATGTTTTTAGATAAAAAGCCTGCACCCACGCGTCAAGTGCCTGGCACTTTAGGTTTGGTTGGCGCTGGTAGCGCGATTGGATTTTTATCAGGACTTGTAGGTGCGGGCGGTGGATTTATCAGCGTGCCATTTATGGCCTGGTGCAATGTGCTGATTCACAACGCAGTAGCCACCAGCGCAGCGCTTGGCTTTCCTATTGCCGTGGCCAATGTCATTGGATACATTGTGAGCGGCCAAACAGTGCAAGGTTTACCAGACGATGCATTTGGTTACATCTGGTTGCCTGCCTTGGTGGTCATTGCGCTATGCAGTGTGTTTACAGCTCCGCTCGGTGCAAAAGCCGCACATATGTTGCCCGTGAAAAAACTCAAGCGTACTTTTGCCAGCGTGTTGTATGTACTGGCCGCTTATATGTTTTACAAAGGCTTGTCGAGTTAACAAGCCTTGGCGCAAAGCTTTTTAAAAGCCGAGCGCCTATGAATCGGCCTGCACTTTAGCGTCTTTGATCACTTTCGCCCATTTTTGGGTTTCGCTGCGAATAAAGTCAGCAAAACGCTCGGGCGTGCCGCCACCATCTTCCGCGCCGTAGAGATCAAATTTTTCGATCACGTCAGGCATGGCCATGACTTTGTTCATGTCTTCGTTGATGCGCTTGATAAATGCAGGGCTCATTTTGGCGGGCCCTACTAAACCGTACCAAGTGGTCGCATCAAAACCAGCAAAACCTTGCTCGTCCATCGTTGGCACATTGGGATGGCCTTTGGCACGCTTGGTACGCGTTTGTGCCAGTGCAATTGCTTTGCCGCTTTTGACATGCGGCGTGGCCGATGTCATGGTCTCAAAACAATATTGCACTTGTCCGCCAATCAAATCGGTCAATGCAGGGCCTGAGCCTTTGTAGGGCACGTGCAAGGCATCAATGCCCGCGCGCAACTTAAACATTTCTAATGCCAAGTGCTGGGCAGACCCGCCACCGGCAGACGCAAAACTGATCTTGCCGGGGTTTTGTTTGCACAAAGCAACTAAATCTTTCACTGTTTTGGCAGGTTGGTTTTCATTGCATATCAATAAATTAGGCGTGACACCCACCAGACCAATGGGCGAGAAATCGCGCTCCACGTTGTAGCCTAATTTCGGTTGCAAACTCGTGGCTAATGCATGGCTGTTGATATGCGCCATCAGCAAGGTGTTGCCGTCTGCGGGTTGCTTGGCCACATAGTCTGCGGCAATCACACCGGCTGCACCTGCTTTGTTATCGATCACGATGCTGATGTTCCACATCGCTTGGAGTTTTTGCGCTAACACACGCGCCAACGCATCAGTGCCGCCGCCAGGTGGGAACCCAACGACGATACGAATAGGGCCCGAGGGCAGCGACTGCGCTTTAATCATGGGCGCAACCAATGCGGCAGCGGTGGCCGCTCCAACTTGTAATAGCTGTCTTCTTTGCATAGCGTCTCCTCTTTGTTTTGTTTTATCGAATCAATGCAGGTACAGGGTGGGCAGAGAAATAATCCATCACAGCCTGCACACCAGACCCCGCCAATTTAACGCCGCTGAGTTTGAGACCCATCTCACACGCAGACACAGCAGCGATCACCGTCAAGTCATTGCAATCGCCTAAATGGCCAATGCGGAACATACGGCCCTTCACTTTGCCCAGGCCTGTACCTAGCGAGCAGTCAAAACGCTCATAAATAACTTTGCGAATAGCGTCTGCATCTACGCCTTCGGGTGTTATCACGCCCGTCAAAATAGGCGAGTGCAAAGCAGGGTCGGCACATTGAATGGGCAAGCCCCATGCCGTCACTGCAGCGCAGGCGCCTGCTGACCAACGTTTGTGGCGTTTGAACACAACATCTAAACCTTGGCCCAAGATCATGTCGCAAGCTTCGCTCAAGCCATACATCAAATTGGTGTTGGGGGTGGAGGGGTAGTAGCCAGTTTTGTTGAACTCAATCATTTCATCCCATGCCCAAAATGATTTCGGAATATTGGATTTTTTACTGGCCTCAATGGCTTTGGGCGATAAGGCGTTGAAGCCCAAGCCCGGTGGCAACATCAGACCTTTTTGTGAGCCACCTACAGTAACGTCCACGCCCCATGCATCATGGCGATAGTCAATCGCTGCCAAGCCAGAGACGGTATCCACCAACAACAAAGCTGGGTGCTTGGCGTTGTCAATTGCACGTCTTACAGAAGGAATATCGCTGGTCACGCCAGTCGATGTTTCGTTGTGCACCACGCAAACAGCTTTGATCGAGTGATTGGTATCTGCTTTTAATCTCGCTTCAATCAAATCTGCTTGAATGCCATGGCGCCAACCTTCGAGTCCGGGCAAGCCAATGAATTCCGTTTTAATGCCTAAGCGGGTAGCAAGCTTGTTCCACAAGGTAGCGAACTGCCCTGTCTCATACATCAACACATGGTCACCCATACTCAAGGTGTTGACCAATGCCGCTTCCCACGCACCAGTGCCTGAACAGGGATAGATCATCACAGGGTGTTGGGTTTGAAAAATCTTTTGCATGTCGGCAATGACTTTGAAAGCCAACACAGCAAACTCAGGGCCGCGGTGGTCAATCGTGGGCAAGCTCATAGCCCGTGAAATACGATCTGGCACTGGGGACGGCCCAGGAATTTGCAAGAAGTGACGGCCTGAAGGGTGGAAGTCAAGCTTTAACATAAGGGTGGAATCTCCAATAGATTTGTTATTGTTTACATTCAAAATAGCCAGATGACTAACGCAATCTTATCCACACCAGAGAAAACATACGAACGCATCGCCCACGCAAGCAATGAAGTAGCTGGTCGACTAGCCGCAAGACTAGCTAAAGAAACACAAGGTGAGGTGTTGTTCACGCCTGCAGACAGAGGACGCTATGCAACCGATGCTTCCATTTATCAGGTAATACCCTTAGGTGTGTTTGTACCCAAAAGCAACCAAGAAGTAGCGATAGCGATGGACATATGCCGAGACCTCGGCGTGCCAATCGTGCCGCGCGGTGGTGGCACCAGCCAATGCGGACAGACCACGGGTGCAGGTTTGGTGATTGACCACAGCAAATATGTGCGCAATGTTTTGCATATCGATACTGAACAACGCACCGCGGTTGTGGAACCTGGCTTGGTGCTAGACCATTTGAATGCCCAACTCAAATCCAAAGGGCTTTGGTTTCCAGTCGATGTCTCTACTGGCGCGCAAGCCACCTTAGGTGGCATGGCAGGCAACAATTCATGCGGTAGTCGATCGATTGCTTACGGCAACATGGTGCACAACGTCTTGGGTGCGACAGCCAGAATGAGCGATGGCACTGTCATGCAATTGGGGCGTTTTGATCAAAGCTCTGGACGCGCAAAAGCAGTTGGCGAGTTTGTGCAGCAGCTGGCCATGCAATTGCAACCTGAGATAGATGCACATTGGCCCAAAGTCTTGCGACGTGTGGCAGGCTACAACCTCGATATCTTTTGCAACCAAAACGAGCGTCCTTACACATCGGACGGATCTGTCAATCTCGCACATTTGCTAGTGGGCAGCGAAGGTACGTTGGCCATGACGCAATCACTCACCTTGCAACTGGCAGAACTGCCTCGCGCCAAAGTGTTGGGGGTGGTGAACTTCCCCACGTTCCATCAAGCGATGGATGCGGCGCAACATATTGTCAAATTAGGAAACGGCACACTCACTGCTGTCGAACTGGTCGATCGCACCATGATCGACCTGTCTTTACAAAACCCTGCATTCGCACCAACGATACGCACGGCTTTAACAGGTGAGCCCGAAGCTATTTTGTTGGTCGAGTTTGCAGGCGCAGACAAAGAAACGCTCAAGCCCCATATGCGCCAACTGGTGGAATTGATGGGTGATCTGGGCCTACCCAACAGCGTTGTAGAAATGATTGACGACGCGCCGCAGAAAAACCTATGGGAAGTTCGTAAAGCAGGCCTCAACATCATGATGAGCTTGAAGGGCGACGGCAAACCTGTGAGCTTTATTGAAGACTGCGCTGTTCCTTTGGTGCATTTGGCCGAATACACCAACGCCTTGACAGAAGTTTTTAAACGGCATGGCACCAAAGGCACTTGGTATGCGCATGCATCGGTAGGCACCTTGCATGTGCGTCCTATCTTGGACATGCGTCGCGATGGCGCCAAGAAGATGCGACAAATCGGCGAAGAGGCCAGCGAACTTGTGCGCAAATTCAAAGGCGCTTATAGCGGTGAGCATGGTGATGGTTTATGTCGCGGCGAATGGATTGAATGGCAATTCGGCCCACGTATCAACGATGCCTTTAAACAAATCAAGCAGCATCTCGATCCGTTGAATTTACTCTCCCCCCAACGCATCATTTACCCACCCAAAATGGATGACACGCGCTTGATGCGTTATGGCAGCCACTACCAAGTCATCCCCATCCAGACTGTGCTGGACTGGAGCGCATGGAATGTGCATAACGATCCAGCGACCGAGCAAACTACAGCACCCGGCACTGGTGAAGATCTATCGCATGGATTAGCCAAAGCAGTGGATATGTGCAACAACAACGGAACCTGCCGCAAGTTTGATGCAGGCACCATGTGTCCAAGCTATCGCGTCACCCGCGATGAAAAACACCTCACCCGCGGGCGCGCCAACACACTGCGTTTGGCATTAAGCGGGCAACTCGGCGCCGAAGGCCTTGCCAATCCCGACGTGATGGACGCGCTAGATTTATGCGTAGGTTGCAAGGGCTGCAAACGCGACTGCCCGACTGGCGTCGACATGGCACGTATGAAGATTGAAGCCACACACCACTTCAAAGCGCGCTACGGATTCACTTTAAAAGACAAGCTGATCGCTTATCTGCCTCGCTACGCAGCATGGGCTGCCCAGTTCGCTGGCGTATTGAACTTGCGCAACCAATTGCCTTGGCTCGCAAAAATCGCAGAAAGTATGACGGGTCTCTCAGCGCAACGCAGTTGGCCCACATGGCAAAGCAACCATTTCTTTTCTAAACAACAAGCTGGCGTTACCAAGCAAGAAGTTTTGCAAGCCGTTAAGCCTGTTGTATTGTTTGTCGACACATTCAACGGATTTTTTGAATCTAGAAATGCAACCGCCGCATTGGGTGTTTTGCAAGCCGCAGGCTACAGCGTGCATATTGCGTCTAAAGATGCCCATTCTGAAAACCAAGGCCACTTATGTTGTGGTCGCACATTCCTTGCGAACGGTATGGTTGCGCAAGCGCGTGAGCACGCACAAGCATTGGTCAACGCCCTTCTTCCGTTTGCGCAAAAAGGTATCGCCATCGTCGGGCTTGAGCCCTCGTGTTTGCTCACTCTCAGAGACGAGGCTTTGGTTTTAGGCTTGGGCGAATCTGCTGAATTGGTCAGTCAGCATGCTGTGCTGTTCGAGGAGTTTTTAGCAACCGAACACAAAGCCGGAAAACTCGAGGTCTTGCAACAAAATTTAAAACCTGCAGAGAAAGACATATTGCTGCACGGTCACTGCCATCAAAAAGCGTTTGGTTTGATGCCCTCTGTTTTAGATGTGATCAAACTCATTCCTAAAGCCAACCCACAATTGATTGAAAGTAGTTGTTGCGGCATGGCAGGAAGCTTTGGTTACGAGGCGTCGCATCTTGATGTATCAATGCAAATGGCTGAACTGAGTTTGCTGCCTGCTATTCGCCACCAACCCGACGCGATTGTTGTAGCTGATGGCACCAGCTGCCGCCATCAAATCGCCGATGGTGCAGCACGCGAAGCGATTCACGTGGCGCAGTTGTTAAGCGACCACCTATTGCGGCACTAAGCACCAAGGGGCTTGGTATTCCACCAAGCCCATCCATAGCGCCCAGCCTGAAGTCAGCGACAGTGTCAGGCCCGCTAGTCGAACACCCCAATCACCTTTGTTGTTGCCCAAGCTTGCGTTGCCGCGCATACGCAGCCACAACCAAGGCCCGATAGTGAGCACAAGGGCGCTACCCAAAGCGAACAAAGACATCACTAAAGCGCCTTCTAGTGGATGGCTTGTTAAAGCTGCTACCAACAGTGCCCCATAAAGCAATCCGCAAGGCAACAAAGCCCAAACCATTCCAAGCAAGACAGGGCCACCATGGCGCAATTTCACATGCGCCGTTTTACTTTGTACCCTTTGCCAAATCCAGCGGCCTAAAACATCCACTGCCAAAGGTTGCTCAGCTTTCACCAGCAACAGCAAACCCAGCAACAAGGCCAACATGTGAAACAACGTCCACACGGGTCTAAAAATAGCAGACTGGGTGCTGAGCCATCCCACGCCTTGCATGGTCGATGCTGCCAAAGCACCCAAGGCACCATAGCCTATGACACGTCCTAATTGAAACAACAACATCGCACGTGTGCCAGAACCAGCACCTTGCATTTGCGCCGAGCGACCTATGCCAGCGCATGCTGCACCGCACATCGCTAAACAATGGGGCCCTCCTGCGAGCCCCATTAGTAATGCTGTTAGCGCCAAGGTTGTATTCATATGTACAAACAATTAGCGCACCACGATTACTGTTTTAGTGATGCACTAGGTTCAGGCGCGCCCTTGCCTCTTCGTATTCACGCTGGAGGCGAGCTACCAAATCGGCTGTCGGCAAAACGGCCTTGACGGCGCCAATGCCTTGGCCACAACCCCAGATGTCTTTCCAAGCCTTTTTGGCGTCACCACCAAAGTTCATTTTGGAAGCATCGCTCTCAGGCAAGTTCTCGGGGTCGAGACCGGCATTGCGGATCGACGGCGCCAAATAGTTGCCGTGCACCCCGGTAAACAGATTGCTGTAGATGATGTCGTCGGATGACGCCTCCACGATGGCCTGTTTGTACTCTTCGGCAGCACGGGCTTCTTCGGTCGCAATAAAGGCGGAGCCGATATAGGCAAAGTCTGCGCCCATGGCTTGGGCCGAGAGAATGGCACCGCCATTAGCGATCGCGCCACTCAAGGCAATTGGGCCGTCAAACCATTCACGAATTTCTTGGATCAAAGCAAACGGGCTTTTGACGCCCGCGTGCCCACCAGCGCCAGCAGCCACAGCGACCAAACCGTCGGCACCTTTTTCAATCGCTTTTTTAGCGAACTTGTTGTTGATGATGTCGTGCAACACGATGCCACCATAGCTGTGGGCAGCGGCGTTCACATCTTCACGTGCGCCGAGCGACGTGATGATGATTGGCACCTTGTATTTCACACACATGGCCATGTCGTGCTCAAGCCGGTCATTGCTCTTGTGCACGATTTGGTTGATCGCATAAGGTGCGGCAGGCTTATCAGGGTGCGCGCGGTTATGTGCTTCTAGCGCTTCAGTAATTTCAATTAGCCACTCTTCGAGTTGCTCCGCCGGACGCGCATTGAGCGCAGGCATAGAGCCCACCACGCCAGCCTTGCACTGGGCAATCACCAACTTGGGATTGCTAATGATGAACAAGGGAGAAGCGATGACGGGGAACTTCAGCTGCTGAAAGACTGCTGGCAATTTAGACATGTAAATTCCTAGTTTTTAGAAAGCTTCTAACGCCATTTCCGTCACGCTGTCCGCGCCAGCGACGATGCTGTCGCGCACGCCAGGTGCTTTGGACAAAATATGGTCTGCATAAAACCGCGCAGTGATGACCTTGGCGTGCATGAATGCAACGTCGTCGCCTTTAGCAATGTGTTCAAGTCCAACCAACATAGCGCGCGCCATTTGCCAACCGGACATCAGGTTACCCGCGAGCATGAGGTAAGGCACGCTTCCAGCGTAGACAGCATTGGGATTAGTTTTACTCTCGGTCACAAAGAACTCCACCACATCTAAAAACGCTTCACGCGCTGCAGACAGTCGCTTGGCCACCGAATGGCAACGTACATCGCTGTGGGCTTTGAGTTGTTTTTCGGTTTGTTCAATTTGGCTAGCGATGGCCTTGGCAGTCTGGCCGCCATCACGGGCAGTTTTGCGACCCACCAAATCGTTGGCTTGGATCGCCGTAGTGCCTTCGTAAATCGTCAAAATTTTCGCGTCGCGGTAGTACTGGGCAGCACCAGTTTCTTCGATGAAGCCCATACCGCCATGCACTTGCACGCCTAGGCTTGTGACTTCCAAACTCATCTCGGTGCTAAAACCTTTGACCAAGGGCACTAAGAATTCGTAGAAGGCCAAGTTTTCTTTGCGGGTTGCCGCATCAGGGTGGTGGTGCGATGCGTCATACGCTGCTGCCGCCACCGTAGCCATAGAACGACAGCCTTCGGTGTAAGCACGCATAGTCATCAACATGCGGCGCACATCTGGATGGTGAATAATGGGCGCGCTAGTTTTCATACTGCCGTCAACAGGGCGACTTTGCACGCGGTCGCGGGCAAATTGGGCGGCCTTTTGGTAAGAGCGCTCTGCCACAGCAATGCCTTGCACGCCTACAGCGTAACGGGCTGCATTCATCATGATGAACATGTATTCCAAACCGCGGTTCTCTTCGCCTACCAAGTAGCCGATGGCACCGCCGTTGTCGCCATATTGCAAGACAGCAGTTGGGCTGGCTTTGATGCCCATCTTGTGTTCGATGCTGACGCAGTGCACGTCGTTGCGCGCGCCAACCGTTCCGTCTTTGTTCACTAAAAATTTAGGCACCACAAACAAGCTAATGCCTTTGACGCCCTCGGGCGCACCTTGCACACGCGCCAACACAAGGTGGACGATGTTTTTCGCCATATCGTGTTCACCGTAAGTGATGTAAATCTTGGTGCCAAACACTTTGTAGGTGCCGTCAGGTTGTGGCTCGGCACGCGTGCGAACCGCGGCCAAGTCGGAGCCAGCTTGTGGCTCGGTGAGGTTCATCGTGCCGGTCCACTCACCCGAGATGAGCTTCTCTAGATAGATGGCTTTTAGATCGTCAGAGCCCGCAGTGAGTAGCGCTTCAATCGCGCCGTCGGTGAGCAAGGGGCACAAAGCAAAACTCATATTCGCAGAGTTCAAAATTTCGCAGCAAGCTGCGCCAATGGTTTTAGGTAAGCCTTGACCGCCAAAAGCTGTCGGGTGTTGCAAGCCTTGCCATCCGCCTTCTCTGTATTGGACATAGGCCTCTTTGAAACCAGGCGTTGTGTGTACATGGCCGTCTTTGAAGTAGGAAGGGTTTTTATCGCCTTCCCAGTTCAAAGGCACCAAAACAGTCTCATTGAGCTTGGCGCATTCTTCGAGCACCGCTTGAGCGGTTTCAATACCTGCATCTTCAAACGCAGGCATCTGGGCAATTTGCTCTAGGCCACCCAAGTGGGCCATGTTGAACAACATATCTTTAACGGGGGCGATGTACGACATGGCGTGCTCCTGAATTCAACAGCGAAAGCGCTAAGTAAAAAAATAGAAGAAGGTTCGCAGGATTTGAGATATTTATAAAGCAGCGACCAGCTCTGGTACCGCCACAAACAAATCAGCTTCCAATCCAAAGTCCGCCACCGAGAAGATGGGCGCTTCTGGGTCTTTGTTGATCGCCACGATCACCTTGCTGTCTTTCATACCCGCCAAGTGTTGGATGGCGCCGCTGATGCCACATGCTACATACAACTGAGGCGCGACGATCTTGCCGGTTTGTCCAACTTGCCAATCATTGGGCGCATAGCCCGCATCGACTGCCGCGCGGCTTGCGCCTAGTGCAGCACCCAGCTTGTCCGCCAAGGGCGTAATGACTTCAGTGAATTTCTCTGCGCTACCCAAGGCACGACCGCCAGAGACGATGATCCTGGCTGCAGTCAATTCAGGGCGATCGCTTTTGGCGATTTCGCTTCCCATGAATTTACTTTTGCCTGAGTCGGCTGCAGCAGCCAAGATCTCGATAGGGGCTGATCCAGCAGTTACAGCAGCAGCATCAAAACCTGTAGTGCGAACCGTGATGACCTTGATGGCATCTGTAGATTGCACGGTTGCAATCGCGTTGCCAGCATAGATAGGTCGCTCAAAGGTATCTGGGCTTTCAACCTTGGTGATATCGCTGATCTGGCCCACATCTAATTTGGCTGCAACACGGGGGGCAATATTTTTGCCGCTAGCGGTAGCTGGGAACACGATGTGGGAATAACTGCTGGCCAGCCCCAAAATTTGCGCGGCTAAGTTTTCAGCCAAGCCATGTGAGAGGTCAGCACCGTCTGCGTGGATCACTTTACTCACGCCTGCAATTTGGGCGGCAGCGGCAGCGGCGCGAGCTGCGTTGTGTCCAGCGACCAGCACATGGACGTCACCGCCCATGGCCAGAGCGGCTGTGACGGTGTTGAGGGTTGAGGGCTTGATCGACGCGTTGTCGTGTTCGGCAATAACGAGGGATGACATGTTGTTGTTCTCCTGATCTGTTCTAGTTAGATGACCTTGGCCACGTTCTTGAGTTTGTCGACCAAAGTGGCCACATCGGGCACTTTGATGCCGGCGCTGCGCTTGGGCGGCTCGCTGACTTTCAAGGTCTTGATACGGGGGGCGACATTCACACCGAGGTCTTCTGGCTTGAAGATATCGAGTTGCTTTTTCTTGGCCTTCATGATGTTGGGCAAGGTGACGTAGCGGGGCTCGTTCAGGCGCAGGTCTGTAGTAATAACCGCTGGCAGACTAATAGAGAGCGTCTCTAAACCACCGTCGACTTCACGGGTCACGCTGGCTTTGCCGTCTGCCACTTCCACTTTCGATGCAAACGTAGCTTGGGGCATGTCGGCCAAGGCAGCCAACATTTGACCGGTTTGGTTGCAGTCGTCATCGATAGCTTGTTTGCCCAGAATCACCAAGCCGGGTTGTTCTTTGTCGACCAAGGCTTTAAGTAACTTGGCTACGGCCAATGGTTGGAGTTCTTCGGTCGTCTCGACCAAGATGCCACGGTCAGCGCCAATCGCCATGGCGGTGCGCAAAGTTTCTTGGCATTGGGTCACACCACAAGAGACGGCGATCACCTCGGTGACCACGCCTTTTTCTCTAAGGCGAACAGCTTCTTCCACTGCAATCTCGTCAAACGGGTTCATGCTCATCTTGACGTTGGCTATGTCGACTCCGGTGTTGTCCGACTTCACGCGAACCTTCACGTTGTAGTCGACAACGCGCTTGACTGCGACCAAAACTTTCATGGTGAGAACTCCAAAAAATAATGAAAACTGATTGACGTTTACGTAAACGTCACATTCTAATATCTAAACCCCAAACTTTAGCACGGTCGTGCTTTTTTAAGTACTTGATCTGCACATGCCCTGAGGCACACGCCCTTTATTTTTCAGCACTATTGATAAGTTGCACCTCGTGAGGCGCTGGCCCCATGAGAACGCCCGCTTTTCTCAAAGCCTCCAGCGCCGCAACATTCACGTTCGACTTGACCAAGCCCTGCCCATGGGTGGGATCATCCATCCAAAAATTCAGTTGGAACCTCAATCCTTGGGGCGCCACCTCCGCCAACAAGGCCAGTGGCGGGGGGTCTGCAATGACCAAATCGGCCGACATGGCAGCTTGGACCAATAGTTTTTGAACTTCCTCCACATTGCTGTGCAGTCCTACCCAAAACATACAGTTTTGTAACAAGTGGCTAGATTCGAGCGACAGATTTTCAACCCGTTGCGTGATCAACAACTCGTTAGGAATGACTGATTCGACGCCACTCATAGACCGCACCAAGGTGTAGCGCGTCTTGATGTCTGTGACCCAGCCTTCAAAACCATCTACCCGCACATAGTCGCCAATACGCAACGAGCGCTCTAACAAAATCACAAAGCCACTGACATAGTTAGCCGCTAACTTTTGCAAACCAAAGCCCAGCCCCACGCCTAAGGCACCACCGAGTACCGACAGCGCAGTGAGGTCGACGCCAGAGACCGACAAAGCCACCAGCATGCCGATCAACAACAAGAAGGCGCGCATGGCGTTCGACGCGACTTTGCGCATAGACAAGTCCGTCAAGGCTCGGCTCAGCACTTTGGACTCTAAGAAAGCAGACAACCACAAGGTCAACACCAACACAAAACTGGAATTAAGAATGACCTCCAAAACATGCAACAAAGACACATGCGATTTACCGACAGACAACTCGATGGCGTCCAACTCTTCTCGCACCGGTTGCAGCAAACCGGTCATCCACATCACTGCAAAAGCCCACGCCAGCCAAGAGACTGCGCGCTCTACTAACCGCGCCCCTTGCGACTCAGGAAATACCGAGGTTAAAACACGGGCGATCAGGCGAATCACCGCCAAGGCCAACAACACCGGCACCGCCAATTTAAGCAGCGCAACACTTTGGAACTTCACCAAAATAGTTTTGCAAGCCAGCGTAAAAACCAAAGCCAATAAAGGAAACAGCAAACCGTCGAGCACGCGTCGGCCAAACAAGATGGAGTCGCGTGTAGTGCCCCGCCCAAGCGCCCAAGCAAACAGCCAAGCCAAAGCCAATGACGCGGCCAAAACTGTTAACTCCATCGGCATGGATGGGTTTTGGAAATCTACAAAAATCTCTTGCAGTGCAGTCATGGTTCTACAAATCCGCTAAGACGCGCAAATGCGCTTCTACGCTTCTGCCTAATGCACTCAGGGCATAACCGCCTTCTAAGCACGACACAATGCGGCCCTTGGCGTGGCGCTTGGCGATGTCGCAAATACGCTGGGTGATCCACGCATAGTCTTGTTCGGTCAGAGCCATTTGCCCCATATCGTCCTCGCGGTGGGCATCAAAGCCGGCGCTGATAAAAATCATCTCGGGCTTGAACTCTTCTAACCGCGGAACCCAGTAGTTTTCAACCAAGTCACGCACATCCATGCCGCATGTGTAGGCGGGAACGGGAATGTTCACCATGTTCGACGCTGTCTTCTCGGTGCCTGAGTATGGGTAAAACGGGTGCTGAAAAAAACTCACCATCAACACATGGTCATCGTTGGCAAGAATGTCTTCCGTGCCATTGCCATGGTGCACATCGAAGTCCACCACAGCCACACGCTTTAAACCATGTTGATGGATAGAGTGCTTCACAGCCACCGCCACATTGTTAAAAAAACAAAATCCCATCGCTTTGCGTCGCATGGCGTGATGTCCTGGTGGGCGCACGGCACAAAAAGCGTTGGCTAATTCGCCGTTGATCACCGCATCGGTCGCCGCAATAGCAGCACCAGCAGAATGCAAAGCCGCTTCCCATGTATGTGAATTCATCGCAGTGTCTGGGTCTACATGCGCATACGTAGGGCCTGTTGCAGATTGGTCTTCGATCAAGCGGTGCGACGTTAAACGCAAGTGGTCGATGTAGTCCACATCGTGCGCTAATGCCAAATCGTCAAATGAGGCGGCCGGAGCTTCAATGGCGGTCAAGCCAATGTCTAACCCACTTATTAGCAAACGCTCTTGAATAGCGTCTAGTCGCTCAGGACATTCAGGATGTCCGGCGCCCATTTCGTGTCTTCGACATTCAGGATGTGTGTAATAACCTGTTTTGTGCATATGCGTGATAAATATATCCAACTCAGCTTACCATGCAAGCCTAGTTTTTTCTCTATTTTCTACCGCGTGAAACTCCCTATTCTGTTTAACTGTTATCCGATGCGTTACTTAGTTTTACTCGTCACCTTCTTTGCATGTTTAACTTCTTTTGTTGCCATAGCTGCTGGTCATGGCAAGAAACATGCTGTCCACCACGTTCGCACCACGCCATTTGGTCCGCGCGCTGAGATGACACAACTTGCCGAGGACATTGCACAAGAACAACAACTACCCGTTGCATGGGTGCGTCGTCAACTCAACTTGGCCAGACGCGTGCAAGGACTTGAAAAAATGGTGATGCCTCCACCCACTTCATCACCAAAAAACTGGGCTGCTTATCAAGCGCGATTTGTCGAACCAAGACGAATAGAGGCAGGTAAGAAATTTTGGCAATTGCACCGCGAAGCATTGGACCGTGCGCAAGAGGCTTACGGCGTACCTGCAGAACTGATAGTTGGCGTGATTGGCGTAGAAACTTTCTATGGGCAACACATGGGCAATTACAAAGTGCTTGATGTGTTGACGACTCTGACTTTGCATTTCCCAGCAGAGCATCCGCGTGCACAAGAGCGGCAAGCGTTTTTTAAATCGGAGCTGGGGTATTTTTTAAAAATGGTGCATGCCAGACCCAAAGGACAGACCGCCATCACCGGCAGCTATGCAGGCGCCATGGGTTGGCCACAGTTCATGCCGTCGAGTTGGTCGCGCTTTGCGGTGGACTTTGATGGCGATGGACGTATTGATTTACTCAAAAGCCCAGTGGACGCGATTGGATCTGTTGCCAATTACTTCAAAGCCTTTGGTTGGCAAACAGGAATGCCTACGCACTACCCTGTGCAGTTTGATGAAGCTAGGTTAGATAAACCCACATTGCTAGCGCCTGATATCTTGCCGTCGTTTAGTGCCACCAGTATGAGAGACAAAGGTGTTGTGCTTTCTTCAGATGCGCAACAACATATAGGCAATCTTGCGTTGGTGGAACTGTTTAATGGAACAGATGCGCCTAGCTATGTGGTGGGTACAGAGAATTTTTATGTGGTGACTCGGTATAACTGGAGTAGCTACTATGCGCTCGCGGTGATTGAGTTGGGCGCCGCTATAAAATCTGAATTAGCTAGATAAAGCCCACTGAACATGTTCACGCACGATGGCGTCTGCATGATTTGCATGTCTTTGCAAAGCCTGATAAAGCGCAGTCAATACTTCTGGCGTTACTGCTTTTGTTTTTGATGGTGTTAATTTTGAATCTTTGGTTTCCTTTGCCCGCAACGCATTTCCCGCAGCCACCGCCACATTGCGCAACCAACGCAAATACCCAATTCGTCTAATCGCACTCCCCTCTGTTCGACGCAGAAACTCTTCTTCCGTCCATCCCAAAACATCGACAAGTTGTTGCCCCACCAAACCATTTCGCGTATCAAAGTCAGGCAAGTTGGATGTCTGCGCATATTTGTTCCATGGGCATATCAACTGGCAGTCGTCACAGCCATAAATACGGTTACCTATTAAAGAGCGCAACTTTTCAGGAATAGAACCTGCGTGCTCAATAGTTAGATAAGAGATGCATCGTCTAGCATCGACCAAGCCTGGCGCAACTATGGCTTGGGTAGGGCACACATCTATACAAGCAGTGCATTGCCCGCAGTGGTCTGTGACAGGCTCTGATACTGGCAAGTGAATATTTAAAAAAATCTCGCCCAAGAAAAACATCGACCCAGCTTCACGGTTGAGCACCAAGCTGTGTTTGCCGCGCCATCCTTGGCCGCTGCGGGTGGCTAATTCGGCTTCCAACACGGGCGCAGAATCTGTGAATGCGCGGGTTTGTAGTGAGCCTTCTTGGTCTTCTAGGTAGTTTTCTATTTCCTGTGCCAATCGACTCAATCGTTGGCGCAGCACCTTGTGGTAATCGCGCCCTCTGGCATACACAGAAACAACCGCCTCAGTTGGATTGTGTAAACGCCCCCACTCCACCTCTTGCCAACCCTCAGGCGTGTCGCGCGGTAGATAGTTCATACGTGCGGTGATCACGCTAACCGTACCAGGAACCAGCTCTGCAGGACGGGCGCGTTTGAGGCCGTGGCGGGCCATATAGTCCATCTCACCGTGGAAGTTTTTCTCTAGCCACGACAGCAAAGCGGGCTCGGCGGACGACAAATCGACAGGGGCCACCGCAATTTGGGAAAATCCCAGTGCATGTCCTGTTTTTTGGATGTGCGCGAGTAACAATGTGGGATCGATCGGCACTCTACTTCCTTGAATAATTCAACCATTGTAAAAACACTGCTCTGGCCTGACGAACCAGCTACTGCGGGCTTTGCCCAGCAATTGGTAGCATCGCTCGTTCACCAGCAATCAGGATTGAACGCCTGCATCACATTAGACGGTGAATTGGGCGCTGGTAAAACGACCTTCGTGCGCCACCTGTTGCAAGCCTTGGGTGTGACAGGTCGCGTCAAAAGTCCTACTTATGCAGTCGTTGAACCTTATGAGGTGATTGCAGGACATATTTGGCATTTTGATTTTTACCGTTTCAACGATCCCCAAGAATGGGAGGACGCTGGTTTTCGTGACATCTTTGCAAGCGTGGGGCTCAAACTGTGCGAATGGCCTACAAATGCCCAAGGTATGTTGCCAACACCGGATATCGCTATGCACATCAGTGTTGATGACAAAGACCAACGCCATGTGGCATTAAATTCTCACACTGCATTGGGCTCTGAACTGCTCTCGCGCTTGGAGACGCAACCGTGAATAGCCAGCAACAACGCAGACGCTTTCTACAAACGACGAGTGCCCTTTTGCTCTTGGGCGGAGCAGACATTGCGTGGGGCGCCACGATTTTGACGGTGCGGGTGTGGCCTGCTAGCGACTACACCCGCGTCACGATTGAAAGCGATGCGGCACTCACCACCACCCCGCTCTTTATAGCGAACCCTCCTCGCTTAGCAGTGGACATTGAAGGCATCGAACTCAACCCTGCCCTCAAAGAGTTGGTGGGGAAAGTGCGCTCGGACGATCCTTTCATCACCGGTGTGCGCGTGGGGCAATACACGGCTAACACCGTGCGTTTGGTTTTAGATTTACGCCAAATGGTGTTGCCACAGGTTTTTAATTTACCGCCTGTTCGATCTGGCAATGCCCAATACCAACACCGCTTGGTGCTTGATTTGTACCCCACCAAGGTGGCCGACCCCTTAGAAGCATTGATTGCACAACACACCAATCCTGACCCATTAGGTGAACTCTTGGCGCGCAAGATGAACAAGGCGGCGGTTCCTGTGACGCCTTCCCCGCCACAAACCACAGCTTCGGCACCAACCAGTTCAACCACAGCGCCCATGTCTAGTGCATCGTCGGCGATGGTTGCTATGCCCAGTATTACTGCTTCGGCGAGCGAATCAAAAGCCACTGCAAATCAATCTACCCAAAACACAGAGCGCTTCATCATCGTCGCGCTAGACCCAGGCCACGGCGGTGAAGACCCCGGTGCAGTCGGCCCCCGTGGCACCAAAGAAAAAGATGTGGTCTTACAAATCGCCCACCGCATGCGTGACCGTATCAACAACACGGTCATCAAAACCAGAATGGGACCATTGCCCATGCGCGCTTATCTCACGCGCGATGCAGATTTTTTTGTACCCTTGCAGTCGCGTGTTGAAAAAGCGCGACGCGTACAAGCCGATTTGTTTGTCAGCATCCACGCCGATGCCTTTATGACACCCGATGCCCGCGGGGCCAGCGTATTTGCCTTGAGCCAAGGCGCCGCATCGAGTGCCGCAGCGCGTTGGATGGCCTCACAAGAAAATCGTGCCGACTTAGTCGGCGGACTCAATTTAAAAGTACAAGACGCTACGGTACAACGCGCCTTGTTAGACATGAGCACCACGGCACAAATCAACGACAGCTTAAAACTGGGTAATGAAATGCTGGGTCAAATACGGCGAATCGGCAAACTTCACAA
>Ga0209085_1000862_pt1 | contig 20555 bp, 18 predicted proteins | sample C_131016_EF_Meta_FD_187310 | JGI IMG/M metagenome (GOLD analysis project Ga0209085, IMG submission 187310) | Freshwater microbial communities from Lake Croche, Canada to study carbon cycling - C_131016_EF_MetaG (SPAdes) (version 2) | ecosystem: Environmental > Aquatic > Freshwater > Lake...
TCCTTAACTCCATCTGGAGCAGAAAAGCCTTTAGGGACAGGAAAGGATGTAGCCATGATTCGGAATTAGTAAGGTGTTAGGAGGGTTGCGTCAAGGGGGTTTGATCAACAGGCCCCCATTTATCAATAGGGCATTTCTCGTGAGACAGCCTTAACTTGGCCTGCGTGGAACATCCGCATTTCTTGCACCTTCCAGTCCCACCCAATGCCTCTTTGTCCCAAAACTCACATCCTTTGCAGATTTCTAGCCGCTCTTGTAGCTTGTCTTCTGGCGTGAGTTTAAACCCATTCTTCACCCACTGGGTCATGCTTTGAGCAAGATTACCAACCATCCTTTTTGCTGATGGATATTGTATTTCAGCCACATCAACTTGATGTGCTGGTTTAATGCTATTATCTATAGGCTTTTTCTCAAGTTTATTTAAATTGATAATTTGTTTTTCTAATTTATTTGGATTTCTCACAAAATTTTCAACAATTTCACAAGCCATAGCCATATCATCTGGGTTTGCATTAATCCTTTTTTCCCAATAAGAAATAAGCCTTTCGTCAGATATTTTAAAAAACCCTCGTTGTCTCCAAGGAGTGCGTTTTAATGGATGGCGATCAGTAAGCGTAAGACGCTTAACTATTTTTTTCAGTTCTTGGATTGTTATTTCACACATAATATTTCAGTTATTTTGTTTATTATTTTATAGACCGGGCCAATCAATGTTTTCGCATAATGCTGGGTTTTCAACGCACCAAGTAATATCACAATTGTAATCTGTCCCACCAGCACATCCGCAACAAGTTGGACATTCGCAACATCCTGTGTGGTATAAATTACAATCACACGCTGGATCACTTGGATTTGTGCAACATGGGTCGTAATCGGGGCAACATGGGTCAGTAGAACCACAGCATGGGTCAGTGGAGCCACAGCATGGGTCTGTTGAATTACAACAAAGATCGGCAGAATTACAGCAAGGATCGTCAGAATTACAGCATGGATCTCCAGAGCCTCGGCAAGGATCACAATAATCTGGATTTGCGGCACAAGGATTGCAATTTGCATCTGGGCTATCAGCACAAGAATTGCATTCATATGAATTATTTCCACAGCAAGGATCTTGTGATCCAAGGCAACAATTTTCATCATTACTACCGCAACATGGATCAAATGAATTAAAACAAGGCCCACCGGGATCTCGTGGATTAATTGGTGTTTTTGGCCCACACTTTACGCAATCCAATGTAGTTGTGCAATCTGGGCATTGGAAAGCAAGCCTTTCAGTTACAACTTCATCTTCCCCACAACTTGTTTTCCAATTTAAATCAGAGCAATTACAAGAAACACACGAATAGCAAGTCATTTGCTTGTCTGTAAATTGAATATGATATTCAACAAATGATTTGTCTTTTCCGCATGATTCTGGAGTTAGTAATAAATTAAATTCACTGCAAAAACATTCATAGTAACAGCTTTGAACATAATTAATTGCTGGGCACTTGCGAAGCTCCTCAACAGTGCATTGAATCAACTTTGACACAGAATTTAAAATTTATTATTAAGTCTCTGATGCAAGAACATATATGGTTTTAAAACTCCCGCCATCTCCACAAACAGACAATGGGTATCTTTTATATGCATTGCCTTTTAAAATAACAGCCCCCGGCTGGAGCCTACAGCTTCCCTCTCCAAATGAATTGATATACAATTCACTATATGTTAAATCAACTTGGGATTTTCCATTATTTAAATGAAATCCAGTGAATGGTGATAAATTAAAATATTTTGTGCCAGAGGTTGCCTTAACAACGGCACCATTAAGCGTGTCGTTTGTCAGCTCAATTTTAAAATTATCTCCTTTAAATACACTTAAATTATCGCACTCAAATGTAGCAAGTGCATCATCTTTATTAAAATAAACTTGGTCATTAAAATTAATTATATTATTCCCAGAACACGGAACAATTTCATCAGCATATGTTTTGCAATACAATGGGGCATCTACATAAATACCAATATCTTTTACGCAACTTTCACCAACATCATTTATTGCAGTGAAATATACCCTAAAGAAATTATTATAGGTTCCTTTATGGACTTTTGTGGTAAAGTATGATGTTGTAAATGTAGTTGCAGTTGATTTATATAAAGCAGTTACTTTCCCAACATTTGTTAATATTGTGTTTCCATTTGGATCTTCAACATAAGCGGCATATGAGTTTGTTGGGCAATTCCCAGCAATTTGCCCAGAATTTGTCCATGTAAATGTAATATATGGAAGTCCAGAGTCAGAAACAGCAGTTGAATAATTAATATTAATTGGTGGAAGTGGAACTTCGCAGGATGTTGCAATAATTGGAACAGAATAATCTGTTTTGACATCTCCGACAACTGTCCTCGCTCTTATGTTATAAGAGCCAGCCGTTAACGGAGCAAAGTATGATAACGATATTCCAGATGCAGTTGGAAAATCGTCACTTGGCTCTGAAGTTCCATTTTTCCAAATTTTAATATCGTTTGTAAATCCAGATCCAACTTCAATTTCTGGGTCAATTACAAGCGTTATATTTAAACCGGGAGTAGAACCAAAACTACATTGTTGCAATTGTTGCTTTGTTGCACTGGTAATCGTTGGAGGTAAATGCTTGGTAGTAGAGTTAGATGATATGCATATACCTTCAATATCAAAACTGCACCCACCGCCAACAGATTTGCCAATAATATTTGAAGACCTAACCGCAATTATGTATGGATTTTCAGTTCCTTGAAATAATGGCAATGTTTTAACATTTTCAAATGTATAAGAATATTCACAAGACCCAACAGAAGTGGAATCAACAAGTTGAACAAATGGGCTTACAGATATTCTTTTATACAAAAACAATTCATACGAGCATATTTGCTGTGATAAAGAATCAGCGGGAGCTTCCCAAGATACAATTATCCCTTTTTCGATTGATATTGCAGATAAATTTATAGGGTTATCTGGAAGGTCTTCTGGAGGTGGGCCGGGGAAACCGCTAGGGCCAGATGGCCCAGTAGCACCAGTTGCCCCATCACTTCCAGAGCCTTGTAACCCTGCTGGCCCCGGTGCCCCATTACTTCCCGCTGGCCCTGTAGCACCCTGTATTCCTGTTGCTCCAGTGGCTCCTTGTGCGGCGACTTCCCCCGGAATACCTTGCGGCCCTGTTGGGCCAATTCCACCACTAGGGCCAGTAGCACCAGTGGCACCAGATCCAGTTGCACCCTGCACCCCAGTAGCTCCCTGTATTCCAGTAGCTCCTCTTGGGCCACTTGGCCCAGTGGAACCTTGCCCACCATCATACCCAGATGCTCCTGTGGCACCAACAGCACCAGTAGAACCAGTGGCACCAGATCCAGTTGCACCACTTGGGCCTATTGGCCCAGTAGCTCCAGTAGCTCCAGTTGGGCCTCCCGCTGGCCCTGTTGCACCAGTAGATCCAGTTTGACCAACTCCAGTAGCTCCTGTAGCCCCTCCTGCTGGCCCTGTGGCACCTTGTATTCCAGTGGCTCCTCTTGGGCCAATTGGGCCAGTAGAACCAGTATTTCCTTGAAATCCAATTGGGCCAGATGGCCCAGTCAATCCAGTAAGTCCAGTAGCCCCAGTAGAACCAATGCCAGTAGCCCCTTGTATTCCAGTGGCTCCGCTTGGCCCTGTTGGGCCTCCTCCGGGGCCTGTAGCCCCTTGTATTCCAGTCGCTCCAACTGGCCCAGATGGGCCACCAGCAGGGCCAGCAGGGCCAGTAGCCCCAGTAGAACCTTGTGGCCCTTCTAGGATTTGGGTTGGGTTTTCAGTTACTACTTTTGATGCTGGCCCAGTTGCTCCGACAACAACGCAAGCTCCGTTACTAATTGATAATGTGATGTCACTCATTGAATTGATATTGCTTCTGTAACCGATACGCTTCCTTCAAACAACCTTTCAGTTGTGTTATCGGGTCGAAGTAGCAAAACATCATATCGAAGCGTGTCGGAAGATGTGGTAATTGGAAGTGCCAATGTTTGAGGATATGTCAAATATAGCGTGAATGCACCATTAACTGCATTGGTAATATTGCAAGCAAATGTTGCAAGCACAGGCTCAAGCGACGAATGCCTAATTTGCGACAATATTGTGCAACCATTCAAATTAATTGGATGTGGGTCTGGTTGTGCCCCATCATTCAACGACACCGACAGATTAAAATTTGAGTTCTGCTCAATAACAAGATTAAATGTGGCGGCAGACATAAGTGAGTAAATTAACCTTATTCCCCTTCTTTAAGTCAAGGGACAAAAAGAAAAGCCCCTCCAGATTTCTCTGAAGGGGCCTTCTTTGATTGCTATCTCCGATTAGGAGTTAGTGCAAGTAGCGACAGTGAAGTCGTTAGCACAACGCTTGTGCAGGATGACACGACCCAGATAAGGGGCGATGGGGCGGCTTCCGCTAGTGAAGACGCTCATCCAGCGACCGATCTTGCCTAATGGGTTGTTCACCGCATCACGGATATTCAGCCAGAAAAACTGGCCGGAATAGTAATACGGATAGTCGTCGAAGGCGGCTCCGGGGATGTTCGGGCCGACTTGCTGGACTGCCTCCTCATACACATCGGGATGGAAGATGTATGCGGCCTCGTATGCGGCTGTGTTGTAAGCAGGATTTGGCTCCCACTTATAACCAGTGTTCGTGCTGGACTGGACGAAGGGATACACTTGCACCCAGTTGCCGTTGTTAGGATCGTTCGTTCCAACAGTGTAGTTGAAGCGAGGAACCTCAAGGTCAGCCATGTGGTAGAAACCACCGAAGGAACGCTCGACACCGAGAGGAGCGATAAGCTCACTAGGGGTGGCATAGCGGAGATCCTGACGGAGTTCGCTGTTGTTACGGAGCAACTGGCGGCTCGTTTCGGGGCTGGTGATCAGACCCAGAACAGGAGTGCCGTTCTCTTTGCCAAGGGCATTGTGCCCTGCACCATCACGGATGAGGCGAACACGAAGCTCGTCAAGCTGATCCTGTGCCAACTGATTGACAGTCGGGGGAACATCCTTGAGGCTGGTGTATTCGGTGTTGTAACCAGAAGCAACCTTGCTGACCAAGCGGAGATACTCCGAGCGGCGGCGGTTGTCCAGAACAGTCTTCGTCAGCTGGGTAAGCTGGGTGACAGTCTTGGCGATCTGGTTCTCAATCTGGAAGGCGGTCTTCAGATCGTCCAAGCAGATGCAAGGGGTCTGATAGCTCTTCGTCTGGAGGTTCCAAGTGCGGATGGTCTGACCAAAGGACAGATCATTAGGAGCAGGAACGCAACCATTTGAAGAAGTGCCGTTGGAAGTTCCAACATCACTCCAGCTGTTTTCAAACGAGCCAGAGAGGACACGCTCAACTGTGATTTCGGATAGTGTTACGCCCATTCCCTGTGGGAATTTGCCAACACGGACTAGACGACCCCAAGGGCCGTCAACGGAGTAACGCTCGTGAACATCAACGGAGAAACGATTCGTTTCCCGCTGGAACAGATCGTTAACTGTAGAGCAAGTAATAGCCATATAAGTTAAAGATAAATTGGTTTGGTTTTGGTTATGAATAAGCGGATGCTTACTCTGGTTTTGGAGAAGCGACACCTCCTACGCTTATTTTCTGGTGGCGAACCCAGATACGCCATAACCAAGCAACTACCTTAACTTACACTAAATCGTCAACGGCTTTCTAATCATTTAGAAGCATTTCCTTCAGATTCTCGCAATTCTCTATGGTAATAAGCGGGGCTGTCCACCTAATAACCTTCCAGCCTAACTTTGTAGCCTCCCAGTATTTCTCTGCATCTTTAAGGAATCCACCGCCTCTGGCATGGCGACCTCCCCAAGCTCCCCCCTCAATCTCTATTAGAGTGTGGCTCTCGTGATGCACATAGTCGGCCCTCCACTTCCTCGTTGGATGGAACCGATACTCTGTCTCCAGAATCGGCCCCTTTACGCTTGCCCATAGCAGATCGAACTTTCTTTCGAGACTGCTTGGCACTCTTGGCTTTGGCAAAGAAGTTTTCTTGGCAGAGCCGTTGCGTGATTTCTTTTTTGGCTTTTCTGGATTGTTTTGCATGGAATATTAATACATTGATTGCGTTGGAGATTGCTAGGTCTATTGCTGGTTGAGTCCCAGCAAATGGCTTTTCCTTTGTTTCATGAGGACTTCCCTCACAGGGGACACCCATTGCAGGATCTCCCTGCACATCATTCGGAGATAAGCCATCGTTGAATAATACACCCAACTTATCTGGATGATATATGACGGTGAGAGGATTAACGCAAGAGACATCAACCTTATCCCTCCTCCATGCCTTGGTTGGAACCCAGTCGTGCTGGATAAGGCTTGTTCTGGCAAACAATGGAATAACTTGCTTTGCACTAGCAATGTCCCAAGCAAGACGCTCGTTGTTAAACAAGGATGGTGCAAGCCTATGGAGATCCCAGTGATACACGGCAATACCACTCATGTGATCAATCCCATTTGGCACGATGCCAGCAATACCTACAAAATCCCCCATAAAAGGCTGTCCACAATTTTTATAGGCAAGCTCAATCGAATCAAGCCACTGCGGTTGGATTGGAATAGCATCTGGCTCCATCCAAAGAAAAGGAGCCTTTAAGTTATCTGCGGCATGACGAGCAATGTTCTCAAATGCCAGATTGCAGGAAACAGGCCACCCGGTCTGCGTGTGGTAGCATGGCCTAACCTCAACCGATCCAAAGCACTCTTGCAATGGCTCTATCACTCCATCAGTAGTTGCATTGTGGGCGGGGAGCAGGATGATCTTGTGGTTTGGGTAAGGCCCAAGTTTCTTCACATGAGCCGCCCAACGCTCCATAAGCGGCTTATCCGCTCCGTAGTAAGAGATCGCAACTATCATTTCAGTAGGATGCTTTTACATCCACGCCAAAAGTGTGTCAAGAGAAAGGATTGTTTAATTGTTCACCAGTCTCTGTATTGTAAACAACATTTCCTATCTTTGTTGCATAAGGCCAATAGCTCGTTGGCTCTAAAGACAAAAATGATGGAAGTGTATATGAATATCCAGAATGGGAGCCATAATCAGAAATGCCTCCATAAATTCTTGCAGTTTTTCCAAATGCATTTAATTCAATAGAAGACCAATCTGTAAATCCCGGCAATGGATTTTCTACTGGGTTTTCTGTTGACCACCCAAATCCAAAATTACTTCCTTGCTCAAGCTCTGGATGAAATATTGATAGTTCGTCGCCGCCAGATATTTGAGCATTAACATACGGATAATAAAGACCATCAGAAAAATTTATTTGATTAAAATCAATAGAAATTGATGCATTTATATGAACCGCAACACACGCATATTTTTCATCTATTGGATTTGTGCAATGATTATCATTGAGTGATTTAGTAAACACGCCATATATTCCATCACAAACCAATTCTTTTTCGTTTGTTATTGTTATTTGATTACCAGATTTATAATAACCACCAACAATTTCACTTGAAAAACTTATTGATGAATTTGCCGTTTGTGAATTGTCATCTGTTACTGAAGAAGAGGCTGATGCATTTGATGATATTGTTACATTGTTCCAATTTGAAACCCAATACCAATAAAGCAGTTCTGCATATGAAAGTCCTATTGGAAAATTTGTTGTAACACCAACTGCACCCGAAGAAACTCCGCATACAGGAAGTCTCTTTGCGGAGACAACTCTATTGCCCATAACTACCCTGCAACTGGTGCAGTTCCAATAACAGTCATTTGACCAGCGGCACCATTAACACAAATATTTAATGTTTGAGGGCCATATCCAGCAGGCAATCCTCCTCCAGTTTGAAATGGGTTATTTTTTTGTAAATTAACAATCCTATCTCCAGCAATTCCAATATTCCCAACAGTAGAGAATATTTTTTTTGGAAAACTTGTAAAAGGCTCGTTTTTTTTCACGGACGAGATTGTTTAATTACAACATTTTCAGTATGAGTATATGCTATTTTATTTACACGATCATAGCTAATAAAAATAAGCTCTGCTGGCTTTTCAGTAAAAATTTGAATGCTTGTAAAACAAAGCCAAGTATTATATCTTTTAATGAAATCAATTTGAGTTGTTAAATTTCCATTTCCGCTATTGGAAAATATAACCTCATCAATTTGTGCCCCATTGTTAGTTGATGGTTGCCCTCCATTCTTTGTGGGGTATTCAAAAACAATGTTTCCAAAGTCTATAACTTGGAAGTTGCTTCCATACGGAGCTTTTATAGTTATCATTTTTAAGCAATTGATTGATAATACTCATCAACAGCTAAATAAACATCACTTAAAACAGCTTGTGCTTGTGCATCTGTTAAAAACACATACTCTGATGTTGTCCCATTTGATGTTAATCTTGGCATTCCAATTGAAATAGGAGTTCCGCCAGCAATTATAGATACATAGGCAAAATACCCATTATTTCCGGGGCCTCCATTTGGATCTGGTTGATTGAGGGCAACTGTTGCCTGTGAAAATAAAGATGGTTTAAACACAGCACCAGTGTTGGTGTGCGTCTCATAAACATAAACCAAGTTTGTGTTGTTAAATTCGTAGGCCATATATTTGTAGCTTTTAGACTGGCTCCTTCACATATTCAAGTCTTTTTATAAATATGTTCCCCTGCCATCTTTCGCAATCTCCACCAATCAAGAGTTCGTCTCCGGGGTTATATGATGTTGGATTACTGGCTTGTCCACCAGATATTTGAATTGCAACTCCATTAATATCAATTGATGCAGCTGTTAGAGATATTGGTGCTGGTGGGTGAATTGTCCCATCTGGAATGTTAAAAAATTGGATTGCCCAAGGGCGAGTTGTAACTCCAAAAAAATCTTCATTAGATAAATCTTGCTCACCAACATGGTAGGTTATAACGCTCTTTGAAGAAACAGTCATGCTTATTGGGTAGCGATTGTCAAAGAATGACAAGCTGGCTTTTAGCGATTCACCTTCATTTGTAGCTTTCCAAGTGTAAATGATGCCGGGGAATGTGTATTGAATTGTCTTGTATTCAATCCTGCTTGGAGGCAGGACTGGATTTCCATTTCCATCTAGCGGAAGGCTTTTGATAGTTCTCTTGATCCAAGGAAACCCTATATCCACATCAGCCACATCTAGCGTTGCCCCAGAAATAACAGGGGGAGTTAGATTGGAACGAAGGATGAGTGAGGTGGTATTCTTTACGATTGCAGTATCGTGGCTCACCTCGTAGGTAATCACATCTGGAGGAGCGGCATCCATTACCACCCTCTTGCGTTCAGATTTGCCAGCCGCCAATGGGGTTACGGCATCAGACACAAGAAAGCCAACTGTGCTAGGCGTGGTAGATGGATCAACTACTTGATTAGTAGTTGTTTCCGTAACTCCGTATTGGTTAACTGCTTTGCCAGAGAGTTGTGGGCCGGGGACACTCTCATAAACCCTAGCCACCATCACATAGCGGGAGCGAAGCGGGTTATCCTCGCCAAGCTCCTGCATCTGTTGTTTGATGATCCTAGCAGTTCCACCAAACACAGGGTCAACATTCCCTAGTGCTACTGGAGCATACTGGGAACGAGGAACAATGTATTGGCGGGTATAGATTGGAAAGTTTGGATGATCACTGCTGTAGTCCACCCCATAGTTCCAAGGGTCTTGTGATGCTAAAGAGCGATCATTTGCCCAGTAACGATAGACAAACTCACCATCTGGAGTGGGCCGCTCATGGACAAGATACAGGGTTTCGGGCCATTTCTTTGCGTCCCTTCCCTTGTAGATAACAGGGTCAGCGTCAGTAATGGCTGGCTTCTGTGGCGTGTAGCTCCCTTTTTCAGCACTAACCTTCTCTACCAATACAATATGCCCATTCCTGTCGGCAAACGATGGGATGATTGGCGTTGGATATTGAGGCACCCCAATCTCTAAAGCGGGGTGTAGAAACGCTGGTTGCTTGGAAGTTGCCATATCAGTTAGGACTTATATGGCCTTTATTTTTTTTTTGCAACAGGGATAACCCCCTTGCTTGTCAAAGTTTTATGAGCTTTAGAACCGCTTTTTGTCGATGCAAGCATCTCATCTTTTAATGATCTCTTTCTTTCTGGAGTAACTGAATTGGATCTTAATATCTTTCCAAAAACCTCATTAATAATGGTATCCTGCTCTTCTGGTGAAGCAACTTTATATACCTCAAGTGCATCTTGTGGGGTTTTTAGTTTTTTAACACGCTGAACAAGCAAATCTGGTTCTTTTAATTTTCCAGAAAGCGTTGTTATATCGGCCTTAACAAGAGTGCCGTCTTTAAGGCCTTGCTGAAAGATTTGCTTTGCCTTTTCTTTTTCGCCCTCTTTGACGGCTTTTAAAATTGACTTTCTGATTGCGTATCTAATGTCTTGCTGTGGCGTGTATGGGAGCTTAATGCCAAGCTGTGCAGATAGCTTTAACGCAGGAGACACAGTTGCCTTGTATCCAACAGAACTTGCTACAACCTCTGCGGCTGTCTCAAATGGCTTTGCAATTGGTTTTATCCAGCTTGGATATTCAATATCTGACTTCGTTTCTTCTGATGGTGCTGGAATACCCTTTGGATATTCTTTTGTTTTAACCATTGATTGTGCCTTTTCAAGTAGTGCCCCGCCGCCAGCAGAATACAACAATGGCTGTTGTTGCTTGAGTCCAACCCTCAAGTTTTCAAGATACTGGGCATATCCACCAATCTGCCTTGCAGAATAAACTCCTTGGAATCCAGTTCTCAAATCAAACCTTTCACCCTTTAGTGTTTGCCAAGCAAGGCTCACTCCCGGCCCAATAAATGGATGAAGAGATGTGGTGGTGAAGTCATTCTTCATGTTGTTTTGAATTTCCTCAAGAGATGCCCCATTTTTAACCCCCTCAATAGCGGCATTAAGGCCAAGGAGTCTCATTCCCCTTCGGATTCCAGTTAGTGCAAACAAATCCAATATTCTACGCTTTCCTTCTTTTGTATCTGCATTTGGGCCGAAGTCAATTGCTCCAACTGGAGTTCCATATCTTCCGCCAATGCTTCCTGTTGTTATCATGTTTATTAACGCAGGAATTGTAGCCGCTAAAACCAGACCAGATCCTTGAAGAACCCTAGCTTCAATTGCGGCTTTTTTAGAGGTTGCTTCAAATCCGGGGTCTGCCAAAACAAGCCTTCTTGCAAGCCTGTTCATTGCACGACCAGCAACAATGAATGGAGAGAATCCAGAATCTCTGGCAACTGCCTGCCACCTAGACATTAACTTTCTATTGTATTCACCAATTTGATTTACAAAGTCAATTTTTGCTTCTGGTGTGTTTATGGCAAGACCTTTTTTAACAAGTGCATCATAGTTCCTGCTCATTATTACACGAGCGGCTGTATCTACATTATGCAACAAATTGTGCATACTTACATACTTTGCAAGTCCAGTTTGATCATATTTAGAACGAAGCCCAGCAGTCATGGCGAGTTCTGAAATCTCTTTTCTGATTGCTGGAGAATCCAATTCAATCTCACGCATTACAGACCTAATTTTACTTATTGTATTAATTGAGCTAATAAATGGTATTTTTTTGGCAATTTGTTTTAATGCTGGATCTCCAGAAAGTGAATTATTAACTGCTCCGTGTAAATTTTTTAGGTGAGCAACTCCATCTGCAATACCAAGAACTTGAAGTTGAGTAACTGCGGAAAATATCTTTAACGGCTTTATCCTTCCATTTACATCAAGCAACTGCATTAACTCATCATGGATTTTTGGATCAACCCACATATCTCTTTCAATAATTGATGTTTTGCCAGTTGTTTGGTTTTTTACTGGAACCCTAACTGGAAATTTTCTTCCCTCTTTACCATTAAATGTTGGTGCAGTTGCATCTGGTTTTTTAATAACAGCGGCACCACTTTTAATAAGTGCATTATATAAATCAATTTTTGATGCATCATTCACCCTTGGTGCAAATGTATTTTTTAAAATATTAAACGCATCAGTTGAGTATTGTGAATTGTATTGATTTGACCTATCTCCAAGCCTCATTCCCTTAACATCTGGATTGCGATAATTAACAACTTGCACAGAAGGCAGTTTTCCTTCTTTTTCACTATCCTCGTGGAAATCTTTAATTTTTAACTCTTGATCTTTTGACAAAAAGTTAATTCTTGCACCAAATGTTTCTCCAGCATTTTCAATTGGAATAACATTTTCATCACCCCACTTTGAGTGAAATTCATCCTGCACTGGATGAATAATTTTCTTCCAACGATTAATGTCTTCTTCAATTTGAGTTCCTTTTGCTGACTCAACATCTTTTTTATATTTTTCAAGATCGTGAGCTTTTGAAATTGCATCTCGGCTATCCATCAAATCATCTGCTTTTTCTTGAAGCTCTTTAATTCTTCCAGCAACTCCTCTTGGAGCTATTCCAGCATCATATTCATCCATTAATTTAGAAATCTCTTCATTGACTTTATTAAGCTCGTCTATTGTTGCTTTATATCCGCCACGAATGTCATCTTTTGCAAGAATGTCCATTGTTTCAGCCATTCTTGCTTCATTTTGATATGAATCTGGGAAAACTTCAGCAAGAAGTGTGTTTACCCTAGACTCAACCCATTTTGTTGCATTTGCAAGTTGAACTGCCTGTGGCTTTACTCCAACCCTAGAAAGATTTGGTATAGTCCTTCCATCCCACGCATCTGCTATAGTTTGCGTGGCATCTTCATATCCAGAGTGAATGTTTTCTAGCTTCGGAACCTTTGCACCCAATATTTTCATATCATTCGTAAACATATCAAGCTTACGCAAACCTTTTCTAAAAGCACTTTCTTTCTTTGGCTCACTTAACTTAACACCTTCAGTGAAGGCTGATTCAACCGCAGATTTAACTTCTGGGTCTTTAATGGTTTCTTTGGCCCTTGCCGAAACATCGGTTTTAATTACTTCCGCAGTCTTTTTTGCCGTCTCTGGAAGATTTTCATATTGCTTCCAAGATGGTTCAGTTGGGTAATACTCCTGTGGTGGCGGCTCGCCTTCTGGTGCCTTGGCCTTCATTTTGCCCTCAACCCTCTTTGCAAACTCGTCCCCAGCACTGCCAATTGATCCAGCAAAGCTCTTGCCTTTGATGTATGGCCCTTGGCTGATCGTATCATAAACTTTCTTGAGGGCACTAACCACTCCCTGTCCAAGATCCTTGATCATTCGTGCAGACCAAGTGGCAAAGTCCATTCCTTTCTTGTAAACAGCCCTTCCGTAGTCATGGATGTTCTCCAAGTATGGCTTGAGTGCCGTTAGGTCAATAAACCCTCCCTCTGACTTCCTTCTACGCAGGATGGAGTTTGTCTCTGGGTTAAGCCTGTCATTAAGGTGCAAGCGAAGGGCCTCCATTGTCTTTGGACTCATAGGTGCCTTCTTTTCCTGTGCAAGCTTTACAAGCTCCAGTCCCTCAATGCCTTTTGGGTGCCCACCTTCAGTTCCCTTTGGAAGAAGAAGCTCCTCGTTGGTTCCAAGCTTTCTTGCAACAACCCCATCGTCTTGTAGGGCTACAAGCTTAACCTTGTCTTTGCCATACTGGAATACATCCCCATGATGGATGGATTCGGCAATTCCCCTTGGGTCTGGATGATCATCCTTTGCCGTTTCATTGCTGTGCATCTTTTCTCCAAATGTGAAAGGCTCTTCTTGAGCTTGACCAGATGCTCTAGCCACAGCCGCACCCTCTTCCCTTGTAACAGTTTTTCGTGTGCCATCTGGTAGCGTTATTTCGTAGCCAAATTCTTCAGTATTGCGGGAAACTGGCTCCTCTTTGGCATCAATCTCTTTCTGCGTGATCTTACCATCGTCTCTAGCGGCCTCCATTGCCTTGACATGAGACTTTCCAGTGTATGTTGTGCCATCTGGTGCAGTATATGCCGCAGAGGCGATTCTGGCCCCTTCTGGAGCTTCTATTGCTGGTTCGGCTGGAGTTGACTCTTCAGCTACAAGCTCCTCCGCTTTTACAGGCTCCTTTGCCTTCCTGCTGGCATCTATCTTTTCATTAAGATCCTTAAACTCTGCAATTCTTGCGGCTATTTGCTCATCATTAAGACCAGCTTCCTTTTGCTTGTTTACAAAATAGGAAGCCGCCTCATCTGGTATCCCGGCCTCAACAGCAGACTTGATATGATCATCTACTGGGATTTCTTCCGCTTTAAATTTTTCAGCAATTGCATCGTCTGTAAGTTGAGTAGCCGCAACCTTTGCTGTTTCTGGCCCAACATCTTTTGCTATCTTCCTAGCTCCCATTCCAGACAATGCCGCTCCAATAAGAGCAGATTCACCAACGCTTTCAAGAGTTACTGGAGCAACTCCATCTTCGCTTCCAGTTGCATATTGTATTCCACTCTCAACGCCATAGCGGATAGGCTCAAATGCCGCACCACCAACAGCACCGCCAGCAACTCTTTTTGCGGCTTCCTTGCCAGTGAGTTTTGCAAGATTAGCAACTGACTTAATGCCCATTGGCACCATTGTTGCAATTGAAGAAGCTTGAGATAGCTCTTCTTGCGATTTTTGTGCCTTCTCTATGTCTTTGTCTATTCCAATTGCACTTTCAATAAGTTTTTCTGCCTTGGTTCCAACATATGATCCAGCGGCAAATGCCGCCATTTCAAGTCCTGCGGCTAAAGGGGTTGCAAGACCTCCAGTTCCAGCAGTGATAGCGGCGGCGGCAGGGGCCGCTAAAGCGGCGGCAATAGTTCCTCCTGCAAGCCCTGCCCCAGTTTCAACAACAGCAGATCCAGCTACTTTAGCCGCCTCTGCTGGCTTTTCCTTCGCTTTGGATACAAGCCTTTCAACATAGCCTTTGGGGGGTCGAACCCCTCCAGCCGTTACTTCCGCTTGGTTCCCCGAAGGGACTTGGCCTCGTAACCCTTGCCCATCTTGGCCCCCTTCTTGGGTTCGTTGGCCTTCTGTTTTGGCATCTTCTTCTTCACTTGATAATTCACCTCCTTTTACTTGCCCACTGGCGTTGATGTCCCCGACACGCTGTTCTTTCCCTTGAGGCTTTGGCAACCGCACTTGTTCGGTGCGTATCCCTGCTTCAGAGGAAGGTTGCCCTTGTTGGTCGCCTTCTCGTGGTGCATTGCCTTCCAAGTTGGCTTGTGGCTGATTTTGCTTGGCATATTGTTTGTCACCTCCTTGTTTTGTTAAATGATCTGAAATTTGCCTTAAACTAACTCCATCTTGTATTGCGTTCGCAACATTAAAGTCTGGATAAAGAGATTGAAGGTGACTTTGAATCGCCTCATCGCTTATTCCATCTTGTTTTGCGGCATCAAAATTAAACGGCATTGTTATTGGTGATACTTACTCCAATCAATGCCTGTATCCTCTTTTGGCTCGTCTGGCAAGGGGGATGAACCTTGCTCTTGAGTTTGTGTTTCTGGAGGGGTTTTTCCATCCTCAAGGGCTTTCATCATGGCATTTGATTGCTCTTCAGCCCTTTTTTCAATAAGAGCTTTGCCTCTTTTTTCAATAATATCTGATTCAATCTGCTTTTGTTGTTTAAGCTTATCAAGCTCCTTTTGTTGTTCAGCTTTTTCCCACTCGGAATAATGCTTGACTCCAATTTCAGACAATTTAAATGGATCAAAATCACCATCTTCCTTCATCGCTTCCTCTGGAAGACCGGGCAATTTGTATTTATTCAACTCTCTCTGCATATACTCAACATAACCCTCATGCTCTTTTCTTAAATCTTCCATTGCATCACTTGCCATCTTCCTAACATCTTTATCTGGGTGATTAAGAAGCGTTGGGTTTTGCATTCCATACTCACGAAGTTTCCTTGGGTAATCCCTGTAATTTTGAGTGTCTCTTGGTATGCCACTAATAAACTTCATTAAATCCCTCTGTTGAGTGGACTTTTGCCTTTCTGTTTCAAGGTTTTGCCTTTGTGCCTCTAAATCTACAAATTTTTTCTGAACCTCAAGCTTTTGTTTATTTTTATACAAATCAACCGACTGCCTTGCATAAGCCCTCGCTTGATCTTCGGTCATGCCAGATTTAATTCCCTCTATAACAGAGTTACGCTCTATTTCTTTTGACTCCCTTGCAAGTGCATCATATCCCTCTTGAATCACATTCATGCCACCATATGGCAGTGATGGCTCCGATGGAGTTGGAGATGGTGTTGGTTGAGGCTGGCTCGGTTGAGCATATTGCCTTGCGTATGGTGATCTTGGTATAGCCATATTAGTTTCTAGGGTGAAGTTTCCAGTATTCTTCGCTAGGCATTCCTTCAATCATGGAGCCTTTGTATCCTCCAAGATTTTTCCTACGCTCACTAATTGTTAGGTTTGGATTTGATGCCTCTGATATAATCTCCTCTGTTGGTATTGAGTATTTCCTAGCAGACTCTGCTTTTGCATCACGCTCACGAACATACTTGTTATAAGCCAAAAGCTCATCTGCACTCATACTTTTGATTGACTTTCCACCCATCATCGCTTGGCTTTCTTGACCAAGGCTTGGGCCGGGAGTTAATCCGTATGTAGGGATTGGTGCAATGTAATTTTTAAATCCCTTGCCCTCCCAAGGATGCAGGGATTCTGGTGTTTGAGAATATGCCTTAAACTCTCCAGTGTATGGCTGTTGCGAAACATATGGAGTGTAACCAGCTTGTGATTTTTTTATGTCGGCAATCCTGCTTTCAATAGAACCAATTGAACCACCTAGAGATGCAATATCACTCTTTGTTTTAGCTACTTTGGCAACTTGACCTTCAGTATCTTTTGTTACCTTGTGAGCTTCTTGTCCAAGCCTTGATATATCTTGATAGTTAAGTGCATCGCTAATTCTCTCCTGCCTAGAAAACTCTCTTGCCTTTGACCCAGTAAAAGCTTCGCCAACACTTGCAAGCAATCCTTTTGGGTCTGAAGTGTCTAACTGTTTTTTAACATGGTCTGGAACAGAGTCAAACTTTGGAAGCTCTGGATAATTCTTTCTAACAAACTCTAATGCCGCCTCCTCATGCCTTGCTGGATTATCTGGAATATTCTTTTGTGCCGCAACCATTGCCTCTCTAAATGCATCAGTAATGGTTTTTTCTGATACACCTTCTTTGCCCCTATATTCATCAAGGCTACCTTTCCCATCCTTTAATTTAATGACAGGGTATTCAAAACTTGGGCCGGGAGGAAGATCCGCTGAAAGCTCATTTACCTTTTCCCTAAATGCCTTGTTGTATTCCTCCTCACTTCCAACCATTAGGTCGTTAACATAATCAACTGCTTCTTGAAATATGTCAGCGTGTGCGGCACCAACCCTTTTTCCATTAATAAAAAGAGGTTGCTTTCCAAGCTCTGCACGCCTTTGCTCTTGGCCCCTTTTATGTAGCCTAGCCATTAAAGCATCAGATTCAATCCTATCTTTATATTCAGTATAAGCTTTTTGATATGGTGTAGGCATATGTTTTAATTAGTAAGCACCTTTGTAACCAGAGGATTCTTTTTTTGCTCTTTCCCTATCGTAAGCCTGTGACTCTGTTAGGCCAGATGTTTTCCATTGTAGGTTTCCATGCTCGTCATATTCCTGCCATTTGTTAGCAGTTAGTGCTGATGTTTGCGGCTCTTGGCCTTTTGTTTTGCTTTCCCCCATCGGGGCACCAATCATTCTAGGCCCAGATCCCATTAAGTCGCCCCAAGGCTTGGGATGTTTGCGGCTTTCTATGTTACCCATGATTGCATCAAATTCATTTCTATTTGCAAGATAAATAGCCTGTTGCTTTGGGTTTAATTCCTTTTTATTCATCAATGCTTCAAATGCATCTCTTTTTTCTCCTGTAAATGGATTTCCATTAACATGACTCCACTTTGATTGAAACACACCATAATCAGCAATGTCCTTTGCGGCTTGTTCGTGTGGATTTAATTCAATTTTTGGAATCAAATTACCACCATCTGCAACTGCTGAATAAGCATCTTTTAATCCACTTGAAATTGATTTACTTTTCTGTGCAGTGTTCTGTGCATCTGGCCTCCCAAGAACTTGTTCGGAAGATTGATGCCCGATAGGGTGGTTAAACATCCCATTCTCCCAAGCACTATAAAGGAAATCCTTTGCAGTTGGTCTTGTAATAGGCATGGGCTTGTTTGAAGGGCCAGTATAAATGTCTCCCTTTGGAACTGGCTTCCTATACGATCCAATAAAAGGATTGCTATTCCCTGTAAATTCTTTTGGTTCGTCCAATGCCATATCAGATTAGGTTTTGAATCAATGAAGGCGAGAATGCCTTGGTTTGAATATCAACTTGATCAGCACTTCCCTCTTCAAAGGAAGCCGCTTCCTCATTCAAGCTCTGATAAGCCAACTGCCAATAAACTTGTGCCCTCTCCAGTTCATTCACATTCTCGTAGTTAAATGCCTGTATACCATAACGATAGGCATTTCGGTTAGAGGGAACAAGCTGATCATTGTTGTTGATTAGCGGGACATACCCTCTCTTCACAATACAATACATCGTGCGAGTCTCTAGAACCCTTCCAATAATTCGATAGCGTTGTCTATCTTGTGCATTTACAACACTAACTCCATATCCCCAGCTTGAGTCCCAAGGAAATTCTGTGTTGTCATTAGCAACAAGCAAAGAAGTATCATCATCACTTGTATTGCGAACAAATGCCCAGTTAGGGCTTCCTGTTACTCCGCTGTCTTTGAGTATTGCATACCTTCCAGCAGTGGAAGAAACATCTGGATACTTGTCTGAAATATATTGTCCAGATCCATTGTATGTGTAGTCACCATTAAAATAATCAGCATTAACTCCGGGGTAATTTGAAACACTAACTCCACCCTGTGGCTTAACAATTCCTTGCCGAATGATCTGCGTATCACCAGCATAGTTGGGAGGAAGAAACCCAAGTCCAGCATCATTAAAGGGATACCAATCCCCCATGATCTCTACAATCTCTCCCTGCGGACTCCCTTGCGAGTAATCCACGGCAATTGCCCTCATCACACTCTCCACTCCGGGTTCCGTATCAAAGTAATAATTCCCTTCAGAATCTTCCCCAACAGAGAATGTTTTAATAAACCGATTCCCCTTCCATTGCCCAGAGGAAATAAACCTCTCGTTAACAAAGTTAATTGCCGCCCCCACAGCAGGATCAGTAGGCCCCTGTGATGTGAAATAGGGAGCTAAAAGAACTTTAGCTTGTGCAAATGAAAGGGAGGGCATGATCGTTGTTATTGCTACTCACACCTAACTAACCAGTCAAGGGGTTAGTTATCCTCATCATCCTCAAATTCAATCTCTATCTCTGGCTCAAACTCGCCATCTAAATAAGCCTCCACCATCCCCTTAATAGCAAACTGATTCCCAATAACGGCATGGAAATACTCTGTCTTTCCATCCTTCTCCCTAGAAACCATGACAATCCCATGATCAAAATGCTCTCCAGCTATCGCCCTTAACTGGCCCATTACAAAGTTAGCCTCGTTATCTTCTGGTATTTGAGTTGCTGGCATCTTCTCCTATTAAAACCACCCTACCTACTTTGCAAGTATCTTCTCTATCTCTGCCCGATGCTCCCCTATGCCTCCCCAACTCCAATACTGCTTGCAATACACAGGCCAATCCTTCGGATGCAACCAAGCAAATTCCCTCCTATGGAACTTATATGCCCACTGACCCAAAGTATTGAACTCACTAAACTCATGCCCCGGCTGTCTGCCAATCCAATCCTCCACCTTACATCCATGCTTCTCCTCCATCCAAATCCTAAACGCCTTGTAAATCCACCTTGGGTAAATAATCGGTAAACGCCTCATATACTCGCCATCACACCTCCATTCCAACGATCTAGCGGAAATCTCAAACCAAGGGCTTTCCACCCCCTCCTCACGCAAAATAACAGGCTTCCCATCCAAAAAGAAATCCTCTGGCCTCGTCTCCCTATAAAACACGCAGTCACTATCCACATGAAGCACATACTCACCACTGCAGAACTCATCAGCATGGAGCTTGGTCACTTGCTGATCCAAATACCCAGTCAGTCTCTGCTCCACCAAATGAACCACCTCACTCCCCACAGAAGGCATCGCTCCAATGTCAGAAGCAGGAATCGCCACATGGACTCCCCCAAATCCCTCACAATACTTCTCCACAGACTTCAAGCTGTATTTCAGCCACTCCGCATCCCCTGCATAGCTCCTATAAAAAATATCAATTGACACGCATCACTCCATACCCTAGATTCCCCCAATCCAGCAACAAGATTGTTGGATGGTGTAGCCACCGAGGTAGTTCCGAACAGGGCCTCGCTGGTGAAGGAAAGAAGCAGGGTTCTCGCCGTCCTGCTTTAATAATGAGAGCCATCTTCGCATTGGCTCCTTCTACTCCCAGTCAACCCATCCAGACAAGGCTCCATAGGTCGTTCTTTAGCCGAGGGGAATCAGAAGCTCTATCAACATAGGGCTTCTTATGCAGTTTTCTTTTCTTCCTTTTTAGGGATTTTCCTTCTTTTCTTTTCGCCAGCGGGTTCTACAATCTGTCTACACCATAAACACAT
>Ga0209085_1000864_pt1 | contig 20544 bp, 20 predicted proteins | sample C_131016_EF_Meta_FD_187310 | JGI IMG/M metagenome (GOLD analysis project Ga0209085, IMG submission 187310) | Freshwater microbial communities from Lake Croche, Canada to study carbon cycling - C_131016_EF_MetaG (SPAdes) (version 2) | ecosystem: Environmental > Aquatic > Freshwater > Lake...
ATTGTTCAAATAAATCGCGAGCTTGATACTCAAATAAGTCCACTTATGAATCCATTCAATGAAATGAGGCACTTAGATAATGTGCACAATTACTAAGTTTAGAGCCTCTCGATAGGTGCCACTCGCACCATAAGACGCTTGGTTCCCACAGATTCAAACCTAATCTCGGCAGTCTGCCTAGCACCCTCGCCAGTGGTTGCAACGACGGTTCCCTGGCCAAAGTCATCGTGCTTGACCTTATCTCCAACGACCAGCACCAGCCCCTCGTTATTTCTAACGGTGGTGATGGTGTTATTCCAGACCTTCTTTTCGCGAGGGCCATCGGTAATGGAACGAGGCTGATAGCGCTTGACCTCGCTGCTTGTTTGACGTTCCGCTCCCCTCTGATCCATTAGGTCAGCCGGGATATCCATTAGGAAATTAGAGGGCATGGTCGAATTCATCTGACCAAACAGGGTTCTTTGTAAGGCGAGGGTCAAATAAAGAACCTTCATGGCTCTGGTTATTCCAACATAGAAAAGTCTTCGCTCTTCAGCTAGCCCACCGACTTCTTCAAATGAACGCATGTGAGGTAGGGTTCCCTGCTCCAAACCGGCAATGAAAACAACCGGATATTCCAGACCTTTGGCGGTATGCAGGGTCATAAGTGAAACCTGACCTGAACCATCATCTATTTCATCGGCAGCTGCAGCCAAGGTAATTTCAGCCAGGTAATCAGCAAGTTTTGCCTCAGTATTTCTCAACTGATACTCAACTACCTGACCTACCAAAGCATCGAGGTTTTCAACTCGAGCTTCATCCTGAGGATCACGGCTCATCTCCAGTTGGTATCGATAACCAGAACGAACCAAGACCTCAATCAAGATGTCACTGATCTTTGCTGTTTCAACCTGAGCTTCAATAGAGTCCAATAAATCTGAGAACGTCTTTATGGCTTCAGTAAGTTTTGGACCCAGTCCTAGTTCTGACGAGTGTGAGAGTGCATCTCTAAAACTCAGATTATTTCTTCTTGCTAGTTCAGCAATCTTTAGTTCTGTTTTTTCGCCAATTCCTCGGCCAGGTTCATTCAAGATTCTTCTAATCGCTTCATCGTTACGAGGATTCGAGATAGCGGTTAGATACGCAAGGGCATCTTTGATTTCTTTACGCTCATAGAACTTCAAACCACCAATAACGGCATATGGCACTCGTTGAGATTTGAGCTCTGCTTCAATACTTGGAGTTAGCGCGTTGGTTCGATAAAGAATGGCCATGTCACTGTAGTTCACACCATTACCGTGATGCTCAGTGATCTGATCAACAATAAAACCAGCTTCATGCCTTTCATCTACTGCTGTGAATTGAACTATCTTTTCACCGCTACCTGATTCAGTCCAAAGGTTCTTCTCTGGTCTATCGAAGTTCTTCGAGATAACAGCATTGGCGGCAGAAAGAATGTTCTGCGTTGAACGGTAGTTCTGTTCCAAAAGAATTGTTTCTGCACCGGTGAAATCTTTTGCAAACTCTGAGATGTTTCTAATGTCAGCTCCACGGAACGCATAAATTGATTGGTCGCTGTCACCAACAACAGTTAGTGAAGCAGGGTTGACCATCTCTCCGGTTTTAGGATCTGGTGTGGTGACCGGTTTAGTGAATTCACGGATAAGTGCATATTGAGCATGGTTAGTGTCCTGATACTCGTCAACCAAAATGTGACGGAACTTCCTGCGGTATTGATCTGCTACCTCAGGGAATGCTCTAAATAGGTGAACCGTTTCAGCTATTAGATCATCAAAGTCAAAAGCGTTGTTTCGGCTCTTCTCTGATTCGTAAGCTCGAAAGAGTTCCGCGTAGGCAGTTGCCTTCGGATTCTTAGAATCCTGGTTGCCTTCAAAATCCTCGGCGGTTTGTAATTCGTTCTTAGCCTTACTGATAACCGCAGCCACTGATTGGGGCTTCATCTTGTCTATGTCATAACCGCCTGATCTGATCAGGCGTTTTAGTAGTGCTCTGGTGTCCCCAGTGTCATAAACCGTGAAATTAGAGTTATGTCCTAGCCGTTCAGCTTCTCTTCTTAGAATCTGAAGACAGGCAGAGTGGAAGGTCCTGATCCACATACCCTCAGGGTCGCCAACTAGGTGCTTGATGCGCTCACGCATTTCATTGGCTGCCTTATTGGTGAAGGTAATGGCAAGAATTTGTGAAGGCCAAGCCTCTCGATTACCCAATAAATGAGCGATTCTGTGGGTTAGCACCCTGGTCTTACCTGAGCCAGCACCAGCAACAATCAACAGGGCAGGTCCACGGAACTCAACAGCAGCACGCTGTTGCGGGTTTAACCCGGTAACAAGTTCTTCTAGATTCCCTGACATGACTTAAGTATCTTAAGGCTAAGCGCTGACCTATTTAGCCACGGTCGTTTAGCACACGCCGTAAAAGATCAGGCTGGTCAGCAAAGATACCGTCAACACCGGTTTGAATGATTTCCTCGTAATAAGCTTCAATGCTGGTGGTTGCCTTCTCGGCTCTGGCTGTGTAGGCCCAGAGTTGCAAACCAACTCCTTGAACTGATTCCACCCAAGCTTCAGAGCTAAACAACATTTTCAAAGAAATAGCTAAACCATTGATTTCTTGAGAAAGATGTTTGAGATTTAATTTCTTCAATTTGGTTTTTTCTAAAGCTAAGAAGTATCTGGCTTGCAAACCTCTATCTTGCATAGCTTTCTTAGCACCCATGAGAATCTCATAATCAAAGGATTCAAGAATCAAATCAACATCTCTATCAAGGCATCCAGAATTCAAGATGTCGATAGCTGCTAGTTCACCTATGGGTTTAGTCAGAGCGTTGATGTGTGTTCCGCGTTTTAGTTCAACAACCAAAGTTTTGTTTCTAATGAACTCTTGTGAAAGAAGTTCAGAGAAAGTTGGAACTTTGTATTGGCCATCAAATAGAGCACTACCTGGTCGAAGCTCAGGAAGTCTTTCAATGGCCGCTAAAGATTTCACCTGTTCTAAAGTTAGATCTTCAGAGAACCATTCACTTATAACGTGGTTATCAATCTGACCAGTTCTTCTGAAACTTTGAAATTCTTCTTTATCGGCGATGTTGGTTGTGTGACCCATAGCATTTTCATGCCTAATGATTAGTTGCTGATCCTTAGTGTTTACTAAATCAAATTCAAGCCCGTCAGCCCCCTGAGCAATACCCAACTCGAAAGCCTCAATTGTGTTTTCAGGTCGATATCCACTGGCACCGCGGTGAGCAATCACAACAGGTTTAGACATATTCCTATTCCCATTCAATAGTGCCAGGTGGCTTGCTTGTGACATCAAGCACTACGCGGTTCACACCTGTCACCTCGTTTGTGATTCGGTTCGAAATCTTAGCTAGCAGGTCATAAGGAAGTCTTGACCAGTCTGCGGTCATAGCATCCTCTGATGAAACAGGCCGAAGAACTATCGGGTGACCGTAGCTTCTGCCATCGCCTTGAACACCAACAGATCTAACATCAGCCAGAAGCACAACCGGACACTGCCAAATTTCTTGATCTAGGCCCGCATTCGTGAGCTCATGTCTAACGATTTCATCTGCCTTACGAAGGAGGTCTAGTCGTTCCTTGGTAACTTCACCAACTATTCGAATACCAAGGCCAGGGCCTGGGAATGGTTGTCTTGAAACAATTTCCTTAGGAAGACCTAGTTCGTAGCCGATAGCTCTAACTTCATCCTTGAATAGGGTTCTAAGCGGTTCAACTAGTTCGAACTGAAGATCATCGGGCAATCCACCTACGTTGTGGTGGCTCTTGATGCCCGCTGTGACGCCACCACCAGATTCAACAACATCTGGGTACAGTGTTCCCTGAACGAGGAACTTGATTGGCTGGTTATCTGCCTTTGATTCAGCTACCAATGCAGCTTGAGCATCTTCAAATACTCGGATGAATTCACGACCAATTATCTTGCGCTTAGTTTCTGGGTCACTTACTCCAGCAAGTGCAGTTAGGAAACGCTCCTCTGCATCGACGGTTACTAGCCTGATTCCGGTAGCGGCAACATAGTCTTTCTCAACTTGATTGACTTCACCTTGACGCAAAAGACCATGGTTCACAAAGACACAAACTAGTTGATCGCCAACTGCTTTGTGAACTAGTGCTGCAGCAACAGCTGAATCAACGCCACCAGAGAGACCACAGATAACTCGTCCTGAACCAACCTGAGCTTTAATCTTCGCTACCTGATCAGCAATGACGTTCCCGCTATTCCAGTCCGCTGGAATTCCTGCAACATTGTGGAGGAAGTTCTCTAAAACCTTTTGACCAAACTCTGAGTGTTTAACTTCTGGGTGCCACTGAACACCGTAGATTTTCTTTTCAGCACTTCCAAATGCTGCTACCGGTGTTGTCTCGGTGCTAGCCAAAACATCAAAACCATCAGGGGCAACCATAACCTGGTCACCGTGACTCATCCAACAAATCTGGTTAGCTGGTTGGTTTTCTAGAATTCCAGAAGCTGAACTGACTACCAGATCAGTTGCACCGTATTCACGAAGTCCAGTCCTATCAACTCGACCACCTAAATTCTGAGCAAGGATTTGGAATCCGTAACAAATGCCTAGAACTGGAATTCCTAATTCAAGGATTGCTTTATCTAGTTGAGGTGAGTTGTCCTCATAAACACTTGAAGGTCCACCAGAAAGAATAATGGCTAACGGGTTCTTTAGCTTTACTTCTTCAGCTGAAACATTGTGGTGAACAATTTCGCTATAGACACCAGCTTCGCGAACTCTTCTTGCAATCAGCTGAGCATACTGAGCTCCGAAGTCAACAACAAGAACTGGACGGTTAGAACTCATCTTTATTTAGCCGCCTTTGAAAGCTGCTTGTGATACTGTCGCTCGATAACGAATGAAGTCACAGGAATGACTCCACCCATAGCAATGATTAGGAAGTCTTTGAACTTTAGGTTCGCTAGACGCCAAACTCTGAAATCCGCAAAAAGATAAATTACATAAAGCAAACCATGCACCTGCAAAAGAAGTCTGCTGAGATCAACCCCATCGGCTGGCAGACCAGTCTCATCAACCGGATTAGGAACAAGACCAATAATTCCTGCGTTGCCACCTGACCAAATGGTCTGTCCAAAACCGTATTTCAACACCATTTCTAGGACAACTAGAAGGAGGAATGAGCCGGTAACAAGGGCACAAACACGATAAAAAGAAAGGGCTGATTTGAGGGTTTCCATTACCCTAGTTTATCCAAACGCTAGTTCGGAAGAGCCGCTAGAGCCAGTTCCTTGGTCTCTAAGGCAGTATTTCCCTGAAGCGCTGAAGCAGTGATTAGCTGAGCCTGCTCCAAGCTCACTGAACTCAAATAATCAATAGCCTCGCTCACAGCAGGAGCCGCCATGCTCAGGGATTGAACTCCGAGACCAGCAAGAACGATGCCCAGGAGCGGATCTGAAGCAGCTTCCCCACAAATCCCGACTTCTATTCCTGCTTTCGAAGCAGCATCGACTATCCCTTTTACTGCTCTAAGCAATTCAGGTTGCCAAGGATCAAGCAGGCCAGCAAACCTTGAATCTTCTCTGTCTGCTTTGAATAGATCTCTTGATAAGTCATTGGTTCCTATACTCACAAAATCAACAGTGCCAGCAAGCTCAGAGATAACCTCGGTCAAAGCAACTGTCTCCACCATGACTCCGACTCTTGCAATACCCTTAGTTCTTGCTAACTCGACGAAATCTTCAACATCCTGAACATTTGAAAGCATTGGTGCCATAACCGAAACACTTCTGCCAGAAAGATCTTGAGCGTCTGAAATAGCTTGAAGCTGTTCTTCAAGAACTTCACTTGGGTTGTTGTCATAGAACGCTAGTGGTTTATCTTTCGCCGAATCAAAGGTTCTAAAGATGAATTCGCCTTTTGGTGAAGATTTGAGAATTGATGTGTAGAGCTTTGTTTGTTCCGAAATGCTAGGTGCTGATGTTCTTGATAAAAACATCAACTCGGTTCTCATAAGTCCGACTCCACTAGCTTCTGTCTTGGCGAGAACTTCTGCGTCTTCAAGGTTTCCGATGTTGCCTTTAAGTGAAACAAATAGTGGCTCAGTTCGTTGTCTCTTGATCTGTTTAGGTTCAGAAGTAACTGGAGTCTCCGAGAGTTTCGCTATTCCTTCAAAAGCATCAACAAATACTCCTACGTTGTTTCCAATTTCAAGGGCCCCATCAACCGCTACTAGAGCAGGGATGTTCTTTTGGCGACAGATGATTGCTGTGTGAGAGGTAGGGCCACCGCCTGATGTGATTACAGCAACAACTGCATCAGTAAATTGAGCAGTTTCAAGTGGTGATAGATCTTCTGCAACGATTACTACAGGACCAGTCTCTGGTAATTCGAAATTCCAGATTTGATGAGTTAGGACAGCAACAACTCGCAGGGCTATGTCCTCAAGGTCGGCTACCCGATCTTCAAAAGTTGGGACGCCCCTGAGTGCTTCGGTGAAGCTCATCATAGCCTTCTGAATACTGGTCTCAGCATCCCAACCAGCAGTCAGATGCTTTTCAGCTTCTATGACCAATGCAGGATCCTGCACCATTGACTGGAGGGCTTTGATGATCTCACTGCTAACTGAATCAATTGCACTGGTTGATTGATCAAACTGCTGAGACACAATAGCTAAAGCACCTTTCAGTCTGTTCAGTTCTGTTGCTGGGTCTAGCGATGATTTAGTCTCGGAAGCGAACTTAGGTTTTGAGATAACAAATGTTCTTCCCCAAGCAGCGCTAGTTCCAACCCCGATTCCCTGATAAGTCCTTGACTGCATTAGCTCACCCCAGGAGGGCTTCCTGCTGTTTCTTATAGGAATCAGCTAGTAAACGCCACCAAATGAAGACACCGAAACAAGCGAAGAAGGTCCACTCAATCGCATAGAACGATGAAAGCCAATTCACTTGGCTATCGCTCTTTGGTAGACCAATGTCTAGTGGGTCTAGCTTGTAATTGGTGACAAATAAGTTCTTGGACGTGTCAGCAATAAAACCAGCATAAGTTTTATTCGCTTGGTTATTCCACTTCAGATTGTTTAGTAACTGTGGCACAGATAACGACGAATAGGTTCCATCTGAATTCAGGTTTAATGGCTCTTCACTTGGCAGGTATCTACCCTTAAGTGCAATAGAAGTTGGAGGAATTTGAGTCATCGAAGATAAAGCATTCTGAGCGGTGGCGATGTTTTTAGCAAAACCAACAGCAACAAACACATTTCCTTCAGAAGTATTTCCTGGAACTACTAACCAGAATCCTTGCTGACCTTTTTGTTGAAAGCGGTTTGCAACTAGAACAGCTTTAGCTGGTGTGAGGATCGCCTTGGTCTCAACTCCAGTTAGGAAACCCATGCTTCCAGAAGTTTTGAATTCATTGAAGGTGAATGCTTTACCTGGCTCGGCAACATCTTGAAGATCCACTGTTGCCAGAGCGAATGATGAAACTTGATTTGAGTTCGGAATAACTGCGCGGCTAACCTGCCACTGAGCTAGAAGTGAAAAGGCAACTGCTAAAAGCAGGCTGAGCAATAACCCAGAAATCCACTTAACGCTTAGAGCAAGTTTCAGCATTTAGTTATGCGTCGTAAGGGGCAACAACAGTGTCAACCTTTTGGAATTCCTTCAGGTCGCTATAACCGGTAGTTGCCATGGCTTTACGCAGTGCACCCATCAGGTTAGTTCTGCCATCGGCTGCATTTGAAGGGCCCTGCAAGATTTGCTCTAGTGAACCTGAAGTTCCAACCTGAACTCTCTCACCACGAACCAATTGAGGGTTATAGCTCTCAGGACCCCAGTGCCAACCCTGGCCTGGAGCTTCAGTTGCACGAGCAAGAACAGATCCAAGCATCACTGCATCTGCACCACAGGCAACCGCCTTGACGATATCTCCTGAAGTTCCAAGACCACCATCGGCAATAACGTGAACGTAGCGACCACCAGATTCATCTAGGTAATCTCTTCTTGCTCCAGCAACATCGGCAACAGCAGTTGCCATAGGAGCGTGAATACCAAGAACCTTACGGGTGGTGGATGCTGCTCCTCCACCAAAACCAACTAATACTCCGGCAGCGCCGGTTCTCATTAGGTGAAGTGCTGCGGTATAGGTTGCTGCACCACCAACGATTACCGGAACATCCAATTCATAGATGAACTGCTTTAGGTTTAGCGCTTCTTTGGTTTTTGAAACGTGCTCAGCAGAAACAGTTGTTCCGCGAATCACAAACAGATCAACACCGGCTGCAATAACGGCCTTGGCATACTCTTTGGTGTTCTGCGGTGAAAGTGCACCGGCAACAGTCACACCTGATTTACGAATATAAGCAAGGCGCTCTTTGATTAGCTCTGCCTTGATTGGCTCAGCGTAAATCTCCTGCATACGCTTGGTTGCATCAATATCGGTTAGCTTTGAGATTTCTTCTAGTTGCTTGGTTGGATCTTCGTATCTAGTCCAAAGTCCTTCAAGGTCCAAGACACCAAGGCCACCCAGCTTGCCAATTGCAATTGCAGTGTCTGGTGAAACCACTGAGTCCATAGGTGCCGCTAGAACTGGTAGAGCAAAACTATAAGCGTCGATGTTCCAACTGGTTGAGACATCCTGAGGGTCACGGGTTCTTCTTGATGGCACTACTGCAATGTCATCGAAAGCCCAACTGCGATTTCCCCGCTTACCGCGACCAATCTCAATTTCACTCATTTAGTTGCTCTCCTAGCGGTTGTTGTAATTCGGGGCTTCAACAGTCATTTCAATATCGTGCGGGTGTGACTCTCTCAAACCGGCAGGGGTGATACGAACGAACTTACCTTTTTCTTGTAATTCTGGAATGGTTCCTGCCCCAACATAACCCATAGCAGCACGAAGACCACCAATCAACTGGTGGGCAACGGTTGCAACTGTTCCTCTATAAGGAACACGACCTTCAATACCTTCAGGAACGAGCTTGTCTTCACGAAGAACATCATCCTGGAAATAACGGTCTTTGGAATAACTCTTGGCTTCACCGCGAGACTGCATAGCACCAAGAGATCCCATACCTCTATAAGTCTTGTATTGCTTGCCACCGACGAAAGTAATATCTCCCGGTGCTTCATCGGTTCCAGCCAAAAGTGAACCAATCATCACTGCATTCGCACCAGCAACAAGTGCCTTAGGGATATCTCCTGAGAACTGCAAACCTCCATCAGCAATAACTGGAACACCAGCTGGCTTACAAACCAAACTTGCTTGGTAAACAGCTGTTACCTGAGGAACACCAACACCGGCAACCACGCGAGTGGTGCAGATTGAACCTGGACCAACACCAACCTTCACACCGTCAGCACCGGCAGCAACTAATGCTTCAGCACCTTCTTTAGTTGCGATGTTTCCACCGATGACATCAACATGTTTTGCAACCGGTTCTGCCTTTAGTTTTGCAACCATGTCTAGAACAGCTGAGTTGTGACCGTGCGCTGTGTCAACGATAAGAATGTCAACACCTGCATCGACCAGAGCCATCGCTCTTTCCCAACCTTGATCACCAACACCAATAGCGGCGGCAACAAGTAGTCGACCTGAAGAATCTTTGCTGGCCAATGGATATTTCTCACTCTTATCAAAATCTTTTATAGTGATTAGACCCTTTAGTTTGCCTGAAGCATCAACTAGTGGAAGTTTCTCAATTCTGTGTTGAGCAAAAATAGCAATCGCAGTTTCTGGTGAAACACCAACCGGTGCAGTTACCAAAGGCATTGGGGTCATCACATCTTTAACCAAGGTGATGGTCTTCTGAACTTCATTCACGAATCTCATGTCACGGTTAGTGACAATACCTAGAAGAGTTCCATCCTCATCAATAACTGGAAGACCAGAAACTCTAAACTTTGCACAAATGTCATCCACTTCTTGAAGTGTTGCCAACGAGTGGGTGGTCACCGGGTGAGTAATCATTCCGGCTTCTGATCGCTTGACCAGATCAACCTGAGTTGCCTGCTGGTCAATTGAAAGATTGCGGTGCAGCACACCTAAGCCACCCTGACGTGCCATGGCGATAGCCAAACGAGCTTCGGTAACGGTGTCCATAGCGGATGAAAGAAGTGGGATGTTGATGCTCAAACGCTTGGTGATCTGAGTTTTGGTGCTCACCTGTGAAGGGACGATGTCTGACTGGCCCGGCAGCAAAAGGACATCATCGTAGGTCAAGCCGGTAAAGCCAAATGGGTCATTCTGAGTCATGTTTATGCCCTGTCAAAAAGATGCGATTAGGCAATTCTACCCGAACTAAAGCCCTATGGCTAAGGGCTATTTGGGTCGAAAACGGCCACAGCACTGAACAATCCATTCGATCCATACCTAAAGATGTTGTATTTCTGAGCCCGGTAGAAGCCATCGGCACTGAATAGATTCAAACCTTCGCTCTTAGCCTGAGCCAGCCTGTTTCGATAGGTTTCATGGCTTTCTCCAGCCCTGAAACTAATGCCTGCCACCATGATCGAATCATAGATTCGTTTGCCGAGGGCAAAGACTGTTGGATTCGAACCATTTAGCAAATATGGTCTGTTCATTGAAGTAGCCAACCTCGATTTGAAACCATCTGAGATCATGTCCGCAGGAGCTATAGCCTGTGCTCCTCTTAGGGTTTCAGCCCATGAATACATTGAATAATTAGCCAAGTTACCTTGAACCAAATAAACCTTTTTGATTTGCCTTACCCAGTCAGCCATGTTGTTCATAAAGCCAACTGACTCTTCCAAGCTGGTGAGAACTAAGACATCCGGCTTAGTTTGCCTGAGGGCTTTGAGTTCGTTGACCGAATAGCCGCGAACATCCTTATAGCCACGGAACACTAAACCCATCGCTAAATCCAGTCTGGATTGAAGAGAATAGGTATCGGTTCCGGCAACAAGGGCAATGCTGGGACGTTTATCTCGGGCAATCAAATCGACCAACGCTAAGTTGTCTTGATTACTTGTTGTTGCCATTCTGAATAACCAATTTGTGCCATCAATCGAAGAATCAAGATCTTCGCTTATCGGTGAAGGAGCAATGATTGGCAATGGGTCTCTTTCATTAGCTTTCAAGACTGCTCTTGTTGAGGCTGTGGTCAATGGTCCGATAACCACATCAACATCAGCTAGCCTCAACTTCTTGAAAGCCACCTTTGCCTCGGCTTCTGTGTTGCCAACATCTTCGAAGTAGAAAACAGTTTTTAGAGAACCAGCAAAGAGATCCTCGGCAGCAAGTGTGCTGGCAGCTTTTTGAATAGCTCCCGCAAAATACAGAGGTCCGGTTGAATTAGTTAAGACCCCAATCCTGATGGTTGGAGCAAGGGGCTTGGCATAACTCACTCCAACATATCCTGCGGCTATAACGGTAAGAAGAATGAGGACTGAGATGAATCTTTTTCGCATGCCCTGAGAATAAACAAAACTATCTATTCAGGTTTTAGTTTTCCCCAGTTAAAAGAAAACGGGCCGGCAAATGCCGACCCGTAATCTTTGAAAGGTTATTACTTAGTTCCGTTGATAGTTGCGTCAGCAACACCAGATGCCTGCAAGTTGAACTTTGCAAGTAGGGTTGCGTACTGACCATCAGCAATCAAAGACTTAAGTGCAGCCTGGATTGCGTCACGTAGCTTGTCATCTGCCTTTAGAGTTGCGATACCTACAAGTGCAGTTCCGTAACCGTTAGGTGCAGCTGGGTCGTTTACAACGTCGAAGTAAGCGCCGCCACCAGCAGTTGCTGCAGCTGAAGCTGCTACCTGTGAGTCAAGCATTACTGCAACACCCTTGTTTGCACGAAGAGCGTTGTATGCGCTTGGTGCATCTGGAAGAGTGATTACGTTGATTGCCTGCTTACCGTTGGTAGTACAGGTGGTGCTCATGGTTGCGTAAAGGTCGATCTGTGATGTTCCCTTTTCAGCAATAGCAGTCTTACCACAAAGGTCAGATGAGGTCATGATGCCCTCAGGGTTACCCTTGTTTACGATCAACTGTGAACCAGCGATTAGGTAGTCAACAAAGTCAACCTTCGCCTGACGCTCTAGAGTGTCGTTCATGTCGCTGATGATGATGTCGTGAGTTCCAGCCTCAAGAGAAGGGATGATGCTGTCGAAGGCCTGCTTAACGAATTCAACCTTCACACCAAGCTTCTGGCTTAGAAGTGCACCAAGCTCAACGTCAAAACCAACAAGCTTGCCGCTTGCATCGGTGTACTCGAATGGTTCCCAAGGAATGTCGCTAGCAACATTGATACCCTTGTCGATGTATTTGCTAGGCAAAAGTGCCTGAGCAGCTTTGTCAACCTTTGACTGGTCAACACCGTTGCTTACTGGAGATGAACATCCAGCAAGTAGTAGAAGCCCCGCCGCCATAACTGCGACAAAACCTAGTTTCTTGTTAGCCATTTTTACTCGCTCTCATTAGTTTTCGCTTCATTATCTAAAGGACTTTATTGAGGAAGGCTTTGGTTCTTGCTTCCTTAGGGTTATCTAGAACCTGTTTCGGAGTGCCCATCTCAACAATTTGACCCTTGTCGATGAAGACTACTTTGTCTGCAACTTCACGAGCGAAGCCCATCTCGTGCGTTACAACAATCATAGTCATTCCAGCCTTAGCTAGACCCTTCATAACATCAAGAACATCCCCGACCAGTTCTGGGTCTAATGCTGAGGTTGGCTCATCAAAAAGCATCAGAGTTGGCTTCATAGCCAGGGCTCTAGCAATGGCCACACGCTGCTGCTGCCCACCGGATAACTGTGCTGGGTAGTGATCTGCCTTCTCGGCTAGCCCCACCTGAGCTAGAAGATCCTGCCCTAGCTTTTTAGCATCAATAGCAAAAACCTTTGAAACACCGATAGGTGCTTCAATAACGTTCTCAAGAGCTGTCATGTGTGGGAAAAGATTAAAGCGCTGGAACACCATTCCGATTGACTGTCTCTGACGGGCAATCTCTGAAGGCTTCATCTCGTGCAAAACATTACCGACTTGGCGGTAACCCATGAGTTCACCATTGACGATAATTCGACCACCATTGATTGATTCAAGGTGGTTCAAACATCTAAGGAAAGTTGATTTACCTGAACCTGAAGGTCCAATAATACAAAGCACTTCGCCTTGCTCAACAGTCAAACTGATTCCCTGAAGAACCTCGTTTGATCCGTAACGCTTTCTAACCGAACGCGCATCCACCATCACATTAGTCATTAGCGTTTACCCACCTTAAACGCTCTGCCTTCAGATCTGGCACCAACAACAGCAAAGCCTCTGCCGTATTTGCGCTCTAGTGCCCGTTGCGGGAAACCAAGAACTGTGGTCATAACCAAGTACCAGAAACCTGAAACAATCAACAATTCGATCTGAGCTAGGTTCGCTGAGGAAATTGTGCTGGCTTGGGTGTAAAGTTCTGCAACTGCAATCACCTGCAATAAAGAGGTGTTCTTTAGCATTCCAATAAATTCATTACCCATAGGTGGAATGATTACGCGCATTGCTTGAGGGAGAACAATTCTTCTCATGGTGTATCCACCAGACATACCTAGAGACTTAGCTGCTTCAACCTGACCTGAATCAACAGCCAAGATACCTGCTCTAACGATTTCAGCAGAATAAGCTGCTTCGTTTAGAGACAAAGCAATAATTCCAGCGAGGATGGCAGGAATAAGTTGACTGGTCTGGCCACTAAAGAAAATGATGTTAGTAAAAGGAATGCCAACGAAAAGGTTAGGGAAGATAATTCCTAGGTAACCCCAGAACACAATCTGCAACAGCAAAGGTGTTCCTCTAAAGAATTCAATGAAACCGGTGGCTAACCAACGCTGCAGAGGGTTCGCACTAAGTTTCATAATTGCAAGAATTGTTGCCAAAACTGTGGCAATAAACATACAAACCACGGTTACCCAGAGGGTGACAAACATACCTTCAAGGATTCTAGGATCCAACATGAACTGAACAACAATGCTGTGTTGGATAGATTTAGCTGAATAGACGGACCAGATAAAACCTAGAAGAAGTGCAGAGGCAACTCCACCGAAAACCCAACGCCAAGGGTGACGCAGCGGAACCGCAACAACGTCATCGCTGTTGAATTCTTCTTCTGCCATTACAACGCCCTAACCAAATCCTTACTGAAAATCCTATTGCCTAAGCGGACCCCATTAAACAGATAAACCCCGAGGATTCCCGGGGCTTAGCTGAGGTTACGGAACTGTGACTTATCGAACGATCACAGCAAGGATGTCGCGAGCTGAAAGAACAAGGTATTCTTTGCCATTCATCTTTAGCTCTGTGCCACCGTATTTAGAGAAGATAACTCGATCTCCAACAGCGATGTCTAGTGGAACACGGTTACCGTTGTCATCGATGCGGCCTGGACCAACAGCGATAACTTCAGCCTCCTGAGGCTTCTCTTTAGCGGTGTCTGGGATTACCAGACCCGAAGCGGTGACTTGCTCTGCCTCAACTGGCAGAACGACAATACGATCTTCAAGCGGCTTGATTGAAACCGACATGTTCAACCTCTTCTATGTCTTAGGTGGGAATATTCGTCTTTTGACGTGCTTCCATATTAGCACTCTCAACTCCTGAGTGCTAACCCCTATCCTGTTAGCGTTGAAGGGTGAACCGCCAAAGCTTCCTAAACCTGATTAGCCGTGAGGGCCTAGCCCTGCTGGAATCGGTTGGCGACCTTGAATCCAAAACCGATGTCCTCAAACTGGTCTCCGACCTGAGAAAACAAGGTCATGATCCAGATCTCGTTGGCGATGTTCTAACCCAGGTCAAACTAAGAAGAAAAGCCGAAGCTAAGTTTGGTGATTTTGCCAAAGGAATGATCTTCACCCAATCAGGCTTAGAGCAGGCTTCTAGATTGCAGGTGGCGGCTATCCATGCAGGCCGATTTAGAAATGCTGGACTAAAACATATAGCTGATTTAGGTTGCGGCATAGGTGCTGAAACCTTAGCTTTAGCCAGTCTTGATTTAACCGTTTCAGCATTTGAACTTGATGAAGTCACCGCTGCTGTTGCAACATATAACCTCGCTTCTTTTTCTAATGTGACCGTTGAACAAGAAGATGTAACAAAACTTGACTTGAGTAAATATGACGGTCTCTTTCTAGATCCAGCTAGAAGAGATGAACGTAAGCGTAAATTCGATCCCATTGATTTCACGCCTAACTACGACTTTGTTCTAGAAACAGCTAGAACTAAACCAACCATCGTGAAGCTAGGTCCAGGTATGGATCATGACCTGATTCCAGATGATGCCGAAGCTGTTTGGGTTTCGGTTGATGGTGAATTAGTGGAAGTTAGTTTGTATTTTGGAAAAGTGAGAAGAGCAGATGTTGCTAGAGCAGCATTACTTATTACTTCAACCGGCTTTCATGAACTAACCTCCCCTAACCGAGCAAGAACGGATGCTGAGTTAGGTGAACTAGGTGAATACATCTATGAACCGGATAACAGCATCATCAGATCACATCTAATTGGTGATTTGGCTAATGAACTTAATCTAAAACTTATTGCTCATGAGATTGCATATCTAACTGGAGATTCAGTTGATTCGTCTTGGCTAAAGAAATACAAACTTATCGACTCGCTGCCTTTTGATCGTAAGAAACTGAAGGCTTATCTAAAAGGACTAGATATAGGTCCACTTGAAATCAAAAAGCGTGGAGCTGATATCACACCTGAACAACTGCGCCGTGAACTAAACCTAAAGGGTTCAAAACCGGCAACCATCATTGTTACCCGAGTTCAAGATCAACACCGCGTGTTAGTGGTTGAACCCGTTAAACAATAAACCCCTCGATGTCAGCGAGGGGAATGAGGGGTTTATTGTTCTTACTTGACCGATACCCCTAGTTATTAGGCATCGGAGTTGCGGTTGGGGTTCCAAATGGTGGCACGAAACCGTGATCGTCAAAGTTATTCTGCGGGCCACGGAAATACATGTCATTATCTATTCTCATGCCATGACGAGATTCCAGGACAAGACTCAAGATTCCGAACAGGATGCCAAAAGCAATACCTGAATAACCTAGAACCAAACCAGCAATAGCTAGTCCTCGACCTGACTCTTTACTGTCTTTCAACTGAGCCAGTGAGATGTGACCGGTGATGATTGCTGAAACTGAGCCCAGCAGAGTTAGACCCGATGCTAGTGAAACAACAGCAAGGGTGTTTAGCTTTGTGAAATCGTATTTGTTGGACTCGGCCATCAAATCTCCTTTAGTTAGGTAGAACTTCTTATGTGTTTATTAGAGCAACTGAAACTGGGAGTCACCTGAATTAGAGATGTGTTTTGACTTGGAGTCTAGGACTGGACTTTAGTCACCTGAAGTGTTGAATTGGCACCAAAATCTAGCTTGCTTGGTAGTGCACCACTCATGATCAACTGGGCTCCCAGCACTGCAATCATCGCTCCGTTATCAGTGCATAGATCAAAAGGTGGAATTCTCAATTCAATACCTTCTTCAGCGCAACGTTTAGCTGCAATCTCACGGAGTCTTGCGTTAGCGGTAACACCACCACCGAGAAGCAACCTTGGAACATCGTGTTCTTTGCAAGCATTGATGGCTTTGGTAACCAAAACATCAACCACAGCTTCACGGAAGCTGGCTGCAACATCTGGAAGATTAACTTCTTCACCTTTATCTTCTAGAACTTCAACATGTCTTGCAACGGCAGTTTTCAATCCAGAGAAACTAAAGTCATAGCGATGCTCAGCCATGTCCTTAGGCAGTGATAAACCTCTTGGGAATCTAATTGCAGTTGGATTTCCCTCTTTAGCAACTCGATCTATTTGTGGTCCACCAGGATATGGCAAACCTAAAACTCTCGCCACCTTATCAAACGCTTCCCCAGCAGCATCATCAATAGTTTCACCTAGCAGTTGAACATCGGTTAGTAAATCTCTAACCAACAACAAAGAGGTGTGACCACCAGAAACCAAAAGTGCAATAGTCGGGGTTGCCACTTCTCCATTTGCAAGAATGTCAGCTGCAACATGTCCAACTAAGTGGTTAACCGCATAGATCGGTTTGCCGGTTGCAACCGATAGTGCTTTAGCTGCTGAAATACCAACCATCAGAGCACCAGCTAACCCAGGGCCATTGGTAACGGCAATGGCATCGATATCATCCAAAGCTATGTTGGCTTTGTTCAGTGCCTCATCTAATACTGGGGTTAGTGCTTCAAGGTGGGCTCTGGCAGCAACCTCAGGAACTACCCCACCGAAGATGGCATGCTGTTCCATCGAAGATGAGATCACATTTGCAAGGAGTTGATTGCCTCTGACAATACCGATACCGGTCTCATCACAGGAACTTTCAATTCCTAAAACAATAGGTTCTTTTGAGTTAATCGTGGTCTGCATCACAAAGGCATCAACGTTATCTGGTTGATAGTAGTTCTTTCTAATCCCGATCCGCTTAAAACCAAATAGCTTATAGAGCTTTTGGGCAACAGTGTTGTCTGCTCTAACTTCCAAGAAGATTTCGGTAGCACCGAGTTCCTTAGCTTTCGAGTTGAGGGTGTTCATCAACTCTCGGCCGTAGCCGCGTCCTCTAACCGAAGGTTGAGTGGCGATGGTTTGGATATCCGCCTGATTACTGCCCGGCAGTTTGCTCAAACCCGCGTAGCCAACGATTTTCTCCTCTTCTATGACAACAACATAGAAGGTGTGTGAAGCAACTAGTTCACTGTGCATTACTTCTTCTGACCAAGCATCATTAATAAAGCACTCGTGCTCGAGTGCCATGATTCCGGCTAGGTCTTTCTCGGTTGCCTCACGGATCAACATCAGCTACTCACCCGCTTCCCCTTGCCAGGAACAGCGTCTGGTTCACGAAGATAGATAGGGCTCACATCATAATTGGCCCCAAGCTCAGTGCTATTTTCGCTAAAGGCAATCTTGCCTAAGGCAGAAGCAGTGACTAGAAGTTCAGTTCTTTCAAGGGAATCAACATCAATGAAATCCTTGATGTTCTCCTCTTTGGTAACGCTTGGACCAACCACTCTGATAGGAAGACCATCTGCAATACCGCTATAGGCTGCCCAGAAAACTTCTTTCCTTCGAGCATCGGTTAGCACCAGTAGTGCTCCAGCTTCTGGATTCTGCTCATAGAAACTTAAGGCAATAGCATCCAAGGAACAAATACCAACCAACTCAGCATTAGCACCAAGTGCAAAAAACTTTGCTGCTGCTAAACCCACCCGAAGACCGGTGAACGGACCGGGGCCCATACCAACCACAACTCGATCTATTTGTGCTGAGCGAATAGCTGCTTTAGACAGAACATCACTCAGCGCTTGTCCGATTCGTTCAGCATGGGTCATGTTCTCGTCATAGTTCAACTCAGCTAGAACCACATCGTCTTTGAGAACTGCCACGGTGGTTCCCGCAGAAGTGTCGAGGGCTATCGAATACATCAGAAACTAACTCCGGTCCAACGTTCGCCAAAACCAGTAATGGTTAGCTTTCGTTCCTCGGTTTGCCCTGAACTGTCTCTCTCTATTTGAATTTCTAACCAGCTATCGGCAATATCTTCGGTTAGTCCTTTACCCCACTCAACTAAAACAATCGAACTGGCAAAAGGAATATCAAGATCATCAAGTTCATAGGCTGATGCTAAACGATAGGCATCCACGTGAACTAGCGGTGCACCGTTTCTCTGATGGGTTCTAGCAATAACAAAAGTTGGACTAGATACATTACCTTCGACTTCTAAGCCTCTACCAATACCTCTGGCCAAGGTAGTTTTACCTGCACCTAAAGGTCCAATTAGGAGAATCAGATCTCCGGCTTTGAACTCTTTGGCGATACGAAAACCTAATACATCCATCGCTTCTGCATCAGGAATAACTTGGTCTAACAATAGATTCAAGGCTTAGCCAATGTATTCACGGGTGAAGCGTCCACCCATACGAGTAACAATTTCATAGTTGATGGTCTCGCTAGCATCAGCTAAATCATCAGCGGTTAGATTCTCAGTGCCAAAAAGAATAACTTCATCGCCAGGTGTTACTGAAGCGTCGCCAACATCAACCACAAACTGATCCATTGCGATTCTGGACTGAATAACAAACTTTCTATCATTGATGATAACCTCTGCTTTGGTTGAAGCATTACGAGGTAAACCTTCGGCATAGCCAACCGGGACCAAAGCCAGGGTGGTTTCTCGCTCAGTTCTATAGAGATAGCCGTAGCTAACTCCTTCACCTGCTGGAACCCGCTTGGTCTGAACAACAGCGGCGGTTGCCTTCATGACTGGCTTCAAACCAAACTCTTTGGCTCGGTTATCGCTAAACGGCGATAGGCCATAGAGAGCAATCCCTAACCGAACCATGTCGTAGCGAGCCTGCGGGTAGCTTAGGGTTCCATCACTTGCGGTTAGGTGCTTGACCTCGAAAGATAAACCAAGGCTTTCAGCCTTAGCGATAGCCTCATCGAATTTAGCAATCTGAGCTAGATCCTCTTGAACACCTGTTGATGAAAGATGGGAGAAGATTCCACTAGATATAACCGTGCCTGCATCAACAGCACTCTTAACTTGAGAAAGCAGTGCATCAAGTTCGGTCAGCGTCACACCGTTTCTACCAAGACCGGTATCAACTTTGACATGAATCCGAGCAGCTTTGCCGGTTAGTTCACTTGCTTTTATGATTCGAAGCAATTGGTCACTGGATGAAACACCTAAATCAATGTCGTGTTTGACTGCAAAAACAAAATCATCTTTAGGATCAAGTATCCAGGCAAGAATTCTTGAAGTGATTCCTGCACTTCGAAGAGCTCTAGCTTCTTCGATATCTGCAACACCTAGAAAATCAATGCCCTCTTGTTCAAGACGTTTAGCAACCTCAAGCATGCCGTGACCGTAAGCATTAGCTTTAACCACACCTAGAACTTTCACTTCGCTATCTGAGTTGACCAGTTTTCTCATGGTGCTTAGATTGCCAGCAAGGTTCCCTAAATCAATAGTTAGTTTTCTCATCAAGCGCCTTCCGCAATCACAAAAGCCATGGCCATGCCACCGTCGTGACTAATTGAAAGATGCCAGGAATTAATTCCCATTGATTCTGCTCTTTCCTTAGTCGCACCACTTATTGCTAAATATGGTTTCCCTAAATCATCTTTAATAACTTCAACATCGTGCCAAGCTAAACCTTCAGAATTCCCGAGAGCCTTGATAACTGCTTCCTTAGCTGCCCAGATACCGGCCAAAGATTGGTGTTTAGCATCGCGTTCGTTCACTGAAAAGATTTTTTCAATAAGTTGCGGTGTCTCAATCAACTTATGTTCAAATCGGGTCAGATCGACCAGGTCAACTCCGACACCAACAATCATGATTACTCGACTGTCACCGATTTGGCTAGGTTACGAGGCTGGTCAACATCAAGACCCTTAGCTGAAGATAATTCCATCGCGAAGATTTGCAATGGGATAACCGAAAGGACTGGTGCAAGCATCTGCTGAACCTGAGGAATGAAGAATACTTCTTCAGCATGCTGGCTAACCTTCTGGTCACCCTCTTCGGCAATAGCAATAAA
>Ga0209085_1000866_pt1 | contig 20536 bp, 16 predicted proteins | sample C_131016_EF_Meta_FD_187310 | JGI IMG/M metagenome (GOLD analysis project Ga0209085, IMG submission 187310) | Freshwater microbial communities from Lake Croche, Canada to study carbon cycling - C_131016_EF_MetaG (SPAdes) (version 2) | ecosystem: Environmental > Aquatic > Freshwater > Lake...
AAAGATGAATCAGGCCGCCCATTTATTATTTTGGTTAGCGAGCGCAATGGCGTTAAGCTTGAAAAAACTTTCATCCTTAACCCAGGAAGTTATGTTGTAGATATTGGGCACCGTATTACACAAACCGTCAACAACCCCAACCCACTCGTTCTATATACCGAGATTGTTCGTGATGCTTCCCAAGAGCAAAAAATTGGCCCTTTTGACGGCGCATTTTCAGCAAGTACATTCACCGGGCCGGCGGCCTATACAGATAAAGAAAAGTTTAATAAGCTTGAATTCACGGCAATAGATAAAAACAAAATCACCCTTCCTTCTCGGGTAGCTGCAGGCGAGCCCGCATGGATTGCCATGGTTCAGCACTATTTTGCTAGCGCATGGATTCCGAATGATAAGGCTGTACGTGATATCTACGCCAACAAAATTGATAACAATCTATACCGAATTGGTATGCAAACTCCGCTAGGAGTAGTTCCTGCAGGCTCTACTGTTGTGGAAAAGGCCAGATTATTTGTCGGCCCGCAAGAAGAGCGCGTATTAGAAACAATTGCTCCAGGTTTTGAGTTGCTCAAAGACTATGGCTACTTAACCATTTTGGCAAAACCTATTTTTTGGCTTTTGGACAATATCCATTCTTATGTTGGTAACTGGGGCTGGTCAATTATTTTATTGACTATCTTGATTAAGTTGGTGTTCTTCCCACTGTCGGCCGCGAGCTATAAATCGATGGCGCGCATGAAGGAGGTACAACCCCGTTTGGTCGCCATGAAAGAGCAGTTCAAGGGTGAGCCACAAAAAATGAATCAGGCCATGATGGAGATGTATCGTAAAGAAAAGATTAATCCCTTGGGCGGCTGTTTGCCGGTGGTAATTCAGATTCCAGTATTTATCGCGTTGTACTGGGTGTTGTTGTCATCTGTTGAGTTGCGTGGCGCACCTTGGATTTTATGGGTGCACGACCTATCACTCCCAGACACTTCAATTAGCGACCTCTTAGGCATTACACAACTTTTCCCCATCGGAATTTTGCCAATCGTCATGGCCCTGTCGATGTTTGTCCAAACCAAACTAAACCCAACCCCTCCAGATCCTATTCAGGCCAAGGTAATGCTGTACATGCCCATCGTGTTTTCGATCATGTTCTTCTTCTTCCCTGCGGGCTTGGTTCTATATTGGGTAGTAAACAACCTTCTGTCGATCGCTCAACAATGGCAGATCAATCAAATGTTTGGAAAGAAGTTGGCTAAATAAATTTTTAGCTGCTGAAAAATATATAAGGAGTGCCCGCAATGATGACTAGAAAGCTGCCCATCATTGCACTTGCCACCGCACCTGGCAAAGCAGGTGTCGGCGTCATTCGCATTAGCGGACCTCAGCTTTTGCCTATGGCCATGGCCTTGTTTAATAAGGCGCTTAAGCCTCGGCAGGTCAACTTGCTGACACTTAGAGATGCGCAGGGCGAGTCCATCGACCAACTCCTCGCTATTTACTTTGCAGCACCCGCCTCTTTTACGGGTGAAGATGTCCTCGAGCTGCAATGCCATGGTGGACCGCAGCTTTTAGAGTTAGTCATGAAGCGATGTCTTGAGTTGGGAAAAGATCAAGGCTTGGTAATTGCCGAGCCCGGCGAATTTTCTTTACGAGCCTACCTGAACAACAAAATTGATTTAGCCCAAGCGGAGGCGATTGCAGATTTAATCGACGCTCAAAGTGCGGCAGCGGTACGTGGCGCAGCACGCTCCTTGCAAGGCGCCTTCTCAAGTGACATCAACAGTCTGATTGAAGAGATCACTCAGCTGCGCATTTTGGTGGAGTCAACCCTAGACTTCCCCGAGGAGGAGATTGAGTTCTTAGAGAATGCTCAAGCCCGCGAACGCGTGAGCGCTGTTATGAAAAAGTTGTATGCGCTGAGGGAGGGGGCGAAACAAGGCAAAATTTTGCGAGACGGCATCCAGCTGGTTTTGGCTGGCGCGCCTAACGTTGGGAAAAGCTCTCTTCTGAATCTCCTAGCTGGCGAGGAGGTGGCAATTGTTACGCCTATCGCAGGAACCACAAGAGACCGCGTTAAGGAGAGCATTACCATCGGCGATGTTCCTATGCACATCATTGATACCGCAGGCTTGCGTGAAACCAGCGATCTAGTTGAGGCCAAGGGGATCGAAAGATCATGGGAGGCCATTGGGGCAGCAGACCTAGTTATTTTTCTGAAAGATTCAAACTCTACGGAAACAAGCGATAGCGCCGAAATTTTGGAGCTAAAAGCGCAAATACTGAAAGCGCTCCCGCCTAAGTGCCCCGTACTGGAGGTCAACAATAAATCAGATCTATTGGGTGACACCATTCTTAATCAAGATGGAAAGCAAGCTTTGTTCATTTCAGCCAAGACGGGCGAGGGCATCGAGGTTCTAAAACAGAAAATTTTAGAGTTGGTAGGCTGGGGTGGCTCTCAGGAGGGCGTGATTGTGGCGCGCAGGCGGCACTTAGATTGCTTAGATAGGGCTACTACCCACCTAGAGCAATCTCAGCAATTTGCCGCTAATGGCAATGTATCGCTGGAGTTATTTGCAGAAGAGCTCCGTTTGGCACAAGATCAACTCGGACAAATTACTGGGAAGCTACTCCCAGACGATCTTTTGGGCAAGATATTTAGTCAATTTTGTATTGGCAAATAAAAGACTTGCTCTTGGCAGCTTAGTCCATAAAAAAGACGCCCGAAATGTTAAAATAGTGTGATCAAAAATATTACATTTCATAGGATTCACATGACCGTCAATAGCAATACGCCTGAGTACGTAAAAAACCAAAAGCTGATTCAATGGGTTGCAGATGTAGCCGCCTTAACCAAGCCAGACAAAATTCGCTGGTGCGACGGCTCCCAATCTGAATATGATGAATTTTGTGAATTGTTGGTAAGCGCAGGCGTGTTCAAGCGCCTTAACCCTGCTAAACGCAAAAATGCTTTCTTAGCATTGTCAGATCCTGATGATGTAGCTCGCGTAGAAGACCGCACCTTTATCTGCTCTGCAAATAAAGAGGATGCGGGCCCAACTAACAACTGGGTTGAGCCAAGCGAAATGCGCGCAACCCTCGAACCATTATTTGATGGTTGCATGCGCGGTAGAACAATGTATGTAGTGCCATTCTCTATGGGCCCAATTGGTTCTCCAATTGCGCACATCGGTGTTGAGCTTTCTGATAGCCCATATGTTGCTATCAATATGCGCTTGATGACCCGCATGGGCAAGGCGGTCATTGATCAGCTTGGCGCTACCGGCGAATTTGTTCCTTGCATTCACACTGTTGGTAAGCCATTGGCCGCCGGTGAAAAAGACGTTGCTTGGCCTAATAACAAAACCAAGTACATCGTGCACTATCCAGAGACACGCGAAATTTGGTCTTTCGGATCTGGTTATGGTGGCAACGCTTTGTTGGGTAAAAAATGTTTCGCATTGCGCATTGCATCTAACATGGGACGCGACCAAGGCTGGCTCGCTGAGCATATGTTGATTTTGGGTGTAACGTCCCCCGAGGGCAAGAAGTATCACATTGCCGCGGCATTCCCATCAGCCTGCGGAAAAACCAACTTCTCCATGATGATTCCCCCAAAGGGATTTGAGGGCTGGAAAGTCACCACAGTCGGTGACGACATTGCATGGATCAAGCCGCGCAAAGATGCCGTAACGGGTAAGACGCGTTTATTTGCTATCAACCCAGAGTCTGGTTACTTTGGCGTTGCTCCAGGAACAAACCGTCAAACCAATCCAAACTGCTTAGATTCATTAAACCAAGATGTGATCTTCACTAACGTCGGTTTAACTGATGATGGTGATGTGTGGTGGGAAGGTTTGACTGAGACACCTCCAGCACACTTAATTGACTGGCAAGGTAAAGACTGGACTCCTGCTGATGGCGCCGCTGGTCGTAAAGCTGCCCACCCAAACTCACGCTTTACTGTAGCCGCTACAAATAACCCTGCGGTTGATCCTAATTGGGATAATCCGGAAGGCGTAGCAATTGATGCGTTCTTGTTTGGCGGTCGTCGCTCAAACACAGTCCCATTGGTGAGCGAAGCGCGTGATTGGGTGGAAGGTGTTTACATGGCCGCAACAATGGGCTCTGAAACCACTGCCGCGATTACTGGCCAAGTAGGTGTTGTACGTCGCGATCCATTTGCAATGATTGCATTTGCTGGTTACAACATGAGCGACTACTTCCAACATTGGTTGAATATCGGTAGCAAGCTTGCAGCCGATGGCGCTGTATTGCCAAAGATCTATTGCGTGAACTGGTTCCGCAAGGATGAAAATGGCAAATTTATTTGGCCTGGCTTTGGTGAAAATATGCGCGTACTTTCTTGGATTTTGGGCCGTGCTGAAGGTACGGCTAAGGGTACAGAGACCGCATTTGGTATCTGCCCAGAACACGCTGATATGCATTGGGATGGTCTCGATTACTCAGTAGAGAAGTTTGAGAAAGCCATTGCCGTTGCTACAGGCGACTGGAAAAATGAGCTCGAACTTCATTCAGAGTTATTTGCGCATTTAGGCGAGCGCTTGCCAAAAGAGCTGATCGAAGCCCGTAGCAAAATCGAGAAGCGCTTAAACGCCTAGGCGCCCCTAGAAATTTAAGAAGCTTTTTCAACATCATCATTATTGAATGACCTCACCCCAACACCATGACATTGTGGTGATTGGGGCAGGCATTGCGGGTGCGTGCATTGTCAGTGAGTTACTCGAGCGCGGTCAAGCAGTTTGCATTGTTGACTCTGCTCTCCGCCCTGCATCTGCATGTTCAAGTCACGCATACGCCATTGCCCATCCTCATGTTGGACGAGGCGCCCCTCGCTTATTACGCTTAACCCGCATTGCATTTTTGATGGCAGAGGCTCGCTGGGGAAAGGTCTGGAAACAGCATGGCATCTTTCAACCAAACAAGAGAGACAGAGATTTCAGTCGTGACGATATCGCTACTTATCTGAAATCACTGGATCACGATGAGGACATGGCTCAAGCACTTTATGCAAATGAGGCATTACAAATCTGCGGTATTAATCAAGACGGCATTTGGCTTCCACGAGGCGCGTCACTCAATTTATCTGAGGCAACGCAGGAGGTCCTAAGGCCCCACCCAAAGTTGACATGTCACTGGAATACCCCTGTAGCTCGACTAGAGAAAGTCGATGCGGGCTGGCAGTTAATTAACTCTCAAGATCAGCCCATCATGACGGCTAGCAAAGTCGTGATAGCGGCAGCATTAGAAACCAAAAGCTTGGTTGAAAGCATCGATGTGCGACTCCCTTTGAGGCCAGTACGTGGACAACTCAGTATTTTTTCTGTTGATCAAAATAGTACGTGGGCACCAAAACTGCCTCTCGTCGCGATATCTGGCGACGGCTACTGCTTGCCCGCAAAAAAATTGCCCGATGGAAGTTACGAGTGGATAGTGGGCTCTAGTTTTGATGAGGACAAATCGGATCTTCGAGATTGGAATTCAAGCGATGACTTTAATCGCGAGCAAGCAAAAGGGTTATTAAATTATCTAGAGGGCGATGCAGAGGAACTTCAAAAGGCGGGAAGCTTTGTGGGCATTCGCTGTGTTGCGGGCGATCGTTTGCCAATCATTGGCGCGCTAACTCAACGCCCAGGAATATTTTTAGCAACAGCCCTGGGGTCGAGAGGCGCACTTTGGTCAGCCTTAGCGGCTAAGCTGGTTACAGCTCAAGTGCTCGAAGACGATTTCGCTTTGCTGGCTCGCTTAGGTTTTGCTACAGACTTGGTGGCAGCACTGGCGCCTGCACGTTTCTTTGCTGGCGCTTTAGCATCAGCACCTGCTTTAGGTGCTTTTGCCTCAAACTCAAAACCAATTTTGCCATCAGCGCCCAAGGCAAGATAAGCCTTAAAGCCACGGCCAGTTCGGTTAGATTTGAAGTTCGTTAGCAGATCGGTTTTGCCCTCGGTAAGCAATTTTTGAACTTGCTCAGCAGAAATTTCCTGTTGTAAAACAACCTTACCGGTTTTGAAATCACATGACTTATCTGGGCCGGTGTTTCTTTCGCACAAGTAGCGCATGCCATCTTCGTATACAGCACCAGAACACTTGGGACATACGCCTAAAGCCTGTCGGCCAGTAAAGTCGATTGCCTCAGATTCATCTTCTTGAGTATTGCCAAAATCAAATTCAAGCTTAAAGCCTGCATTTGGATAATCAGCATCATCTTCAGGAATTTCGCTTAACTTTATAATTGCTGCAAATGGCCTACCTATCTTGCTGCGGAATCCCTGCAATGGCCCAATGGTTTTTTCACGCAGCAGCTCTTCTACCTCGGGATATTCAAATGCACGGCCACCCGGAGTTTTGCTAATCGTAAATCCACACTTCTCGCATGCAAAGCGGCGATAGTTTTCTTTAACAGCGCCTTTGCAGTGAGGACACGGCGTAGACATGGTTGCATAGTCACCGGGAATGGTGTCGCTGTCATACTCTTTAGCGCGCTTGACGATGCGTTGCGTCATCTGCGCAATTTCTTGCATGAAGGTATCGCGATTCATCTCACCACGCTCAATCAGGGAGAGTTTATTTTCCCAGCTGCCTGTGAGATCGGGCCTGGTTAATTCTTCAACATCTAAGCCGCGCAAGAGCGTCATCAATTGGAATGCTTTAGCAGTTGGTATTAGCTCACGTGCTTCGCGCACCATATACCGCTCTGCCAGCAGACCTTCAATAATGGCGGCACGGGTTGCAGGTGTACCTAAGCCTTTTTCTGCCATGGCTTCGCGCATGTCATCATCATCTACCCATTTGCCAGCACTCTCCATTGCCGATAACAAAGTTGCTTCGGTATAGCGCGCTGGTGGCTTGGTTTTTAATGGGATCGCCGCAATAGATTCATTTTGGACGGTTTCGCCTTCTTGCACAGCTACTAGCTCATCATCCGCTTGATTGGATCTGCCATATACCGTTAGCCAACCCGGCGTGACCAGTACGCGACCTTCAGTTTTAAAGTGATGTCCCGACGCTTCAGTGATACGAGTGGTGACGCGGAATTCGGCTGCTGGATAAAAGACCGCTAAGAAGCGACGGACAACCAAGTCATATAGTTTTTGTTCTGGTTCGCTGAGGGTTTTTGGGGACTCTAGGGTAGGAATGATCGCAAAGTGGTCGGATATTTTTGAATTATCAAAAATGCGTTTGTTCGGTTTGATCCAGCCATATCCTGCCTTAGCTTTTGGATCCTTGGGATCACCTTGTAAGATTTGTTTAGCGAAAGAGCGATATTCTTGTGAGTTTTCAGCCAAGTTTTCCATGGTCTGTTTCACGGTATCTAAATAATCTTCAGGCAAGGCCTTAGCATCAGTACGTGGATAAGTCAGCACTTTATGGCGCTCATAAAGCGCTTGGGCCAAGCCCAAAGTATTTTTAGCAGAGAACCCAAAGCGCGCATTTGCTTCACGTTGTAGGCTCGTTAAATCAAACAGTTGAGGCGCTAATTGAGTTGCTGGCTTGGCTTCTTCTTCAACGCTCGCTTTTTTATCGCGACACGCAGCCACAATACTTTGTGCGGCAGCTTCACTCCAGAGACGATTCTCGCGTGCATCTGGAGCCGCAGTATCTTTCTTAAATTTAGGATCAAACCAGCGTCCTTCATATACGCCAGCCGCAGCAACAAATTCTGCCTTCACTTCCCAATAGTCTTTGGAGATAAATTTACGAATGAGTTCTTCACGCTCAACTACGATTGATAGTGTGGGCGTCTGTACTCGACCTACTGTCGTTAGAAAGAATCCACCACTCTTGCTGTTGAATGCTGTCATGGCGCGAGTGCCATTGATGCCAACTAACCAATCCGCTTCTGAGCGGCAGCGTGCCGCGTCTGCGAGGGGTTGCATATCAGTATCGCTGCGTAGGGAAGCAAAGCCATCTCGAATAGCTGCTGGCGTCATAGATTGCAGCCAGAGTCGTTTAATAGCCTGCGGTGCTTTTGCATGCTGTGCAATTAAGCGGAAGATCAACTCGCCTTCGCGACCTGCGTCACATGCATTAATGAGTTGATTGATGTCTTTGCGCTTAATGAGCTTTTGTAATACCTTTAGTCGCGATTCAGTTTTAGCAATTGGGCGTAAGTCAAAATAGGGCGGAACAACTGGAAGATTTGCAAACGACCATTTGCCACGCTTGACATCAAATTCTTCAGGTGCGGCAATTTCCAGTAGATGGCCAACTGCAGAGGAGACAACAAAGTCATCGCTCTCGAAATAGTCCTCATATTTAGTGAAGCCGCCCAAGGCCTTAGCGATGTCATTCGCGACGGAGGGTTTCTCCGCAATGATCAGGGTTTTAGGTTGATCAACGCTTGAAGTCTTGGAGCTGGTTTTTTTGGTAGATGCTTTAGTTGCCACGCGTTTTGCCTAAATTTGAGCTTGAAATGATGTTTTTATGGGTGAAAACGGGTGACCAATTTAAACTAGATCCTGGCTAGACCTTTTCCACGCCCTTTTTTATTATTAACCGATAAATTGACAAAAGTCCAAAAACCTCATTTTTGGGGCTTTAGCGAGACCCTATTAAAGCCCCAATTTTTTCTTAAAATAGCATTTTAAATGCCTTTAAATGAGGTTTTTGACCATTTTGGCAGATCCTCGAGGATGTCTTGTGGGGATTGAACTAGCTTGGCGCCTTGCTGCAGTAGTTGATGGCAGCCCTTATAAAGTGGGCTGTGTATTGATCCAGGAATCGCAAAAATCTCACGACCAAGCTCACAACCTAGCCTGGCTGTAATGAGCGAACCAGAGCGCTCGGCCGCCTCAATCACGAGTATTCCAAGGGATAAGGCCGCAATGATGCGGTTCCTGCGCGGGAAGTTCCAAGCTTTTGGCCCCAGACCTGGAGCTAGCTCAGACACCAAGAGCCCACTGTTGGCGATGGCTTGGGCCAGAACTAAATGCTCTCGTGGATACACAATATCTAGCCCACTACCGCACACCGCTATGGTTCGATGCACTTGATTTTGCCCAAGTGCGCCTCGGTGAGCCGCCCCATCAACACCTCTGGCCAGTCCGGAAATAATGAGAAAGCCCTCGGCAGATAGGGCTTGCGCAAAATAGTAAGCATTCTTGATTCCTTCCGGGCTAGCAGCGCGTGACCCCACAATGGCAATCATGGGTAAATCTAATAGGCGTATATCCCCATATATATAGAGTGAATTGGGCGGATCAGATAAATCCAAGAGACGAGCTGGGTAGTCGGGGGTATTTCGATGAATTTGGATGATGTTTGGATTTTTAGGTGTGCGCATATGGCAATTTTCAGCATGGGGCTACAGAGAACTATCGGGACAGTCTGATTACTCTGTTGGATAATTCCGATATGGCTTTATTAACCGTCCTTTGTTATCCAGATCCACGCCTACATAAGGTTGCCAAACCTGTAGCGATGGTAGATGCGCGCATCAAAAAAATTGTGGCCGATATGGCCGAGACAATGTACGAGGCTCCCGGTGTTGGTTTAGCTGCAACCCAGGTAGACGTTCATGAGCGCATAGTCGTAATTGATATTTCTGACAACCAAGATCAACTCATGGTGTTTATTAATCCAGAGTTAGTTTGGGCAAGCACAGAAAAAAAATCTTGGCGCGAGGGCTGCCTCTCTGTGCCTGAATATTATGATGAAGTAGATCGCCCAGCAGTCGTCCGAGTTAAGGCGCTAGATATCAACGGCGAAGAATTTGAAGTCGAGGCAGACGGCTTGTTAGCAGTTTGTTTGCAGCATGAGATGGATCACTTGCAAGGCAAGGTATTTGTTGAGTACCTCTCGATGTTGAAGCGCAATCGTATTTCTCTCAAGATGAAAAAGCGCGCAAAAGAATTAGTAGGCGAGCGCTAAGCGCCCAATGAAAATTGTTTTTGCTGGCACTCCGGAGTTTGCTGCACAAGCAATGCGTGCAATAGAAAAATCTGGCCATCAAATTGTGCTAGCGCTAACGCAGCCAGATCGTCGTGCAGGTCGCGGCATGCATCTTCAAGCGAGCCCTGTAAAAGTATTTGCACAAGAGAAAAATATTCCGGTGTTACAGCCCGAAACGCTCAAGCAGAATCATGCAGACTTGCAGAAAAGAACGACAGCTCAAGAGGCGTTTCAATATTTATTCGACATTGATTTTGATGCAATGGTAGTTGTTGCTTACGGACTAATTCTTCCTCAAGTCATTCTTGATCTTGCTTCTCAGAATGGGAGGCATGGTTGCTTTAATATTCATGCCTCTCTGCTACCAAGGTGGCGTGGTGCAGCACCAATACAGCGCGCCATTGAGAGCGGTGATGCCCTCACGGGTGTGAGCATCATGCAAATGGATGCGGGCCTCGATACTGGCGACACCGTTCTTGTGGGCGATCTAAAAATCACACCTCAAGAAACTAGCGCATCACTACATGACCGTTTAGCAGCCTTGGGTGCCGAGTTGATGGTTAATGCTCTGAATGACTTAAGCGAAGGCATCGCAATCTCAAGAACTCCGCAGCCTATAGAGGGAGTTACTTATGCAGAAAAAATATTAAAGAGTGAAGCTGAAATTGACTGGCATTTAAGCGCTATAGAAATCGATCGACGTATTCGAGCATTCAATCCATTTCCTGGATCCACCAGCAGTTTGAATGGTGAGCAAATGAAATTTTGGAACTCTTGTTTGCCTAGTAAGGCGGAAATATACCAAGATGCCACCCCAGGACAGATCTCGGGCTTTAGTGAAGATGGTGTGTATGTTCAGTGCGGCGATGGCGTGATTGAAATCTTAGAGATGCAAAAGCCTGGCGGAAAAAAAAATAGCGCGAGTACTTGTTTGCAGGGCTATCGTACGCAGGAAAAAATAATGCAGTTCAAGAAAGAGTAATTTGACCGATCAAAAAACACCACGCAGTCTTCCGCTATCAGAGGCAATCACTATTTCTGCGCAAGCAATTGGTGAAGTGATGGTGGGTCGATCGCTTACCGAAGTGTTGGATCAGCTCGAGGCCCATGAGCGGCCGATTGTTCAAAGTCTCACATTTGATGCCTTACGCAAGTGGGTGAGATCACATGAGTTCATTCAGCAATTTATTCCAAAGACGCCCCCACCAGAGGTGGAGCACTTATTAAGTGTTGCGATTGCTTTATTTTTGCAAAGTGGGTCTGATGGCAAGGGTTATGCAGCGCATACGATCGTTGATCAAGCTGTAAAAGCTTGTAGTGAATATGAGCCAACGATGTATGCCAAGGGTCTGGTGAATGCAGTACTTCGCAAGGTGAGCCTCGCGGTGCAGGCTGAGAATGATAAGCCTTACCCACCAGACCCCATTCCCATGTTTTTCCCGCCCTGGTGGCGAGCTAGCTTGAAGAGAAACTATTCAAAAGCCTGGCAAGCCATGCTGATTCAGCAGGCTCAACGAGCCCCCTTGGTTTTGCGGGTAAATGCTCAACAACATACGCGCAAGGGATATCAAGAGATATTGCATGAGGCTGGTATCGCAGCCGAACCAATTGATAGTGTTGCTGGAGTCATATTAGATTCTGCTTTGTTATTACATGAGGCGGTACCAGTTTCAGACTTACCGGGCTTTTATAGTGGCGCGGTCTCTGTTCAAGATGCGGGCGCACAAATTGCGGCTGTATTGCTGGATCCTAAACCGGGTGAGCATATATTGGATGCCTGTGCTGCACCTGGTGGAAAAACTGCCCACTTACTAGAGTTGGCACAATGCGATATGACTGCTTTGGAGTTGGACGGTGAGCGCCTCGGAAAAATCGGCGGTAACTTAGACCGCTTGCGCCTGCAGTCTGATGCCGTTCGCGTGGTGCGTGGCGATGCCTCAAAGGTAGCATGGTGGGATGGCAAGTTATTTGACAAAATTCTTTTGGACGCGCCTTGCTCTGCCTCGGGCATTGTTGCAAGGCACCCGGATATTCCGTTTTTGCGGCGTGAGGCTGATATTAAGGCCTTGCAACTGAGGCAGCGCGCTATTTTGGAGCAAGCCTGGAAGATCCTGAAGATCGGCGGCACACTTTTATATGTAACTTGCTCTGTCTTCCCAGAGGAGGGTGAGGAGCAGGCGACGTGGTTTGCTGCAGAGCATGCTGATGCATTACGATTAGGCGCACCTGGGCAAATTTTGCCTGCTGAGCTAAATGACGGTTTTTACTATGCTTTGTTTAAGAAAAATGGGCCATGAGCCAAGGCATTAAACAATTCACCCTTTGTGTTTTGATGGCTCTGAGCCTATTTTCTGTCGCGGCAAGTGCAGAGGGAATTAAGCTTAAAACCGCCGATCTGGAGCGGGTGGATAACGATTGGCTTCTGAATGCCACATTTAAGATTGAGCTAACCCCGGGCTTAGAAGATGCTGTTCAAAAAGGCATTGTTTTGTATTTCCAAACTGAGTTTGATTTAACGCGGTCGCGTTGGTATTGGTTTGATGAAAGGCCTGCGCTTGCTCAGCGATCAATACGCCTCTCTTATCAGCCAATGACTCAGCAATACCGCATTGCTTCCGAAGGCTTTACCTTTTCCGCGAACACGATATTTGAGGCTTTGCAAGCCGTGGGAAGTATTGGGGGTTGGCGTGTAATTGATGGCAGTCAAATTGATTCGAGTAAGTCTTACACTGCAGCGTTAAGAATGAGCTTAGACTTAAGTAAGCTGCCCAAGCCATTTCAGGTAAATGCGCTCAACAATCGCGATTGGAATATCTCAAGCGACTGGGTGCGCTTTCCGTTTTCACCAAATGGCCCTAACTTGATTAAACGATGAAGATATCTTTAGACTTCATTGGGTCAAATGCGTTTGAGAAAGATGCCTGGAAAAGGCGTGCGTTGCCCATGGCCATGGTGTTGATTGGCGCCTTTGCGCTTTTATTGTTGGCACTTTTATCAATTGCAACGTCCAATACCGAGTTTTTCGATAATTACTTTATTTGGCTTTATGCAGCCAATGTGGTGGTTGGAATCTGTCTGACATTGGTCATTTTGACCCTGGTGATTGTGATTGCGATTCGTTGGCGTAAGGGTCGCTTTGGAACCCGCTTAGTCGCAAAGTTGGCAATGATTTTTGCATTAGTTGGTGTTGTCCCGGGATTAATTTTGTATGGAGTTTCTCTTCAGTTCGTATCCCGCAGTATTGAAACCTGGTTCGATGTTCAAGTAGAGTCCGCACTGGATGCCGGCCTTGAATTAGGGCGCGTTACCTTACGGGTTGCCCAAGAAGAAATTCTGGCCGAGGGAAACTATATTGCCGAGCAAATCGTCGCAGTTCCCTCAGGCACTAGCTCAGAGCAGGTTGCAGCTATAGTGATGAGGGCTCGCAACCAATTTGGTATTCAAGAGGTAAGCCTATTTAACATTGGGCGTAGTCTAATATTGACAAGCGAGTCACGGCCTAATAAATATTTTCCTGCACCCGGCTCCGAGGTGATTGCAGACGCTTTTAAAAAGAAGGGTGCCACTTTTATAGATCAAATTGAGGTGGATGGTGGCCAGCGCGGTTATCGAGTCAGAGCGATTGTGCCGATTATTCGTAAAAAACAGGCCTCTGGCAAAGATATAGAAGATAAATATTTTTTGCAGTTAGTGCGATTCATTCCTGGGCCGTTAGCTAAGAATATTGTTGCGGTTGAGTCAGCCTATAGCGACTATCAAGAGAAGTCATTGGGCCGGACCGGTTTGCGAAAAATGTTTGTGGGTACCTTGACCTTAACCCTGTTCTTTGCCTTATTTGTTGCTGTTACTTTGGCCTTAATTCTGGGTCGTCAGCTGGCTCGGCCCCTACTGATGCTTTTAAAAGGAACGCAGGCTGTGGCTCAGGGCGATTTATCACCCAAGCCCGAGTTAGATACGGGTGACGAGCTAGGAATGTTGACGCGCCAATTTAATGTGATGACCCGTCAGCTTGCCGACACCAGAACTTCCCTACAAGAGTCTAAATCATTTTTGGAAACAGTATTGGGTAACTTAACTGCCGGCGTTTGCATCTTCGATAAGAATTTCAATATGGTTTCTAGTAATGCTGGAGCTGATCGTATCTTTGGACAAGATTTAACACAAATGGATGGGCGCCCATTGAGTGATAGCCCCAGCCTTATCGAGTTTGATCAAGCCATTAAAGAGGGGTTTGCCACCATGAAGCTGGCTGTCGGCGTAGAAGGTGATCAAACAGCAAAAGATAAAGATACATCAGCGCCAGTATGGCAAAAGCAGATTCAGCTTCATAGTACGAACGAGTTTGAAAACGAACTTGGCGTTACTTTGTTTATTCGTGGCACTGAATTGACCCCAGATCTGCGTATGGTGGTGTTTGATGACATCACTGACGTAGTGAGTGCACAGCGCTCGATTGCTTGGAGTGAGGTGGCTAGACGTTTAGCCCATGAGATTAAGAATCCATTAACCCCAATACAGCTCTCAGCAGAGAGGTTGCAGCATAAGTTGGCCGGCAAGTTGAGCCCTGAGCAGGAGGAGATGATGAATCGCAGTACGGAAACCATCATTGGGCAGGTACAGGCCATGAAACAAATGGTGAATGATTTCAGGGACTTTGCCAAGACGCCAAGCCCGCAACTGAAGCCTGTTTCGATCAATACTTTGACACAAGAGATTCTGGGTTTGTATGAAGGAAGCCCCATAAAGACCCAGCTGGACCCACGCACCCCAAATATTATGGGCGACCCAACGCAACTCAGACAAATTATTCATAATCTTTTGCAAAATGCCCAAGATGCTACTCTTGAGGGCGCTCATCAATCTGAGCCGGTTGAAGTAAAAACAGAATTAGTGCCTTATGGCGAATTGAATGGTGTGCCACAAAATGCAGTGCGTTTAACAATAAGTGATAGCGGCTCAGGTTTTCCAGCTAAGATATTGGCAAGAGCCTTTGAGCCCTATGTAACAACGAAGAGTAAGGGCACTGGATTGGGATTGGCGGTAGTGAAGAAAATAGTAGATGATCACGGAGCCAAAATCGAAATCCGCAACCGCATGCAGGCGGATGAGGTAATCGGTGCAAAAGTATCAATATTGTTTATGAATCTGGCAAAAGAGGCAGCATAAGAATGGCAAGTATTCTGGTAGTCGACGATGAGATGGGGATTCGTGAGCTTCTCAATGAGATTCTGACGGATGAGGGCCACACTGTGTATGCGGCTGAGAGCGCTATGCAGGCCCGTACAATTCGTGAACAAATGCGCCCAGACCTTGTCTTGCTTGATATTTGGATGCCAGATGTCGATGGAATTAGTTTATTGAAAGAGTGGTCTAAGACTGGGCAGCTCACTATGCCTGTAGTGATGATGTCAGGACATGCCACGATTGATACAGCTGTTGAAGCCACTCGTATAGGCGCACTCAATTTCTTAGAAAAGCCAATTGCACTCCAAAAGTTACTTAAGACGGTGAGCAAGGCCTTAGAAAGCTCGCCTAAGTATGTTGAGTCCGCCGAAGAAAAAGTGTCAGTGGCGCTTTCATCAAGCCCAAGTACAAAAGCAGTGGTCAGCGAACAGGCCTCTCAAGTTCAGAGTGGTGAGTACATCAGCGGGATTGCAAAAACCTATTTTGATTTGCCGCTTCGCGAAGCCAGGGACTTATTCGAAAAAGCGTACTTCGAGCATCAAATGATCATCATGGGTGGCAGCATGACCAAAATTTCTGAATACACTGGCCTAGAGCGTACCCACCTATATCGCAAGCTAAAAGCTTTGGGAATCGACACCTCGCGCAATAAAACTGAACAATAAGGCGCTTTACCCATCATTGCCGCGAATGATCTAGAGGCTGTTGATACAGCACACGGCATCAGCGTTGCGACGGATAATAGCGCCCATATCATTTCGGAATTATTCCCATGGAAATAAAGGTTAATTTTCTCGATAAGCTACGCCTTGAAGCCAAGTTCGATGACTTTACGGTAATTGCTGATCAGCCCATCCGTTACAAAGGTGACGGTTCAGCTCCGGGGCCTTTTGATTATTTCTTAGCTTCGTCAGCCTTGTGTGCCGCTTATTTTGTAAAGCTGTATTGCGATACGCGCAATATCTCAACTGAGCACATTCGTCTTTCTCAAAATAATATTGTCGACCCAGAAAATCGTTACCAACAGATTTTCAAAATTCAGGTTGAACTGCCAGAAGATATTTCTGCCAACGATCGTCAGGGCATTGTGCGCTCCATCGAGCGCTGCACCGTGAAGAAGGTAGTGCAAGCAGGCCCAGAGTTTGTCATTGAAGTAGTTAAAAACCTAGGTGCAGATGCGCAAACTTTATTGGCTTTAAAGCCAGATCCAAACTTGAGCACTTATATTGCCGGCAAGGATTTACCGCTAGAACAAACTATTGCCAATATGTCTGGCGTGTTGGCCAATCTGGGAATGAAGATTGAAATCGCCTCATGGCGCAATTTAATTCCGAATGTATGGTCTTTGCATATTCGCGATGCTCGCTCACCAATGTGCTTTACCAATGGCAAAGGCTCTACAAAAGAAAGCGCCCTTGCTTCAGCCTTGGGCGAGTACATCGAGCGACTGAGTAACAACCATTTCTATGCAGGTGCATTCTGGGGCGAAGAGATTGCTAATAGTGCTTTTGTGCACTACCCGAATGAGCGCTGGTTTAAGCAGGGCCCTAAAGATGCCTTACCCAAAGAAATACTGGATGAGTATTGCCTCGGAATTTTTAACGCTGATGGCGAGTTACGTGGCTCACATTTAATTGATACCAATTCTGGTAATGGCGAGCGCGGGATTTGTTCCTTGCCTTATATGCGCCAGTCAGATGGTGAGACTGTGTATTTTCCATCGAACCTGATTGAAAACCTCTATGTCAGTAATGGTATGAGCGCTGGCAATACGCTGGCTGAAGCCCAAGTGCAGTGCTTATCTGAGATATTTGAGCGAGCAGTTAAACGTGAAATCCTTGAGCGTGAGATTTCCTTGCCGGATGTTCCGCAGGAGGTGCTTGCAAAGTACCCCGGTATCTTGGCAGGCATTCAGGGCCTTGAGGAGCAGGGCTTTCCAGTATTGGTAAAGGACGCTTCACTGGGTGGCGTATATCCAGTCATGTGCGTTACCTTGATGAACCCAAGAACAGGTGGCGTATTTGCTTCGTTCGGCGCACATCCCAGTTTAGAGGTGGCATTGGAGCGGAGTTTGACTGAGCTACTTCAGGGGCGTAGCCTAGAGGGCCTCAATGATTTGCCCCCGCCTACTTTTATAAGTGAAGCAGTTGCTGAGCCAAATAATTTTGTTGAGCATTTTATTGATTCAAGCGGCATCGTCTCTTGGCGTTTCTTTAGTAAAAGATCAGACTATGAGTTTGTTGAATGGGACTTCTCCGGCAAAGGTGAAAACTCGAATGAAGAAGAGGCAGAAACCTTGTTCGGCATTCTTAAATCTATTGGCAAAGAAGCTTACCTTGCGGTGTATGACCAGCTAGGGGCAATAGCATGTCGAATCTTAGTGCCAGGCTACTCCGAGGTTTACCCAATTGAAGATTTAGTTTGGAACAACACGAATAAAGCATTGCTATTCCGCGCCGATATTTTAAATATATCGAATTTAGATGACGAAAGTCTAAGCTCACTACTTGAGCGTTTAGAAAATAATGAGCTAGATGAGCACGGTGACATCGCCACGCTAATCGGTATCGAGTTTGATGAAAATACACCCTCGGGTCAGCTCACAGTGTTGGAGTTAAAGCTACTTATTCATCTTGCTTTGAGGCAAATTGATGAGGCTCATGAGCTCGTTGGCGCTTTCCTTCAGTACAACGACAATACAGTCGAGCGTAAATTGTTTTATCAGGCTTTAAATGCAGTATTAGAGATAGCGCTAGATGATGACTTAGAGCTTGATAACTACATAGTCAATTTACGAAGAATGTTTGGTAACGAGAGAATGGATGCTGTAGTGGGGTCCGTAGATGGAACTACCCGCTTCTATGGCTTGACCCCTACAAGCATGAAGCTGGAGGGCCTTGATAGGCATCACCGCTTGATCGACAGCTATAGAAAAATACATGCCGCTAGAGCTAAGTTGACAGTCACTACCAGCTAGGCCTTGAAGCAAGAGCTCCCGGCCGCGTAATATTAGTACTTATCCAAGACTTAAGTGGAATTAGCCCGATTTTCCGGCGGGAACACACTTTCATTTATAATTCCAACTCTTGGCCTGGTAGCTCAGTCGGTAGAGCAGAGGATTGAAAATCCTTGTGTCGGTGGTTCGATTCCGCCCCGGGCCACCAAGAAACAAAAAGAGAGCTTCTAGCTCTCTTTTTTCATTTCAGTTTGCCTAAAGTAGTTGATGGCGCCTCCACCTTGGCTCAGCGTTTGAATCTCGATTAGAGTTTCAAATCTAAAAGTGGGGATTGATGATCCTGTTTGACCGCTCTTGCTATAGATACCCATGTGATCAAGCGTCCTTTAAAAGGACATGTCAATTAGACATCCCTATGTCAGTCGATGTCGTTTAAAACGACAAATTTGACTCAGGATTTACGCTTTGGATTGCTGCTTTCGGCCAACAAGAGATGTTTTTAAGAAATAAGGTTGCGCGTCTTCTAAGCTCAGGCTCCGAATATTGATGCTCTTTATGCTTTTTCAGAGCGCGGCCTTTAATTTTTTTTCTAAAAAAGAAAGGCTGCCGAAGCAGCCTTAGAGTGCGTAATAATCTCTTAAGCCTTCTTCGCAGCGTAAGCAGAACACCAACCCTTGCTTGAAACTTGTTTGCCAGCGAACAGGGCGCAACCACCTGCAGCAGAACCTGCGGCACCTTGATATAAGGCGCAATTATTGCAGGCCTGTGGGGCAGCATATTTTGCGAACTTAGCTTTATCTACAGTCATAGCGTTTGCTTTGTAACCTAAGGCAACGGCTTGTGGATCAGTTTCAGCAACCATGGCTTGAGCTTGAACTCTACCGTTCAAGGCCAAAGTACAAGCACCAGCAGCTGACAAAATCATAAATTGGCGACGACTATTCTTCATACGAGCTCCTATTGACGGGTATAAGTTGATAAGCAACTATTCTAATATAGGAGGATTCATTTTAAGTAGTGTGATGTAAGCTATTGAATTACATCAATATTTAGTTTGTCTGCCTAAGTTAATTTCTGAGTTGTATTGAATTTGACTTAGGCCGTTTTGTAAAAGACCAATCAACAAGCGTCCTTTAAATGGACGATTGGGCGTAAGGGAATTTCACATCCCCGCGCTGGTCAAGTGTCGATTTAAGCGACGCTCATTAGAACTCATATTCAACTTGCATACGTATTGTGTTTTTTGGGGATGCTGTGGTTGTTCCCCAAAGATAGGCAACGTTATAGACAAGCGCCTCTTTTCGACCAAGTTTGGTTTTTCCAAATATAGCGGGTCCGACACTGGTCTGCTGTTGTTGATTAGTGTTCCAATTATTCAGTTGCCCAAGCCAAGAAAACAGTTGTGCTCCTAGCTGAAGCTCGGGTTGAAGGCGGTACTTCACTTGCCCCTGATAGCCAAAATAGGTGCCTTGATTTTCGGTGCCAGTGTAATGACCTTGCATCAGTAGGTTTAAGTTTGCCTGCCACTTATTCCAATCCTTTTGCAGTAAAAAACCATACTTGGCTTCATACCCTTCATTGCGATTCTGTGGGCGTTCCAATTCAATCAAGAATCCCACATCTACAAAATATTTCCCTGTCTCAGTTAATTGGAATTTGTTTTCCCACTCAATGGCATCAAATTGAGAGTTATTGCCATTCCAAGTATTCTTTCCGTAGATTTCGGTAAACCACCAAGAAGTCACTCCATAGCCAAAGCCGATAGAGGCACCTGACTGCCTAGAGTCTTCCCCGCTTCTCGGCTTTTGAGTACCAAATTTAGTATCAATCTCTCGTTCGCCTTCTTCAACTCTTGGGCTATAAATGTAGTCAGCTGGCCCACTGAGATATTCGCTGGCATATGAAGATGTGGCGGCTAACAAAAAGATAGATGCAACTATCCTTTTAAGTATGTATATAACAATTCTTTTCATTTAACGATCACTTCGCCCTGAGCAGTTTCAGGGCTAAATTCACCTTCAAATTTGTAACGACCGGGAGCAAGTGGGCCAATATAAAAGGAAGCGCTACCGTTTGCTTTAATAAACACCTCCCGGTTTAGATCGTGGCTTTCAAATTCTTCCGGGGTGTCATCTAGATTCTGAATCACCAGCCTTACTTTGGTATCGGATGGGATTTCAATTTGGGAGGGCGAGAAGCGGCCTTTTTGAATTTTGATCGTGATTTCAGATTGGTTGGCGCTCGCCAAGGTAGTAACCCCAATCATTAGACAAAATAATGCGTAAGCAATAGTGTTTTTCATAGAATGAGATCTTTATCAAATAGGAATGATTCTCATTGTATACCTTATTGAGAATGAATCTCATTCAATAAAAGAGGAAAAGTATGCTGAGAGTGTCTGCTTTGATATCTTGGCCATCGGATCGGCATCCTAGGCCCTGGTTCGATTCCGCCCCGGGCCACCAAGAAACACTAAAACCACCTGCGGGTGGTTTT